>Ga0247803_1000033_pt1 | contig 110056 bp, 93 predicted proteins | sample UWRJL014104B1_FD_180928 | JGI IMG/M metagenome (GOLD analysis project Ga0247803, IMG submission 180928) | Plant litter microbial communities from Arlington Agricultural Research Station in Wisconsin, United States - UWRJ-L014-104B-1 | ecosystem: Environmental > Terrestrial > Plant litter >... | reverse complement strand
AGTATGTTCGGTAACCAAGAGGAGGTATTGTAGCAAGTCGTTGAAGATGTCCATATAACTTTAATTCTTTGTAATCTAATAGATTTGATAAAGAGGTGCTTTATAGGATGAAAAGTCAGAAACGAGATCAAACTGAACGCGCATTCGCGAGAGGCTATCAAGCCGGGATAGACGGTCGATCGCGAAGCTTGTGCCCCCACGAAACAGGTATCGCTCGACAGCAATGGTTAAATGGCTGGCGAGAGTCACGAATAGACCAATGGGATGGACTGAACCGAATGGCTCAAGTTCAAAAACTCAACAATTTACAACCGATGTCTGCCATGGCGTCGGCCGGCTGATTAACTTCATTGCATCAGCAACTACATTGCAAATACATCTACACCAACAAACATTAATTCGCTGATTGGCGAAATCGAGCTACAAAAAAAGGCCTCTTGATTGAGGCCTTTTCTTTTGTAAAAAATTTCCCTTTAAAGTTTTAACGCCGTAATCGCCTCAGCAGATTCACGAATCAACACAGGCCCACGGTAGATAAAACCGCTGTAAACCTGAACCAATTTTGCGCCTGCGCTAATTTTTTCTGCAGCACTCGCACCATCGGTAATTCCACCCACGCCAATAATTGGTAGTTTCTCACCAAGCTCTGCATAAAGCGCACGAATAATGTTCGTGCTTTTATCGCGCACCGGTAAACCACTTAAACCACCAGTTTCTATACTACTTTTGTAGCCTTCTACACCTTCACGGCCAATAGTCGTATTGGTAGCGATAACACCATCAATGCCTTGGGATAATAAACTTTGTGCAACTTGTGCTACGGCGTCGCTATCCATATCCGGTGCGATTTTTACCGCGACAGGAACATAACGGCCATGTTCAGCTTGCAATCTGCCCTGCTCTTTTTTAATAGTTTCTAGTAAACGATTCAACGAATCGCCAAATTGCAAATCGCGCAAACCTTGCGTGTTGGGTGATGACACATTCACCGTAATGTAATCTGCATGGGCATAGGTTTTTTGCATGCAAATCACGTAGTCATCGGCTGCATTTTCAACGGGAGTGGTAGCGTTTTTGCCGATGTTAATTCCCAGTACACCTTTAAAACGGCGACGCTTAACTTGAGCAACTAGGTGATCAACACCTTTATTGTTAAAACCCATACGGTTGATGATGGCCTGAGCTTCAGGAATGCGGAACAAACGCGGCTTTGGGTTGCCGACTTGCGGTTTGGGCGTAATAGTACCAATTTCAACAAAGCCAAAACCCATAGAACCCAAAGCATTGAAGTAATCGCCATTTTTATCTAAACCAGCAGCTAGACCGACAGGATTTGGGAAGGTTATGCCCATAACGTCTACGGGGTTGGGTGCAATGGTGGGCAAACATAGATTAATCAGCTGTAATCTTTCGGCAGCGCCAATGAGATCCAAACTAAATTCATGGGAGGTTTCAGCATCCAGCTTGAACAGTAAATCGCGAATGTGTGAATACATAGAATTGGCCTCAACGCCCGAGCAAAATGACTTGAAATATGGCGCGCAGGATACTGGAATCCTTGTGCCTAGTCGATTTTTTCAATGCTATGAAAACGGTTATCGTCAGAAAAATGTATGGCAAAAGTACCCGATACTCCTGAATGTGTTACGAATGGTCGTAAGATATTGGCAGGAAATTGCACACGCAGCCCATCAATGCTGCGTGCGCTTACATCTCTAACATTACCCTCATAAAGCCGCTGAAACTCGTCTGGCTGAATTTTCAAGGGGACAATAATAGAACGCACAACATAGCCTCATTAAAATGCAAAAAGGTCATTATAAAACAACCTCACAGTGCTGAGTGGCCTGAGCTAAATCTAACAGCTCACGTAGCGCTACCGAGAAAACCGCAAAATCGGTTCCGCTTGCAGCCTGTAACTCATTGACCATTAATTTCCAGCGATGAATTAAAGTAGATTGTCGGTTCCCCCACGAAGCCAGTAACTCAGCAATATTGGTGGTTTCATTCGTGCATCCAATTAGCGATATAGTAAGTGAGCGCAATTGTGATTCAAGATCGTCCATATAGCTTTCACGCGCCATAGCTTGCCAAAAAGTTTCCACTTTCAAGTTCGCAATTTGATTGGCAAACCACGGTAAACTCAACATATCACTCAGTAAAAAATACAGTTGCGTAACAGGGGCAATATCACGACCACTGCGCCTTGCGGCTTCTGCCACGCTGAACCCAGAAAATAAGTAGGACGCTGACGACGCACGCACAATTAAATCTTGCGGCACGCCGCTTTCCTGTAAGCGTTGATATTGCCCTTGTAATTCTTCCAGTTGCCCACCTAACAATAGACCAGGCAATTGTGCCGAAATATTAGCAACGGCTGAACCAAAGAATTCAACTTCTACTGCGGGGTCTATGTTACTGCGGCGATTGCGCAAAAACCACCGCGTAGCACGGCGCACTCTGCGCATCATATTTATCATTAATTCATATTGAATTTTTGCAGGAAGCTTATGATCTAGCGCCTCTAAATCCAAAATAAATTTTTCCATCTGATAAACATCGCGCGCGGCAATATAGGCTTTAGCTACATCACCCACACTGGCACCCGTGGATTCAATTAAGCGCTGGGCAAAGCTAATACCCATATTGTTGACCATGTCGTTGGCAATTTGGGTGGCGACAATTTCACGCTTTAACCGATGGTTATAAAGTGGACCTGAAAATTCTGCAGCAATTTTTTCAGGGAATGCACCTTCCACAGATTTGGCGATATAGGCATTATCGGCAATATTATCTGCTGCTAAATCTTCTTTCAGCACAGCTTTGGCGTAGGAAATTAAAATGGACAGTTCCGGGCGAGTAAGCCCCAAACTATGAGATTGCCGCTCTAGCAAAATATCATCCGCCGGTAAAAATTCTAACTTACGATTTAGCCGTTTTTGACTTTCCAAGGTGGACATAAAACGTCTATATTCAGCACCGCGTGCCAAAGATTCCACTTCGGCAATACTGATCGCCTGAGTTTGCCGATAATTATTTTTTAAAACTAAATCCCCAATATTCTGGGTCATACTCGCTAACAATTGATTGCGTTGCTTAGGCGTTAAATCGCCGCTACTAACCACTTCATTCAACAGAATTTTTACATTGACTTCATGGTCACTGCAATCAACGCCACCAGCGTTATCGATAAAATCCGTATTACAGGCACCACCGTTTAATGCGTATTCAATACGGCCACGCTGAGTCATACCCAAATTGCCGCCTTCGCCAAATACTTTAGCGCGTAATTCGCTGCCATTAACTCGCAAACTATCATTGGCTTTATCGCCCACATCAGCGTGGCTTTCGCTGGACGATGTAACATAGGTGCCAATCCCCCCATTCCAAATTAAATCGACCGGCGCTTTTAATAAGCCAGTCATTAATTCTGTGGGCGTAAGGTTATCTTCATAAATTCCAAATATTTTTTTCATTTCTGGTGAAATGGCAATTGTTTTGGCATCGCGATTAAAAATTCCACCGCCCTTACTGATCAGCGATTTATCGTAATCTGCCCAAGTTGTTTTAGGTGTTGTGAATAAGCGCTGCCGCTCTACAAAACTTTTTTCAGCATCGGGGGTTGGGTCAATAAAAATATGCATGTGATTGAACGCAGCGACCAAACAGATATGTTGCGACAACAACATGCCATTACCGAACACATCACCAGCCATGTCGCCAATACCGACCACAGTGAAATCTTCTTCTTGAATATTGATATTTTTTTCGCGGAAATGGCGCATTACTGAAATCCAAGCACCGCGCGCTGTAATTCCCATCCCTTTATGATCGTAACCTTGGCTGCCGCCGGAAGCAAAAGCGTCACCCAACCAATGGTTATATTCTGCAGAAATACTGTTGGCAATATCAGAAAAAGTAGCTGTGCCTTTATCGGCCGCTACTACTAGATAGGGATCATCTTCATCGTAACGTACAACATTTACAGGCGGCACCAATTTACCGTCAACAAGGTTGTCGGTTAAATCCAACAAGCCACGCACAAATATTTTGTAGCAAGCAATTCCTTCTTGTTGAATAGCTTCGCGCCCACCGGCCTGCGGGGATTGCTTGCAAACAAAGCCTCCTTTGGCACCATTGGGCACAATAACGGCATTTTTTACCTGCTGCGCTTTCACCAAACCCAAGACTTCAGTGCGATAATCTTGTAGGCGATCTGACCAACGCAAACCGCCACGCGCTACTTTTCCACCACGTAAATGCACGCCCTCTACCCGCAGGGAATACACAAAAATTTCATAGAGAGGGCGCGGCTCAGGAATATCTGCAATGGAGCGAGTGCTTAACTTAATGGACAAATAATCTTTTGGGTTGCCATCCGCCTGTAATTGGAAATAATTAGTGCGCAAAGTACCATCAATTAGCGCCAAGAAGCGGCGCAGTATGCGATCTTCATTGAGATTACTAACGTTATTTAGGCTGACAAGAATAGCATCACGATATTTTCCAATGTCACCCGCACGCTTTTCTTCTGAAGCGCTTAGTATTGGATCAAATTTTGTAATGAACAGATTAATTAACAAGCGCGCAATTTCACGCTGATTGACCAAAGCATTAGCAATGTAATGTTCAGTAAATGTAAATAATGTTTGATGCATATAGCTTGCATAGGCACGCAACACAAACACTTCTCGCCAAGTTAGCTCTGCACTTAGCACCAGCTTATTAAAGGCATCATTAACCGTTCGTTTATGCCAAATAGCAGAGAAAGCTTGCTGAAAGATCTCCTTAACCCTAAGAACATCAATTACGCCAGGCAAGCTATAACTCAATTTAAAATCATGCAGCCAAATGACCTCATCGCTTTTTTTATGAATGGCGTAAGGATTCTCAGACAATACCCGCAAGCCTAAATTTTCTAACAGCGGAATAATATCGGACAGCTCTATGGTTTTGGTTTTGCGGAATACTTTAAACCTAACAATGTTAGGTTCGGCACCCACTGGCTGATAAAAGCTCATAGCAATATCATCGCTAGTCGCCAACTCCGCAATAGAAGCAATATCATGAACAGCTGTGCGTGATTCAAAATATTCTTTGTAAGATGATGAAAAAGCGTTGCGGAATTCATGTAATAAACTCATGGCTTTCTCTTCGCCATGCGATTCAATTAAGGAAACCTGCAAATGATCTTCCCATGATCGCGAAATTTCACGGATTTGACGCTCAAGTTTTTCTTGATCGTAATCCAGCGGAAAACGCTTATCTACTTTAAAAACCAAATGCACACGCGCTAAAATCGATTCGGAAAAATACGTATTAAAATCGCTCTCAGTTGAATTAATGGCTTGACCTATAAGGGCTTGAATACGCAGCCGCATTTGTGTGGTAAAAACATCTCTAGGGATATACACCAAACAACTGACGAATTTTCCAAAAGGATCTGGTCGCATAAATAGGCGAACCATGTAGCGTTCGTTGATGCGCGCAATGGCGGTAACCATTTCATATAATTCTGAGCTATTGCTTAAAAATAGTTCATCCCTTGGAAAGGTATCCAGAATTTGCTGTAAAGCTTTGCCATCGTGACTATGCGTACTCAAACCAGTGCGCTCAAACACCTTACTGACTTTATGGCAAACTAAAGGAATTTTACTCGGCATCATGGTATATACGCTGGACGTATATAAACCTAGAAAACGCATCTCGCCGACCACATCACCTTGATCATTAAATTGTTTAACGACCACATAGTCTGAATAAGCTAGACGATGAATTCCTGAACGTACCGATGATTTAGAAAAAGTGAGCACTTGTGGCACAAGGTGAAAGCGTGCCATGCCTGAATTTAAATCATTTGCTTCCGAATAATTAGCAGCGCCGCCCTTAAAAGCAAATATGCCCAAGCGTTTATCAACTTTTTCACGCAAAAATTTCTTGCCATCCTGTTCACCAAACTCATATTCGCTGTAGCCTAGAAACGTAAAATGGTTATCACGTAACCACGCCAAAAAGTGCTGGCTTTCACTCACGTTAGCAACAGTTACCGTTTTTTGTGCATGATTTAAATTTTCTTCAGCCGCCGCCACAGCTTGTAACATCGGTTGAAAGTCGCGAACAACTACACTGAGTTCAGCTAATACCGACAGCAAACTTTTTACTATATCGTCAAGTTCATCTTTAAGCGTGAGTAAATTAATTTCTAAATAAACGAAGGCTTCTTTGCTAGAGCGCTGTTCAACACTAGGCGCATCTACAACATCGATCAATTGATGTTTGCTATCGCGGGTTACGCTCAGCACTGTGCTTTTAATTGCATGAATGGCGATATTACGGCGGTTGAGTTCTATACGAATAGAATCCACCAAAAACGGCATGTCAGTTTGGTGAACAACCAACACTGTGTGCGGGCAAACCCAACCATCAACATCTAACTTGGGGTTAATCAAACTAATTTTGGCTTGCGTGCCGTCAAAATGCTGAATATATCGCCACCACTGATAAACGCTACCAAACACATCGCCCAAATAACGACCAGCCAGCTCATCTAAGGGAAAGCGTGAAAAATAGTATTCAGTGAATTTAATAAATCCCTGTAATTCGCCAACAGGGATTTTCTCACTCGCAAAAAGCCGTAAATCCTGTATAAAAGTAGTTACGTCTTGCGCGGCAACTAATTGACTATTCACACCTAAACTCCTTGCCAACCTAATGGGTTAAAACAGCGTATTATTCGAACAATTGTAGTAAGACTAGCCCATAAATGCTTAGACAGCTGGGTCACCAACCAGCCTATCCCCAAATAGCAAATTGCGCGCGTACTTTTCTATTGAAAAGCAAATTAACTATCGAAAACAAAATTAGCTATTGAAAAACAAGGAACTGCCACCAAATGTTAGGGTCTATGCGCCGCAGCGGGTTTCTAATCGGCGGTAATTTGGCGGTCTCTCGTTTTCAACCTTTTACTATCTGACTCAACCTTAAGGCACTCTTATTTGTGAGCATGTTTATGAGTAATTTTCAGCAAATCCAAATCCTAAAGCTCTGGATGAATGATCAAATTATTGGCCAAGAGCACTTGGTTGAGCGTTTATTAATCGCCCTTTTGGCTGACGGTCATTTGTTAGTGGAAGGCGCGCCCGGTTTGGCCAAAACCAAAGCCATTAAAACCTTGGCGCAAGCCATTGAAGGAGATTTCCACCGCATTCAATTTACCCCTGACTTATTACCCGCAGATGTCACCGGCACCGATATTTATCGCCCCCAGCAAGGCACCTTTGAATTTCAGCCAGGGCCCATTTTTCACAACCTTGTATTGGCTGATGAAATTAACCGCGCACCCGCCAAGGTGCAATCGGCATTATTGGAAGCCATGGCGGAACGCCAAGTCAGCGTGGGTAGCAAAACCTACCCTCTTCCTTCTTTATTTATGGTGATGGCAACCCAGAACCCCATAGAACAGGAAGGTACTTACCCACTACCAGAAGCCCAACTTGACCGTTTCTTATTACATGTCAATGTGGATTACCCCGATATCACCGCTGAGCGCCGAATTTTGCAACTTGTGCGCAATGAAGCCGCCGCCATACCAAGTGCAACCCCGGCCAAGATTACCCAGGCAACACTTATGGCTGCGCGTAAAGAAATTCTTGAACTACATATGGCCGAGAGTGTTGAGGAATATATTGTTCATTTGATTAACGCCACTCGTCGCCCAGCACATTACAGTGCTGATTTGAATGAAATGCTGGAATATGGTGCCAGCCCGCGCGGCACTATAGCGCTCGATCGCTGTGCCCGCGCCTACGCTTGGTTACAAGGAAAAGATTTTGTTAGCCCTGATGATGTGCAAGCTGTAGTTCACGACTGTTTACGCCACCGGTTAATTTTAAGTTTTGAGGCAGAAGCCAGCGGCATCAACAGCGATAACGTTATCAATCAACTTTTAAGTGCCGTGCCCTTATCCTAAACCGCAAGACGTGATAACTATGCAGCAATCCGGTTTAAAAATAAGCGAGCAATTAGCGCAGTTAAATCCCAAAGGTGCTTACGTAGATTTGAGCAGTCTTTTGCGTGTGCGTTTTGCTGCGCAAGATTTACGTTTGTTTGTGAAACGCGCAGTAAAAAGCCAACTCAACGGCGCAGAACGCACGCGCTTTCGCGGGCGCGGCATGGATTTTGAGGAGGTTCGGTTGTATCAAGCTGGCGACGATGTACGCAGTATTGATTGGCGAGTCACAGCGCGTACCCAGGTGCCACATACTAAACTCTATCGCGAAGAGCGCGAGCGCCCTGTATTCGTTTTAGTCGATCAACGCGCACCTATGTTTTTTGGCAGCCAGCGCTGTTTTAAATCTGTGCTTGCAGCACATATAGCCGCAAATTTAGCGTGGGCAGCGTTAAATAATAGCGATCGCATTGGCGGTTTAATTTTTGGTGATCATGCGCAACGCGATATTCGCCCGCGCCGCAGCAAGCACGCTGTATTGGAGTTGTTACATCAACTGCAGGAATTTAATCAGCAATTACAGTCGCCCATTGCCGAACCCGATAGTAAAAGCTTGAGCGCTTTACTTAACGATGCTCGCCGCATTGCCAAACCCGGCTGCGCATTATTTATTGTGAGTGATTTTCACGATTACGACCAAAACTGCGAACAACAATTATTTGAGCTGGCACGCCACACCGACGTCACATTGATTCATGTGTTCGATCCCTTGGAAAAAAATCTACAAAGCAATACGCGCTTAACTGTCAGCGATGGTACTGCTCGCTTGCAACTGCCTACCGATGAAAAACAGTTTCAGCAGGCCTATCAAACCGTTTACAGCAGTCGCCTGGATTTTTTAACGCACAGCAGCAAACGTTTGGCTCTGCCCTTACTCTCTTATGCAACAACTGACAATTTACAACAATTGCTGCGCGATCGATTCGCAGCGAGAAAATAATTTCTTATGAACCCACAAGATCCTTCACAAGCCACTATGTCACCGCCTGCAGTAGGCGCAGCAGATCCTTTGGCAGATTTGCAAGATATTCATTTGCCTGCCGAGATTGGGTTGTGGCCGCCCGCATGGGGTTGGTGGTTACTGGCAATCGTCATTATTGTTTGTGTAAGCGCATTAGTATTTTTTATCAAGCGTAAAAAATCGCGCAACGCCTACCGTGAATTAGCCATTACCGAGCTCAATAACAATTTCAAAAACTATAGCGATGAACAATCTTCAGAGTACTTACAAGCACTGAGTATTATTTTAAGGCGTACAGCCTTAAGTGGATTTGGTAGTCGCTTTAATGCGAGTTTGAAAGGTCACGATTTTCTTTACTGGCTGGATGAGCAATGCACCAAAACTAATATGCAATTTAGCCAAGGCGTAGGCACTGCACTCCTGATTGGCCCCTACCAAAAAAGCCCCATTTTTGATCGCACTGCGTTACACAAACTCAGCCTGTTATGGATTAAAGAACACCGCAATCAATGGCAGCAAACTAAAAAGCCAACAAAAATCCAACAACGCAATGAGGCCAAGCATCATGCTTGAACTGGAATGGCCATGGTTATTGGCGCTTTTACCCTTACCTTTACTGGTAATGCTTTTACCCGCACAAAAACAGGAAGATGCCGCACTGCGCGTGCCATTTTTTACCCAGGTAAAAACCATAAAGACAAAAACACATTCGCTGCGCACTAAAAAAATTGCCAGTACCTTTTTACTGTGGTTGATTTGGGCTGGCCTCGTTATTGGAGCAGCTAACCCGCAGTGGATTGGCGAACCTGTAAGCATACCTAACAGTGGCCGCGATTTATTAGTTGCTGTGGATATTTCCGGCAGCATGAAAATAGACGACATGAAATACAAGGGAGAGGCAATTCAACGCGTGGATGCGGTAAAAATGGTAGTGGGCGATTTTGTAAAAAATCGCAAGAGCGATCGCTTGGGTCTAATTCTATTTGGTACACAAGCTTATTTACAGGCACCACTTACCTATGATCGTCAAACAGTTAATACCTTGTTACAAGAAGCACAACTAGGTTTTGCCGGAGAACAAACTGCAATTGGTGATGCTATAGGTCTCGCCATAAAACGTTTACGCACACGCCCGGATGCGCAGCGCGTACTAATTGTATTAACCGATGGCGCAAATACCGCCGGTGAGCTTGAACCCGTTAAAGCTGCTGAGCTCGCTGAAAAAGAACATGTAAAAATTTACACCATTGGTTTTGGTGCGGATGAAATGATTGTAGACAACGGTTTCTTTGGTTCGCGTAAAATTAATCCATCAGCAGACTTGGATGAACCCACCATGCGCGCCATTGCCGATAAAACGGGCGGCCAGTATTTCCGTGCACGTAATTTAGAAGAGCTGCATGAAATTCATAAAACCTTAAATCGCCTTGAACCTATAGATTCTGAAGAAGAAAAATTTCGCCCTATTAAAAGCTTATTCTTCTACCCACTCGCAGCCGCTTTATTACTTAGTCTCTTTTGGGCATTCGCTTCCGTCACACGTCATATGCGCAGCCAAAAACAAGGAGTTGCATCATGAACTTCTTACAGGAGCAATTCATTTTAATGACAACGCAGTTTCATTGGCTGCGCCCACTCTGGTTATTAGCGCTCATACCAGCATTAATACTCAGTGTTTTTTTATGGCGACAAAAGCGCAAAGCCTACCAATGGCAGCAGCTTATTGCACCTGAACTCCTGCCATTTTTATTGGATGGAAAAACCGTACAAACAAAAAAATCGCTCATTTGGATTCTATTATTGGCATGGATTATTAGCAGCATCGCGGTAGCTGGGCCATCCTGGGTTAAGCGCCCAATTCCGGTAGAAAAAAATCAAAATGCGCTGGTAATTCTGCTCGATCTTTCCTACTCAATGATTAGTGAAGATGTAAAACCATCACGCATAGCGCGTGCGCGATTAAAAATTGCCGATATATTACGCGATCGCAAAGATGGCCAAAGCGCTTTAATTGCCTATGCAGGCGAAGCACATACAGTAACGCCTATTAGCGATGACAGCGCTACAATTATCAGCCTATTATCGTCCATGCATCCCAATATTATGCCCTTGCAAGGCAGCAACACCGAAGATGCCATTGCACGCAGTCTCCAGTTATTTCAGGATGCAGGAATGACGCAAGGCGATATATTGTTAGTCACTGATGGTGTAGTGCCCGAAGCCTTTGAGCAAATTAAACGCTTGCTGGCAGGCAAGAAAATCCAATTAAATATTTTAGGTGTAGGCACCACACAACCAGCACCTATTCCCAGCGCGAACGGCGGATTTTTGCGCGATCAATCTGGCACTATTCTGACCACGCAACTCAACAGCGCAGAGCTCACGCAATTAACGCAAAGTCTCAATGGTCGTTATCATGAAATTTCAAACAACAATAGCGATATTGAATTTTTAAAACCTCGTGAACATTCCGGTGATGCAGATCAACAAACTGTAAAGCGCGATTTTGATCAATGGGTAGACAACGGCCATTGGCTTATCTTTTTACTGCTTCCTATTGCGTTCTTTTGTTTTAGACGTGGCCTACTCTTATCCTTATTGCTGGTTCCCTTGCTAGGTTTTACCCCATCGCCCAGCTATGCATTTGGCCTGGATGAGGTTTGGCTAACCAAAGACCAACAAGCCCAGCGCGACTTAAATAATGGCGATGCAAAAAAAGCAGCAGAACAATTTACATCGCCCGAGTGGAAAGCCAGTGCACAATATCGCGCAGGTGATTACGCAAGCGCAGCAGAAAGCTTTTCCAAAATTGATACCGCCAGTGGACACTATAACCGCGGCAATGCCCTAGCAAAATCCGGCAAATTGGAAGATGCTATTAAAGCCTATGATGAAGCCCTAAAGCGCGATGCCAATCTAGAAGATGCCAAGAAAAACCGTGCGCTTACGGAAAAGTTGTTGAAGCAGCAGCAAGATCAGAAAAACCAGGATCAGAAGAACCAAGATAAAAAGGATCAGGATCAGGATAAGCAAGATCAAGATAAAAATGACAAGCAAGACGCTAAAGATCAACAAAACCAGGATCAAGAAAACAAAGAACAAGATTCAAAAAATCAAGAAAACCAAAACCAGAATCAACAGAACAGTAGCCAAAGTTCTAATGACAATAAAGACAAAGCGAATGACTCTGCACAACAGTCTTCACAAAGTGCACACCAAACATCACAAGCAACTGATCAATCGGGTCAGTCTTCTAGTGCCGCCGCGCAAGAGCAAGCTGGATCACAAACATCCTCCGCAAGTTCTTCGAGCAATAGTGATCCGGCTCAACAAGCTGTGCCTATTGATGAAAGCAAATTAACACCAGAGCAAAAGCAAGCAATGGAACAATGGTTGCGACGCGTACCTGATGACCCTGCGGGGTTATTGCGCAATAAATTTAAGTATCAATATGATGTTAATCGTCAAAAGCAAGCTGATGGCGAATTGAAATCACCCGGTAACCATGCAGATCAACGTTTGTAATGACTATGAAAATAAAGACGATAAATATACTCAAATATCATACTCTCGGGCGCAATCTATTGGCTGTTGTATTGCTTTTTATCAGTATCTTTGCACATGCAGATCAACTCACTGCCAGCGTAGATCGCAACGATATCGGCCTGCAGGAGACCTTTACGCTAACGATTGCTGCTAATTCACGAGCAAGTGGAGCACCAGACTTTAGTGCGCTAAAAAATGATTTTGAAATTTTGTCGAACAATCAAAGTCAATTTACCTCTATCACGAATAGCGGCGCAGATTTTAAAAAAGTATGGCAACTGACTCTTGCACCCAAACGTGCCGGAAAGCTATTAATCCCTTCATTCAATGTCGACAATTCGGTTAGCGATGCGATTGAGATAAGTGTCAGCCAAAAAAGCCAGACACAAACAAATGGAGATGAGCCTGTAAGAGTAAGTATTGAGGTAAGTAAAAAAACCACTTATGTACAAGAACAAATTTTGGTGACTATAAAATTAATTTCGCAAGTAAATCTTAGTCAAGCAGAGATGCAACCCTTAGAAGTTAACAATGCAGTGCTAATCCCCTTAACTGACAAGCCTAAACAGTACGTCAGCAATATCAATGGCAAGCAGCATTTAATTCTTGAAAGTAGCTACGCGCTATTTCCACAAGAAAATGGTGAGTTGATTATCCCTAGTGTCATTTATTCTGTATTACCGAATGTAGAGCGCGATGTATGGAATGATCCTTTTGGTCGAAACCGCGCAAATATTTTACGTTTGCCTACAGAAGAGCAGCGTATAAAAGTTAAGCCAGTCCCTACCGAGGCAGCAGGCAAAACATGGCAACCCGCCACCGATGTCACACTTCATGAAACCTGGAGTGCAAGCCTTGATCATTTAAAAATGGGCGAACCCATCACCCGCACCATCACTATTTCTGCTGAGGGTTTAACGGGCGGGCAAATTTTACCTTTACACGATACGAATATTGAAGGGCTAACACTTTACCCGGATCAACCTCAAAATAGCGACAATAAAACATCGAAAGGTATAACCGGAACACGAGTGGAAACCATTGCAATTATTCCTAATCATGGCGGTGAATTTACCTTGCCTGAAGTCAGTGTTGAATGGTGGGATGTAAATTCACAAACACTAAAAACCGCCACACTGCCAGAGAAAAAAATTAATGTGATTGGGGATGCCGCCCCTGCTAATAACACCGCTACAGCATCATCCAATACAACAGCTACAACAGGTGAAAGCTCAGCCCCCACAGTGGGTGTTGCTGCCAAAGCAAATCCTTGGTTATGGGCAAGCACAATATTACTTGCGCTTATTTCTATTGCATTAAGTGTGTATGTATTGAAGTTAAGGGCTCGCCTCAAATACTTACAAATAGCACAGAATACAGTCGATACCATTACATCAGAAAAGGAAAAACATATTTGGGATCTACTAAAACATTCTGCTGCAAATAGACATGCAATTGATTTACGTAAAAATATTTTAAGTTGGGCAAAGTTCCACTGGCCAGAAGCGACCATTCACTCATTAGACGATGTGGCCAGACTTGCAGGCAGAAGTGAGTTAACCCAAGCACTCAAAAAGTTGGACGAATTGCTATACAGTAATCACCCGCAAGACAACTGGGCGCCACAAGAAATACTGAACCTATTAAATGAATGCCGAAAAGAAAGGAATCAAAAGAAGAAATCTGAAGGTTTAAAATCTTTATATAACACTTAGGCTTACATAAATTGAACCCTGCACAAATTACACCCAAAAAAAAAGGCAATTTTATAATTGGCTTTTAGCATTTGCAGTAGGAAATAACCCGCTAAATCTATATAGTCGCGCCTATTACAGCCTGCTTTGGTATATTTTTATGAACGATGATGAATTTGAACTCTTTTTAACCAGCGCCAATGCCGAACTCAAAGAAAAGCAGGAATATTTAACCAATACTTACGGCTTTGGCAGTCATAAGCGTTGGATGTTTGAAAATGATAAAGCCAAATTACAGTTTTTTAATCATGAAGATAAGCTTGTACTGGAGGCGGATATTATTGATATTGGCAGCTACTCACCCAGTGCAAAAACGTGGAAATGGGCTTGGGCCTACGAGTCCATAAACCCGTTATTAAAAGCAGATTCCATACGCATTCAAGAGTTAGAAGAAATTACGGATTTAGTCGTCTTTGGCGAAAAAGAACCTTTTGAAGCAGATGAATATCTAGCGTGGGAATTAGCCGCTATGTCAGTAAAGCATCTAGATGCAATAGGCTGTTATCGCGCCTTTTCTTCAGCACGCAACGTGAATATGTTTTTTGCCATTACTGCAGTTCATGTTATTGATTAAAGAATAATTTAATTAGTACGATGAAACTGTATTTTTTCTACTTGGCGATCAAATTCTGATAGTACGTGCTCGATGCATCCAGTCGCCAATTTAAAATATTCCGCAGGCGCAATACTGGGTGTATCGGTAATCACATCATCTTCGATGACCTTTAAAAAATGTCGGAAATCTCGTTGGATTAATTCAGCCCACGACGGGCAAATATTTGATTCAATTTTCACCAACAAATGATTCAACTGTATACGCAATACACTCGTACAAACCCCTTTACTAACAACACCCATACCCAAGGCGCGCGCCTGACCAATGTATTCCGCAATAAAAAGTAGATTGCGCCAATTGGAATCCGTTGATTCAATTAAACCTAGTTTCCCAAGATGATGGGCATAGGCCAAGTCATCTATAAGATAGAGCAGATTTGCGATTAAATTATTGTGTTGTTTTAAATTTGCTTCAGCATCCACACCCTTGTAGTACGTACTAATACGCAGCCAGTGATCGACAATACTATCCCATTTGCTATTGTCCCGCAGCCACCCCTCTTCTGCATGCAGATCTGTCATCTCCCTTTTAATTAAAGCCTCTATTCTTTCTATTTCGGTTTCTACCACTACATTTCCACTGAGATAACTATTTGTTAATCCGCGATGCTGTTGAATATAAGTGAGCAAGGTGCGCAGCTTTTTTAAGTAGGCGATACCCATTGTGAATAATTTTTCTTCCGTCCTTTTACGCTTCATAACACCAAAAATTGCAATAAAAAGCGCAACACAAGGCACCACCAAAAAAATAAATATAAATGAAAAAGGAATATCCATTTATAGCTCCGTCTGACGGGTTAAACGATGAAGGTGCTCCGCTATCTCTGCAGTTTGCCTTGCTCGCTGACTATTATCGTGCGCATGATTAGCCACTGCTTCTACATGACCGGATATCTCTCTGACCGCAACGCTTTGCTGCGATGCCGCAACTGCTATTGCATCGATCAGTAAAAAAACATCATTTGTTCTTGTAGATATATCCCTCAAGGCCGAATCTGCGTTTTGCACACTAGCTTGACAATAAGTAGTTTTATCGAGAACGGAGTTCATGCTTAATAAAACTTGCTGCATATTTTCTTGTACTTTAGCAATACTGCTTGAAATTTCTGTTGCAGAACCTTGGCTACGCTTTGCAAGCCCCCTAACTTCATCGGCAACAACAGCAAAACCTCGTCCATACTCACCGGCACGAGCAGCCTCAATAGCAGCGTTTAAAGCAAGTAAATTTGTTTGTTCTGAAATCTCACTAATAATGCGCGACATATTGGTCACTGAATGCATCAATTCATTCAAGGCCGTAATACGTTGCTCTGTATCTTTAGCTAAAGCAGCAACTTGAGCAACTTCAGTATTTGCATTCTGTAAGGCTGCGCTTCCTTTTTCTGTAAGCTGTAAAGCTTCTGTTGCCTTATCTCGTGTGGATTTTATTCTCTGCGAAATATCTTCCAGGCTATAGCTCATTTCAGTAATAGCCGCTGCGCTAGAAGTAGTTGCCGTGGATTGGTCTGCAGCGCTTTGAGAATAACTACGGGCATTGCTTGCAAGCTCTGCTGACGAAAAAGCCATTTCTTTTAATGCATCGTGATTAGCATCAATCGCTCGCCGATAAGGTTTTAATATTTCATGAAGAGGCTCTCTCAATGGAAATAGAAATCCGTTTACATGAAACTCCCACTCCAAATCTTTTCCATCGCCAAGATTTTTTAAATAATGCTTTAACCCTCGAATATCATGTAACAAGGATAAGAGTGTTAAACAAGATATGAAGACAACCAATGAATAATTAGCATTGATTAAAAGAGATGATGAACCGCTCACCTCAAGTATCACCGCAAACATACTTAATAGTGCAAGCAATACTAAAACTCGACCAAGGCCAAAAATCAATAATGCTTGTTTAACACCAAACCACATACACGTCTCTCCAACGGTATAACTAAAATCTATTTGAAAGTAATTTTTCTATTATTCAACTAGCTATTATTGAGCACACTACGCAATGATGAATACTTATTGAATCTATTAAGTAAGCAGCTATAAAAATTCAGCCCTTTTTTGGATCACAGCAAAAATCACATGGCGACTTTCTGGTGCAAAAATCCCTTTTGAAGCAGTTTACGTTGGTATACATATAAACACTTCAACATTCATGCCATTCAAAAGAACACTATGTTATAAATAAATTGTGTATTTTTTTGCTTATTATGTAATTTATGCTTGCTAGACTTTTGGCCAGGCCAAATTCCAGGGAGAGAGAAATTCTTGTATTGCAGTATTAAATTCAACGGTTTTGTACAAATCACCTTCACGCGGAAATTCGGTAAAACGGTAATGTTGGCCATTCAGGGTAAATGCCAAACTGAATGCATGGAGATAAACTCTATCAGCATCAATACAGCTTAAAGCATCGGCATAGAGTGAATCACCCCAGATAGGTGCACCTATACTTTTGAGCGCAACTCGAATTTGATGGGTTTTACCTGTGTGAGGTTTAACAATAAATAATCTTTTTCCATCGCCTAAAGCAGTACTGAAGAATTGAGTTAATGCAGGGTTATTAGTTGTTGGTATTAATTTCCATGCACCACGACGTGCACTTTCCATATCGCCTTTTATAAGGCCCTGTTTCTTCTTGGGCTTTTTAGCGCTAATCGCAAGATAAAACTTTTGAACCTCTCGCTTTTTAAATTGGTTAATGAGGTCTTGATTAGCGGTAGCATTTTTTGCCATCACTAATAATCCTGATGTAACCTTATCTAAACGATGAACCGGGTACAGCTCAAGCAAACCTTGCGATTGCTTTACAGTTTCAAATAATCCACGCTCACCATTTTCACTGTGGAAGTTAGCATTGGGCTTTTTATATATGATTAAAAAATTTTCATTATTTTCAATAAGCTCATATAATTCGTTCATACATATTTCATCTAATAATCAAGGTTATTGCGGCTTAAAAAACTAAGTAAAAATTCGCGAATTAACGGTAACTCACTATACTAAAACAAGTATCCGCAGTGTTGCACAGTAACGGGTAAGCCCCAAGAACGCCCATCTAAGCGTTCCTTAAATCCTGACTGTGAAGTTCAAGGATTTACCTAATCACTGCAGCCTGCGGATGCCCTCTTTATCCCTCTCAATAATTAAATCTCGACAACCCTGCGCTTTTATAGAATTATGAATTTTTAATTCATATTCACTTATCTTTCAAAAAATAACGGTTATGTCTGGAAAATCTACCGATCTACCCCTTTGTGCTCCTGAATTTTATCGAGAGCAACATAAATTACGCTTGAGCTATATGCCTTGGCTTTATGGCAAGCTGAAACCATCGCACAGGGAATGGGCCGAACTATGGCAACAAGAAATACAAGCCTATTTACAGTCAATGGAAACGATTCAAATCGGCAAGAATTGTTTTATAGCTCCCGAAGCCAAGCTGTTTGCGGAGCCTGGTCGACCTATTGTTATTGGCGACAACTCCTATATTGCGGCTGATTGTGTAATGCATGGACCAATTACCCTCGGTAAAAACGTGTCCATTAATCATCACGTCACTATGGATGGCGGCAGCAAGGGTATTCAGATAGGCGATAATTCGCGCATTGCATCCTATTGCCAATTGTACGCGTTTAACCATGGGATGCGAGGCGATCAGATGATTTTTGCGCAACCCACTCAGTCACGCGGAATAGTCATTGGCGAAGATGTATGGTTGGGGGCAAATGTAGGAGTGGTAGATGGCGTAATAATTCAAGACCATGCTGTTGTCGGCATGGGTGGCCAAGTTACCCGCGATGTGGAATCCTTTAAAATAGTAGCGGGTAACCCAGCTCATATTGTGGGAGATCGGCGCGACAAAAAATGATGTCATGCTTACTTTTTTGCATTACTAATTAAGGCTCTACAATCTGCATTTTCTGCATCCCCTATTTCTATAAAGGGAATGATGGCAGCCAAGGGAGATAGCACGCTGCTTAAAATCAACGCAGTTGCTCCTTTCTTGGCCGTTTTGCCTTTATCAAGACCAACAGAAGGAGATTTAAATGGTCCCGATAGAGTAATAGGAATTTGTGCGGAAAGAAGGCTTGTGTCTTTTGGTTTTGCATCTAATCTAGCGCTGATTAATTCATTCTTTAGATTAACTTTCACATTTCCCGTGAGCAAGGAATCGTTAGTATCAAGCACTACAACTTTAGAAGTCAGAATTCCATCTTTGACGTCAAAGTCGGTTACACCACAGCGAATTTTTGTAGACTTATCCTTACCCAAAAACAACGGCAAAGCCTGAGCAATATCTAAGTCAGAAGCTTCAATTAACAATAGGCTAATTTTTCCACCAGACATAATAATGGCAACTTCGCCGTTGCTGGTAGCAAGTACATCCGCCAAGGAAGCGCCGGTACCAGATAAATTAATCTTCCCTCCAAAAAAACCTTCTGTTGTTTTGGCAAAACGAGTATTAGTAAAAAACTGACCTAAGCTCAATCTTTGCAAGCCTAAATTCATTTTCATGGGCGGTATATCTTTATTCGCATCTATTTCTATCTTTCCATTAATAGTGCCATCGGCCAACACCACTTTAAACGGATCTAAATTCAACAATCCATCTTTCAAATTGAAACGTATTTCCATACCTTTAAAAGGCAAGTTGGGCGCGACAATTTTTATCGCTTTTAATGTCACATCAAGATCAGTTGTGCGCAGACGTTCCAATTTTAAAGGAACATCTGGAATAAGTTTTGAGTTTGCCGCTTTTTCAGCGGCTGCTTTTTTCTGTTCTGGTGCAGCATTGTCTCCCGAAGGAGTTAAACCAATGAAACCGCCCAAGTCGTGAATGTCCATTACATTCGAAACCAATTTTGCTTTTAAAAACCCACGTTCACTACCAGTGTCGTAAGACAAATTGCCTGCCAAATCGCTACCACCCACCTTACCTTTGAAGCTTTCATAGCTCCAAACACTGGCATTTTTTGTTAAACGCCCTTCAAGGGCGTAGGGGGGAGTGATCGGTAATGGAATTGCAGTAAGATAAAATAAATCTGCCATGTTATGGCCTGTAACACTTAGTGAAGTGTCTACGCCACTTAACTTTATAGGGTCTTTAAATGAACCATCTACAACTATTTTTGTTGCACCCATAACAATTTTTAATGTCAAAGGATAAGCTTGATCTGAGTTGCGTAAGGTATCCAACGCTCCGCCGTTAGCATCCACAGAAAATTTTTGCCCTTGCATGGTACCAATGCCTGATATGGTGAATGCATTTTTAGCTACCGCGTTCCCTTTTTCTTTACTGGCCTTCTCGTCTCCACCTTGGCTACTTACAGAATCTAGTTTTAAATCAAGATTCATACCCTTAACGGCATCGCGATAAATAAAATTTCCGCCTTTTAATTGCAAAGTTTTGAATATAGGAAAGTTATAACGATCATCCGCTAATGCGGCTTCGCTAACTACTGAAGCATTGGATAAAACAGGAAAGTTCCAATTGTTATCTTTAGGGGATTTTTTTTCCAGAATCAAAAAAGGCTTATCCAAACTAATATCGCCAAACTCCAAGGTTCCAAATAGTAATTTTAATGGTTTAAAACTAAAATCCAGACGCTCAATCTTGGCCATATTGGCTTCCGGGTAGCCAAGCGCGTTAGATAAGCGAATTTTTTCAGCGCGTATTTTAGTGTATTGCCAATGCCATTCAATCTCAAAGTCGCCTTCTATCATTAATTCCCGACCAAGACTTTCACCTCCTTTACTTTGCGTTAAAGATTTTATAATTGGCTCAGAAAATATAATTAAACCAATAAGTAAAAGTATGAGTAGAAAAAAAATAGCAATAATTGTTGTGAGTATTTTATGGCGACGTATTGATGCTGAAAACATAGAACTCCCGTTAATAAATTATCTGCAGCTGTGGGTAGTTTTTAAAAAATGATTAAGGCCAAGGCGCAGGGTTATCATTTATATATTGTGCGCCACCTTCTGCTGGCTCGGGCTCAATGTGCTCCAGGCTTGCATCTCCACTGGCGATACGCCAAATAGATTTTCGACCTTCTAAAAAATCACTACGCGATAACATACGTTTTTTGTCAGGTGTATTTTCAACAATCCAACCGATAAGCTCATCGAGTCTGCGCTGAACTTCTCGTGCAAAAATGGCATTTTTAGTTATTTCAGACATAATTCTTCTCCAGTAGTTATATTTACATTGGCTACTTAAAATCTATCCGCTGATGCTGTCCAATATCGGTAGGTGGCTCGCCAATAATGGCTGCTTTCGCTATAGCGAAAATCTGCATCATTTTATTGGTGTGCGAATCCCAATATTCTGCGTTATAGATTGAGAGTTTAATTAATGAAAGATGAGGGTCATCTAAACCTTCTGGAAACCAAGCAGCTACTGCAGGGTTCCATAGCTCTGCTGCTTTTTCTTTAAATTTAATAACTTCGGCATGACCAGAAACAGCGACATAAATACTGTCGGTAGGGTTTGCAAAACTCACATTAATTTTAGGATGACGAATAATATCGGCTGCAAGTTGCGAGGTATCTGAGATGAAAAACCACAAGATTCCGGTATCTTCAAGTGCCTGTTGAGTCATTGGGCGACTAGATAAGCTTTCATCATCATTTAAGGTGGTGAGCATGCCAAAACGAATGGATGAGATCTTTGAGCGTAAATCTTTGATTGCACTTTCAGTAACCTGAGTCATACCCATTTCCTCTATTACAAGCAATAAGTCAGCTAAAGCGCTGCCAGTTGATGCTGACGATAAAGGAAACAAGGTTTAAAGCTCTGTGCGTTAACTCACGCATACATTGCAAATAGAAACCCAGGCAAATGGGCCTTGAGTAAGTATGACTCCATGGGTAAACTGCGCGCACTTCTCTCGGGGGAGTAATCTGCCGGCTGTTTTAAAAAAGCGTCGGCGCCATTGTCAACAAACTTGCTCATACAGCATGGTAATGGCGTCCAGTAACTAATTCTGGATTGATGAGACCTGAGACATAGCGACCGCCTCAGGCGGGACGGTTGCTGTGTCTCTGGTTTAAAATCCCGCCCGGATCTCATAATGGAAGTATTTCTTAGCTCTACCCTCGCTGTAGCCATTGCCGAAATTGGTGATAAAACCCAACTTCTTGCGCTCTTTCTCGTTACCAAATACGGTCGCCCCTACATTATTAGCTTGGGTGTGTTATTGGCAACGCTATTGAATCATGCGCTTTCTGCATGGTTTGGTGCTTGGCTAGGTGACAAACTTCCCGCTGAATATATTCCATGGATTATTAGCGCGAGTTTTATCGCTGTCGCTATTTGGTTGCTGATACCCGATAAAGAAGATGATGATATGGGCAAGTTCAGCCAATACGGCCCTCTTGTCGCCACTTGCATATTGTTCTTTCTGGCAGAAATTGGTGATAAAACCCAAATAGCTACGGTCATTCTGGCAGCGCAGTATCAAGCGCAAGTGGCTTGGGTAATTGTGGGGACAACGCTGGGGATGTTGATTGCCAACGTGCCCGTAATTTTTGCGGGCAAGTGGTTAATGCAGCGCATTCCTTTAGCGCTTGCACATAAATGCGCATTTGTACTTTTTGTGCTGCTTGCGATTCTTACCCTGATAAAGGCGTATTTTGGTTAAATGTTGTAAATGGGAATCGCCGCTGGCTATAGGCGGCCATTCTCTGTACTATGCGCGTCCCGATGCTACTAGGTCAGCATCGCCTTTCTCTTTCTAACCCCAGCTTCGCCAAGGTTAGACATCTAGTGCTCGCCAGACCTATCCCCGCTGCGGGAGGCCGAGCCACAGGAAAACACTATGTCATTTGCTTCTCTCGGCTTAAATGCCGACATTCTTCGTGCTATTGCAGAAGAAGGCTACAGCACACCTACTCCAATTCAAGCCCAAGCCATTCCCGCCGTATTGAAAGGTGGCGATATACTCGCAGGTGCCCAAACCGGTACAGGCAAAACTGCAGGCTTTACCCTGCCCTTGTTACAAAAGCTCCACGCCAGTACCAAAGTAGTTGCGGGCCGCCGCCCCGTGCGCGCACTTATTCTTACCCCAACCCGTGAACTCGCTGCGCAAGTATTTGAAAGCGTACGTACCTACGGTAAATATTTACCTTTGCGCGCAACCGTTGTCTTTGGCGGCGTAAGCATTAATCCACAAATGATGAAGCTGCGCGGCGGGGTAGATATTCTGGTAGCAACCCCAGGTCGCCTGCTCGACCTGGTTCAGCAAAATGCAGTCAGCCTAAAAGAAGTTGAAGTATTAATTTTGGATGAAGCCGACCGCATGTTGGATATGGGTTTTATTCACGACATTAAACGCGTTTTAGCTTTGTTGCCACAACAACGTCAAAACTTATTATTTTCTGCAACCTTTTCTAACGAAATTAAAGACCTTGCAGATAAGTTATTGAACAAACCGGCATTGATTGAAGTTGCACGTCGCAATACTGCAAGCGAGCGCATTGAACAAACGGTTCACCCGGTTGATCGTAATCGCAAACGTGAACTCTTGTCGCACTTAATTAAAGACGGCGATTGGCAACAGGTATTGATTTTTACGCGAACCAAACATGGTGCAAATAAATTAACTGAACAGCTTGCGACCGATGGCATTAGCGCAGCCGCTATTCACGGTAACAAAAGCCAAGGTGCGCGCACCAAAGCGCTGGAAGACTTTAAACGTGGTGCAATTCGCGCGTTAGTTGCCACCGATATTGCCGCACGCGGAATTGATATTGACCAGTTGCCGCACGTAGTAAATTACGAATTACCCAATGTGCCAGAAGATTATGTGCATCGCATTGGCCGCACTGGCCGTGCCGAAAGTGAAGGTGTTGCGATTTCTTTGGTATGCGTAGATGAAGAAAAATTCTTGCGCGACATCGAAAAATTAATTAAACGTGATATTCCCAAGCAAGTTCTTGCAGGCTTTGAGCCAGACCCAACCATTAAAGCGGAACCTATTGTATTGGGCCGCAGCATGACCATTGGTAGAAATAACGGTGGCGGCAACAACAATGGTGGTGCACGTAGACCTGCGTTAGGCGCAAAACCAAAACCCAAAACATCGGGCAATGGTGGTGGAAATAATAACAGCAGCGCAAAACCTGCTGGAGGAAAACCACAAGGCGCAACGCGCAGAAGCAAGCCGAAAAAGCCCGTTATTAAAATCGGTTAAACACTGCTCGCAGTAAAATATCGCCATAAAAAAACCGCTAAGTGATTAGCGGTTTTTTTATGAGTTGAAGTTTAGCTAAGAGTCTATCGCTGCAATTCGTATTTGCGCATTTTTTCTACTAATGTGGTTCTACGGATACAAAGTTTATCGGCTGCGCGCGCCACAACACCACCGCAATCATTTAACGCCTGTTGAATTAAACTCATTTCCAAATTAGTAATGTATTCGCGTAAGTCTATGCCTTGATCTGGTAAGAGCGGATTATCATTCATGTTGACATAACCCGTGTTCGCATGCGATTCGCCTGTCGCCGCAGGTGCAAAATCTTCATCGCTAACATCAATATGACGATATTTTGCCGGTAAATCTTGCACGCCTATTACCCCGTAGGGGTGAATAATCGCCATGCGTTCAACAAGGTTGGCAAGCTCACGCACATTGCCGCTCCACTCATGTTGGCAGAGCGACAAAATAGCTGCCGAATTAAAACGAATAGAGCCGCGCTGCTCGTTTTCCATTCGCGTAACAAGCTCGTTGATTAACAGCGGAATATCTTCAGAACGCTCTTTCAGCGAGGGCAACTCAATAGGAAAAACGTTTAAGCGATAATATAAATCTTCGCGGAAAGTATTCTCGCTAATCATGGATTCTAAATTGCGATGAGTTGCCGCAATAACACGTACATCAACACTTTGGGTTTTATTACTACCCACACGCTCATAGCAGCGTTCTTGCAATACACGCAAAATTTTCACTTGCATGGTGAGCGGCATATCGCCAATTTCATCTAAAAATAAAGTGCCGCCTTCGGCTAATTCGAAACGACCAGCGCGAGAATTTATTGCGCCGGTAAAGGCACCCTTCTCGTGGCCAAATAATTCACTCTCTAAAAGCTCGGCAGGTATAGCGCCACAGTTTACGGGCACAAAGGGTTTATCACGGCGTGGCGAGTTGTAATGTAGATTACGAGCAACTACTTCTTTACCAGTTCCCGATTCACCCGTAATTAATACCGAGACATCTTTTTCAGCAACCTGTGCCATCATCTCACGTACGTTTTGAATTTCACGGCTAGTGCCCACCAAACTGCGGAAGAGATGCACAGGACGACGCTTTGGCTGACGCTTGCTACTCGATTGTGCCTCCCGATAAAGCTGCGCACGGTGAAGCGTATCAATTAACTTATTGTAGGAAGGGGGAGTAGCCAGTGAAGCAATAATCATATGCCGCAAGGAATCATCTAAACCGTCTTCACTTTGTACATTTTCACCAATCAAGACTATCGCAAGCTCATCATTCCAATCGCGAATACTTTTTAGGAGTTGTTCAAAACTGAGTTTTGATTGGGCGAAATCACCAATAAAGACTGCAATGTAATCTTCGCCTTTATTTTCACTTTGTACTGCGTCTTGCCAATTTTTTGAGCTAGCGGTTAGTGCCGTTTCACCTAAAAACTCCAGCAACACTTTTAAATCGTGTCGGCGCGATTCATTGTCATCAATGACTAAAACCTTATTGTTACGCCACATGCCTGTCAGCCTTTTATAGATGTGCAAATAGATTGCAATTTGCGATTAACTCCGTGTTATGCCGGAGCTATGACTATTAATGCTTAGGTTTAGACGAGGATATGAAGTGAGTCAAATTAATGGCAGGAATAAACAGGGTATTTTTTAAAGATAGAGGCAGTGTGGTGATTTTTTGACTAGATTGGACAAACAAAATACTAAACACTTATTAATATGGAGGCCCCTGAATAATCTGAAGCAAGTAAGCAAGTGTTTAGTATTCGAAAGACTTAATCAGGTTTGTGCCTGTGGTTCTATGGCATCCCAACCCGATTTAACTGTTTTCAGCAGCTCAATAACCTCACTTAGCATCTCAACTCTATTGAAAGTGGATGCCTCCAACAAGCGCCGCCCCATGTAGTCGTATAAATCATCAAGGCGTTCCGGTAAATCGGTTCCCTCAACATTCATATCCAAAGAGCTTCGCAAGCCAGAAATGATTCCCATCGCTTTACCAATGAGCAAACCTTTATTTGCGGTATCGCCACGATCCATAGCGGCCTTGGCACCATTCATACGTTCCAAAGCACCATCCATAAGCAACTGAATCAGGCGATGTGGGCTTGCGTTGTTGATTTGGGTTTCCAACCCAAGTTGACGATATTGCTTCAGGGCTTCTTGTGAATTGTAATTAGACAATGGTGGCGCTCCTTTACTGGCTCAGCGATTAGTTATAACGCTAAGCCTAGCATTAAATCAATGCGCCATTGAAGCAACTTCGCGCTTGCAATGCACAATCAGACTGGCATATACGCCTTTTAGCTCATTTAGAGCCTCTGCTATCGCTTTGGGGTCACTTCCATTAGCTTGAATCACCCTATCAATGAGCAATATGCACACTTGATCTAGGCGGCGAACCCGATCCCAATTCTCATCACTTAACGCATGATTGAGTTCATTCTGAAAGCGACGAACCTGTAAAACACCGCCCTGCCCTGAATATGTTATGGGTTCAACTAAACGAAGGCTCATTTCAGCGTACCTCATTGGCAATAGCATCCCAACCCGATTTCAATTCGCCCAGCAAGCGCCCGCATTCATCCAAAATGTCTTGGTCATTTTCAAGATTTGCCTTTAGTAAACGGCGGACAATGTAATCATATAAACCTTCAAGGCTAGCAGCTAACTCACCGCCTTCTTTGTCATTCAAACTACCTTGCAAACCGCCCACAATATTAATAGCTTTGCCAATAAGCTCACCCTTGCGGGCGATTTGATGTTGTTGCATAGCGCCTTTTGCTTGGGCGATGCGCTCCAAAGCCCCCTCAAATAACATTTGGATAAGCCTATGGGGGGATGCATCAAGAACATTGGTTTGAGTTTTAACAGAGGAATAATGCTGCGCCGCTTGGTATGCGTTCATAAGAACTTCTCTCATCAATGAACATTAGGAATTATCGGTATTTACCCGCCTGTAAACTTAACGGCATAAGCTAGAATTTCTTTAACACCGCCCTAAAATTATTTATTCTCACAGTAGCCCAACATAAATCTCAGGCTTATGCTAAGCAAGCTTCCCACCTACATAAACATTAAGGATTTTTTATGAAACTGATCGTCGGCATAGCATTTTCTATTGCCTCTTTTTTGGCTCATTCTGCCTACGCCGAATCACTGCGATGTAAAGGAGACATAATTGATATTGGCGACATCAAAATTGACGTACTTCGGAAGTGTGGCGAGCCGGTACTTAAAGATACTTATTGCAAAAAAATTCCCATCAGGATTAAACAAGCTGATGGATATTGGGAGACATTAGAGCAATGCGAAAATTTTGATGTGTGGACTTATAACCCAGGTAAAGGGCAATTCTAGACCAACCTTTATTTTTCCGAGGGCACACTGAGGGAAATGCGTTACGGCGATAGAGTTGAATAATAGATTGAATAAAAAAGGCCGCAATGCGGCCTTTTTGTTAAACGTTTTTTTACGGCCACTATGCGCCTTTGTGAGCCAAACCATCACGCAACACATAATCAAAACTATCATCTAGCAGCGTACTCCAACGCGCCTGCGTAAAAAGATGAGCGCAATCGTTTAACGCAAAAGCCTGATAACCTTGCTGGGTTAATAAATGTGCAGCAGCACGGCTGCGCCGACCCGTATTGCAATAGAAAATATAGGGGCGTTTTTTGTCTAACATGCGCGATTTAATCCCCAGCAGATTCAACGGAATATTCACTGCTGAATGCAAATGCAATTCGGCATACTCTTCTTCGCTGCGAACATCTACTGCAACTGCACCTGCGGCAATTTTTTCTGAATATGATTCAAGCACGATTGATGGCACTTGAGGCTCTTTTAACAACCTGTAAAAATCTTGTTTATCCAAACGCATTAACACGCCATCGGTTGACATAATTACCGATGCATTGCGTGCAGCTTCATTGACCAGGGCATCTTCTCCGAAGCATCGCCCAACTCCAATAGTCGCAAGATGCTCACGCCCATTATCAGCATGACGCCAAACTTCAGCCTCACCCTCTTTAATAAAGTAACATTGATCGCCGAGCTCCCCTTGGCGAATAACCACATCGCCAGCGTAAACAACCTGCGGAGTTAAGCGCGAGAAAATTTCCTCTACATTAATAGGGGGTACTTTAAAAAATAAATTGGATTTTAATACGGTCATCATCCAATCAATATCTTCATCTAAATCGCGCTGACGGGAAATATTAAGCTGGAGATAATCAGCCACTTGGCTCCACGCCAATAGCTTATCTAAATACTCATTATCTAACCGCAAGATACTGCAATCAGATTCTGCAACCGCAGTCACTAGCCGCGGCTGATGATGACCTATAGGCAAGAGGCTAGACCTGCCTTTTACGATAGTGGTCACATTGTTTTCATCCACCAAGCTTACATTGCCATAAAGTAAATACACATGGTGAGCATCGTAAGCGCCACGCGAAAAAATTGTTTGGCCAGCACAAATCACCTCTGCATTTGCATGACTCAGTAATTCCAAAAGATGGCTTTCGCTCATATCCTTTAATGGAACTAGTGTGCGCGTTAGCGACAGGTCGAACTCAATCCGCACTGGCATAATATTTTTTTGCGGTTGCATAAAATATCCCTTCGTTCTACAGCGATTAACAGCATTGATTTAATAAATAATTAATCAGCATAAATTTAAGAGTTAATAAGATTAAATCCACGCCGACCTTGCAAGCCACCTGTATGCACCAAAATCAATCGGCTGTCACGTGGCCAATAATTCTGCGCTAACAACTGCGCCACACCCCAACACATTTTCAGCGTATAAACAGGATCAAGCGCAAGTTTAGTTTCACGCTCAAATTCAAACATAAACCGTTGTAAATAATTCGGCAGCTTTTTTGCGTAACCATCACCATGGTAACCACTGATTAAGCGCCAGTTATTCGTTTCATTGGCGATGCTTTTTTGGTGAGAAATCAGATCCACACCCAAATCACCCTCACCTTTTAAAACCGAAAAACCTAAAACGTGCCCTTCAGTTTGCGCTAAGCCAGCGGCAACGCCTGCAACTGTGTTAGCGGTTCCAGCCGCTAGACAAACCGCAGTATAGTCGGATTTCACTTGCTGACATATTGCCGCTCCCAGCGCTTTTGCACCCATAACTCCATAAGCATTTGCACCGCCCTCTGGAATTTCAAAAAAATCACCAAAGCAGGATTTAAGATTTTCGCTAAGGCCATCGCCATGTTTGTCACGATAATCCGACCGCGATACAAAGTGTAATTGCATTCCCCATGCTTGCGCATCTAATAGTGTTGCACTTAACTGCTTTGGGCGCTCACCACGAATTACACCAATTGACTTAAAGCCATACATTTTTGCCGCTGCCGCTAAAGCATGTATGTGATTTGAATAGGCGCCACCGTAGCTCAACAACGTTGAATAACCCAGAGCCTGAGCCGCCTGCATGTTGTAAAACAGCTTGTAAAATTTGTTACCACTTAGGTAGGTGTCGATAAGATCATCCCGCCTAACCAAAATTTCAACCCCTTTTTGTTTTGCCAATGCCCATTCGATAGGCTGCAGGGGAATTTTTTGAACTTTACTCAAGAACTCGTCTTCAGAAATTAAATCAATCAACACTTAACAACCTGATTACTCTAAAACAAAACATTATCGTTTCTCTGAAACGCGCTTATACGATATCACTTGGTGATGCTCACAGCGATCGCTCTCGCCTTCATGAAACTCAATAGGGGAACCGATGCGAACCAACAGCTTTCCGCACAAGCGGCCATTTCCATCAATACTTTTACAGCCCGGATTTTGATAATGCTCAAACCAATTGGAATAGAGTTTTTCACCCACACCAGAGTTTTTCGCAATATAAGCGGTTGGGCTTTCAATATAGCGGCTCAAATCTGCAAGTGGAATGGTGAATTGACCAGCACCGGGATGGTAAACCACAAAGTTAATACCTGCTTTATCCAAGCGTGTTAAAACCTGCTCACCACTATTACTGAGCAACTGCTGGTATTCCTGTTTTATATTAACAATCTCTTCTTTAAGAGCCGTTTCGTTTTGGTGGCGATAAAATAATTCCACTTCACGCATATCCAACATTTCACGCAACTCAGCGGTTGCAGTTTGCAACTTTAACGCTAACTCTACTTCAAAATTATCGTGCATCGCTTGAATTTGACTGTTCTCATCAAGCTGTGCGGCTTTTAACTTGTGCGAAAAGTATTCACGCATGCCTTCAACTTTACTCGCCTGAATATCAAAACTTTCTTTGAGGGCTTGATTGCGGGCATGCAAATCCTTGTTCTGATCCATTAGTTGCTTCAGCTTTTCCTGATAAGCTTGTAACCGCTGCTGATGTTCGTGCTGCAGCGATTGAATTGCCCCTTGGTGCTTGGAATGAAGGGTTGCAATAAGTAGATGCTGTTCTTTTATTAAACTTGCCGTTTGCGCGCGCAACTCCTGCGTGTAATGTTCATGCAGTTTTTGTTGTAATACCAAATTATGCTGCTCTTGGGGCGCAGCAGATGGTACTGCGGCCAAATGTTCCTGCACAGGCTTCTTGAAAATGAGCCCCATGCGATTATTCTGTATAGACTTTTTCAGCTGAGCAAAACTGGATTTTGAAGGATCCATTTGTGGATCCCACAACTTTTTCTGATGCCAGCCTATGGCACATTGACTATAACAAGCCAATCGAATAGCCCCTGCCCCCATGTCTGGCCCTTTACCTGAAACCTCAGCAAGCTGCTGTAAAGGAATATTCCAACTCCTGTCGACCATGCCTTTTTCGTCAAATTCGAGCAGAAAGAAAACAGCTGCAGTAATGCAAAGATCAGCGTTAATCACCAGGTAAACAGCCTTGGCGCTAGAACTTTTAAAGTCAGGCACAGGCACAAAACCATCAAGAATTGCTTCAAATTCAGGATATAGCAATTCGCGCGTAATAGTATCTTGCGCAAACAAGACTACCGCCTCAACGGAATCTTTACTTTCTAAAGCCATAGGTGCTATCCCAAAATCGCGCTATAGGCGGCTATAGCAGCTTGTTCATTGCTTGAGTATAAGCCAGCTTATTTTGTAACTAATTGATGACCGCCGCAAAAAACCTTATTTAACACAGATTTGCGGTGTACTCGACGATTCGGTGGGTATTACTCAAAAGAACAAACGTGACTGAATTGGCATTTTCAGGCAAAACGAATATTAAACACTGGCAAAGCCAGCGCAAGGTTCATTTCAGACGCGGGGAGAATGATATTTAAACGAAAAAATAACTAAAACGAGGCGGGTTAATTAATCTTACTCAGATATCTGAGTAATCATCAGCGATATCATCGTCAAACTCTTCTACATCATCCAAAAGATCTTCAATATAATCTTGCATGGTTTACTCCTTGGTTATTATGAGGGGTTAAGTACTGGAATCCTTTCGTAAATCTGCTCCTTGGACATAAATTAACAACCAAAGATGACAAATTAATGAACAGGGACTTAGCATTCAGTGTTGTTGAGAGGCAAAGGCAGGAAAAAAGTTCACAGGACAAGCAAAATTCGCGGAATAAAAAACAAAAAAGCCGCCTCAAGGGCAGCTTTTTAGGAATTAGTGGCGGACCGGACGGGGCTCGAACCCGCGACCTCCGGCGTGACAGGCCGGCATTCTAACCGGCTGAACTACCGGTCCGCAAAACATCTTAACGAGATCACATTTAAGTGGTGGGCGGTACAAGACTCGAACTTGTGACCCATGCCTTGTAAGGGCATTGCTCTACCAACTGAGCTAACCGCCCCTTGTTAAGAGGTGCGCATTCTACCTAATTTTAAAATGCTGTCAAACTTTTTTTGCATTAAGGCTCAAGCACTTATAGTGCTGCAGGCATTCGTCTATTTCGGCATCAAACTGCTTAAAATGGAAGCACTCCACAAAAATTGTGCTCTTTTACTTTTTGTACGGCTACGTCAATGCGACAATATGAGTCCTTTTATAAATCAGTGCAAACAATGACACAGATTCACTCCAAAGCGTGTTTGACCATGATCAATACTATAATGGTTGGCTGTTGGCTGTCATTTAGCCAATCGTGCTGGGCGATAGATAAAGAAATTGAAACCAGTTTAAGCCTGCTTGTGATTATTGCCGGGTTATTAATCATACAAACGATTCTTATTGCAGGTTTACAGCGTAGTCGATTAAAAAATAAGGCGGCTAAGAACCTCTTAAAGCTCCATCAAAAAGAACTTGAGGACAAAATCCAGGAGCGCACTCAAACCCTGCATCAAAAAAACACCCAGTTAGAAACGGCGATTCGAAACCACAAAATAATTGCCGTGCAATTGCAAGATACTAAACGTCATTTGCAAACCATGATTAATTCTGTGCCCGATATATTGGTGGGTGTAGCAGCTGATAGCAAAGTCACCTACTGGAATATTGCCGCGTTTGAAAAAACGGGCGTTGCTTTTGATAAAGCGCTGGGAACACACATTCTTAATGCATTGCCACAATTGCCGCTTTCCTCAGAAGAACTTGCCGATATTATTAAGGCCCAAAAGCCTTTTATTAATCGCCAACTGCAGCAGATTGAAAATGAAGAGCCGCGTTTTTACGATTTACGAATTTATCCATTAATTAGCGGGCAAACTGCAAATAGCCAGACTTCAGGTGCAGTTATTCAATTGAAAGATGTAACTCAACGAGTTCAGCTTGAAAACATGATGATTCAAAATGAAAAGATGTCATCGCTTGGTGAATTAGCAGCAGGCATTGCTCATGAAATTAATAATCCTCTGGGTATTATCCTGCACAATGTGCAAAATATTATTCGACGCACCTCACCCGATTTAACAGGTAACATTAAAGCTGCCAACCAACGTAATGTAGATTTTAATCACGTCATAGACTATTTGAGCGAGCGTGAAATCCCTCTGTTTTTGGATAACATTAAAGAAGCTGGCGAGCGGGCGGGGAAAATTGTTACCAACATGCTGGAGTTTTCTCATATTAATCACGCCCAAAAAAACTGGATGGATTTGCCCAAACTCATCACGCAATCTATCGATTTTAATCGTAATGCCGGTTTCGCAGAAAAAAGCAAGATGGCAGATATTAAGGTTTCAACCTATTTCGCTACAGATCTGCCATTAATTTATGCCTCTGCCGCCGAGCTACAGCAAGTTTTCTTGAATCTTCTTCGAAATGCTTACCAGGCTTTAGTATCTGATGATTACCCACACTCTGAAGAAATGCGCATAGACATTAGCGTGCACTTAAAAAAATCAGAACTCGTTATTGAAATAAAGGATAATGGCCCGGGAATAAAAGAAGCGGTTAGAGACCATATTTTTGAGCCTTTCTTCACCACAAAAGAAGTGGGCAAAGGTACAGGCTTGGGCTTATCTGTCAGCTACTTTATTATTACCGAGCATCATAAAGGCAAAATCAGCGTAAGCTCCCATTACGGTAAAGGTGCCACCTTTAAAATTCGTTTACCACTTACCGGGGAACGCCAAATTTCACTCGATATTTAGCCCATTCCTGGCCTTAGATTTCATTTTACTCTTTAGCAGTTTATTTATGACTCAACGACAGTACACAACCGCAGAATACCAAACTCAACTCGCCGAAAAAATTTCCATTTTCAAACAAGATTTTGCAGAATTTGCTATTCCTGAAATCAGCGTATTTGAATCAACCGAAAAACATTTTCGCATGCGTGCTGAGTTCCGTATTTGGCACAAGGGCCCAGTATCAACTTACTGTATGTTCACGGACGATGAGTTCAAGCGTGCTTACGATATAACCGAGTTTCCTATAGGTTCAGAATTAATGAATCGCTTGATGACGGAGCTTATGAATGAGATCAACTCAAGCGAACTCTTGCGAACCAAACTCTTTCAAATTGATTTTTTGACTACACGTAGCGGCCAAGCATTGATCTCGTTGATTTATCACCGGAAACTTGATGAAGAATGGGCTCAAGCTGCACGTGAGTTACAAACCAAATTGAACATTTACATTATTGGCCGCAGTAAAGGCCAAAAAATTGTCGTTGAGCAAGATTTTGTTATCGAGCAATTGAGTGTTGATGGAAAGGCATTTCGCTACCAGCAAATAGAATCTGGATTCACCCAACCCAATGCGGGTGTATGCGAAAAAATGCTGACATGGGCGGTTACTAAAAGCAGAAGTTGGAGTGGTGATTTAATAGAGCTTTACTGCGGCAACGGAAATTTTACCTTGCCTCTCGCTCAGAATTTTAATCGTGTACTCGCTACTGAGCTGGCAAAGCCATCGGTAAAATCTGCGCTTTATAATATGGAGTTGAACAATGTTAGCAATGTCGCTATTGCTCGACTTTCCAGCGAAGACTTTTCCCAGGCGATGGATAAAGTGCGCAGCTTTAGACGCTTGGAGGAAATAGATCTAGACAGCTATGAATTCACCAGCATTTTTGTAGACCCACCACGCTCCGGTATGGACCCACACACCACGGCCATAACCCAGCGGTATGAGAATATTATGTATATTTCATGCAACCCAGTAACACTGCGCGAAAACCTGAAAGCAATTACGCAGACGCATGAGATTACGAATGTAGCTTTATTTGATCAATTTCCGTATACACATCACTTGGAAGTGGGTGTCACTCTGAAAAAGAAATAACCTGAACAGCGGAAAGTACAAGGATTACAGAAAGCCAAAAGATTACAAAGAGCCCAGAAAACGCTTTTCCGCTGCATTCATATTACTCGTCAAACATTTGAATCATATAGCCCGTTTTAATCGCCTCAGCCATGGCTTTATCCGCAGCAACCACACGTGAGTCACCCGTTAAATTACTGGGAACCAACTTGCGTTTTTCTATATCTATCTCAGTAAACCCAGCACGCATCAAATACACTTTGCACAACTGCTCTGCACCAAACAAATCGATAAAATTGATATACACAATAAAAGGCACCACCTGCCCTTCTTTGACTCCATCGCGGTCTTTTTTCGCTTTGGCGTTTACAGAGAAAATATACATAGGAGTACTCCAATAAATTTATATATAGATTGAGCAGCAATGCCCAACGGTAAAATAATTGTCAGGCTGCTTATTAAATCGTCATGATCACGCGTAAAGAGTCCAAACGTAATTTAGCTTGCGATAAATACTGCTGACTCGCCACCAAACGCTCCTGCAAATAATCAATTTCTGACTGACGAACGTTGGGGTTTACTTTTGCAAACGCTTTCATACGGTCTAGCTCGGCATTGATCTCTTCACTGATTTTTTTCTGTGCGGCAGAAATTAAATCAGCTTGCTGAGGCGCAACTTTGTCTTCTGCTTTTTGCAGCATTTCTGTTAATGCCGGGCGAGCATGACGAACCAGCTCTTGTGCATTATTACGTGGGATTTTTTGCAACAACCGGCTTAATTGGTCAATGCTGAGTACGGCATTTAAATCTTTGCCGTTGTTATCCATAAGCACACGCAATAATGATTGTGGCATGTGGCGAAACAACTGCAGTTCCGCAGGTGCGGGGCAATGCAATACATAAAGCGCTTCTAATATTAAATTACCCGGTTTTAAGGGTGGGAGCTTAAGTGTACAAAATGCAGTATTGCCGAATTCAGTCAGCGCAATTAATTCCTGCGCGCCTCGCACCAAGGGATGTTCCCACGTCATAAACTGCATATCTTCGCGAGATAAAGCTTGCTGGCGCTGAAAGGTCATGGTCAACCCCGATTCTGGCAAACCTGGAAATTGCTCAACGCGCATATGCTCACTGGGGTGCACCACCCAACTGTGCTCACCATGCCGTTCCGAATCTATGCCGAACGCATCAAAAACAGCATCCACATAACCAATAAGATTTTTATCTTCATCTTTTTCCGCAAGCGCATTTACTAATTCAGCGGCTTGCACTGGCTTGCAAGAATTTAACTCTAACAACCGGTCGCGGCCTTTTTGTAATTGAGCCACCAGATCTGCCGAGTAATCTTGCGTTTCCTGTAATAAAGTCGCAAATGCCGCCTCATCATCACTCACCAATGCAGGCAACAAGTTTTCGGCATATTGGATATAAACGTTTTGGCCAATGGCACAGGTTTTTTCGAACGCATTTAAACCTTGGTGATACCAGCTTATTAATTTTTCTTGCGCACTGCCCAAATAAAACGGCGTATGGATATTTACGGTAGAGATTTGACCAATACGATCCAAACGGCCGATACGCTGTTCCAGTAGATCCGGGTTCAACGGCAAATCAAACAGCACGAGATCTTGTGAGAATTGAAAGTTACGGCCTTCGCTGCCAATTTCAGAGCAAATCAAAACCTGTGCGCCCTCTTCCATGTCTGCAAAGTAAGCCGCTGCGCGGTCGCGCTCAATAAGATTAAGGGCTTCGTGAAATACCGCTGTGAGCAAGCCTTTGCGTAAACGCAAATAGTCTTCTAACGTTTGTGCAGTATCGGCACTTGCGCAAATGACCAATACTTTGTTACGGCGATTTTGTTTGAGCCAATCGCTTAACCAATTTACTCGTGGATCGTGCAGCCACCAATCATTTTGCTGTTGCTGCCAATATGTCTCTGCACGCAGTTGTTTCTCTAGGGGTAAGGTGCGAATGCCGGCAAGCTGTTCTTGCGAAAGCTCAAGCGCATAGGAGTGCAATTGTCGTTCAGGGAAACCCGCAACTGAATTGCGGGTATTTCGGAAAAGCACGCGCCCGGTGCCGTGCCTATCTAATAAATAATTAATCGCTTTATCGACCGACTGACCTAAACAGGTTTTCTCCGCCAACTCCGCTAGCTCTTTGATCGTTTCGCTGGGCAGATAATCGTTTAATTGTTTAACCAAGTTAGCCGGAATGGCTTTGGCTTCTTCCACATGAGCCGCTAAGAGCGCTTGCACTAAATCATTCAGCGGCTGATAGGATTCCTGCTCAGCGACGAATTTTTCCAAATCGTAATAGCGATCTGGATCAAGCAAACGCAAACGCGCAAAATGGCTTTCTAAACCAAGCTGCTCTGGCGTTGCGGTTAACAATAGTAAGCCTTTGGCGACTTTTGCCAAGCCTTCAATACATTGATAGGCAACGCTGACTTTTTGCTCGCTCCACTGCAAATGGTGGGCTTCGTCTACTAATAATAAATCCCAGCTTGCTTGCAGCGCTTGCGCATAACGTTCAGGATTTTTGGTTAAAAAATCCAGCGAACATAAAATCAACTGCGCTGATTCAAACGGATTATCGCTGGTGGATTCGCGCTCAAATTCGTCATTGAAGTCATCTACAAAATCCACTGACTCTTCAAAACTATCCATCCCTTCTAGCGCTTGGCAGCGCTTCTCATCCAGCAAGGTAAATGCCAGATTAAAACGGCGTAACATTTCTACCAGCCACTGATGTTGCAAACTATTGGGCACCACAATAAGCGCGCGGTTGACGCGGCCGCTGATGAGTTGTTGATGCAGAATTAAACCTGCTTCAATGGTTTTACCCAAACCGACTTCATCGGCAAGTAATACACGCGGTGCATGGCGTTGTGCAACTTCATTGGCGATATAAAGCTGATGCGGCAATAATTGCACGCGCGGCCCCGCCAAGCCAAAAATAGCAGACTGGCGATGTTGGTTTAAATAATGAAGCGTTTTATAACGCAAGGTGAAATGCGTATGCTTATCAATTTGACCTGCAAATAATCTATCGCGCGGGGTACTGAATTGCACAAAGCTATCTAACTCAAATTCAGGAATCGCCAATTCTTCTTTTGTCAGGTTTTTATCTTTATCAAATACTAAACCGTGATAAAGCAAACAACCTTGTTGTTCTACTACCCGAATAATTTTCACGCGAGTGCCATCTTGATGACGCACTTTTTCGCCTACTTGATAGACAACACGACTCACAGGTGCGTTATCCATCGCATAGGTGCGGCGCTCACCGGCGGCCGGAAAACTTAAGGTTAAACGGCGATTGGCAATATCCAGCACAATCCCTAATCCCAACTCAGCTTCAGCTTCACTAATCCAACGCTGGCCAATAGTAAAAGCCTGACTAACAAACTGCGATTTACTCACTAAAATACCTATTTATCAATTGCGTAAAAAGTCGTGCATCATACTGTTTTAACGCCCCAATTCCAAAAAATATCCTAATTTATAAGATGATTAAGACAAATTATTTGATTAGAATTAACACCCATCTAATGCCATGGTCACCAATATGCCTCTCACCCAAGCTTCCAGCCACCTAAACAACAATTTAAGCGATTTACTCAGTCGCTGCGATTTTTTAACGCTGACCAGCAGTGATCGGGAATTTCCTCAAAGTGCGGGCACCGGGCTACCACTTATTGCCGTTGAAACTGCGAATTGTAAAGCGCTTGTCGCTCTGCAAGGTGCGCACTTACTCAGCTTTTGTGCAAGCGGCGGCAAGCCTCTGCTGTGGGTGAGCCCTAACTGTAATTTTACGCCTGGTGTAGCGTTGCGTGGTGGCATTCCGGTTTGTTTACCCTGGTTTGGCCCTAACCCTTTAGACGCACAAAAACCTAAACACGGTTTTGCTCGCAATCAGGACTGGGAGCTTAGCGATGCAAAGCTATTAGAAGATGGCAAAGCACAATTAATTTTTCGTTTTGTCAGCAGCGCCAATGAATTATTTGCTTTCGCATTTAGCGCGCAATTAGTGATGACCTTAGGTTCAACCATTAAGTTGGAAATTGACGTCAGCAATACCGACACAAAAGCGTTTGATTGTAGCTGGGCACTGCATAGCTACCATCCTATTAGCTCCTTAAGTGATGTACGCGTTAAAGGTTTGGCGGGCAGAACGTATCTCGATAATTTGGAGGGGCACGCTGTAAAAGTTCAACAAGGCGATGTTAGCTTTCCTGATGCTGTAGATCGCGTTTTCCCAAACATTGAAAATGCTGTAGAAATTCTCGGCTCACCCCACATCACCATTACTCACCACAACTGCCCTAGCGTGGTGGTGTGGAATCCAGGAGCACCAACTGCCGCCAATATTGCCGACATAGGTGCAGGCAATGAGCAAGCCTACATTTGCGTGGAACGCGGTGCGGTGCTGAGTGAAAAATGGACATTAGATGCAGGGGAAACCCAGTCCGCCTGGGTTGAGATTGCAGAACTCAAGTAGCATTAAACCCAAAGTGTTTTATCAATTAATATCTAATATCAAACTCATCTGCATCCATGTAGGCAGGAAAATTAGCGCGATGCGCGTTTAATTTATCCGCAAAGAGTTCAACCACAAAAACGCCGGGCTCTTGTGAGGTAACGACTACCTCACCGGTAGCGCTAAACACGCTGGAATCGCCCGAATAGTGTTGATGTTTTTCATCCATGCCCACGCGATTAACGCCTGCCACATAACTCAAATTTTCAATCGCGCGCGCTTGCAATAAACGATTCCAATGCAGTGCGCGCGCACTTGGCCAGTTAGCAACATAGAGTGCGAGATCGTAATCGTTGCGATTACGGCTCCATACCGGGAAGCGCAAGTCGTAACAAATCAGCGGCAGAATTCGCCAGCCTTTAAGCTCCACTAAAACACGATCATTGCCTCCAGCGTAACGCTCGTGTTCACCCGCCATGCGAAACAAATGACGTTTATCGTAATGTGTATAAGTGCCATCAGGGCGCATCCACACCAAGCGATTAAAATGTGTGTTTTCTATTTTAACAACCAAACTGCCGGTAATGACCGCGTTTAATTTTTTAGCCTGTTCTGCCATCCATTGATAAGCCGTGCCATCAACACGCTCAGCGTAATTGCGCGCATTGCTGCAAAATCCTGTAGTGAAAACTTCCGGGAGAATAACAAGATCAACATTCGTCAAATCACTTATTGCCTTGGCAAAAGTATCAAGATTCTGTTGTGGATCATTTGGAACAATTTCTTGCTGAACGAGAGCGATAGTTAAGTTTTGCATAAGGGTTACTCTCTCGCAGCGATTATTGAATATTGCAGGTTATATAAGTACCGATGGCTATATAAGCACCGCGGTTTAGATAAGTACGATGACATCAGTGTGGCGATGATTGAGATTCTACGGCTTTCAGTGTTTTTAAATGTAGCCCAAAAAACGCAATAACAAAAGCAGCCACAGAGGAAAGACTGGCGACAAAAAAAGTGAGGCTGGCACTGTAATCCCACAATAACCCACCTATTAAAGCACCTACTGCCCCACCGGCACCAAAACTTAGCGAGCTGTAAAGCGCCTGCCCCTGCCCTTGGTGAGCGCCTTTAAATTGAGTGCGAACTATTTCGATAGACGCTGAGTGAGCAACACCAAAACTCACCGCATGTAGTAGCTGTGCAAATAGCAGCATCCATAACCAATCTGCGTAATAGCCAATGAGATACCAGCGAAAGGCCGTAATTAAAAAAGTGGCCAATAATAAACTTCGAATATCAAACCTGTGCAATATTTTTGGCATCACCAAAAATATTGCCACTTCCGCCAAGACACCCAGCGCCCACAATAAGCCTGTCGCTGTACTGCTGTAATTGTAGTGTTCTTGCAAATACAAACTATAAAAGGTGTAGTAAGGGCCGTGACTCAACTGCAATAAAAAACTGGCTAGCAAAAAACAGATCATTGCTGGCTGCAAAACGAGGGCAAGAAAACCTTGCGATACTTCATGGCTTTTTTGTACCGGACCAGCTTTAAGCGATAAGCTCGATAACCAAATCAAGATCAAGAAACTTAAAATTGTAATCGGCAAAAAATGAATAGGAAGAAAATCGAACAGTAAACCCAAGCCAATAACCGCAGCTATAAAACCCAGCGAACCCCACAAGCGAATTTGGCCATAGCGATGATATTGGTCGCCCAAGTACGACAGCGTAATCACTTCAAATTGCGGTAAAACGGCGTGCCAGAAAAATGTGTACAGGCTAATTACCAACACTAACCACGAATAGTGTTGGTTAATTAAAACGCCCGCAAAAAAAATACAGGCAAGCGCGCTGCCTTGGCGAATAATCCGTAAGCGCTGCTGCGTTTTATCGGCAAGCCAGCCCCAAAAATTGGGGGCGACAATACGGGTGCCTAAAATAATGGCGCTGATTATCCCTACATCCTGCGAGCTATAGCCCAAGGATTTGAGGTAAACACCCCAATAGGGAATCATGGCGCCGACAACAGCAAAATAGAAAAAATAAAAACTGGAGAGACGCCAATACGGGAGAGCTTGTGGAGCTGAAGAGCTATTGGGCATAGTTTTTTAAAACAAGCTGCATCTGTAAACAATCACAGAGTGTTGAGGAGTCGTCACTCTCTCACCTAATGATCAGAGAATGACAACGAAGTAAAAACTATTTTTTAACAGTCGCGGGAATCACCGGAACAGAATGCGTAACACCGCCATTTTGACCGCGATGACGCAACATATGATCCATCAATACCAAGGCGAGCATAGCTTCAGCAATTGGCGTTGCACGAATGCCTACACAGGGGTCGTGGCGGCCTTTGGTGATAACTTCCACGGCATTGCCATTCACATCCACACTGCGGCCTGGAATGTGCAAACTTGAGGTAGGCTTTAAAGCGAGATTGGCAATAATATCCTGGCCAGAAGAAATACCACCAAGAATACCGCCCGCATTATTCGATAAAAAACCTTCCGGTGTTATTTCATCGCGATGCTGGCTGCCGCGCTGATCGACCACACCAAAACCTTCGCCAATTTCTACGCCTTTTACGGCATTGATGCTCATTAATGCGTGTGCAATTTCGGCATCCAAACGATCAAAAATAGGTTCACCTAAACCGGGCGGAACATTGGTTGCCACCACGGTAATTTTTGCACCAATAGAATCACCTTCTTTATTGAGTGCTTGCATAAAAGCTTCCATCTCTGGAACCTTGCTTGCATCCGGGCAGAAGAAAGGATTTTGTTCAATCTGATCCCAATCCACCGTTTCAATTTTGATAGGGCCCAGTTGAGATAAATAGCCACGCACTTCAATGCCGTGAAAATCTTTTAAATATTTTTTAGCAATCGCACCAGCTGCAACCCGCACAGCTGTTTCGCGGGCAGATGAACGGCCGCCACCGCGATAATCGCGCACACCGTACTTTTGCATATAGGTGTAATCCGCATGCGCGGGGCGGAATTGATCTTTAATATTGGAATAATCTTTAGAGCGCTGATCGGTATTTTCAATCATTAAACCAATCGGTGTACCGGTGGTTTTGCCTTCAAATACGCCGGATAAAATTTTCACCAAATCATCTTCACGGCGCTGGGTGGTATAGCGTGAGGTACCTGGCTTGCGACGGTCCAAATCGATTTGCAAATCTTCTTCACACAGTTCAAGGCCGGGTGGGCAACCGTCAACAATAGCGCCAAGTGCTAGGCCGTGGCTCTCGCCAAAGGTAGTGACCGTGAATAATTTACCGTAGGTATTGCCAGACATGTTTATTCCAACCTAGATGAAGATAAAAAGAGATGGAGCATAAAAAGAAATGAATGCTAATCAGCAAAAGTGCGGCAATTATACGTGAACTAAACACAGTTTTACACGCACTCCCGTAGGGCGAGCGAGGCTTATGTGCTATAAATCAACGCGCGTGATAAATGAACAACCTGCAACAAGGATTAATAACGAGTACACAATAATGATGAATAAATACACAGCGGCAATATTACTAACCACCTTACTAAGCTGCTTCGCTTGGGCAGATGACACACAAAAACCTCGCCAGCCCGGCGAATACCCACACACAGCAGACTCATTGGAGCAAACCAAGGTACCCAAAGGCAAACTTGAGGGACCGTTTGAATTCCACAGTAAAGTGTTTGACGGCACCGTAAGGCAGTATTGGATCTATGTTCCTGCTAACTATAAGCCGAAAGCTAAAACCAAACCTGCCCTGTTGGTATTTCAAGATGGTCAGCGCGCAACCAATCCTAAAGGTTCATTGCGCGTACCCACGGTGCTAGATAATTTGATTCACCAAAAAGCCATTCCACAAACCATCGGCGTGTTTATTACGCCTGGTAACCTTAGCGAGCGTTATCCTGACAATTTGGGCATGTCTAACCCGGATCATCGCGCACCGGAATACGATGCGCTCAGAGATGATTACTCACGTTTTTTAATTGATGAGCTTTTGCCGGAAGTCGCTAAAAAGTATCCCTACAGTAGCAATCCCGATGATCATATTATTGGCGGCACCAGCAGCGGAGCGATTTGCGCTTTTACAGTGGCATGGCACAGGCCTGATGTGTTCCGCAAAGTCATCAGCATGATTGGCAGTTACACTTCTATTGGTTACGTACCAGCAACTGCCGATAAACCACTGACCCCCGGCGGCGATCTTTACCCAGGTTTAATTCGCAAATCCCCTATCCGCCCCATGAAAATATTTTTACAAGACGGCAGCAATGACTTGAGCAACGAGCATGGCAATTGGTTTTTAGCCAATCAGCAGATGTTGTCTTCATTGGAATGGGCGAATGCGAATGCCGATAAAAATGACGATAAAGGCCCGCGCTACGAGTTTAAACACATTTGGGGCGACGGCGGCCATTCAGACCAACATGGCGGCAGCTTATTACCAGAGATTTTGCGGTGGCTGTGGAGAGATAGCACAAACAACTAAAACACCATACTCACAGTATTTGAGAATTTTTTATTTTATAAAGGGAGTCGTCATCTTCGCATGGGATCCAGCGTCATTAGGACTATAAAGTCACTGGATCCCCTGCAGGGATGACTACTCCCTTCCCTGTTTGGTTCACATAGTGCTGAAAGCTTTTACTTCAAATTCGCCAAATCCGCTTTAGTCAGCATAAACACACCGTGACCGCCGCGCTCAAATTCAATCCAGGTAAAAGGGACATCCGGGTAAGCTGCTTCCAGCGCAACCCAAGAGTTACCTACTTCAACAATCAACACACCATCATCGGTTAAATAATCGCTCGCTTCGTGCAATAGCCTGCGGGTGAAATCCAAGCCGTCATCGCCAGAACCCAAACCAATTTCGGGTTCGGCGTGATACTCCTGAGGCATGCTCGCCAAATCGTCGGCATCCACATAAGGCGGGTTGGATACGATCAAATCGAATTTCTGGCCAATCAAGTTCGCAAACAGATCTGATTGCATCGCAAATACGCGAGCTTCCAAATCATGTTGCTGAATATTTTCTTCGGCCACGGCTAATGCATCGTAAGAGATATCACTGAGCTGCACTTCTGCATTGGGGAAGGCGTAGGCGCAAGCGATACCAATACAGCCACTGCCGGTACACAAATCCAGAATTTGCATAGATGCTTTTTGTTGGGTTTCAGTGGGCAACCAAGGCGCAAATTGCTGTTGAATCAATTCACCTATAGGCGAGCGCGGAACCAGCACACGCTCATCCACTATAAATGGTAAACCCGCAAACCATGCTTGGCCAGTGATATAAGCAGCGGGAATTCGCTCCTCCACACGACGACGCAAATTTTCCAACACCCGTTCACGTTCCACACGTGTTAAACGCGCACTCAACCATTCATCATCCAAGGGCGGTACGAGATTAATCGCATGTAAGACTAGCTGCTCGGCTTCATCCCACGCATTATCGGTACCATGACCAAAATAAAGTTTGGCACCGTTAAACTCGCTAGCCCCCCAACGAATAAAATCTCGCAAGGTCAATAATTCGTCGCAAATATCTGCTGCGCTTGAAGACATAATGAAGGCTCAGGTAAAAAATGTGCGGCTATTCTACCTAATCGGCCGCGCTGAATTAAAAGAATATTGTGCTTTGTGCAAATCAGGTTCGTCAGCATCGGCTTTACAGGGTAAAATGCCGCCCGTTCAAGCCCAAGCTGTGTGGGCTTTATTGTGATGTGAGGATCTTATGAACGAACCTGTTGCGAACGAATCTATTGCGAATGCCCCTGCTGCAAAACAACCTGCGGCGAAAGAACATTTTGCGAGCATTATCGCCAGCATTGGTGAAGATTTGAACCGCCCTGGCCTGCGAGATACTCCAGAGCGTGCCGCCAAAGCCTTTCAATTTTTAACCCGCGGTTACAACCAAACGATTGATGAAGTGGTGAATGGTGCGCTCTTCCCATCTGACTCCAGCGAAATGATTCTGGTAAAAGATATTGAGCTTTACTCCATGTGCGAGCATCACTTGCTACCTTTTATCGGCAAAGCGCATGTGGCTTATATCCCGACTGGAAAGGTTTTAGGCTTATCTAAAATTGCGCGCATTGTGGATATGTACGCGCGCCGTCTTCAAATCCAGGAACAACTCACCACGCAAATTGCAGAGTCTGTATTAGAAATTACCGGTGCGAGTGGTGTTGGCGTCATTATTGAAGCCAAGCATATGTGCATGATGATGCGCGGCGTGGAAAAACAAAACTCATCCATGAAAACCTCTGCCATGCTTGGCAGCTTCCGCAGCAGCCAAGCCACGCGCATGGAATTTTTATCGCTGGTAAATTAAGGCTAAAGTCCAGTAAAGATCTGATAAAAAACGGACACCTAGGTGTCCGTTTTTTATTGGCAAGTTATTCCAAGCATCTTAGTTATCGCCAACCTTAACAACCTCCACTCGCGCACTTCTATCGCCTCTGCCTGCAGGTGCCAAACTGCCAAGACCAAAAACTTGCAAACGTTTTGCATCAACACCTGCAGCCACCAACGCGGCTTTAATTTGCTCTGCATTCTTTTTAGATGCGAGTTGCTGCTGCTCAATGGAAGTGGCCGAATAATCATGGCCGACCAATGCCAGTGTTAATGTGGGTTGCGCAGCTAGCAAACCGGTTAAGGCCTGGATGTGCGCTTTTTTGACCTGCAAGTGCAACTGCCCTTGGCATCTTTGTTACCAAAATCTGGAAATACAAAATAGCCGTTAGTATTGAGTAATTTAATAAGCGTTTCCGGGCTAGAGGCTACGCCCGATTCATTGAGCTTATTTGCATGCAGCACATCGAGCTGTACATACGCGCGTTTATTACCGCGCATCACGGCATAGAGCACTGCGTAAAAAGGCTTGTCATCAGCGTTGGTAATTTCATAAGCGCCATAAAGCTGATGTTGATCCAAACCATAGAGTTGAATAATTTTAAAATGATTATTCGCCCAGCTATTACTAGTGCCACAATCGCGCGCTTTACAGTGAAACAGCTCGCGTAAATTGTACTTATCCAACTGTGATTTGAAAAAATTAAAACCCGCTTCTGCACTAGAATCAGCGGGCAACTCGAAAGTCGTTCGCTCTAACATTCCGCTCAAATACTGGGATCTATCTACCTGCCAACTACTATCCGCTTTTTTGTAAGGGCCCAATGCCAACAAAAAACGATCCTCTTGGCTTTCGCTGTGAAAAACTATGCGCGCATTTGGATACGCCTGTACGTTTAATGTCGCCGATTGCGCTTGAACCGCAACACACAACACGCTAAATAAGAAGAGTATTTTTTTCATCTATTTCCTATTAAGTTGCAACATGAGTAAAAAAAGAATTCAAGATATCAGCAACAGAGGCGGCTTCTTGTTCCATGTGTAAATGATGGCCACCCGAAAGCATGTGTGTTTTTATCTTTGGGTATTTTGCCAATGTCGATTCAAAATTTGGGTAACGCTTAGGCAATCCGTTTGCCGCTAAAATAAGTGTAATGGGGCAACTAATGCGCCCTGCAAATGCAGCAACCTGTTCAGGCAAAAGTTTTATGGAAGATGGTGCAAGTAGGCGCTGATCGGTACTCCAATGATAACCGCCAGCCACTTTTCTTACACCTCGTTCGGTTAACGCTTTAGCAGCCTCAAAACTTAATGGGAACATGCCCCGCTCTCGCGCTTTTATCGCTGTCGCAAGATCAGAAAAAATAGACATTTTTTTGGTGGATTGTGCTTTAAGAGCATCAATCGAAAGAGCCAATTGTGCAGGCGTATCTTCGCCACGCGCAGCTTCGGGCTGGAAACCTTCAATTAGCCCTACATGAGTAATTCGTTCGGGGAAAGTGCCCGCCGCTAAAGTAGCGATGATAGCGCCCCGTGAATGTCCAAGTAGCGCAAATTGTTGCCAACCTAATTGATCAGCTACCGCAAATATCTCTGCAACATCCTCCCAAATATTGTATGAAAATGCACCCAGGCGATGACTGGTTTGGCCGTGCCCTGCCATATCCATTGCAACTATATAAGCATTATTCATTAAGGGAGCTAAAGCAAAAAAGCTGGCAGAATTATCTAACCAGCCGTGCAATGCCAATATTGGCAAATGTTCAGGATTGCCCCACGCTTGTGCAGCAACGTGTAAACCATTAATAGTGAAGCAATGCTGTTCTGGTTGCATGCTATTCATTTGACAGGCTCATTGCAGCTATCCCACAACATGCCTTAGCCACTGCAAATTACCGCAACCCTGTGCCGGAATGTCGTATTCCACTAACGCCATCGAACTTGTATTCATCGAGTGATAACCGCGTACGCTGCCACAAAATACATCTAAAAAATCGCCAACAAAGGGCATGTGGCTCGCTAACAATAATGAACTAATGTTAGTTGCTTGCAGCAAATCCAATAAATCGGCAGGATTACTTTCTGGCGTAATAAGATCGGTCGTTTTTATTGAAACGTGAACCCCCTGTGCCAATAAAATATCGCGCGCAATTTCAGCGGTTTGCTGTGCGCGCACTAGGGGGCTTGCCCAAATTTCTTGCACCTGAATCAATTCAGATAACGAATTTTGAACACTTGTAGCAACATCATCGCGTCCTTTAACCGTTAAATTACGGGCTTCGTCAGTTGATTGTTGGCCTTCGGCTTGGCCGTGCCGCAAAACAAAAATTTTCATCGTTACTTAACTCGCTGGCATTTTTTAGCTGCTTTTGTCATCGTCCGCTTTTGGCCAATCCGCAAAAGGAAATGGTTTTTCTTCACTGGCGTAGGTTAAAAACCTTAACGTATCAAAAATATAAATAGATAGGCTGTGGCCAAATTTACGCAACTGGAGATTATTGTCACCGGTTATTAAAGAAAAAATAAATTGTGCGATAACCAGCACCCACATAACGATGCTTGCAAGTTGCAATACGGCCGCAAAAACCAGCATGAACAGCAAACGTAACCAATGCTTGCTAGATGTTAAATTAGATTTAATTTGCTCGTTATTCATCATTAAACTCCTAAGTAATCTACATCTGTATTTTGCTCGCCCATCATGAGGCTCTGCGCTACGTCTGCGATAGATTTTTGCTCAAACAAAATACTGTATAAGCCAGATGCCAGCGGCATATACACACCCAGCTCGTCCGCCTTTTGTTTTACTTGCTTAAGCGTATTAACGCCTTCCGCTACCTGCCCTAAACCTGCAACAACTTCATCGAGATTACGCCCTTGGCCTAAGGCAAAACCTACACGGTAATTGCGGCTTAAATCGGAAGTACACGTTAAAATTAAATCGCCAACACCGGCTAGCCCTAAAAACGTCATGGGGTTAGCGCCCATTAAATGCGCAAAGCGCCCCATTTCCGCCAAACTACGGGTCAGCAACATCGCTTGCGTATTTTGACCAGCACCTAGCGCTGCGGCCATACCGCAAATAATGGCGTAAATATTTTTTAAGGCACCACCCAACTCAACGCCATAGCGATCATGATTAGAGTAAACACGGAAGCTTTTTGAAGATAAGGTTTGCTGAACAGCATCAATCACACGCTCATCACTACTCGCTACCACCGAACCGGTTTGTTGTTGGCGCACCATCTCTTTAGCAAAGTTAGGGCCGCTTAAAACACCTATAGGGTGATTGGGCAACTCTTCTTCAAGCACTTGGCTCATCAAAGTAAAACCCTTTGGCTCAATACCTTTAGAGGTACTCACCACAATGGCGGTGTCGCGCAAGAAGGGCCGCATAGCATGAACCACAGTACGGAAAGCATTGCTGGGAATAGATACGTAAATCAAGTCACTCTGGCTGACGGCTTTTTCGAGATCAGACGTAATGACCACGTTGTCTGACAAGCGATAATTAGGGAAATATTGTGTGTTTTCGCGCGTTTTTTCACAGACTGAAGCATTTTCAGCCGAGCGCATCCACAGAAAGGTTTTAATATTATTGTGCGCGATGATGTTAGCAATCGCTGTGCCGAAACTTCCGCCACCTAGCACAGTAACCGTTAAACTTATAGTCATAATGAAAACCTGATTAAAAATAAGAAAAAAAACAACATTTTCAACACATTTAAAACTAAAAAAAGCTAACACATAAACAAAAGTGTAACTTTTTTGCACAAATAACTTCACAAATGAATTGTCCACATTTTCTGTGGATAACTTAGTGGATAGTTTTTGGGAAACAGGGTCAAAGCCTTATAAAATCTACTAGCCACTCAAATTGACTATTTTTTAACCAACCAGATAATTTAATTATTAATCAATAACTTACAGTATTTATAAAGGGCTTTTTTAAGTTTTCTTGCATTTTTTTAGTCATTTTGTTTAGTGAGTGCTCAACGCACTCTAGATGTGCATAAAAAAGTTAGTGGTCATTAACCGTGAATCATCAGTAGAAGCAAAAGTTTTACAATGCAAGCAATATCGACCACAAATTCTCAGTAAAATTTTTATTCAATGTAACCGAACTTTAATTGAATATTTATCGCCCTAGCGGTGCTTAAAATGACCATATCCGCCATCTGCGTAAAGTAATGGCTCGAAATCAACATCTCCCTTATATACCTGCTGAATATGGGCAATAACAATTTGGTGAGTTCCGTAGCTGATAAACATATCCGTTTCGCAAAAAAAGACGACTTGGGCATCGGTTAGATAAGGTGACGCTTTTTCCTGACTCCAATTCCCAAGACCAAATCTATCTTTACCCGGCTCACGCCCGGCACATAAGTTAGAAATAGCCTCATGCTGAGCGCCTAAAACATTTACCGAAAATTTACTGCCCTGAGTAGAAAAATATTCCTGCTGAGAAACCAACTTATTAATACAGACAAGTAAAGACGCAGGCTTATCTGAAACCGAGGTAACCGACGATGCCGTCATAGCAAACTTCTCATTGCCAATACGCGCTGCTATCACACACACACCAGAAGCCAACCGACGCATTCCCAGCTTCATTGCCTCACTAACTGGCTTATCATGCATAGCACATCCTCTCTACAGGTTTTTATAGACAATCAACTGTTATTAACCCGTCATTCTGACAGAGACTTGCCATGAAACAAGTAAAACTATTTTAGCCGCTCACTAACCGGCCAAGTTGTTTAGAAAATATCTAAACCCAAGAATAAATTGAATTTTTTCTATTTTTTCGTTGACGAACTTAGGGTGCCTCGATAATATGCGCACCACTTGAAATGCACTGCATCTTAAGTATTCGGAGTGTAGCGCAGTCCGGTAGCGCGCTTGCTTTGGGAGCAAGATGTCGGGGGTTCGAATCCCTCCACTCCGACCATTTAAATACCGTTACAATCAAGTCCAGTACGCGCCCGTAGCTCAGCTGGATAGAGCATCCGCCTTCTAAGCGGATGGTCGCAGGTTCGAGCCCTGCCGGGCGCACCATTCAGGGTTGCTCAACCCAAATTCCAAAAGTTTTAAATGCTACGGTGGCTGTAGCTCAGTCGGTAGAGCCCAGGATTGTGATTCCTGTGGTCGCGGGTTCGATCCCCGTCAGCCACCCCATTTCCCCCTTGCCAAAATCTCTTTGCTTAATTCATTCGTTTCGCTCTTAGCACTTGGATCACACCTCTTGCTGTGTGAAAATGCGCGCATATTTTTTCTCTTTCCCTTTTTGACTCTTTCTGGAGATTTCTGTGTCTGCATTAGTATTGGATGGCAAAGCCCTTGCTGCAAAAACCGAACAAGAATTATCGCAACGCGTTGAACTGTTAAAAGCTGCCACGAATGGCCAAGCACCAATACTTGCAACCATTTTAGTAGGCGACGATCCAGCGTCTGCCACCTACGTAAAAATGAAAGGTAATGCCTGCGCGCGCATTGGTATGGATTCAATCAAAGTTGAACTGCCATCCAGTACAACGACTGAAGAGTTACTCGCCAAAATTCAGGAATTAAACAATAACCCTAATGTTCATGGCATTTTGTTACAGCACCCAGTTCCTGAACAAATTGATGAGCGTTTGTGCTTTGATGCCATCAGCGCCGCAAAAGATGTAGACGGTGTAACCTGCTTGGGTTTTGGCCGCATGAGCATGGGTGAAGAAGCTTACGGCTGCGCAACACCAAAAGGTATTATGCGTTTATTGGAGGCTTACAAGATTGAATTTTCTGGCAAACACGCCGTAGTGGTTGGCCGTAGCCCTATCCTCGGCAAGCCCATGGCGATGATGTTATTAAATGCAAATTGCACAGTCACCATTTGCCACTCACGCACTAAAAATTTGCCGGAATTAATTAAGCAAGCCGACATTATTGTTGGCGCCGTTGGTAAACCAGAATTTATTAAAGCGGAATGGATTAAAGATGGCGCTGTGGTTGTTGATGCTGGTTACCACCCCGGCGGGGTAGGTGATATTGAATTGGCACCGTTAGTTGATCGCGTAGCTGCTTACACGCCCGTTCCAGGTGGCGTTGGGCCAATGACAATCAATACTTTGATTTACCAAAGCGTTGATTCCGGCGAGAAAAAAATGAAAGCTGCTGCGAACAAATAAATTCTAATTAAGATTCAAAAACAGGCGCTTTAATAGCGCCTGTTTTTGTTTATACCTATGCCGACCATAATGAAGACATGAGCGAACAACTCGACATTATTTATCGCGATGAGTTTTTGGTAGCGATTAACAAGCCTAGCGGCTTGTTAGTGCATCGCAGCGCTATTGATCGCCATGAAACACGTTTTGCCATGCAAATCTTGCGCGATCAAATTGGTCAGCATGTATTCCCTGTGCATCGCTTAGATAAACCTACATCCGGCGTTTTGGTATTTGCGTTAAGCGCAGAAATAGCCGCACTAATGGGTAATATTTTTGCAGAGCATCGCTTACAAAAAACTTATATTGCGATTGTTCGTGGAATAGCGCCGCAATATCAATTGCTCGACTATCCGTTAACTGAAGAATTGGATAAGTACACTGATAGAAATGTGCGCAATCCAGAACCAAAACCTGCGGTAACAGAATTTTTTCGGCTGGCCGATATTACATTGCCCTATTCCGTGGATAAATATCCTGAAAGCCGTTACTCATTGGTTAAATGCCTGCCACAAACGGGGCGCAAGCATCAAATACGTCGCCACTTGAAGCACCTTAGCCATCCCATTATTGGCGACGCGAAACACGGCAAGGGCAATCATAATCGCTTTTTCCAGCAAACCTTTAATGCACATCGCTTATTATTGGCTGCAACTGAATTATGTTTTGCACACCCAATAACTCAGAGCGAACTAAAATTAATTGCGCCGCTGGATGCAACCATGACGCAACTTATTGAGCGTTTTGGTTGGTATAATGCAGTACCGCACAACTGGCTTGCCCTGCCCCAACAAAATAAAGTTACAGTAGAATAAAGCCTATGCGCCTTGATAAATTTATCGGCAATAACACAGAACTTAGCCGCACCCAAATTCATATTGCTATTAAGCAAGGTTTAATTTTTATTAACGACAATCCCGTTGCAAAAACCAATGCACAGATTAAAGATGGAGATAAGGTTGTTTTTGATGGCAAGCTGATTGAAGAGCGTAAAGCGCGATATTTAATGCTGCACAAGCCTGCAGGCTATGTATCTGCCAATTCCGATAGTGAACACCCAACGGTATTAGATTTAATTGATTTACCCTTTAAGCAAGAGCTACAAATTGTTGGCCGCTTGGATTTGGATACCACGGGTTTAATTTTGCTAACCGACGATGGTCAGTGGAACCATAAAATAACATCGCCAAAACACTTGCACACCAAAAGCTATATGGTAACCACAGCCGACACCATTGATGGATCTGCAAAAACTCTTTTTGCAGAGGGTGTTTTACTCAAAGGCGAAACAAAACCAACGCTTCCAGCAGAGCTAACTATTTTAAGTTCGCATCAAGCGCGCCTTAGTATTTGCGAAGGCAAATACCATCAAGTTAAACGCATGTTTGCAGCCATAGGCAACCATGTTGTCAGCTTACATCGCGAACGAATTGGTGCCATTTTTTTAGATCTAGATTTACCGCTTGGAAAATTTCGCCCACTTACTCGCGATGAAATCGCAAGCTTTGAGAAATAATCATGACTGATGCTCCTACTAGCTGGCAACTTGAAAAAATTCGCCAGCATGCCAGCACACAAAGCTTATGGTTTAGCGATGAGAATGTGTTGCACCAATTGCCCGATGCGCAGGCTTGGCCACAAAAGCCAGCACTTATGACCAATCGCTGGGATATTGCGGAGCACGCCAAACGCTTAGGTTTTAGTGCGGAATTTAATGATGTAGATTTAAGCAAGCTTACGGACAATAGTGTCAATCATATTTTTTATCGCATCTCTAAAGAGAAAGCCGTTACCCATCATTTAATTAATCAAGCGCAACGCGTGCTTAAACCGCTTGGTGTTTTATGGATTAGCGGCCAAAAAAATGAAGGCGTAAAAACCTATATTGAAAAAGCCAGCGCACTCTTTGGCTGCGGGAAAAATATTCAGAAAGATGGTATGAGCTACTCAAGTCAGCTGGTTAAAAGAGAGACTTCTGGCGAACCATTAAATGACAAGCTATTGAATGACGAAAACTACCGCGAGTTACGCGAGTGCCTGTCTATCAATAATAAAAGTATTTTTAGCAAACCGGGGCAATTTGGCTGGAATAAACTCGATCAAGGCAGTGAATTTTTAATTGAACAGATCACGCAAGCTCTAGCAACTGAGAACCGAAGCTTTGAGCAGTGCCTGGATCTAGGTTGTGGTTATGGCTATTTAACGATTGCCAGTCAACACCTCCCCATAAAACAGCGCACACTTACCGATAACAATGCAGCCGCACTTATAACTGCCAGTGCAAATTGCAAGCACCTCAATATTGCAGCAGAGGTTATTGCTGACGATGCTGGCGAACACTTGCCAAAACATTTTGATTTAATTTTATGCAACCCGCCCTTTCACCAAGGCTTTAGTGTTGATGGCGATTTAACCGATAAATTTTTACGCAATGCAGCAAAACAATTAACTGAAAATGGTTTAGCGTATTTTGTGGTCAATCAATTTATCGCGCTGGAGAAAAAGGCGCTGCCCTACTTCAAGCAAATTAATTTAATCGCACAAAACAAAAGCTTTAAAGTGATTGAGCTGCGTAAAAATTAGGTGGTTTTTCGGTAATATGTACAGCAGATTTACAGGCTGTGGAGATATTAACCAACCCCCGCTAAATTGATGATTTTTTTAGAAAAAAGGGTTGACCAAGCATAGTCTCACCTATATTATGCGCACCACTTCCACAGAGGAAGTCACCGATCCGCCTTAGCTCAGTCGGTAGAGCAAATGACTGTTAATCATTGGGTCGCTGGTTCGAGTCCAGCAGGCGGAGCCAAATTAAAGTAGAAAAGGCTGCATGAAAATGCGGCTTTTTTTATGTGTGTAAATTTTGTTTGTGCATCTGTTGTTTATGTAATTTATGCCCTCGGCTTGCCTCTAGCAACCGACCCCCTAACCCTTTGGCGGAGATCCTCCATGTTTAAAGTGAATGAGTACTTCAATGGCGCGGTTAAGTCTATCGCCTTCCAAACCGAAACCTTGCCTGCAACCGTAGGTGTTATGGCTAAAGGCGATTACGAGTTCGGCACTAGCCAAAAGGAATATATGACCGTTGTTAGCGGTAGCTTGACAGTGGTATTGCCAGGTAGCGACAAAGCAGAAACCTTCAAAGAAGGCCAAACCTTTATTGTTGAAGCCAACCAAAAGTTCAAAGTGACTGCAGATGTAGAAACCTCTTACCTCTGCAAGTACGAATAAAAATCTACTTAAGCTCAGGTGTTTGCCTTTGCCAGCACCCGGGCTTTGCACCCTCAACCTTATTTCCATCACCCCTTCCCTTCAGACTCCTGCTTTCAGCCATCCTTGTTGTAGCCCTCTAGGCAGCAGTCATAATGCCAACAGCATTCCTAAAACTTAAACCTCAGATGCAATTTATAGGCAGATTGCTATTCGCTACATCTGTTTTATTGATACCAATCGCAACCATACCCTCTGGTTCAGCATCGTTACCACATAACCATGAGATAGGGCTTTCAGGAGAATCCTTCACAACCATGGGGCGCACAGAAAGGATTTTATTCTGAAGCTTGGCATGTACTTTATTGCCGAAGGTTATGTGAAAAGCGCCATTTTCTAACGCAATACTTTGCACATAATTGCCTATTAAAAACTCAGCATTAGGTATGCCAGCTTCGTGATTCGTTCTGGGAAATTTATGTTCAGCGAGATAAAGCAAAGCCATGTTTTCTTTGAGCGGTTTAATCAATTCAATAGATTCATTGACTTGTGAGCGAGTATTTTTAGCTTCAAAAGATGGCAAAGAAATAAGCAGTATTGTTGCCATGATAGCTAAAACCACCATCATTTCTAGCAATGTAAAACCTAATATTGGCTTTTGCATTACAACTCCTTTTTAAACAACAAATTATTAACGAATAAACTTCGCCACATACCAACAGCTGGCATGTAATTCATAATCCTGCTCTTTTGCCCACTTAATTCCTGCACGCACTAATTTTTCTGCCAAACCTTTACCTCTAAATTCGGAAGGCACAAAGGTACTGGTAAAATCAATTGCAGCAACTCCTTTAGAATTAAACAGACGATATTCTAAAAAAGCTTGAGCACCTTCACATTCCAAAATAAAACGACTTTGATCAGGGTAGTGATGTAAATTTTCCATAGCTATCTCAATCTCGATAAGTTGACATTAGATTTCCAAGGTAAAAACTGCAGCGCTAGATGAACACGGCCCCGTCTTTTCACAACGTTCTGAATTCAATAACACTGTCTCATTAGCTACATTTAGTTGCAACATAAAATGCTGCTTAACAGCCTGAGCACGTTCATGAGCCAGCTTGTGAAGCCGCTCAGGGTCAACTACCTCTGCAGCAATCAATGCTTGATATTTTTGCTCCGCGTTCAAGGATGTGTCTGCCAATGCTTTCTCTCGGTATTGCGTATCAACCGCTGCAACCCAAAGTTCGTTGTGAGATGTGAATGCATCAATACCTAGCCCACTTTTTTGTAAAGCGCTTTTAACTTGCTCTTCTTTTAATGCCGCCACATCTGTAACTTCATTATAAATACCTTTAACACTCAATCGCATTTTAGGTCGTTTTTTCATGGCATCGGTCAGTAACCGAAGTTTTTCTTTCGCCGTATCTGTTAACTGAAATTCACCTGCCGTGAACTCAATACTACCCAAGTCTTCTTTTGAATTTAACAAGTTGCTTAAAAACTTGAAAGGCGATGTAACAATTTTCTTCAAGCTATTGGTAAGTGCACGTATTATAACCTCGCGTACTTTAAATTCAGGATCATTTGGCGTACCGGCGATTTCAGTATCCAATATCGCAATGCCATTTTCATCTGTGAGTAATGCCAATCCCAAGCGCAACGGAATATCAATCATCCGAGTACCGCGCACTTTTTCGCCAAACTCCAAGTGATCGATCACTACATGGTTTTTTCCCAGAATTTTTCCTTCTTCATAGCGATAATGCAAATCTGCGCTCAGTAAACCTTTATTAATGCGCCAGCCGGCATATTCTGCTGAATAAGGAGAAAGCGCACCCATATCCATACCTTTAAACGAAAATAGCGCAGTCAACTTTGGCGTTTTACGAAATAAATTTCCCTTACCCTTTAAAGTGACCGGCGCATAGCCATCCACATTCCCCGCTAAATTAATAACTGCTGTGCTATTTTCATCTGACGAAATATTTACTATATCGCCCGTAAATTGCTGCACAATCGCCGTGAATGAGGGCGTTAAGGATTGATCATAAAAACCAACAGCGGCGTTATTAACCGCCAAACGATCAACAGTAAATTGCCAAGGTGTCGAACTGTTATCTGTAGAAATTGGCGCAGTGGCACTAGGTGTAGGTTCTGCTGTCTTTAATGGCGCAGATGTTGTCGCAGTATTCGTAACGGGTATGGGAACTAAAATCATCGCCTGAATATTTGTTTTTCTGTTTTTATCAATAATAAATTGACCATCCAGCTCATCCAATGTTACCAAGGGTACACGGATGGATTTTTCGGCCAACGCAATTTCGGCGCTCTCCCACGCTAAACTTTTCCATTTGACAGCATCTTGCTCCATACTGGTAGGGCGCACTTTTAAATCGATTAATTTTCCGCTGCTGATAATTTTTTGTGGCAACCCTTGTGCGAAAGTTACATGATTTTGAAAATCAATTGAGCCCTTTAAAACCTCTAGGGCAACATAGGGTTGTAAGGCGCTGTTAAACCACTGAAAAGGAATATCGCGCGCATCTATATCCACTTCACCCGTAAGTGACTCAAGATTTAACTTGCCTGATATTAAAACCTGCGCCGCTTTATTAAGATCAACCTTTAGTGTAAAACCAGCAGGGTTGTGAGTGCGTAAATCAATATTAGAAAGCGTGAAATTCAAAGGCGCAGCAATCAACGGCATATTGTTAAGTGCCAACACATTAGACTTTACGGCAGAGTTAGCTATAGTGATTTTTTTAATCAGTACGGGCGTGCTAGTTGATTTTTTAGAATCAGGATTGATGGAAATTTTATCCTGGTGCTTAAGAATATCCGCAAAGCTCCATTGGCCATTTTCATCCTGACGTGGCTTAGCGATTAATTTTTGTATCGCGATTTCATTAATCACCAAGCTGCGTTCGCGTAATGATTGCCAGCATGCCACATTTACATGTAGCGACTCTGCTTGCCAAAGATCAGCAGAATCTTTTAAGTGGTTGAGGTTAATATTGCATTTAAATAACTGCACATTTAATTTGTCGTGCTGCAAACTGTGGCCAGTTTGTTGCTGGTAATTTTCTGAAACAGCGCGATTCAGCCACGGTAAAACCAAAGTGTAATAAGCAAGGCACATTAAAATAAGAAGGATAAGTAGAATGCGCAGGAAGAGTGAACGGTATAGCGCAAGCGGAAGGGTTTTAAAACTAGACATAGTCAAGCAACATTAACTCCGATGTAAAAGCTGAACCGCCAGCATAATGCTGGCGGCCTGTAACAAATCGATTTTTAATCGAATACTTATTTACCTAATCGACTTTAGTTCCCCACAAATCATATTCATCGGAATGCTCAATAAGCACATTCACCAGATCGCCGGGCTTTACATTTTCTTCGCCGTTTAAATACACGCAGCCGTCGATTTCTGGCGCATCTGCAAAGCTGCGGCCAATGGCACCTTCATCGTCAACTTCATCGATTAGAATCTGTAATGTCTGCCCTACTTTCAATTTCAAACGCGCGGTAGAAATTTCTTGCTGTAATTGCATGAAGCGGTCGTAGCGCTCTTGTTTGATGTCATCGGGCACATGATCTGGCAAATCATTCGCCTTAGCACCTTCAACCGGTGAATACTGGAAACAGCCGACACGGTCTAATTGTGCTTCTTTTAAGAACTCTAAAAGTTGCTGGAAGTCATCTTCTGTCTCACCGGGGAAACCGACGATAAACGTTGAACGAATGGTGAGATTAGGTACTTGCTCGCGCCAGCTCTTAATACGCTCTAAAGTGCGCTCCACTTGACCTGGGCGACGCATCTTGCGCAGCAAAGTTGGGCTGGCATGCTGAAAGGGAATATCCAGATAAGGCAGCACCTTGCCTTGAGCCATCAGCGGCATGACGTTATCTACATGCAAGTAAGGGTACACATAGTGCAAACGCACCCAAACACCCAGCTCGCCCAGCGCTGCTGCCAATTGATACATATCGGTCTTGAGTGGACGACCATCCCAGAAATCGGTGCGATGTTTAATATCCACACCATAGGCGGAAGTATCTTGCGAAATCACCAACAACTCTTTAACGCCCGCTTTCACTAAACGCTCGGCCTCACCCATCACTTGACCAATAGGGCGGCTCACTAATTTGCCGCGCATATCAGGAATAATGCAGAAGCTGCAGGAATGGTTACAACCTTCGGAAATCTTCAAATAGGCATAGTGGCGCGGCGTGAGTTTAACCCCCTGCGGTGGCACCAAATCCAGAAAAGGATCGTGCTTGGGGTTTGGAGGCAAATGTTCATGAACCTGGCTTAAAACTTCTTCATAAGCATGAGCGCCCGTAATCCCCAACACATTGGGGTGAATCTGGATAATTTCGTCTTTCTTGGCGCCCAAACAACCTGTAACCAGCACTTTGCCATTCTCAGCCAAGGCTTCACCAATTGCGCCTAAAGACTCTTGCACGGCACTATCGATAAAACCACAGGTGTTCACAATCACCATATCCGCATCGCTATAGCTGGGAACGATATTGTAACCCTCGGTACGCAATTGGGTGAGAATGCGCTCAGAATCCACCAGGTTTTTGGGGCAGCCGAGCGATACAAAACCAATGGTATTCCCTTTGTTTGCAGCGGCTTGTGCTTGGCTGGCGAGGGTTTTGGCAGGAATATCCAAAGTGGTAGTTTGTGAGGGGTCGAAGGTATTTACGGTCATAAGTTCTCGTGTGCCGGATAAGGCTTAAGGCAGAGCTGAAAAAGGCCGCTATTGTAGGCGCTTAGCCAATATTTTGCATGGGAGATTTGACCGCAGAAAGGAATCTTACTTTACTCAGGCAACTCCTCTTAGGAAGGATTTATATCTACAAATCCGCTGTAAAGCCCTTCTTTATCAAAGGTAGCAATTTGAAACTCATATTCTCCCTTCAAATAATCAAAGTAATAGGCATCAATAAAAGCATCTGAAATCTGGATAACTTTATAGGTGCTTTCATTTTTTAATTTATACCGTAACTCGTAACCACCTATCTCCGTAATATCGAGATGGTCTCCATTTTCACGAAGCGTAGGCACACTCCAATATAGCCCAACGGAACCATCCACGACTCCACTGGGAGAGGACGACGAAGATGAAAATGACGATGAAGATGAAGATGAAGATGAAGAAGACGATAAAACTGCAGGTGATGAGGATGTTGCAAGCGAGGATGACGAACTGGACGCAGCCTTCGTTGAGACTGAACTATTACTAGATACTGGATCAGGTTTTGGAGATACAACAGCAGAGGATTGCATGCTTGAATCTTCAGTTTTGAAATTATTCGTACTGCCTGATGCTCCCGCGCCACCTCCGCCCCCACATGCTGCCGTTAAGAGTGGCGCAATAAAAACCATTACCGCCGTTGTGGCTTTTAAACGACGCTGCCAATTCAAATTCGCCTGTAATTGTTGGCGATTGATATAACCCAGCTCAATTAATATTGAGCCGAGTTCTGTTTTTGCGATAGCCTTTTGATTACCAAATCTTTGTGATTGTAACGTCTGTTGAATTTCAATGGCTTGCCGCAATTGTTGGCGCGTAATTAAGCCTTTTTCAACTAATAAATCGCCCAAACGTAGAGACTTATAGATATCCGACATAACAATTTCACCACCAGTTTAGCTTATTCAACATAAAATCAGTCACCAAACATTAGGTTAGGATAACCCAAAAGACAAATAACTTTATCGTATAAAAGAACCCTAAAAAATCTTTTCAAATATAAGCGTCATGCACTTCTCTATAATAATTTTTGGAGCGCCAATATTCATTCGCATAAAACCACTACCCGCCTCGCCAAAGACAATACCGGGGTTCATACCAACCTTGCATTGCTTAACAAAGAAATCTCGTAACTGTGCATCACTCATACCTAAGTCACGACAATCTAGCCACAATAAATAGGTAGCCTCCGGTTTGATCATTTTGATTTGGGGAATATTGTTTTGCAGATAACCCGCTACGTAATCACGAGTAACTTCTAAATATTGCATCAGCGCAGTAAGCCATGCATCACCTTCACGATAGGCAGCTTCAAATGCCGCAATACTAAAAGGATTACTGTTACCAACATGCAGAGATTCAAAAACCTGCTTCATCGCTTTGCGCTGAGCAACATCTGGAATAACAAGTGCCGACAAACCCAAGCCGGGAATATTAAAGGTTTTGTTGGGCGCGATGGCGGTGATAATTTTATCGCCGGGTTGCGCCAAACGCCCCAACATAATATGGTTAGATTCTGAGTAAACTAAATCTGCGTGAATATCATCCGATAAGATTGTTAAATCGTATTTTCGAGCGATGCGCAATACTTCCTGAAGCTCCCGTTCAGTCCATACGCGACCTACAGGATTATGTGGGGTGCAAAGCATTAATAATGTCGCACCTTGCTGAGCGCAAGATTCTAAATGCGCAAAATCTATTTCATAACGACCATTCACCTCACTCAAAGGATTCAAAATTAATTTTCGGTTGTTAGTCGTCACAGCGGAGAAGAATGGAAAGTAGACAGGCGGCTGCACAATCACACCCTCACCTTCTTTCGCAAAAGCTTGCACCGCCGCAAATAAAGACGGCACAACACCGGGTGCCATCACAATCCAGTCACGCTCAATCTTCCAGTTATGGCGACGCTCAAACCAATCGATAATAGATTGATAAAGGCATTCAGGGTAAAGCGTGTAACCCAAAACAGGATGATTAATTCTCTCCTGCAAAGCGCGAGTTACGCATTCGGGCACGGCAAAATCCATATCCGCCACCCACAGCGGAGTTACATCCTTTGTGCCAAAATAATGTTTACGGCCATCGAATTTTACGGAGTTGGTATTTTCACGGGAGATGGGCGTATCGAAATCGAATAACATTCTGTTACTTAACCCGCTTCCAAAAAGTAACCTCAGACAGCGTATGCTGGAACTTACGTTTCGTTTCACGAATCACAAAGGGCACTTCTATTGGTTGCTGCACTAATGCAAAATGCTCACCGAGGTGTGCTTTGAAACCATCAAACGTAGTGAAGCTTTCGCCATCTTTTTTAAAACCGCCAATCCAATCTTCGCGCGGGGTGTGATCAGTGAGCCAAGTGTAGGGAGATGTAAGCATTAAGATGCCGCCGATATTTAAACGCTCATGAATTCCGCTTAAGAATTTCGCAGGACTATAAAGGCGATCAATCAGGTTGGCAGCCATTACAAAATCATAACCCGTAAATTGCGGTTTAAGATTACAAGCATCGCCTTGAAAGAACTCAACCTTATCTTTTACTGATTGCAAACCCAAGTCGACAAGACTACGAGATTTATATTGTACTAACTCGCCCTCATCAGTCAGCGTATAACGAAGCGTATCGCCTTTTGCAAGGTGCACGCCCTGCCCAATGAAGCGTGCAGAAAAATCTATACCCGTGACAAAATCAAAATGTTTGGCCAACTCAAAAGTAGCTCGGCCAGATGCACAACCAATATCCAATGCTTTTGCTTTAGGATTATCGCCAACCATCTCAATTGCTAATTCAGCGAGTGCTTTTGAGAAATTAGCCACCCCAAAATATTCATTACCATAATGAAATTCTGCGTATTCAGATAACAACTTATCGGTTTCGTAATGAGAGCCTGGCACAGGTTTTAATTCCTCTGAAACAACATAGCGGAAACCCGCATGCTGGAAAAAATGGCGACGAAATGCATAGCGCGCATCGCGCTGGGTTTCGTTGCCGCATGAAATCCATGAACCACCTTTAATTAAATTATGGCGTTCATCAAATGTGGGCGTCGTAAAATCATCGTAAATGGTGTGCACATCAAAGCCGTTAAAGGGATAAATAGGTGTTTCTGTCCATTGCCATACATTACCAACCACATCATAAAATTCACCTTGTGCGAATTTATTGACCGGGCAAGACGATGCAAAATAATCCAGGTGCAAATTTGCATTGGCTTTTTCTGCCTGTGGATTGTGCAAACCTGTGGTGTCGTAAAGGCGATACCATTCATCTTCTGTGGGTAGGCGCACGGCCAATCCTGTAACCGATTTTTTCCAATTACAAAACGCTTTGGCTTCGTGATAATTTACATCCACGGGCCAATCCCAAGGCATCGCAACTTCTTCTGTCATTAATCTCAAATGCCACTGGTTATTTTTCTTTAACCAAAATGTGGGGTGCTGGGCACGACTAAAGGCAAGCCAGCCTTGTCCCTCCTCTTCCCAATAGTTTTTATTTTCGTAGCCACCAGCATTTACAAATTCTAAAAACTCTTGGTTGCTGACCAGAAATTGGCTGGCTTGAAACTCACTTACATTGACAGAGTGACATCCATACTCGTTATCCCAACCATAAAATGGGCTGGATTTAGCTTTACCTAATTCCACGAAGCCAGCGGAAACTTTAATTAATTTATTAACAGGAGCAACACCTGTTTCCTGGAAAGGCTGCCACTGCGAATGATTCTTCACATAACTAAGTTTATGCTGGCGAATAAGTACAGAGGATGTTTCTAAATGAATGCGCTCATGCTCAATGCCCATGATGATCGCCCACCATGGGTTATTCCAATCAACCGGCAATTGTAGCGGTGCAGTCTCAATCACATGAATCACCATGGCACGCACTTGATCGCGATAGGCTTTTACTTCAGCAGGCATGGGCCATTGGTAGCTGGCATCGTTGAGATCGTCCCAACTCATTTCATCCACACCCACCGCAAAAATAGATTCAAAACGCGGGTTAATGCGCACATCGATCATGCGCGCCAATAATAATTTATTCACGAAAAATGTAGCTGTGTGACCAAAATAAAAAATTAGCGGGTGACGCAATGGAATAGATTTTTCATAATAAGCTTGATCACATGCAAGCGTTTCAAATAAAGACTCATAGCGATCAAAAGTTGTTACAAAATATTCATGTAACTGCTGACGCAACGCGAGCAAATTTTCTTCGCGTAAATTAGGCGTTCGAGGAAAAAGTTGATGGTCAACACAAATATCTGTTAAATGATTTCCTTTTCGGATGCAGCTATGTCCTGTTGACATAATCATCACCTTTTTTCAATTTACTCATCACAATTTTACCTATCGAATAACACAGTATTTATTCCAGTTTACCCACATAATCCTTCGCAAATTGCCAAGCAATACGTCCGCTGCGGGCACCACGGCTGCGATGCCATAAAAGCGCATCAAACTCCGTATCGTCTCCCCATGTACCGCCTAAATACTCCACCCAATAGCGAGCTGCAGCGAGATAATCATCTTGGCTAAAAGGATAAAAGCTCAGCAGCAATCCAAACCGTTCAGAAAGGGAGATCTTCTCTTCAATGGAATCGTTAGGGCGAATTTCTCCATCTTCATAACTAACATCCAAATTTTCACGCATTTTTTCCGGGAGGAGATGGCGGCGGTTAGATGTTGCATAAAACAAAATATTATCTGAAGACTCTGCAATTGAACCATCCAATGCAGACTTGAGCGCTTTATAAGTGCTCTCGCCTTCTTCAAAAGACATATCATCACAAAAGATGATGAACTTTTCAGGACGATCACTGACCAAATCAACAATATCCGCCAACTGAATAAGATCGGTTTTATCAACCTCAATAATCTTAAGGCCTTTATCCGCAAACGTATTCCAGCACGCCTTGATTAGAGTGGATTTCCCCGTACCACGAGCACCTGTTAAAAGCACGTTATTGGCCGAGCGCCCTGCTACAAACTGAGCTGTATTGCGCACTATGGCCTGCTTTTGATGTTCTACGTTTTTTAGCGAGTTTAGATCAACCCTGTGAGGATTTTTCACGACCTGCAAATAGCTCTTGCCGCCCGCTTGAGCACGCCAGCGAAATGCACTCCCAGACCAATCTGGCTGAGGGTGAGGAATAGGTAGCATAAGCTCCACCCGATCAATAAGCTGCTCTAAACGGGTGATAATCTGATCAAGTTGGGACACTGAAAATACCTCAAGAAACTGGTGGCGAGCCCAAATTGGGCTATAGTTTTTTAATTGAAAAGCTATTGAACCACGGTTCAGTGCGCTTACCAAGATAGGTGAGTATTATAGATAATTTACACGCCAATTGTTGCTGGCAGCCTTTCACCGCTAAGTAAACAATTATCAAGGAACTTTATGTTTAGCAAACCAGAAGCTCAACTAATCGCCAAAACACTCACTCAGCGACGTGATTGGCTCGTCAAAAATATCAACAATCCTGAACATTCGGCAACTAAAGAGCAAAATCAAAAGACGTTAGAACTTATTGAAAGCTCACTCGCCAAACTATTGCAGCTTTTCAAACCTGCACAGGCATCTGTGGATATTATTTCAGCACCACAACAAACCAAACCAAGCAAAACACCAATAGCGCAAAAACGGGCACAAATGCAACCGGCAGAAGTCAGGGTATTGGTGGTCGATGATGACGAGCTTATCGCTAACATGATGCAGGCTTTATTAAATTCACTTGGAATTCAAAAAGTTCATATTGCGAATGATGGATTGAAAGCCATTAGCATGCTCTACGATGCCAACCCCGTTTACGATTTAGTGTTGTGTGATTGGAATATGCCTATTAAAAGTGGGCTAGACGTACACAATGCCATGCGTGCCGCCGAGCGTTATATGGATACTTGCTTTATGTTAGTCACAGCTGTCACTGAAGCAAAACAAATTCGCGCCGCCATTGAAGAAGGTGTAGACGATTACGTAGTAAAACCTATCGAAGAAGAAAAAATTGTCAAAAAAATTCAGCGCTATTTTCCTCAAGTCGGCGAACGAACAGAGTAAATGCGAGCAATTAACTCGCGTTTACTTTGCACATTACGCCCCCTCAACTTCTACCATAAAATCCAAACTGGCTTGCTGGCGAATTGTTTGACGATGATTCGCCATAAGTTTCGCGATTTTTTCCTGATCACACACTTGACGATCTAACACTACACGCGTCTTCAATTCACCCACAGGTTCAGAGGTTGGGCATTTACTGAATACAAATTGATTTGAGATCAAATCCATAAAGGGGCCCGATTTGCTGCTCGGCATAATAAAATTCAGCTGCAAACCCAAACTTTCTGTTAAATAATTAATCACTTCACGCGAACGGTGCTCATCCATCTTAGAGAATGCTTCATCTACCAACACCATACGCAAATGGCTGTTACCTTCATTAAAGCGAAATGCCGACGTGATTGCCGCACTGCGAATAATGTAAGCCGGTGTTTCTAACTGACCACCGGAACCCGTACCGTATTGACTCAATGCAATGGGTGCTTTTCCTTCAGGCTCTTTATAAATTTCATAACAACGATAATTGCGATAATCTGCAATACGTGTGAGTTCGCGCAGAGCTTTTTGTTCGTCTTCATCCAGTAGCATTGTCATCAAGCGTTCGCGAACTCGCTGATGTTTTTCATCCAACTTCATAGTAAACAAAGTTTCGCCATCACCGGCACCCATACCAGGGCTATCAATAACGGCTTTAAAGAACTGCCAATACTCTTTGAACTCTGGAACCCATTCCCAATCAAAACGGAAGCGCTCACGGTCTGCACCAAAGCGATGATATTCCAATTCTTTATTAAGTTCTTCCAGCGTTTTCTTGCCATCGTTAATGGCTTGATAAATGGAGTGACAAAGATTACTCACAAAGGCATTGTTAAAGCTCAAACGTAGCGATTCAATTTCTTGATGGCGCTGCGCCAGAATGTGGTTTTTATCGCGATTATAAAGTGAATCAAATTGGCGACGCATATCACACACATGGCGGAAGTTAGCGCTGCCAAGCTCATCGGTATAATCCACATTAAATAAAATCGAATCGGCGCTTAAACAAAATTGGTTATGTTGCATAACCGCTTGCTGCAACTTATGTAGAATAGCTTTTAGTTCAGAATTCACTGTTGCCAAGCTATTTTCAAAATAGCTAGTCGTGTGTTGAATTGCAGATTGATCCGCTGCTTGCAGACGCTCTTCTGCATTAAAATCTGGCCACAAACCAACAATCGTCTGTATATTGGCTTCGCATTCATCCACTATGGCAAGGGTTTTATCTTGCTCAGTATCCAGTTTATGGCAAAGCACATCCGCATTTTTTAATTCAGCGCGGCAATCTACTTGTGCGTTGTTAATGTCGTTAAAATGCTTTTGCTGCTCTTGTAAACGCGCTTTTAGTTCATTGAGCTCATCATCCAAAGACTTGGTGTCGCTCAAATCCAATTGCTGCAAACTGGCTTCAATCGACACTATACGATCTTGTGCTGCCAACATGGCTTGTAATGTATCGGCGTACGCCAGTGGCTTTAACTTATCAATCGCCAACAAAAGCTGTTGCGCTTCACTTACATAATCGGTTGCGCCTTGCAATTCAATATTCAGAGCATGGAATTCATTGCGCTTAGCTTCTAATGCACGCTCACGCGCACCTTGACCAAACACCAAATCTGCATCTGCCATATCGCAGCGGAACATGGCGTAGTTACCAGAGCCCATGGCATCTTTCGTAATGCCACGGCGAGTATTACGCAGTTCATTAGCCGTTTCTACTCGTTGTACATTGGCGTAGCTAGCTTTTAAATAAGCCTCAGCGGTTGCGTGAGAGAACGTCATCACCTGCACGATAGAGTTGGCAGGAAAGTCGCCAGATTTTTCCAAATCTTTGCGCGCTTTATCGCCCTGAATAACACGAGCACGATTTGCCTGTCCGCTCATATTACGCACTATGGCAATAGCTTCTGCTTCATATTCGGAGGCGACAATAATGCCGAAGCGCGCTGCACCAATATAACCTTCAATAGCCGCCTGCCAATCGCGATCAACCACATTCACATAATCACAGAGAACACGGGCATCCGCCTTTGGACATTGCGTTGCAATTGCATCCAGCGCAGCGCGCACAAATTGTGGGTAGTTAGCTTGATGTGCTTCCAGTGTTTGGATTTCGCGGCGCTTTGCTTCAATAGATTTTTGTAACCGCTCTGCACCTGCACGGCGTTTATCGCGCTCTTGCGCTAATTGGTCACGCAAATTAATTTTATTGCCTTGATGGGTTACTATTGTGATTGCATCTACTGAAAATAAACTATGCACAAACAGATTGTGATTTTTTTGCTGCTCAAGCACGGCATCCAAATGCTGCGCCAAGGGGTTTACATCAATCCAATCGCGGTTGAGCAACTGGTGAATATTAATCGGCTCAGATGCTGCAGCGAGTGTTTTAGCCAGCTGATTTAAATGGCCGTCTTTTAATGCAGGAATCTCTAATGCAATAGAGGTATTGTGCAAAGCCTGCACACACTGCTGCGCAGCTTCTACGTTGGTTTGTAATTGTTTGTCTTGTTTTAACAACTCTGGCACATGGCCGTGAATAACTTTTTCTTGCGCAACCTTCTCTTGCTCAAGCTGATCTTTATCGCGCAAAGCAGGTACACCTAAGCGGCGCGCGGTAGCAGCAAGAATTAATTGATTAATTTCATCGCGCTTGGATTCACATAAAGCCAAAGCCTGTGTATGGACAGCAGCATTTTCACGCAGTAGTTGTTGCTTGTGTTTTGCATCTAAATACAACGCTTGGCAATCACCAAATTTACGTTTGGCGAGGGAATAATGTAATACCTGCTGTTCCAGCCAACCCGCAATAAAATTATCGCTAAGGGTGCGACCGCTAGCCATACGATCAATCGCTTGGCGCAAATTGCGGGCATCAGCTTCCATGGTGTGAATACGCTTAAGCATGGCGGAAACATTGCGAATGGCCTCACCCAAATCGCGATATTCCAGCACTTCGTTGGCAACAAACTCATCAATGCCTTTAATCGGCTTATAAGCCATAAAGCGCGAAAAGGCACGCGCCGCATTCATGGCTTCGCGTTCGGATACAGCATCTTTCCTACCGCGCAATACACCGTACAAACGACAGAGATAGGATTTTTTCTTATCATATTTTTCTACTTGTTCTTGACCAAATTGACGACGCAAGCTGGCATAGATTTTATCCAAGGGTACAACATACTTGTGCGTTTTTTCTTCTTTTAATAAGTCTTTCAAGCTTAGCGCCACATCGCTCAAAATATAAAAGTGGCAATCATCTAAACGCGCGACTTTTTGCTGTGCTGCGCCCTGCCCTGCGGTTTCAATAAATGCGCGCATGCCGATCAACGCCGTAAACGGCTCGCTGCTTTCGCCTTGGGTTGGGTGAAATACAGCAGCCAAATAGCCATCGCAACCTTGTGGACGCGAATAAGCGCCATCATCACAACCCAAAACGTAAGATGCGAGTGTGCGCACCAATTTTCCGCCGCGACCGCGCTGGCTGGATTCATCTTGGCCTGGGTTAAAATGAAATAAATTATCGTGCGCAGCGGTCATAATGGTTTGAATCGCATCCGCCGCCGTGGTTTTACCCGAACCATTACCACCCGAAAATAAATTTATCGGGCCAAATTCAAATTCGGTATTGGGCACATTGCCCCAATTGATGTAGATAAATTTTTTAAGGAACATATTAGGCTTCAGTATCAAATATCGATTTGGTCAAATGCGGCGACGTTTTCTTGGTAGGTTTCACTAGGTCATCTTCTTGCTCTGCTTCTTCAACCAAAAGTAAGTTATCGGCAAGATGAGTGCGAATTTGGTTTAACCATTCGTTGCTTACCAAATGGATAATCAATGGGCGAATTTTTATCCAGCTCTCGCCGGAATCCACATCAGCCTCTGCAAAATAATTAATCAAGCGCAACTGACGCAACCGCTTAAAAGCTTGGCGGCGCTCACCGATGTTTTCTGGCAAGTTGCGGCGCAATAAACTTTTCATCGCCAGCGAAATCGCTTCTAGCGAGAGCGTTGCAGAACCTTGTTCATCAATCACACCTTCACGCAGTGCCTTATCGTATTCAGCACGCAGCACCAAAATCAGGGCGACTTCATGTTGGTTTAACCTGCTGCGGAAACCGCCATTAAAAGGCTCATCGGTTTCATCGTCCATACCGGGTAAGCGCGCACCAGGCGGCAGAATACGCACAAAATTAAATTGCGTATCGTGTTGAAAGCGCACACCCATTAGCGCCAAATAATCATTAACCACTTCGTGAATGCGCACAAAGCGATCATAGAGTTCGGCTTCAACCTGGGAATCATCGCGGCATAAAACACCATAATCTAACAACCGTTGAATCAATTCGCGCCAATCATCGAAGGTGAGGTTGTGTTTATTAAGCTGTTCTTCCAAATCAGCAATAAAAATATTACTCATACTATTTTCCGCTATCGATCAACGAAATCACAAACTGATCGCGCTGCTTGAAATAATAATCATCTTGAATTTGCGGCGCGGCATGTAGCCACTCTTGTTCCTGCTCTATGGCAAAGCGAAATCGCGAGGATAAATTATCGGCTGCGCCCACTTCAATAGCGTGGGCAAGGTTTAGCAATTCTTTCATATTGGTAGCATTCAGCTGGCTACTTTTTACACTGCCACTGGTGCTAAGTGCCTGCTGAACATAGTCACGAATTTCACTGCCCTGTAAAATAAAAGCTTGATCCAGCGCCTGCTGAATAAATATTTCTTTTTGTGCATCCACATCTAAGGCTTTATCGCCATCTACCGCAGAACGAACAACTTGCTGCTGACGTGCTGCGCGCAATTGAATTTGCGCAGGGTCTACAAAACCTAACTGCATACCCGAAAGAGTTTCGCCTTGCTGTTGAAACAAAGTGTCTTGTTGATCTTGCGGAAGTTTCGCTAAGGAACGGTACACGTCCATCAAATCATCTTGACTGCGGCTATTAATATAGCTTAGCTGACGAATAATAATATCGGCGCGCTGAGTAAAAGTGTTAAGCGCACGGCGCAATGCTGGCAACATAATTTCGCAGGCATTTTTTAAACGAGATTCTATCGCTTGCAAAAGCGTGTCTAACAATGAAACACCCTGCACCACACGTTGCGGCAAAGCTTTACGCAAACGTATTTCCATTACCGCGCGCCAATCTTTTGTTGCAGTTTCCGTATCGCCCTGCCCGTATTTACGCTTGCGACGAATCTTGATGATGATATCGGCAATTTGATCGCGGTATTTTTCTACGCTATCGGCAGATAAGCGCACTTCCAAATCCGGTTTAAATACCGTTTCCATAAAATCAAAAAATTCATCGCTCGCCTGTTGAATTAATTGGCGCGATTCAACCTCGCGCACCAATTGACGTTTGCGTTCTTCCAGCTCGGCAATTACATCGGTGAAGTCGCTGATAATACGTTCGGAATATTCATAGGCATCCAGCAAGTCGTGAATTTCACCCTGCTCGTAAAACGCATGCAAACTATTGCGGGTGTTGCGGGTGTTGCGATTGCGTGTGCGAAAGTAATTCGATTGATTGTCTGCGAACGGCTGGGTGAATAAACGTCCCATGCGGCTAAAGCCATAAGTGCTTTGCAACGTAGTTTCGTCTACCTGCTTTTCCAACCAACCATTTTCCAACAGACGATTAATAATAAAGCTCGCCAAATCGCGCTGGGTTTTAAAACGCCCTTCTTGGGTTTCAATCAATTCACCTTGGACGTTAAATTCTTCTTCGTCTTTATCTGCATCCAAAATCGGCGCACGGGCAATGGCCTCTTTAATAATATCCATCAGCTGCTCACGGTTCATGGCATTACCATAATCGCGTAGATCAGTATAAAGGCGCTGATACAAAAGACTCAAACACTGGGCAACCAACTCACGGTATTTACCGGTGAGCGGGTTAAAGAAATGCTGACGGGAATCGCTGAAGAACATTAGATATTTATTACACTCAAAATCGGTATTACATTATGCGTTCTGTAGGTTGGCGCTGAGGAACGAAGCCCAACATGAAAATTTGTAAAATATTTCAGAATTTATCGCAGTATGAAAGTACGAATGTTGGGCTTCGCAAGCTCAGCCCAACCTACGAAAACACATTAAAAGTGGTTACAACCACTCTGCCAACTTTTCCGCATAATAAGTAATAATCAAATCCGCGCCAGCGCGCTTAAACGCTGTCATGGTTTCCAACACAATCGCTTTCTCATCAATCACGCCTGCCGCTGCACCCGCTTTAATCATGGCGTATTCACCGCTCACGTGATAGACCGCTAATGGGCGTGATGAATTTGCACGGATATGCGCGAGGATATCTAAATAAGCGGTACCGGGTTTTACCATTAAAATATCTGCACCTTCGGCTTCATCTTGCAGGGATTCCGCAAGTGCTTCGCGTGCATTGGCGAAGTCCATTTGATAAGTATTGCGAGTACCTTTAAAGGTGCTGTCCACTGCATCACGGAATGGCCCGTAAAAGGCCGAGGCAAATTTTGTAGAGTAAGACATTATAGGGATATGGGTAAAACTTGCTTCATCTAACGCTTGGCGAATTGCAGCGATCATTCCGTCCATCATGCCGGAAGGCGCAATCATATCCACGCCCGCTTGTGCGGCGAGTACAACTTGTTTTTGTAAGTTGATTAAGGTTGCATCGTTATCAACATCATGTTTATGCACCTGGCTTTCATGAAGAACACCACAATGACCGTGAGTCGTGTATTCACAAAAACAATTGTCACTAATCACCAATATTTCTGGCTGCGCATTTTTTGCGATGCGGATCATGCGTGCGAGTAAACCATCATGCGCCCAAGTATCCGAACCAACTTCATCTTTATGCGTTGACACCCCAAACAGAAGCACAGCGCGAATACCTTTATTCCATGCACGTGTAACTACATCGGCTAATTGCGATTCGGGGTAGCGGTAAACATCCGTCATGGATTTAATCGCTACGGACTCAGTAATACCCTCTTCCACAAAAATAGGCAGAATAAAATCTGTCATGTGCAAATGGGTTTCGCGCACTAACGAGCGCAATGCTGTTGTTCTGCGCAAACGGCGGAAGCGGAAGTCTGGGGTGATTAAATTATTTGACATGTTTGTTACCAATTTATTTGGAAGTCGTCATCCTCGCGCAGCGGGGATCCAGCTCTTCGCTGTTGACTGAAAATTTTAAAAGCTGGATTCCCGCTACGCGAGAATGACGACTCCCTACTTAGAAATCGTCTACAAGATAAAAATTAATCTTTCATTAACGCTAAATACTCAAAGACCCTTCATGGCTCCATTCGCATTTCACATTAAATTCACCGGACCCTGGCACATGACAATTTCCGCCAGCTTCCCATGTGAATGTATGTGTGCCTGATAATTCAGTTTCTAAATGCACGGTGGCTGATACCCAATACATTCTGCTGAGCAATTGTTCAAATTGTGCGATCCATTGATCCCACTCATATTCAACGGCTTTGTAGGATGCACCGAAGTGCAACACTTCGGTTTGATAATTATTGTTGAGCACATTAACTTCAGGAATAGAAAACATTTCCTGACATAAAAAAGGCCACTGATCTGCCGTAGGTAAATTGAGCATAGCTTCACGATTGATGCGCAATCGCTCTGAGTAATTTGCCATGGCGGGGATATCTTTTATGCAACCATACACAATTGATTCTTGATCCATACCGGCTCCAAAGAACTAAAACGGCCACCACCAGTGGCCACTGTCTAAATCATCTTCGCATTGACGTAACTGTTTTGTGTAATCCGCAGCGCGAGTTGAAACTTTTTGGGCGGTAGATTTCAACCAAGCCTTTTTGTTAAACGTTTTTTTATTAAACCCACCATGACCTTCGTGATAGGCCAGATAAAGGTTGTAAGCATCATTTCGTTTAATTTTGCTGCGCTTTTCGCTTTGATAGTTGTACCAACCAATAAAATCGACTGCATCGCTGAAGCTATCGCGCCGCGCCCATATTCCACCTTCATCGCGCTGATAATCACCCCAGGTATCAGATTTCACTTGCGCGAAACCATAAGCGCTGCTCGCACGTGGGCCAGGAAAAATCCATAATATTTTGGTACGTGGTGGTCGTGCTTTTTGTACAAATTGCGATTCTTGATACATGATAGAAATCATTACTGGAACCGTGGTGCCCCATTTTTTTTCTGATTTTTTTGCTGCTTTATACCAATCGCCTTTTTCTTCAAAGATATCGCAAATGTTATTAGGGTTTGAGGGCGGTGTTGTTGCGCAACCGCTCAAAAAACCAAGGCAAGATAGTAAGCATAGTAAAATGAGTGACTTCATTCGGGTAGCTGTCCGTGTTGCTTTAAAAGAGCCAAAAGATCTTCTTCTGTTAAAACCGTTTTACCTAGCTCTTCTGCTTTTTGCAATTTTGAGCCCGCACCTGGGCCAGCAACTACGTAATCGGTTTTAGCGGATACGCTGCCAGAGACTTTCGCACCTAATGCTAGCAAATGTGCTTTCGCGTCATCGCGACTAAAAATCTCTAGAGAGCCGGTTAATACATAGGTTAAACCTAATAAAGGCGCATCAGTGCCTGTAGCAATTTCATCTGGCCACCGGATGCCTGCAGCTTTTAACTGTTCAATCGCTTGGCGATTATTTTGTTGCTGAAAGAATTCAAAAGCGAAATGCGCAACCACTGGGCCTACATCCGTTACTTGTTGAAGATTTAATTCATCTGCTGAGGCAAAGGCTTCAAAAGTACCAAAGTGTTTTGCAAAATTACGAGCAGTCGATTCACCTACTTCTCGAATGCCTAGCGCATAAATGAATTTTGCTAGCGTGGTCTTTTTACTGGTTTCAAGCGCAGCCAAAATATTATCAGCAGACTTTTCGCCCATGCGCTCTAAATTGGCAAGCTGCTCACGACTCAATGAGTAGATATCGGCAATCGTATTGATCATATTAAGATCAACTAACTGCTCCACCAATTTATCGCCTAAGCCTTCTACATTCATAGCTTTGCGCGATACAAAATGCTTGATGGCTTCTTTGCGTTGCGCTGCGCAAATTAATCCACCGTCGCAACGTGCCGCTACCTCACCCGGTACTGTTTCAACAGGTGACCCACAAACAGGGCAATGAGTTGGGAAAATAATATCGCGCGCATCTGCTGGGCGCTTTGATTCAATAACTGCAACAATTTGTGGAATAACATCACCGGCACGACGAACCACAACCGTATCGCCAATTTTTACACCAAGGCGACTTATCTCATCGCGGTTATGCAGCGTTGCATTTGATACGGTAACACCACCAACAAAAACTGGCTTTAAACGCGCAACCGGTGTTACTGCACCTGTGCGACCCACTTGGAATTCGACATCTTGTAATATTGTTGTTTCTTCTTGCGCAGGAAATTTGTAAGCAATAGCCCAGCGAGGAGCGCGGGAGATAAAACCTAATTGCTCTTGCAGCTCACGGGAATTTACTTTAAAGACAATCCCGTCAATATCGTAAGCAAGCTCGCTGCGCTTTTCGTGAATGCGACGATAATAAGTAAAGCAATCATCGATATTGTTTGCGACAGTCATTTCGCGATTAATTAAAAATCCCCAGCCTTGTAAAGCTTTTAGTGTGTCAGTATGACGTTCCGGCAGTTTTCCACCTTCGACTAAACCGATACTATAAGCGCACATTTCTAGTGGGCGTGCGGCCGTCAAACGTGAATCCAGTTGTCGCAGGCTACCCGCCGCCGCATTACGTGGATTTATAAATAGTTTTTCACCCGCAGCCAATGCTTTTTCATTAAAGTTATTAAAGCCAGCTTTGGGCATATAAATTTCGCCGCGCACCTCCAATACTTGAGGAAAGCCTTTACCAATTAAGCGCAATGGAATAGACGAAATAGTACGCACATTCTGCGTTATATCTTCTCCATTTGCTCCATCACCACGGGTTGCACCGCGCACTAAAGCTCCATCACGATACATCAAACTTACTGCAATACCATCAAGCTTTACTTCACAAGCAAATTCAATATCTTCTTTTGATTTCAAGCGATCTTGCACACGCTTGTTAAACGCCAGCAAATCTTCATCGCTGAATGCATTATCCAACGAGAGCATAGGCATTTCATGCACAACGGTAACAAATGCACTAAGCGGCGCAGAGCCAACACGTTGAGTTGGTGAATCGGGCGTGATTAATTGTGGATATTCAGCTTCAAGATTTTTTAGCCGCTGCAGCAAGCGATCATATTCTGCATCGCTAATTTCTGGCGCATCAAGGCTGTGGTATCTGTGGTTGTGATGGTTTATGTCTGAGCGAAGTTGCTCAAGCTCGGCAGAAATATCAGGAAAGATAGAGTGACTAGACATGAAGGATACCGACTTAGTATTTCCGAGGATTTTAAAAGTCACTGGATGCCCTATGGGCATGACGGCTTGAAAACTCGATTAAATTGGGAGTCGTCATCCTCGCGTAGCGGGGATCCAGCTCTTATAAATCTCTCAGCAAAATCAAAAGCTGGATCCCCGCTACGCGAGGATGACGACTTCCTACTTTTCTAATTTAAATTTAACGTGGGCGACGAAATAATTTCTTGCGTTCAAAATCGCGAATACGTTGACGCGAGTGCTCAAGAGTTTGCTTGGTCATTGCACTGCGCTGCTCATCTTTTAATTCGCCACCTAAAGTTTGCGCAACTGCCTGTGCCGTTTCTGCCATTAAATCGAATGACTTCATTGAATCTGCATCAATTGGCAAGGTCATGAACAAACTCACACCGGGTGTGCTAAATTCGTCCATAGCATCTAAATCAAAGGTGCCAGGTCTTACCATATTCGCCATGCTAAACAATAAAGCTCCATCGCCTTTAGTGTCGCTATAGCGATGGAAAATATCCATGCTGCCGTAGCGTAACCCGCATCTTAAAATAATATCCAACAGGTCAGAACCATTAAACATCTCGCCTTTTTGCGCCATGATGTTGATGATCAACACTTCCTCTGGTTCAGATTGTGGAGCAGCAGCTTTAGTTTCTTCTTCCTCTTCTGCTTCGTCTTCTAGATCATCTTCGTAATCTTCTTCGCTGTAGTCGTCTTCTTCTGAATCCTCTTCGTCTTCATCATCAAAATTTTCTTCGTATTCTTCAAGCTCTTGATCATACTGATCTTCATCCTCAGCATATTCTTCTTGATCATCTTGCTCAGCATCAAGCTCGTTTTCTAACTCATTTATATCATCGTCCTGTGCAGAGAAACTTGGCTCAATCCGCCCCTGCTCATCAGTATGAGAGTCGTAATTATCATCATCTCGATGATCGACTGACTCCATTAAAATAGGTACAGATTCATCTAAATTTAAACGCGTTTGCTCTGGGGTGCGCTTAGCATTCTCTTCACGGCGACGTTGTTCTTTCAACTCTCGCGCAGTCAGTTTTCTTTCACGTTGCTGGCGCTCAGAAGGATCGCGAGCAGCAACCACGCGCGCACCACCATTAGGCAACTCACTGATATAACTGGGTGGCGGCTCATTTGACTGTTCGTCATCAGGTTCAGGATTTCTAATGCGCTTTTTTAACGCAGGTGAAACATCAATGCGATTGCGACGGTTAATCATAAAGCGACGAATACCGTCGCCTACAACCAAAACCAACAGTATGACGATCACAACAGTTAGCGTATTGAACATAAAGTTATCCGTCTTTTTAAGTAGAAAATTGTTCTAGTTAAATAAAGAATTAGCTTATTGATTAAGAAGCCGCCAATTCAGCCGCTTCATCCACATCCACCGTTACCAAACGCGATACGCCTGGCTCATGCATGGTAACACCCAGCAATTGGTGAGCCATTTCCATCGCGTTTTTGTTGTGGGTAATATAAATAAATTGTACCTGTGCAGACATCTCTTCCACCATGCGCGCATAACGGCCAACGTTGGCATCGTCAAGTGGCGCATCTACTTCGTCTAGCATACAGAACGGCGCTGGATTCAAACGGAAAATCGAAAACACCAAAGCAATTGCTGTAAGCGCTTTTTCACCGCCCGAGAGCAAATGAATTGTACTGTTACGCTTGCCCGGTGGGCGCGCCATAATAGTGATACCGGTATCCAATAAATCCTCACCAGTTAACTCCAAGTAAGCATGACCACCACCAAAAACTTTGGGAAACAGTTCTTGCAAACTTTTGTTCACTTGATCAAAGGTTTCCTTAAAGCGCGTGCGTGTTTCGCGATCAATTTTGCGAATCGCATTTTCCAAGGTTTCAAGCGCTTCATTCAAGTCTGCATTTTGCGCATCTAAATAATTTTTGCGTTCCGATTCCGTTTTGTATTCGTCGATAGCTGCGAGGTTGATGGGGCCAAGGCGAGTAATTCGACCTGCCAAGGCTTCCAATTCTTCTTCAATCGGTTTGATTTCTGTACCTTCTGGAATTTCTGCAATAATGTTTTGCAGATTTAAATCTTCCTCTTCAAGCTGTTCAACAATCGCATTACGTTGATCTTCAAAACGTTGTGCGGCCAAACGCTCCTGCTCAAGATGCGCACGTACGGCTTGCACTTCTTGCTCGGCACGATTTCGGCCTTGCTCTGCGTTGCGCAACTCATGCTCAACGGTCTCCAGTGCGCGGCGCGCTTCTGTTAATGCCGCCTCAACTGATAAACGTTTACCGAGATTTGCATCCAGCTCTAATTTGTATTCTTCGATAGGATCGCGGTTTTCACTTAGTGTGGCGATTAATTGTTCACGACGTTCCTGCAAACGATTAGTTTGTTCACGCAGGCGACCAATACCTAAACGAATACCATCCAATTGCGTTTTTAGTGATTGAAAACGCATGGCTAATTCATGGGCTTTGTCTTTATCGTGACGCGCACGTTGACGCGCTTGATCAAGACCGGTGCGGATATCATCGCGCTGTTGCAATAAATCTTCGCGCTTATCCGTATCCTGTCCCATCATTTCGATGGCTTCGCTCAAAATCATACGCGCTTCAGAAAGGTGTTCCGCTTCTTGTTCAAGCTGTTCACGCGCTTCGCGAATTTCATTTTCTGCGCGCTCACAGCGCATGCTCACTTGTTCAACACGAACTTGTTTTGCAGAGAGTTGTGAGCGCAGCTCACCGTAACGACGACCTTGCTCGTCTGCCTCGCGTCTGAGCGCTTCGCGATTTTGTTCGAAATCTTTTATTTGCTGGCGACCTTCTTCGAGTTTTACACTCAGATCTTCAACTTTTTCTTCAGCATCCGTAATTTTTGCTGATAGCTCTTCGATTTCTTGTTTGCGGGCAATTACGCCCGAACTTGCATCGGAATCTCGCGCCACACGCAACCAATGCGCGCCGAGCCAAATACCATCTTTGGTAATAATTGATTCATGCGCCGCCAATTGGTTGCGCAGTTGCAATGCTGCCGGTAAATCCTCAGCGATATAAATACCGCTTAATAGACCCGCTGCATCCCAATCGGCCTGAACTTTACTGCTCAATAGCACGGCTTTTTTGGCTTCACTAGCAGCTGATTTTGCCGAGGTATCAAATAAAACCAATTCGCCTTGGGTTAGGTTGCCGATAACTAAAGTGACCGCATCTAATCCATTTACGCACACAGCTTGCAGTGTGTTACCCAGAACAGTTTCAAGGGCTTTATCCCAACCCTCTTGCACACTGACAGATTCAGCCAAGCGCGGTTGGTTTGTTAAATTTTGTGCGGCGAGCCATTGCGTAACAGCTTTATTTTTTTCACCGAGCGCAGCTTGTTGCAATGCATCTAATGATGCATGACGGCCACGCATAGTTTGCAATTGACTGCGAACTTTATCCAGCTCATTACTAATGCGCGTATTATCGTTGCGACGCTGATCGAGCTGTTCAGTAATAGTTTCTACACGGCTGCGCTTTTCATCCGCAACTAAATCCAACTCTGCAAGTTGCTCGGTCAGCTGACCAATTTCTTCGTCGATACCGTCAATTTGTAAATTGGCTTTTTCTTCTTTCAGTTTTTCAATGCGTTGCAACAAGCGTTGCTGCACTTGCTCTAAATGTTGAATACGCGATTGTTGTACTTCGGCTTTTTGGCGCGGCTCAGCGGCACGTTGGTTGAATGCATCCCATTCATTTTGCCAGCGCTGCATAGCCTCTTCGGCATCCAGTAAGACTTCCGTAGAGCCTTCTTCAGCGGCTTTCACCAATTCCAAATCCGGCTCAATAATTAGTAACTCTTCTTCCCAACCTTCGGCTTTTTGGGAATCGATCAATAAATTTTCTTCAGCTTCTTTGCAGTCGCGTTGAGTTTGATCTAAATCGGCTTGCAACTGGCGCGAACGTTCTTTTGCGTGGTGTATGGTTTGTTCAATACGCGCAATATCGGCACCAATTGCGTAATAACGGCCTTGCACTTCGTTGAACTTATCGCCCATTTCTGTGTATTGGCTGCGGTATTTTTCAATTTGGGTATCTTTGTTGACTTGATCAGTCACGAAAGATTCCATGCGCAATTCCAAATCGCGAATAGAGATTTGTTTGGCTTTGGCTTGCTCATCTAAAATTTGGTATTTGAGTGCTTGCAGTTGTGCTTTTAATAAGCGCTCTTCTTTTTTGTATTCGGTAAATTTTTCGGCTGATTGCGCCTGGCGTTGCAAACGCGAGAGCTGGCGTTCTAATTCATCACGAATATCCGTTAGACGCTCAAGGTTTTCTTGAGTGCGGCGCATACGGCTTTCGGTATCGCGGCGACGCTCTTTGTATTTGGAAATACCGGCAGCTTCTTCAATATAAACACGCAAATCTTCTGGCTTGGCTTCGATCAATTTCGAAATCATGCCCTGTTCGATAATCGCGTAACTGCGTGGGCCTAAACCTGTGCCAAGAAAAATATCGGTGATGTCACGGCGACGACATTTAGTGCCGTTAAGGTAGTAATGGTTTTGTGCATCGCGCGTTACTTTGCGCTTGATAGAGATTTCAGTGAAGGCTGCGTATTCGCCCAATAAAGTGCCGTCACTGTTATCAAATACGAGTTCGATGGAGGCCTGACCGACGGGTTTGCGGCCGCTGGAGCCATTGAAAATAACGTCGGTCATGTTTTCGCCGCGCAGGTTTTTGGCAGACGATTCGCCCATTACCCAACGCACCGCATCGATGATATTTGACTTACCGCAACCGTTAGGGCCCACAACAGCGCATAAATTGCTGGGAAAGTTGACCGTGGTTGGGTCAACAAACGATTTAAAGCCTGCCAGCTTGATGCACTTTAGCCGCATAGTTCCATGTCACTCGTGAATTCGTTATGATCTTTTGTGTGGTATTGAATCGCTAGTCGCTTGATTTCATTATTGTTTAAGTAGAAGCAAAACAAGCCAATAACCTTATAAAGGCTGGATTCTACACGCTTGCGGGAGGCTTAAGAAAGGCATTTACGCCCAATTTGGGTGGGAAAAAGCGGAAACTGTAACAAGCTGGGTAAATTCTGCTCAACCCCGTTTGGAGTTGAGCAAATAATCGGCGAAATCAGGCCATTTGAAGCCATTGTGATCACTTATGAGGTGCCGCCGTAAAATAGCCAGCGACAATCCAAGGGCTTAGGTTACACCTTTATGGCGACTTTCTTGCCGGTTTTTACTGCCAGGTAAATCGCGTCAATAATTTTTAAGTCTTTTAATCCCTCTTCGCCATCTACCGGAATGATGGGCTTTCTATTTCCAAAGATTATCGCAGCCATTTCATCCATTTGAGCGATTTGATGCGGCACATGCGGATAATTCAATTCACCTTGATGGGTTCGAGCCTTAATGGGCCCATAGCCAAACGCAGGCCGAAGTTCGCCAAAGCCTTTTGAGCCGGTTACTAAAAAACGATCCAGATTACTGATGTTATAACTTGAAATGCACGATGCTAAAGCGCCATTGGGGAAACCAAATTGGAATTGAATTGTTTCATCTACGCCATCTTTAAATTTGGTGGGATTAGTCTTTGTTTCCTGAGCGGTAACCCAAATAGGATCCTGACCAACCAGGTAACGAGCGCCGTTGATGGCATAAATGCCTACATCCATTAAGGCGCCGCCACCGGCTAGCGCTTTATTGAGCCGCCATTGATTAGGGTCGCCGATGGTAAAACCGGTAGCGCCTTCAAAGGATAAAATTTCACCAAACTCGCCCCGGCTGCGCTGGTTAACAATCTCAAGCGTATTAGGCTCAAAATGCATGCGATAGCCCACCAATAATTTTACGTTGGCTTTTTTGCAGGCGTCGATCATCACCTGACCTTCTTTGGCATTCAACCCCATGGGCTTCTCGCAAATGACGTGCTTGCCCGCATTGGCAATGCGTATAACTTGATCGCGATGAAGTGCATTCGGGGTAATCACGTAAACGGCATCGATTTCGGTATTGTTTTTAATTGCATCGAAATTATCGTAGTTGTAGCAATTGCTTGAAGGGATATTGTATTTGCTTTGCCACTCAGAAATTTTTGAAGGCGTGCCGCTGATGACGCCAACTAGCTTGGCGTTTTTACAGAACTGCATAGCCTCCGCTACACGGCGGCCGTAGCTGCCAAGCCCCATAATCGCCACTCTTAAGGCAGGCCCTTCATACAAAGACCCATTATGAGGCTGAGCCGTTAAATCAGTTGCGGAGGCTAAAACTTGCCCGGGCAAGTTGAGAACAAGAAATGAAGCGGTGAGCTTTTGTAAAAAATCGCGGCGTGAATTCATAAAATAGATCCTTATTGGAATTGATATTGCAAGCCAGAAATATTACTGGAATGAATAAAAACCTATATGCGCAATGCAAGGCTTACTCAGCAGAATACAAGCAAACACTTCACCGCTACAATCTATTAGCGTTATACGCCGCCACAGTTGTTATTAAAAATTGAAAAACTACGTAAAGGATTTGTTAAGGCGTTAAATCATTAACCGTAATTTGTTCACTAATGTGCAGCTCAATTTTTTCTGGGATGGCTTTCATGGATACCGGCCCCTGTTTCGCCAGCCAATCGCCCACTTCTGCTTTGGCAGAACCTGATGAAGATATGCGCGCAACAACCTCTACATCGCCCGCTGTGGCAAGGCTAGCTGCTGGCGACATCGCCATGGTTTCATCCAACTGAATGGTAGTGGGTAAATCGCTGACCTTGATACGAGCAATAGCCAAAGGCATTGGCGAGCCCTGCCATGCGCGAGCATATACAAAGAGGGTTTGATCCGGGTGTGCTTTAACATTTGCCGCTACATTCACCACCACTTTTAAAGCGTAAGTGGGCTTACCGGCCAACTCTTCCAGCTTGCCACCTTCCGCAAGAAAAGATTGTTTGGCTTTTTCAATACCGGCAGACAATGCACGCCCACCTTGGGAGTCTGCGCCAGAAATATCCACCGTTTTTTGCCAATACTTAATTGCTGCCGGGTAATCTTTGCGGTTGTAAGCATCTATACCGAGCAAACCTAACGCCATGGTATTTTTAGCGTCGAGCGTTACAGCACCTTTTGCTAAATCTACCACCGGCGGTGTAATTTTATTGCCATCGCGTAAAAACATCGCTTGCGCTAACTCCGCCATAATCATGGGAGATTGAGAGTCGAGTGTTAATACGCGCTGATAAGCTTTTGCTGCCTCAGCAAAATTACCTACTTCCATTTGCGCGCGCGCCAATAAAAACAAATATTGAATATTGTCTGGTTGTGCTTTTAAACGGTCTTCAAATTCAGTAATCAGTTGTTGCGCACGCGCGGGGTTGGGGTCGCGATTTTGCACCATATCCTGATAATCCTGCTGTAGCTTTTCCTGTTGCAGCATTTGAATGTATACATCTTCTGAGTTACCTCGATGCTGATAGAAGAAAACACCACCAATTAAAAGCAGCACACAAAAACCAAGCACAATATTCACGCCCAAATACTGCGATGATTTTTTTTGCAGCGCATTCAAGCTCGCTTCGTCATCCAATAAGTTGCGCTCTAGCTCTAACTTAAGCTGCGTAAACTGCGCTTCATCTATGGCTTGTGATGTAAAACTGTTTTCCAGTTCAGTAAGATGCTCGCGATAAATGCGCACATTTTCGTCTAACCGAGTTTGAATTTCTGCTTGATCCAGAGCTGGGCTGGTCGCTGAATTTTTGTAGCGCCACAACGGCCAAATAACAAATACACCGGCAAGTAATAATAAAATGAGCATGCCAAACCATAAGCCCATCATGATTGTGACTCCTCATCTTTGCGCTTGGTATTCTGAGTGCCCGGTGCCTTATCGGCGGAATTTAATAAGCTATTCAAACGTGCCTGCTCTTCATTCGTTAAGTGTTGGCTTGCCTGGGTATGCACCATACGGCGGCGGCGATGCAAAATCATAATCACGACAATAATTCCTATTACGAGCAACGCAATAGGTGCGCCCCACAACACATAAGTGGCTGGCGATATGCGCGGGCGGTATAAAATATATTCACCATAGCGCTCCACCATGAAATCGGTAATTTCTTTATCGGATTTATCGAGCTTAATCATCTCGTAGAGTTGGCGACGTAAATCTATGGAGACAGGTGAATCGCTGCCCGCTAAGTTTTGGTTTTGGCATTTAGGGCAACGCATCTCTTCAATGAAACTTTGATAACGCTTACGTTCCACGTCATTGGCAAATTCATGAATTTCAATCGTTGCAAATGCACTGAGGCTTAAAAAAATCAGGCTGATTAATAGCAGAAATGACTTAACTGAAAAGCCCATGGCAGCATCCCAAAAAATTGAAGGGCGAAGTATACCAAGAGTGAAGGAAACGGGTGAACAATTGCAGATACGTTTGAAAAAACAGCGTAAATGTTTGTTATTTAACCAAAAAATCATCTATTTTAAAAATTTAAAAAAATCTTTAAAAAAGTGGTTGACCTAATCTTCCAGATCATTAGAATGCGCGTCACCTGATCGGGCGGTTAGCTCAGTTGGTAGAGCAATGCCCTTACAAGGCATGGGTCACAAGTTCGAGTCTTGTACCGCCCACCACTTGCTTTTCAGGTAACACCAAGCTCACAAGGCAACCGTGTTCTCAACCAAAGTTTTACTGTTTTGCGGACCGGTAGTTCAGCCGGTTAGAATGCCGGCCTGTCACGCCGGAGGTCGCGGGTTCGAGCCCCGTCCGGTCCGCCACTAAATTCAGGCTTATTGAACTCATCAATAAGCCAACATGAAAAAGCCCCACATCAGGGGCTTTTTTTATATCTGTTAGTTCCCTACCCTATTACTTTTGTGTGCTTTCCTTATCTGACTCCGCAATATCTTGCTTGATATGCTTGTACGCAAACACGCCAATATAAGCGGCCATTACGCAAATCAACGCAACGATTATTAAACCAGATGCAACCACCGTATCTATATACATAAACCTCTCCTCAATCAGCCGAAACTGGCATGTTTTAAGTTTACAAAAACTGAGGACAGGTATGTTGATACAGGTCAAACGAATGGATATTGGAAAAGCTAAGATTTCCTGCGGCTCCTCTCCTGCTTCCATTGTGCAAATATGTGCTTAATAAATAACTGGTTCTTTCTAGCAGAGCTTCCAAGATAGAGGTTAAATTCGTCACCATCGTCATCCACAAGATTCAGCGTTTTGTCACTTAGGAAATCTGTATCTGTGCTTTCGGTGATGCTGTTAATCCGAGCAAGTGGAATACTCTTTACCGCAAGTTTACCGTCATTGTCATACCAATACGAAAATACGGTTTTTTCAGTAAATCCGTTGCCCTCTTGATGGAAACTTATAAAAGCTCCGCTGTAAAAATAAAGCACTCTCTCTTTGGCTGGAATGATTTTATTGCGTTGTAAAAACCTTATGTCATGAGCATACAACCGCTTGCCACTCACAACGTCTGCATTTGGCAAGAGACCTGCTTCTTGGCCACACAATAATAGAAAAAGCGGCAAACACAAAACAACTAGCAAGGAGTGCCTGAACAGCCAGCGCGAATTATTTATATAACCCAAATCATTTTCTTGCGGTATTTTAGCGATATGCATAACCAGTAGCAGGCAAATAACAATGAGCAGCCATTGAAATATAAAACCAAACATATCTGCCGATGATAAAAAACTAAATAATAAATAAAAAACAGCAAGAATAACTGCAAACCATTTTGCCTGGGGCAGATAAGCAACTCCGCGGGACTCTTCACCGTAAGTCAAACGGCGATAAAACGGATAGAACCAGAAACATGAAAATAACGAACGCCAGAATGGAAGTAATGTACTGTTATCGCTTTGACGAATGTAACACCAATTGCGGTAAAACCAATACACCATGTACATACCAATAGTGACCACTGATAAAAACACGAACTTGAATGGAGATATGGGATAAAACTTTGTGGTAGAGAGATAATTAAAACGTGATTTATCGGCATACCAGTTGCTAATCAATAGTATTAACCCACTCACATATATCAGACCAATAACACAGAACCAAAAAAACCTAGACTGCCAGAAAGTGTCCGCCGAAGCTTCGCCCTCTGAGTTTACAATAGCATTTTTATAAATAGAGTATTCAACTTCATCCAATACTTTTTTTCGTGCTGCAAGATAAGCGGGTATATCATCGGCAGCAATAACGTCTGTCAAGGTTTTATAATAGTATTCCAGATTGAGCTCTTTATTTTCCGTGTCGAATAACGCAACACTATTGAATACAAAAAAATTGTTTTTTTCTTCGTAACGAGAATCTTTAAAATCCCAGCCTGCATCATCTAGTTTTACTTTAATATTTTCCTTAATTTCGCGCGGCCGTACATAATAAGGTGCTGTGCGGATTATCTCGTCAGGTTTTGTCAGTGCAGTTGAAACACCTGTTGCATAAAAAGTAGTCGTGAAATTTTTCTTCTCGTTAGTATTCCAGAAAGGTTGAATTAAATACTTTTCCCTAACCTGAAATACGCCAGACAAAGGATTGTCTTCATAGGTAATGTTCTCGCCAATACGAATATGATCATAATAGCTTTTATAAAAATTTAAATATTGGTCAGACTTTTTCGAGATATTACTGCCCAAAAAATTGCTGCGATTAAGCTCAGAATCATAGCCCCTATATTCCGAACGAACCGTGTAAGCAACCGCGTCTTCTACAGCGCCGCTAATATCAAATTCTTCATTGATGATTTCACCGCTATTGAGGGGTACTTTCATTTCGGTGAGAGCGTCATGCTCTGCATCCACCACTAAACCGTAGCCATAGTTAATCTGGAACAACATCTCCAGATCGCCTTTTTGGTATTCACGTGTAGGGTCTATCCAGTAAGATGTACCATTGAACTGTATATAGACAATCACATGGTCAAACGCATTAATAGAGGGAATTTCATGGATCAGCTCTTTACGTACATCTGTGTTCACCAAAGCCGGTGCTGCACGAATACCCAACTCGCGTAGTAAGGTTACTAGGAGCACGGTTTTATCTTTGCAATCACCATAACGGCGACTCAAGGTATCTGAAGCCAACGAAGGTTGATGGGAGTTTTTACCCATCTCAACACCCAGGTAGCGCACATTATCTTGCACATAATGCAAGGCTAAAGCAGCCTGTTTTATAGGACTTTCGCTTTGCGCTTTAATATCGGCGGCAATACGTTTGATTGCAGGTGATGTTTTAATCGATCCCTGATAAAGGGGCATAGCCCACTCAATGATTTCTTGCCATGTTGCTACATCAGAAAAATAATAACGACCATAAGGATCGTACCAACTGGGTGCTTGTGAGTTAGATTTTTTTGGCAGAATATTATCCAGCTCATATTCATAGTGTGTGCGCTTGCCAACTTGGGCTATGTTTATAGGCGCTTTCGTTTGCAAGGCTTTATATTGCAGGGATCGAGGCTTTCCCCAATCCAGAAAAAAATGTGATTTTCCGACAGGGACTGCCCACTCCATATATTCCATTGTAGAAAAATGACCGGAATAAATTGGGTTTTGTCCTATAACGCTATAGCTGTAATCAACGATATCACCCACGCGCAGATCGGAAAGAATGATATTGGCAGTCAAGCGCCCGTTGTAAATGGAATTTTCCAACTCCTTCTCACGATGCAATATTGAAACACGAACATCTGACTTGCGGTCAATGATTTTTGCATTGCGAATAATATGGAAATGATGCCATTTCAGCGTTTCATAACTTGGATCATAATTAACATTGATATTCGAGACAGACTGCAATCCATTTTGATTGATAACCTTCTCTGAAAAGCGACGATAGACCACAAGGGGATTGGTTGCGTCAGCCTTAATTTGTTTATCCACCAATAAATAATAAAGACCATTTTGAGCCAGTGCTTCTTGCGCAGCCTGCGGCACAGGTAACTGTATTGGTTTGATCCATTCCGGTATTGCGGATGTGGTTAATGGCGATGATGGAGATTGCTGGGCATTTACTTCTGGGAGTAAGAGCGTGAGGAAAGTGATAAAAAATATAACTGAGCGATATTGCATTTCGACCCCTAAATGTCCGTTTATTTTATTATTTAAGGCTATTCATGATCGGTTGAATGGTTTCATCCCATACTTTTTGATTTAAATCGCCAATATATTTGTAGCGGATAATGCCCTGCTTATCGACCACATAGGTTTCTGGCGCGCCGAAAACACCTAAATCCACACCTAATCGCCCTTCTTCATCGGAAACGATATCCGCATAAGGGTTACCCAACTCGGCGATCCAACGCTGTGCATCTTTCAAGTTATCTTTATAGTCAATACCGATGATGTATATACCTTGCTGTTTTAGCGTATTTAAAAAAGCATGCTCATCGCGACAAGTTACACACCACGTAGCCCACACATTCAGTAAACTCACCTTGCCTTGAAATAGACTTTCCGTACGCAGCTCTTGTGGATTCTCCAAGCGAGGCAATGAAAACTGAGGCACGGGTTTATTCAGCAAAGCCGACGGCATTGTATTCGGGTCTAATGAAAGCCCACGCCAAAAAAATGCGGCGAGCACAGCGAATACGGCCAAAGGAATAAATAAAAAAAGACGTTGTTTATTCATGGGCGATAATCTTTTCTTGAGTTACAACTGGCACCAAGGGCGCATTTTTCTTTTCAAGGGTTACTTGCCGTTTGCGATAACGTTTATCCATAACAGCCAAGCAGGAACCCAACGCCATCATCAATACCCCTAACCAGATCCACCGTACAAATGGCCTGACGTGAACCCGCATCGCCCATGCTTTTTCATCGATAGGTTCGCCCATGGCAACATAAAGATCGCGGAATAAATTTACATCGAGCGCAACTTCGGTTGTCACACTGCCACGCGCATAGTAGCGGCGTTTTTGCGGTTGCATATTGGCTATGTGCTCACCGTTTTTAACGACATGAATGAATGCCTCGTCTGCAACATAGTTAGGGCCTTTTACTTTTTGCAGGGTTTGCAGCGTAAATTCATAATCTTGTAAATTCACGGTTTGGTGCTCTTCCATACGCAAGTCACGCTCTATGCTGTAGATGCTCGTTAACGAAACCCCGATTAACGTAACGGCAATACCCAAGTGTGCAGCAAACATGGCGTAATAACTTAAACTTAGTTTTTTTGCACCTGCTGCAAACGAGCCAGCATTGCGTAAGCGATGGATGAAATCTACCAATAACGCAAAAGTTATCCAGCTTGCAATAAATACCGCAATGGCTGCTGTAAATTGATATTCATCGCCATACAACAACGGAAAAATAGCGGCAACAATCAAACTCAATACCCAAGGCTTCCAAAGCAAACTTAACAACTGCTGCGGGCTTGTGCGCTTCCAGTTTGCAACGGGGCCAAGCGCCATAAGCAAACACAAAAATCCTATTAAAGGCACAAAGAAAAAATTAAAATATGGCGGACCTACTGAAATTTTCCCCCATCCCATTGCATCCGCAATCATTGGGTAGAGTGTACCCAGCAACACGGTAAGCATAGTGATGCATAAAATAACATTGTTCCCCACCAGCAAGGTTTCGCGCGATAACCAGCCAAAACCAATTTCACTTTTCACCACCGGTGCACGGAATGCAAACAGTGTGAGTGAGCCGCCGACTACCACCAATAAAAAGCCCAGAATAAAAACGCCACGTTCAGGATCAGAGGCAAAAGCGTGCACAGAGGTTAATAAACCCGAACGGACAATAAATGTGCCAAGCAGACTAAGCGAGAACGTAAAAATGGCGAGCAGGATCGTCCAATTTTTAAATAGGCTGCGCTTTTCAGTTACCGCGAGCGAATGAATTAATGCTGTGCCCACAATCCACGGCATAAAGGATGCATTTTCAACAGGGTCCCAAACCCACCATCCGCCCCAGCCCAATTCGTAATATGCCCACCAGCTGCCAAGCGCAATACCTACTGACAAGAAACCCCAAGCCAATGTTGCCCAAGGGCGAGACCAGCGGGCCCATGCGCTATCTAACCGACCCGTTAATAAGGCGGCAATTGCAAATGCAAATACCACACTAAAACCGACATAGCCCATGTACAAAATAGGTGGATGGATAATAAAACCAAAATCTTGCAAAGCCGGGTTCAAATCGCCGCCATCTTGCGGAGGAATTGGCAAAATACGATCGAAGGGATTTGAGGTGAGAAGCATGAACGACAAAAAGCCGATGGCGACGAATCCGAGTATGGATAAAACGCGCGCCTGCATATCAAGCGGAAGTGATTTACTAAAAATCGCAACCGCAAATGTCCACCCCGCCAACATTAACACCCACAGCAACAGTGAACCTTCATGCCCGCCCCACACGGCAGATAGTTTGTAGTAGTAAGGCAACATGGAATTTGAATGGCTGGACACGTACTTCACAGAAAAATCATCGTTTGCGAACGCATAGGTCAAACAGATAAAAGCGATGCACACAAACACAAACAGCCCGGTTGAAAATGAGCGGCCTGTATGCATTAAAAGTTGATTACCGTAATGCGCACCCAGCGCAGGCAATACAAATAAAGCGATGCTGAGGGCAAACGCAATAATCAGCGCGAAATGCCCAAGCTCTGGAACCATTAAGCCAGTTGCCATTACACTAGGAGCCATACGTCATCACCTTACACACTGCTTGATCATTTTTATGATCGCCGGAATTTTTAATACTGGCCACTTCGGGTGGTGTATAGTTTTCATCGTGTTTTGCCAATACTTGTTCAGCATTAAACACACCTTTGTCATCCACTTTTCCGTTTACCACCGCCGCTTCACCTTCAGCAAATAAATCCGGCAGAATTCCAGAAAACCTAACAGGTAAATCGGCAACGCCATCGGTCAGGACAAAATTAATATCCAAACTGTCAGTCGCGCGCACCACACTGCCGGGCTTCACGCAGCCGCCACCACGAATGTTGCGATTTAGCGGTGCCTCGCCTGAAACAATTTTGCTAGGCGGATAAAACAAATTGATATTTTCACGCATAGCGTAGGTCATTAACCCTACCGCGATACTAGTGAATACCACACCGGCGATAACAAGAATTAAACGCTGTTTACGAACTGGATGCATAAGTAGTTTTCTGTAAAAAAATATCGTGCTGCAACTTAAGGTAATGCTTACGAGACACGCTGTGCATACATCCCTGTAAGCTCGACGTCAGCATCCATGCTGCCGACGGTCTCGCAAGTATCACCTTAAGTCGCGGATTAGGTTAATACCAAGTTGCCTATGGGTTGCTAGAATCTTTCTGTAGCTGCTGCCATTTTTTCTGCTGCTTCAAAAAATTGCTCTTCTGAATTAAAGGGCTGACGGTTAAATAAATCAGAATCCCATAAACCAATGCATAAGCCGTCCATACGAATACGCCATGGCCATCCATATGCATAAAATCGGCTAGTGAATCAAATTGAAATTTCATGAGCGTTTGCCCTCGCCTTTGCCTAAAACCAACTCTTTAACCCATTGCGTACGGCTTTCACGGCGCAAAATTTCGGTGCGGGTATGTAAAATTAATACCAAGGTAAAAAATACATAGAAGCCAACAATCATGACAAACAATGGATACAACATAGAAGGATCAATCGAAGACTTGCCAACAATTTTCAAGGTGGCGGGTTGATGCAAGGTGTACCACCAATCTACAGACTTATAAATGATAGGGATATTGACGGTGCCCACTAACGCGAGGAGAGCGCTGGCTTTATCTGCCGTATCGCGATTTTGAAATGCCTGCTGCAAGGCAATCGCACCTAAATACAAGAAACTTAGAATCAAATAGGATGTTAAACGCGCATCCCACTCCCACCAGGTGCCCCACGTGGGCTTACCCCAAATAGAACCGGTCGCCAAGACCACGATGGTCAACCCTAAACCAATAGGTGCGCAGGCTTTCATCACCATAAAAGGTAGCTTCATTTTCCAAATCAGGCCTACAGCACCGGAAATCGCCATAATGTAGTAGCAGCTCATAGAGATATAAGCGACGGGAGCATGGATATACAAAATGCGAAAACTATTACGCTGCTTGGCATCTTCGGGCGCAAAACCTAAACCCCAAATCCCGCCAACTAATAATAAACCCCAAGCGCACACCATCAGCCATGGTAGCCATGCGTTGGTTTTTTCATAAAACCAACGCGGCGAGCCTAATCGATGAAACCACTGCCAATTCATAACAACCTCTAAGCGTTCACACTCACTCGCAGAGCACCGGCCGCTGCGAGTGGAGCCAATAATAAGGCGATGGCCAAACCTGCGCCGAGTACCGCAAGTTGCATGTTGTACGCCTCACCCAGCGCTGCAGCTTGTACCGCGCTGGCACCAAAAATTAAAATAGGGATATAAAGAGGCATGACGATAAGCGAAATTAACATTCCACCTTTGCGCAAACTCACCGTCAAAGCGGCTCCAACTGCGCCAATTAAACTCATAGCCGCCGTACCCAGCAACAAAGAATAACATAAGGCAACAAAGGCACTGGCAGGCAGCGAGAGCATTACGCCCAGCAGAGGAGCCATCAAGGTCAAGGGCAGCCCAGTTGCTAACCAATGCACCACTATTTTAGCCAGCACGCTTAAGGTAAGTGGATAAGGCGCAATCAATAATTGCTCAAGGGAACCATCGTCAAAATCACTTCGAAATAGGCTATCAAGGGAGAGCAATGTTGCCAAAAGCGCCATCACCCAAATAATACCGGGGGCGATACGCATCAAAACTGCTTTTTCCGGCCCCAGCGCCAAGGGAATCATAGTGATGGCGATAAGGAAAAATACCAAGGGGTTGACCATATCGCCCTTGTGACGAAAAGCCAGGATCAGATCACGCTTGAACGTCGCCCAAAATAATGAAGAGGAGTTAGCCATAAACGGCGTCCTCAGGGCGATTGAACGATTGGGCATCAACGGGGAAATCAAGCAGGTTGAGTACTTGCAAGTCAGGTACATTGATATCTTGATGAGACGTCACTAACACTAATCCGCCATTGGCGGAATGCGCCATTAAGTGGGCCTCAAGCTCGGAAACGCCAGATTTATCCAGCGCAGTAAACGGCTCATCCAAGATCCACACCTTCGCCCTACTAAAGGCTAAACGAGCTAGTGCCACGCGGCGTAATTGACCAGCAGACAAGCGATAGCAAGGCGTGTTTTCGTAACCAGCCAACTGAACCTGACCCAAGGCGTTTACCAAGGTTTCATCGGCCACGCCACCTTGAACCGAGGCATACCAACGCAGATTCTCGATAGGCGTGAGGGATTTTTTAATACCGGGCAAATGCCCCAAGTAGAGCGAATCGTTAGCATAATCCCAAGCCACATTGTTTAAAGGCTGCGATTGCCAAAAAATATCGCCATAAAAGTCTTTAGAAATACCGGCAAGAATGCGCAGCAAGGTTGTTTTACCGCTGCCGTTAGGGCCTAGAATCTGCACCACCTGCCCTGCATAAAAGCTGGCATTCAGCTGCGCGAACAAAAAACGTTCATCGCGCTCACAAGCCACATTACGCAATTCAAGAAGAACAGAAGCCGCTGTCAAAGGGATATTCCAAACTGAATTTCAGAAGAACTCAGGATTTACACCCAGAGGTCGCTATAATCAAAGAGCCTTTATCAAAGAACCTTTAAATGATCACACTGTGATGATTAAAGGTGCACGGTATTTTGCCAGGCAATTTTGCTGGGCGATTATAGCCGCAGCCCCTACGTCTTTCACGCGTTATTAATCTCTCATGATTAAGAAATGCAAACCGATAAATACAGCTCTCTACAAACTAACCGGTAGCAGATCGCATGGACATAACTAATATCCCTCAAACCTTGATAAAAGGTTTGGAACAAAAAAACACCGATCAGTTGGTTGCGCTGAGCCGTGTGTTGAATTTAGTTCTTGGGAAAACAGAAATGGCCATCGTTACGTCCACAGAGCCCGTTACTGAGCCAGAACGTGCAGCATTACTTAAACAAACCGCCGCTGCTTTGGCACAAATCAAACAGCAAGCACCTAATAACGTAACACCAGCTAATTTAACACCGGCAGTCAAAGCTGAAATCGCACGTTTAGTACAACAACAAAACTTGATTCAATCACCAGAATTGAAGTGGATTAATTTGGTGGTTAATAATCGCCCACTTCTAACCTACAGTGATAGACCGTTGGCTACCGGGCAAAGCGTTCCTGTGCAACTACAAGGCCCGCAAAAACTCGTTTTAGTAGACTCACCCGCATCTAAACCAGCCACTATATCCCAAGCGGATTTAGCGACAATAATTAGTAAGCCTGCGAGTACACCTGCAGAGGCACTAAAAAATGCAGCGACGTTGAATGAGTTGTTGAAAACAGCTCTTACAGAACTAGCCAATAAAACACTGGCACCAACAAGCTCAACATCTTCCATCAAAAATATTTTAGCTTCAAATACCAATACGCTGCCCGCAAACAGCCTAGCAGCAACTTCGGTTGCGCAAGATTCAAACAGCAAAAACGCGCTCTTAGCTAAAGCGATCACCTACAGTACCAATGAGCTTTCGTTAAAGTATTCGGCACACGCCAATAATAAAACGTCTAGCACCGAAACTTTAGCCGCTAAAAATATCGTTAGTGAAAGCTTACGCAACCTGTTGCCGCACAAAGATACCCCCAACCTATTACTTTCCGCCGTCAATCAGTTACAACAATTACCAGCGGCTAGCAGGCTGCAGTTATTTTCTCCTAGCGTAGAGCAGGCCTTAAAAGGTATTGCAGAGAAAATTCGTTCGCCAGAACAATTAGCACAACCCAAAACACTTGCACAAACATTTAAAAACTCTGGCGTTTTTTTTGAGAGTAAATTGGCTGAGGGCACACAAACAACTAGCGATGAAAAAACCGGAAACACCAAAGCTGCAGTAAATGCTCACTACTCTCAGGATTTAAAAGGTTCCTTACTTACTTTGCTCAGTCGCGTTACCCAGGAAATCAATAGCGATAAAAAACCACTTTCCAACGAACAAACCATTAAATTATTGCAAAGTCTAAGTGGCCCAGCGTTTTTTCATCCGCAAGGAGCAGCAACCGCAAACCCTTTCAGAGTTGATGTAGCCCAAGCTATAGGCATGTTCGTTCAGCAACTTATGCATAAACCAGTAAAAGAATTATCGGATAAAGAACTACGTACGCAGTTGCTCGTTTTGTTGCAGCAGCACAGCGTACATAGTCTTGCCAAAATTCAATTGCAACAACTGCATAGCATTAATCATGAGCTGGATAGCAAAGATAGCACCACGCCAAATGCATCTTGGCAAATTGAAATTCCCGTGAAACAGCACAACGATATTCATCATTTGCACATGCGCATTGATCGCGAATGGATAGATGAAAAAAGCGAATCCGAAACCAATAAAAATGCCAACAAAATAAAACAGTGGTCAGTGACGTTGCGTTTTGATTTACCCACACTGGGAGAATTTTGCGCACAGCTTTCAATCGTGAATACTCAAGTCAGTGCAACGCTATGGGCAGCACGAGAAAAGACCTTTGGTGAAGTGCGCAATCATATTGAAGGCTTACGTAAGCAATTAGAAAACGAAGGCATTGACGTAAAATACTTACAGTGCATGCGCGGCATGCCGCCAGAAAAACCCATGGCATTGAGTTACTCTTTAATTGATATTTCAACCTAACAAGCCAACAGAATGACAAAAGACCATAAACTCCAAAAAGCAGTTGCGCTGTTTTACGATGGCAAAAGCACACCTACGGTTACCGCTAAAGGTACCGGTGCGGTTGCGGAAAATATCATGGCCATCGCTCAAGAGCATGGCGTTCCTCTGTGCGACAACAGCGCTTTGGTTGAGCTGCTGGTGCAATTAGAACTGGGAGATGAAATCCCTGAAACACTTTACCTTGCCGTTGCCTATATCATCGCCTTTGCCTATCAACTGGAAGGCAAAGAGCCCGAAACCTGGACCAAGAAGTAATTACAAAACCTCATAAGATGGTAAAAAATCACTCACTTTGGTTACTTTATGCTTCACAGTAGGCGTGAATAGTGCCAAGATCGGCGCATTATTCAACCAATAGCTCCCTCACTTCATGCACCCATCACTGATATCTGCCGCTGAGCTGCAAGCCCAAATAGGTAAAACGACGGTTGTTATAGATTGTCGTTTTAATTTAATGGATAAATCACAAGGTTTATCGCTTTATCGCCAAGGCCATATTCCGGGTGCTTTTTATGCAGATCTAGAACGCGATTTATCGTCTGTAGTACAAACCCATGGTGGCCGTCATCCGTTGCCAGACTTTGAGCATTTAGAACAGCTTTGGCAGAACTATGGCATCAATCCACATACCATCGTGGTTGTTTACGATGACTCACGCATGGCCTATGCAGCACGCGCCTGGTGGTTATTAAAGTTTATGGGGCATGCAGATGTACGAATTCTCGATGGCGGATTTACTGCCTGGGTTGCGAGCCGCGGCGTAATAGATAGACGAGAGCCTGCATTTAAACGCGGAACCTTCAAGATGAATTTGCAACCCAACCAAACCGTCGACCGCAATCAAATTTTAGCCGATAACGCCTTAACATTAATTGACTCACGCGAAGCGCGCCGATTTCAGGGTTTAGAGGAGCCGATTGACCCCATCGCAGGCCACATCCCCAATGCCGTCAATTATTGTTGGCAGGATATTACTGAAGAGAACGCATTCGTTAAATCGCTCGACTGGCAAAAAAATCATTGGGCCGGCCTAACCCAAACAGACAACTTAGCAGTCTATTGCGGCTCTGGCGTAACAGCTTGCGTTAATGTTTTCTCGTTGCACCTGTGCGGAATTAACGCAAAACTTTACCCCGGCAGTTGGAGCGATTGGTGTAGTTACCTATCTCTCCCTAAAAATTAACGAAAACCATCTGGATAGGCACATTCAACCTTTTTATCAAAGAAACTTATTCGCAAAAAGTGACTCTATTTATACAGCTCTCTGGAACACTGAAAGCCCTCAACTTAATCACAGGCTTGAAAATACGTGTTTAATCCCAAATATTATCGGGTAGTAATAATCGTTATTATTTTGTAGTATCCGTAATTACTGTTTTAAATGCCAAAAATGATCTGTAACTAGCGATGGAGACCATCATGCAAAATGTAACTAATTTTGAAACCCTTAAGTCCGTAAGCCAAACTGAAAGCCACAAAGTACTACGCAATACTTATATGTTGCTAGGTCTGACACTTGGATTCAGTGCGGTTACCGCCGGTATTTCGATGGCGATGGGCATTGGCCAAGGTGCAGGCTTGGTAATGAGCTTAATTGCGATGGCGCTGATTTGGTTCGTACTGCCTAGAACTGCCAACTCATCTAATGGACTCTTGGTGGTATTCGCATTTACAGGCCTTATTGGCGCAGGCTTAGGCCCTATTATTAACCACTACCTGAATATGGCTAATGGTGGCAGTTTAATTATGCAGGCATTGGGCGGTACTGCTGCAGTATTTATCGGCCTTTCTGCTTATGTATTAACCACACGCAAGAATTTTAGTTTCTTACGTGGTTTCGTTGCGGCAGGTTTAATTTTAATGTTGGCTGCCTGTGTGTTTTTAATTGCTGCATCATTATTTGGTTATCAATTTTCTACATTTGGCTTGGTACTTTCTGCAGGTATTATTTTGTTGATGTCTGCACTGATTCTGTATCAAACCAGCGAAATTATTCATGGTGGCGAAACCAATTACATTATGGCGACTACCAGTTTGTTCCTTTCAATCGTTAACTTGTTTACCAGCCTTTTACACTTGTTAGGCTTCGCAAACGACGATTAATTAATAGCGTCTACAAAAAGGCTCCTCATCTTTGATGAGGAGCCTTTTTGTTTTCTGAGCGAACTGATTATTGTTTGACCATCATGTATTACTTTGAATGAGATTCCCGCATGGCAGCAACTTACCTCTCACTATCCGCCCTTGCTCCAGCGCTTGCAAACAATGCACTTATTCTGGTCCCCAATAACCGCTTGCGTAATCATCTATTACGAGCATTTGCGGTAGAACAACGCACACAAGCTTGGCTCAAGCCGAATATTCAAAGCCTGAGCCAGTGGTTGGAATCGCAGTGGGAGGCGCTGCAAAATCGCGGCGTGAGTTATTCCTGTGTGACTATAGCAACACCTGTACAGCGCCAAATACTGTGGGAAGCAGCGATTAAAAACTCTGCGCTCGGCGCAACACTCTTGCAGCCAAAACCGCTTGCGCAACAGGCGGATAGCGCGTTTAAAAATCTAGAGCTGTGGCAATTAAGCGATAGCTTTGAGAGCGATTATTTTTCCGATGCTAAAAGTAACTCCGCCCAATTTGTAGCGTGGGCGCAGGAATTTAAACACGCATTAAAACTGCAAGGCTGCGTAACCCGCGAAACCAGCTATGCACTTATCGCCCAAGCATTTTCTCAAGGCGACTTGCCTAAGCTGGATGAAATTTATCTGGAAGGTTTTGATGATTTGCCACCGCTGATGCAAGCCATTTTAGAAACGTCGACCAAGAAGCCAATCCGCTTACCTAATCAAACTGCCTCACAGACTCAGATCACTCGCACCCAAACCGATACCACCGAAGCAGAAATTCGCGCAGCGGCACTTTGGAGTAAAGCGCAATTACAACAAGCACCAGAAACCGCATTAATCGGTATTGTTGTACCCAACCTTGGGCAATGCCGCGATCAGGTTGAACGAGTTTTCACGCAAGTTTTTGAAGCCCATTCGCTGTTGCCCGATTCGCCGCGCTACACCCTACCCTTTAACTTTTCTGCCGGTACGCCGCTTGGCACTACACCTTTAATTAGCAGCTTGTTTGATATGTTGGCCCTGCAAGATAGCGACTGGCCTTTAGAAAAATTATGCAATTTATTACATTCACCTTTCTGGGGCGATGAAACCCAAGAAGCAGTTGCGCGTGCACATTTAATCACTGAGCTGCGCAAATTAGGGCGCATAACAATTAACACCAGCGATTTACGTCACTGCGCCAGCAAATTAGAAGAACACATTACTGAATTTGCAATTTTGGGTTTAAGCTCTCGTTTTGAAACGATCGGAAATTTATTGCGCCGTCGCTTTGACAATAAAACAGCCAGCGAATGGTTAAATGTTTTCGATGAAATTTTAGCGACTATGAATTGGCCGGGTTCACGCCGTTTAGATTCGCAAGAATATCAACAGCTCAACCAATGGTTTGAAGTGCGCGATCAATTCGCTTGTATAGATAATCACTCAGCCCCTATAAGTTACACCCAAGCCTGCCGCTATTTGCGCGAGCTTGCCGACAAGACTCCGTTTCAAGCGCAAACACCAGACTCGCCGATTCAAATTTTGGGTGCACTTGAAGCCGCCGGTTTGCAATTTAGCCACTTATGGGTCATGGGTTTAAGCGATAATCAGTGGCCGCCAGTACCTGCACCTAATCCATTATTATCTTTGCATTTGCAACGCGAACACAATATGCCGCACGCCAGTGCAACACGTGAATTAGAAATTGCGCAGGGCTTAACACAGCGTTACAAAGAATCAGCTCAGCAGGTTATTTTTAGTAGTGCGCATGGAGATGGCGATAACGAATTGCGCCCCAGCGCATTAATTCGCGATATTCCTTTGAGACCACTAGCAGAAATACTCAATCAGCAAAACTCTGACATAGATAATCACTACCTCGCATTACAAGAATTCGCGCAGTTAGAAATTATCCATGATGCCAATGGCCCCCTAATAAGTGAACAAGAGCTAGGTACACAAGAACCACAGCGCGGCGGTAGTAGTATTTTTAAATATCAAGCGGCCTGCCCGTTTGAAGCTTTTGTGCGTTTGCGCTTAGGAGCTAAAAATTCAGACGAACCTGTCATGGGCTTCAATGCCGCAGAGCGCGGAAATTTATTACACGATTCACTTGCAGCTATTTGGCGCGAATTAAAAACATCAATCGCCTTGGCCAGCCATGACGATACGGCAGTACACATACTCGTTAGTAATATTACCCAAGAGGTAATTGGGACAGCACAAGCGCGCAACCCGCGTAAGCTTGGTAAAGTATATTGCCAACTAGAACAAAAACGTCTTACACAATTATTGTGTGAATGGATTACAAGCGAGCGCGAGCGCCCCGCTTTTGAAGTGATTGCTATAGAGCAAGAACAAAATATTACCTTTGCAGGTTTAACGCTAAAATTGCGTATTGACCGCATAGATCAATTCAGTAATGGCGACCGTTTATTGATTGATTACAAAACCGGTAATGCCAGCGCAAAATCCTGGCAAGGCGAGCGTTTTACCGAACCACAACTGCCGCTCTATGCCGTGACCAATGACAATATTACGGCCATTAGCTTTGCGCAAATAAATCGCAAAGTACAAAAGTGGGATGGCCTTGGCGAACTTCACGACACCAGTTTAGATCAAGTCGGTATTAAACCCGCCGACGATTGGCAAGTGCAATTACAAGAATGGCAAACTCAATTGCAACAACTCGCCAGTGATTTTATAGCAGGCGATGCCCGAGTCGATTTTAAAGATATTACCTTGCAAAGCTATGCAGAAGATTTGGCACCCCTCACGCGCTTGGCAGATGCTGACGCGCTCGCACAATTTTCTGCGGGGTGCACAAAGTAATGAATCATAAAATAATGAACAATCAAAATATAAATCAACCTGTCGATTATTTAGCACGGCAAGCAGCGCTAGACCCTAGCCGCTCATTTGCAGTTAGCGCGCCTGCCGGCTCCGGCAAAACAGGTTTGCTCACCCAGAGATTATTAAAGCTGTTGAGCTTGTGCGATAACCCGGAAGAAGTATTGGCCATTACCTTTACCCGCAAAGCAGCAGGCGAAATGCAAGATCGTGTATTGCAAGCGTTATGGAAAGCAAAAGATCAAATCGCACCTAGCAACCCGCATGATTTATTAACGTGGCAATTAGCAAAAAATTTACTCGCGCACGATCACACCCAAGGCTGGAATTTATTGCAGTGCCCCCAGCGCTTGCGCGTACAAACTATCGATAGCCTATGTAGCGCAATCGCACGACAATTACCTATTGCCAGCGGCTTTGGCAGCACACCAAAACCCGGCGATGATACCGAGGCAGCTTATCGCAAAGCCGTGCATCAATTGCTCAGCGAATTAGAATCTGATTCACCTGTATGCGATGATTTAACGCGCTTACTAGAACACCTGGATAACAACCTAGGGTCACTCGAAAGTTTGTTAATGGCATTGCTCGCCAAGCGTGACCAATGGCTTGGTTTAATTCTAGGTGCACAGCATAAAAACGCACGGCACTATTTAGAATCTGTTTTACAAGATGTGATAAAAGACAGCATTACCGCCGCCGCCCGCCTTGTGCAATCACACAGCAGCGAACTCGCCATTATTGCCGATTGGGCTGCTGGCAATTTGCAAGAATCTGCACCCGATTCTGTTATCGCGCAATTGCATGGGATTACCGGTCTACCTAAAGCCGACATTGTCGAATTAAACCAGTGGCTCGCGTTGGCAGAACTTCTACTTACCAACGATGGCAGTTTTCGTAAATCACTCACCAAGAATCAAGGCTTCCCCGCGGCTAAAGAAAATAAACAAAGCGCTGATTACAAAAATCGCTTTAGCGAAATGGTAGGTGCCATTGTTGAGCAAACACTAGATGCCGAAAATATTATCGGCGAGTTACGCAATTTACCACCCAGCCATTACGATGAAAGCCAATGGTCACTGCTGGATAGTCTAACGCGTCTATTGCCACGCTTAGCCGCCCGTTTAGATATTGTATTTGCAGAAACGGGCGAAACGGATTTTACTGCAGTAAGCCAAGCTGCGTTCAATGCACTTGGTTATGAAGAGTCACCCAGCGAGATTGCATTGCAATTGGATTATCGCATTCGCCATATTTTGGTGGATGAGTTTCAAGATACAGCCAGTACACAACTTGAGTTGCTACAAAAACTTATCAGCGGCTGGCAAACCGGCGATGGCCGCAGCTTGTTTATTGTCGGCGACGGCATGCAAAGTTGTTACAGCTTTCGCAACGCCAATGTGGGTATTTTTTTAGAAGCTCGCGCACTCGGCATAGGTCATTTACCACTAGAGAAATTGGATCTCACTGTAAATTTCCGCTCGCAACATGGCGTGGTTGAATGGGTAAACACACAATTCCAAACCGCATTTCCTGCAGATGATGATATCAGCCGCGGCGCTGTAAAATACTCACCGTCCAATGCCTTTAAACCCCAGCTTGAAGGTAATGCAGTTGAGCTGTATGTGAGCCCGTTTATTAAAAGCGATGATTCACAAGAAACTGATGGCGAGTTTGAGGATACCAATAAAAGCAGCGGTAATCGCTACATTGCCGAGCTACAAGAAGCTGAAGCCATAGCCCAACTTATTAAAAATATTCGCACGCAATATCCCGATGATTCTGTTGCACTGCTCGCACGGGGCAGAAATCATTTACAACAAATTTTCCCCGCCATGAGCCAATTGGGTTTGAGCTGGCAAGCTACAGATATCGATAGCCTTGCGCAGCGCATGGCCATTATTGATCTCACCAGCCTCACGCGCGCGTTATTAGACCCTGCTGATCGTATTGCATGGCTCGCCATTTTGCGTGCACCTTGGTGCGGCTTAGATTTAAAAGATTTACATGCAATTGCCAATAGCCATCTTGGTGAACTCAACCCAATTGCAAAACGCAATGACTTCCCCAATCTTTGGCAGCAAGTTTTAAACGCCGACAAAATTGAAGGTTTAAGTATTGCTGGCCAACAAGCGCTTGTGCGTTTCTGTAGTGTTATTCAACCCGCGCTTGCCGCACGCCAGAGAAAACCTTTACGGCAATGGATTGAAGGAATTTGGCTTGCCCTCGGCGGCCCAGCAACTTTATTAGATGCGCAAGATATTAATGACATACCCACATTTTTTGCGCTGATAGAAAAACACCAACAAGGTGGCAGCATTACCGATTGGAAAAAATTCAGTCGCGCTGTAGGTAAACTCTACGCCGCACCGCGCAAAAATGCCGATGTAAAACTACAAGTCATGACCATGCACAAATCCAAGGGACTAGAATTTGATCATGTGATTATTCCACGCTTGCACAAATTATCTCCCAGCGATGGCCAGCAGCTCATGCTATGGCGTGAACGTTTAAGTCACAGTGGTGAACGCCAATTATTACTCGGGCCACTTGCACCTGTAGGCGGCGATAAAGACAAGCTTTACAAATACATTCAAAAAGAATCTGCGCTGCAATTGGAATATGAAGCCACCCGATTATTTTATGTAGGCTGTACGCGCGCCATTAAAAAACTCTATTTATTTGCCAGCCTTGCGCAAACTGAAGCTGCGGAATCGGGTGAACTGAGTTGGAAAACCCCACCAAAAAAATCACTTTTAACGTGCATTTGGCCGAATGTGAAGGCAGATGTAAAAACCATTTCATTTACTGCACCCAATCAAACCAATTCATCTGAAAACAAGTTTGAACGCCCAGGTTTACAACAGCTACTGCGATTAAAACCAGAATGGCAAGCACCAGCCTTGGAAGACAATCAAATATTGAAAGCCTACAGAGGCAAAGAAGTGGAGGATGAAGAAAATATCCCGGAAGCGGAAACCCGCCCTGCAAAACTCGCACGCCATACAGGCACAATTATTCACCGCGCCTTGCAAAATCTAATAGGTATAGCGAACACAATTGATATTGAGCAGTGGCAAGCGTCACAAATGCCATTTTGGAGAAACAATTTAAAACAAAACGGTTGGAGCGGTGAGGAAATTACGCAAGCTGTTCAAAAGATTATGCGTGCTATTGCAAACACCTTAGGTGATACACAAGGTCAATGGTTGTTAGACAATTCCCACGCGCAAAATGCTTGCGAGCTAGCCATCATCCATAAACAAGGAAACCATATCGATTTAAAACTGCGTGAAAATATTATCGACCGCACTTTTATGGCAGGTGGTGTTCGTTGGATTGTTGATTATAAAAGCAGTGAGCCAAGCGCGACGCAAAACCTTGCCGATTTTATTACTCAGGAAATCGCAGCTTATAAAGCTCAGCTTGCACGATATAAAGCGTGCTTTGCAGCACTCGGTGAAACCGACATTAAAACCGCGTTGTATTTTCCGCTATTAACAGATGGACAAAGATTGTTAGAAGTAGAAAGCTAATAAAATGCGGGCTACGCTAATTATAGCCCGCACATTTATACAGATAGCAAACGTTAATTAAAACTTATACACAATGGTTGCCGATGTTGTGGTATCGGTTTTTTCTTTCCCCGGTGCAACTTTGCTATCGTTAGCAATAGCAAACGCAAACTTCATTTGCATAGCGTTGCTAATGGAAGCCGCCAATGAAGTTTCGCTTAAACTACGGGTATTATCTGAGCCACCTTCCACGCTAATGATTTGCTTAAATACTGCAGTTTGAGTCACTTTCCATTCAAGCTGTGTTGCCACACGCAACAATGCACCCTGCTCCACTTCATAGATGTAAGGATTGCTTGGATCATCGCTATCCAAGACTCGTTCACCCCGAAAATAACCCGGACCCGCTTCTACAAACCAATTAACGGTTTCGTTCGAATAAATCCAATCACCATAACCTAAAGCCACCGTTTGATAGGTTTTATAAGCACCAAACTTATCGTTCGTGTAAGATACAAAACCAAACAAGTAGGATTTATCAGAGTCAGAATCTGCAAGTTGATATGCAGACTTAGCAGACAATAAGTATCTATTGGCTGTTTTTTCTTTTACTTTGGTATCGTCATCTTGCGTGATTTCATCCTCTTTATACAATGAACTAAAAATGTATTCATTTTTAAAGCGGTTGAGATTTTGCTGTATGCCTAATTTTGTGTGCAAACTGGTCGTTTCAGTATTACCCGATGTCGCAATTGCACCCAACTCAACCTCTACCTCCCAAGGCTTTTTCTCTTCGGCAAAAGCAGCCGTTGACAAAGCAGCAATTAGAATAGCCAAATTTACTTTCAACATAATATGTTCCTTTCAAACCTTTAATATTCATTAGCGTATAAAAACACACAGTTTTCATACCTAGGTTAATTACGACCCTTTCGTTTTATTATGTTATTCCTTCTGCTTACTTTGATACACGCAGCATTTTAACTGTTTAGCAATAAAAAAGGCGGATTGCTTTCGCCATCCGCCTTTTTAAACGCAAATTACTCTAGCACTTACTTTTCAACAAATGCTCTTTCGATAACATAATCGCCTTGTTCACCAATTCGTGGAGAGATTTTGAAACCACGTGCATCTAACAACTCACATGTGCTTTTCAACATTTCAGGGCTTCCACACAACATAGCGCGGTCAGTTTCCGGGTTAAACGGAGGCAGACCAATATCGTCAAATAACTTACCGCTCTCTACCAAATCGGTTAAACGGCCTTGATTGCGAAACGGCTCACGGGTTACGGAGGGGTAATAAATTAATTTCTCGCGAACTTCTTCACCAAAAAACTCATTTTGTGGCAATTCGTTCATGATGTAATCCATGTAGGCCAATTCACTGACTGTGCGCACGCCATGAAAAAGAACAATCTTTTCGAATTTTTCGTATACGGATGGATCACGAATTAAACTTAAAAATGGCGCAAGACCAGTACCGGTACTTAGGTAATACAAGTTTTTACCCGGATTTAAGTCATCAATCAGCAAAGAACCTGTAGGTTTTTTACCAACCAATAAATCATCGCCAACCTTCAGGTTTTGCAAGTGCGATGTCAAAGGGCCGTTCGGCACTTTAATACTGAAAAATTCCAACTCTTCTTCGTAGTTTGCACTGGCAATACTGTAAGCACGCAACAAGGGGCGGCCATTGATTTCCAAACCAATCATCACGAACTGACCATTTTCAAAACGCAAAGCATCAGAACGCGTGGTGGTGAAGCTAAACAATGAATCATTCCAGTGATGAACGCTTAATACTTTTTCGGGCGCTACAGCAGCCATATCGATTTACCTTAAATAAGTTTTCTAAATGAGTTCTTTAAGTAGTACTTGTAAATGAGTTGTAAACTACAGCCCGGCAGATATCTTTGGCAGTACATCAAATAAATCTGCCACCAAACCATAATCTGACCACTGGAAAATTTGTGCATCAGGATCTTGATTAATAGCAATAATCATGCGGCTTTCTTTCATACCCGCGATGTGTTGCGCCGCGCCGGATACACCAATAGCAATGTAAATATCCGGTGCCACTACAGTACCGGTTTGACCAACTTGCCACTCGTTGGGCGCAAAACCTGCGTCAACCGCAGCGCGTGTTGCGCCTATTGCAGCATTCAATTTACTCGCTAAAGGCGACATAAGCGCTTCAAATTTTTCTGCACTGCCAAGTGAGCGACCACCCGTCACAATAATGCTAGCCGTACCTAACTCAGGGCGTTCGCTTACCTGAATATTTTCACTGACAAAACGCGATAACGCTTTATCGCCCGTGCTTGCAATAGCTTCAATAGGTGCAGATTGTTCACTATCTTTCGCCGCAGTAAAACCGGTTGGGCGAACGGTTAATAATTTAATCGTTTCGCTTATTTGCACAGTTGCATTTAAGTTGCCAGCATAGAGCGGGCGAACATAGGTTGAAGCATCGATAATTTTTGTGACTTCAGAAACCATATCCACATCCAGCAACGCTGCAACACGTGGCAATAAATTTTTGCCAAAGCTGGTTGCCGCCGCAATCACATGTGAATAGTTTGAAGATAGGTTTTGCACCAAAGGCGCAAAATTTTCAGCAAGTGGTTTTGCGTAGGCCGCGTCATCTGCAACCAATACACGCGTAACGCCTTGTACATTTGCTACCTGTTGGGCGATGGCATTAACGTTGTAGCCAATAACCAGCACATCAATTTTACTGCCCAATTGCACTGCAGCCGTAATAGCGGAACGGGTGGCAGCTTTTAATGTTTGTTGATCGAATTCTGCAATTAATAAAATAGACATTGAGCTCACCTCCCCTATTTATTTGTTTGGACTTGCACTTGCAAGACGTCAATCAATTCTTGTACGTTATTAAGCATTTTACCTGCCGCACGCGCGGGTGGCTCTGCAACATGAATGGTCGCAACCTTGCTAGAGGTGCTCAGATTCAAATCAGCAAATGCAATGGTTTCAAGCGGCTTTTTCTTCGCCATCATTAAATTGGGAAGCTTGATGTAACGCGGCTCATTCAAACGTAAATCTGCAGTAATAACCGCAGGCAAACTCAATTCCAATGTTTCTTGGCCGCCATCAATCTCACGTGTAACAAGCGCTTTGCCATCAATAATTTTTACGGTGGATGCAAAAGTGGCTTGGCTCACATTCAACAAGGCAGCAAGCATTTGGCCCACTTCGGCAGCATCATCATCAATAGCTTGTTTGCCCATTAAAATAAGTTGCGGTGCTTCGCGTTTGGTAATTTCTCGCAGCACTTTAGCGGTAGCTAACGAACTTAAGTGCTCTGCTGTTTCAACCAGAATGGCGCGGTCTGCCCCCAATGCCAATGCATGACGCAGAACGTCTTGCGCGTTGGCTGCGCCTGTGGTGACCACAACAACTTCTGTTGCAACACCAGCCTCTTTAAGGCGAACCGCTTCTTCAACGGCATTTTCGTCGAAGGGATTAATACTCATTTTGGCGCTGGCCATATCCGCCCCGCTGCCATCGGCTTTCGCTCGCACACGAACGTTGTGATCCACAACGCGCTTAACCCCAACCAACACCTTCATGTTTTGCAGCTCCTAATCATTTTGATGCGATTATAAGTATTTGAATAACATCTGTAAAATTGATTACTCTTATATTCTTAATCAGTAATACTGATTAAGATATGAGCCAAACACAAATGCGTAAAAACGGGCGCATTATAGAGCTTTGGCGCCCTAAATTTGCTGCCTTTGGCAGTCAAAAAGTCATTAAACCTGACATTTAATGAACAATTAGCCCTTCTAGAGACAACGAAATGAAATTCAGCCTTCGTCAGATCGAAGTTTTAGTCGCCGTAGGCCGTGAAAGTAGCGTTTCACGCGCTGCCGAAGCACTTTCCATGACTCAATCTGCAACGAGCATGGCGCTCAGTGAATTAGAACGTCAATTCAACACTCGCCTTTTTGATCGCCAAGGCAAACGCTTACAACTCAATACTGAAGGGCGTGAGCTTTTGCCCAGGGCAATGGAGCTGCTAGATCGCGCCCAAGAATTGGAATCATTGATGGAGGGCAAAACAGGTGCGGGGTCATTGCGAATTGGCGCTACCCTGACAATTGGTAATTATCTAGCCACCTTATTAATAGGTGACTATATGCAACAGAACGCCGGTAGCCGAGTTGAGCTTTCCGTACAAAACACCTCAACCATTGTGGAACAAGTTGCCCATTTCAAACTTGATTTGGGGCTTATTGAAGGCGATAGTCATCATCCCGATTTACATATCACGCCTTGGGTGGATGATGAGCTGGTCATCTTCGCCGCCCCAGATCATCCCCTTGCTAACCATAAAAAGCTAAAGCTGCAAGATCTGGCTAATGAGAGCTGGATTTTGCGGGAACGCGGCTCAGGTACTCGGCAGGTTTTTGAGTCAGCCTTACGACATCAACTCACCCACTTAAAGGTATTGTTAGAATTGGAACATACAGAAGCCATTAAGCGCGCCGTAGAATCAGGCTTAGGAATTGGTTGTATTTCACGGCTTGCATTAAAAGACGCCTTTAAACGCGGTAGCTTGGTGCCCTTAGAGATTGCAGGTTTGGATTTAAAACGACAATTTAACTTTGTTCTGCACAAGCAAAAATTTATGACCGCAGGGATTCAAAAGTTTCTAGAGCTTTGCCGCCATGTAACCCAAGGCGTGAGCCGTAGCGATTTAATTGTGCTGCGCAAACCGGATGGCATGCCAGTGGAGTACAAGTAAGTCGCTGTTTTAGAGTAAGCCTGTAATCTCATTCTCATAAAAGACCTATCAAATCGTACTTTGATGACAAACAAATAGGATGAACGTCATCTTTAGCGCCATAAATGTCTTTTTAGCGATATTTCAAGCAACATCGCAAGCATAGAAATTGATTGCATTTATCAAGATAATTAAAAAAAATATCTACTAAACACATTATTTTTAAGTAGAATAGCCTCATAACTGACCAAATTCACGGAAAATCGTAATGACTGACATTCAAGTAGATGATCTAAATGTGGTATCGCAAGAATTGTTGATATCACCCGCAGAACTTAAAGCCGAACTGCCCTTAACCGAAAAAGCACGGGATGTTGTAACCCAAGGCCGTGCGGTTGTGCGCGATATTCTTGATCGTAAAGATCACCGGATATTTCTCGTAATAGGCCCCTGCTCTATTCACGATGTGGAAGCCGCGAAAGATTATGCTCAGCGCCTGAAAAAGCTTGCGGAAGAAGTCAGCGACACCATTTACATTGTTATGCGTGTTTATTTTGAAAAGCCGCGTACCACCGTAGGCTGGAAAGGCTTGATCAATGACCCCTACCTGAACGACTCCTTTAAGATACAAGAAGGATTACATATCGGCCGTAAGTTATTGTTAGATATAGCAGAATTGGGCTTGCCAACCGCTACCGAAGCATTGGACCCAATTTCTCCCCAATACTTGCATGACTTAATTAGCTGGTCAGCGATTGGTGCGCGTACTACTGAATCGCAAACTCACCGCGAAATGGCGAGTGGATTGTCATCTGCTGTTGGCTTCA
>Ga0247803_1000032_pt1 | contig 110556 bp, 99 predicted proteins | sample UWRJL014104B1_FD_180928 | JGI IMG/M metagenome (GOLD analysis project Ga0247803, IMG submission 180928) | Plant litter microbial communities from Arlington Agricultural Research Station in Wisconsin, United States - UWRJ-L014-104B-1 | ecosystem: Environmental > Terrestrial > Plant litter >... | reverse complement strand
CCGAAGTTTTCCCCTAAAAGTCTCGGACGAGTTATTAAATCGGATAAGCTTGCTAGAGTGGTTTCGGAAGCATTGGTTTATGCAAATTCTTATGAGGAGCTTCGGTATTTGGAAGGCGAAGCTAAATGGCTTCTCGGGCAGTATGTTGCATCAATTCTTAAAGATGAGCAAAGCGTAAAGCAATTTTGGGCTCTCGGATTAAGCTACTTTAACCTAAAACAACTGGAACAGGATTTTGAGCAGTCATTGCTAGCTCCAATCGTTATTTTTAAGGTTCGTGGCTCGGTATCTGCCTCTGGGGGGCATATACCTGAAAGAAAATTGAGAGACATGATGGAGTGTTGGGGGTTGGAGCGGGGTGTCGATTTCAATCTCGATGATGTCATTCTCGGTGATGCAGATAAAACAGAGCTTTCAAAAACGAGAGCGTATGATTTTGTATTGCCCTACAGGACTGTTGGCTGGGAACCAAAAATTTTTATGCAATGCCAGTTTTATGCAGGGGATTCAGGTAGTGTTTCACACAAAGTTGTAGATCAAACGTCAGCGTCAAGATCGTTAACAGCTAATAAGTATCCTGATGCTAAGTTTATAGAGTATCTAGATGGGGCAGGTTATTTCTCCTCTTTGAATACAGATTTGCAGCATATGCTTGGAATGAACACTACCAAAGATTTTGTTCAAATTAGAACTGCTCATTTGAAGTTAAGGCGAGAGTTACAAAGTATAGGGTTCCTTACCCCCTTAGAAGTTGAGCATTCTTTTTTTAGGGCGCCAGATTCAAATTTTGCCTCTGTAAAAAAAATACTGATAGAAGATGGTTACTCTTCGGATGAAATAGACAGGGTAATACATGTATGTGAAAGAAGAGGGCTAATTAATATCGAAGATGGGGATATCATTTCTATAAACCCAGATAGGATTCTATTTGCTAGACGAATAATGCTTATAGATATTGTTGCATTAATTGGTGAGCATGCAACGATGAGGGATGCTGGTAGGATTTTAATACCAGGGTATGGTCGATTATATGGAGCAGCATTAGTTCGACTTTCTGAAAAAATTGATGAAGTTGCTCCAAATTTAGAGCTGTCTAGAAATGATTTTTCAGGTGATATAGATTGGTTAATTAGTGAAAAATTAATAGTTATTCGCTGACTGAGTCTAACCATTTATCAGTTCGTCTCAGATCTTAAAATTTAAACTAATTGGTATTTGGTTCGTCTTCTACAGTTATTGACAGATCTCCAAGGGTGGCGCGTTCGCGCCCCCTAAAGCAAAACCAATCCCGAAATCTTTTTTCTTTGTTGGTAAATCCACTGGCCGAACAATCCATTCGCGAATGTGGGTTTTTATCGTTTCAATTCCTTGAAAACAAAGCCCGATTAATTTCTTAATGGCTTCGCCGTATTTGTTGGGTGATTGTTTGGCAACGTGTAAAGCGCGTAAAGGTTGCTCTTTAAGTGGGGTAGTGGCACCGCCGGAAAGCTCAGCTAAATGTTAGTCAGTTAACCTCTTCAACAATTACTTATATATACGGAAATAGCTATGAAAAAGACCCTTGCAAAGTCCTCTTGGGATGCTGTTTTGGATACTTTCATATGCGATAAATATAAGGCAGGAAATTAAATGTCTATGAAATCAGCTAAAAAAATCTGCTTATGTACTGCCATGTCAATTACCTTATTATTATTTATTGGCTGTGCGGCCCAATCGAATACAAATAAGGAATCTAATGTGTTTGATATGAAATGCAAAAATTCCGCTATCGAAAAATCCAATGCGCTAATTCAATTTTTGCTGAATGACATTAAAACAACTTATCCTCACACAGGTGGTGGTGGGATTAGTGAGATCAAGCAGACTCAAACCAATGCGTATGTTGTTTCAATTGCGCAAGAAGAGCGTATTGATCAACTAACCTATTCGCTTTCAATTGATGAAAACTGTAAGGTTACGCTAGTAAAAAAAGAAGAATCAACAGTTAATTTTTCCCGGTAATCCTATTTTTAAACGTTAAGAGGCGGCTCAAAAGCCGCCTTACTTTTCTGCTCTGCTTATCAACAATCCCCTAACCCGAAACAACAAATCCCCCAACCCCGCAATTGCCTGCGCTGGCAATTCAACCTCTTGAGTAATTTTCTCGCAAAGTAATTGCAGCAAAATAATCTGCTCTTGCAGTTGAGTCGTTTGTTCTTCTTGTATTTGTTTTTGAATGTCGTAGCCGATGCTTTCCAGATATTCACCATCAGGCGAATGGACTTCTATGCAGCTTTGTTCGTAGTAGTTGAATTGGAATGGGGCGAGCTTGATAACGCTTTGGGATTTGGTGGCGGGAGCAGATTGAGTTTCTTCCTGTCCTTTGTTCGCGGACAAAGGACAGCTATATTGCGTCAGCGCCCGTGACTAGCCAATTCCGGAAAACGAGCGCATTATCCGGAAAAGAGCCGTTTTATCTCATAACCGAACAGCGGACTTCATAGTACCTGTTCTCAAGAGCGCTGAAAAAACCCGTGACTACATACAAGAACGATTCAGTCGATAAACATCTAATTCTTAAAAAAGGTCTGCATCCTAAAAATGTGCATCGGCAAGGATACGACTTCGAATTATTAGCTAACACTTATCCGCTACTGAAAACTTTTGTAGCGGAGAATGTTTATGGGAATATATCAATAGACTTTTCAGACGCTAATGCCGTAAAGGCGCTGAATGCTGCGTTGTTAGAGCAGGATTACGGTATTGTTGGTTGGAGTATTCCCGACGGTTTTCTGTGTCCGCCAATACCTGGCAGGGTGGACTACTTGCATTATGTTGCCGACCTATTCGCTGAGGGCGAGCAAAAAGTTGGCGCTGGCAGTGATATTAAGCTGCTCGATATAGGCACTGGTGCTAACGGGATTTATAGTTTGCTGGCGTGCAAAGTGTATGGGTGGCAGTGTGTTGCGAGTGATATTGATCCGCAATCACTGGCGAATGTGGCGGCGATTATTGATAAAAATCCGAGTCTACAGGGCGCTATCGATTTACGGCTTCAGACAGAAAAGTCACGTATTTTTGATGGCATTATTCATGCGGATGAAAGGTTTGATTTAAGTGTTTGTAATCCACCTTTTCATGCGTCATTGGCGGATGCGTTAAAAGGAAATCAAAAAAAGCGGAATAATTTAGGGGTAGGCGCCACATCATCCACGTTGAATTTTGGTGGTCAAAACGCAGAGTTGTGGTGTAAGGGTGGCGAGCAAAAATTTTTGCGCACGATGATTAAAGAGAGCAGTGTGTTTTCAGCTCAGTGCCGCTGGTTCACCACGCTTGTTTCTAAAAGTGAAAACCTTGCTCCGGCGAAAAAGCTGCTGCGCAAACTTGCTGCTAGTGATGTTCGTGAAATTGAGATGAAGCAGGGTAATAAAATTACGCGGATATTGGCATGGACTTATGGTTAATCTGACTGCTAACAATCCCCCTAACCCGAAACAACAAATCCCCCAATCCTGCAATTGCCTGGGCAGGCAATTCCACCTCTTGAGTAATGTTCTCGCACAGTGATTGCAGCAAAACAATCTGCTCTTGCAGTTGAATGGTTTGTTCTTCTTGTGTTTGTTTTTGCCAAACGTTCAATTAAAAGTCGTAGCCGATGCTTTCCAGATATTCACCCTCAGGTGAATGGATTTCTATGCAGCTTTGTTCGTAGTAGTTGAGCTGAAATGGATTAGGCGCGATTGCGCATTGGAAGTTGGTAAGGCACGTACCCGATGACTTTAATTGTCATCGGGTACGTGTAGATCTATTTGAAAACTGATCGATGGGTTATCTATTGAGCGGCGTAGCAGGTGTATTGACCTTTGACTGGAATTGCTTTTTTAGTCTCTGCCCAAAATTCATATTTTGGCCCAATTAAAACTCCCGTTGAATTATCCTTTAGTTCCTTAAAATCTATTCCCAGCGAATCACATTGTTTAGCGGTAGCTTCGTTTTCGCTTGGTGCAAAATAGATGATTTTTTCACTTTCAAATTGTGGCGAGTCTCCTTCAAATGGCACGGTATATACTTCCTCACTATTTGACAGTGAAACCAAACGTAGGTTATGACCGTTGAAATCTGTTCCTTCATCAAATACCAGGAAGCTACCCCAAATACCGGCGAGGCTAGCTTCGATGCCTAAAACCAGAGAATAATTTTTTTTGCCTTCGCAGTTGTTACTTTTGTAGAGATCGAATTGCTGATCTCCTTCTTTTTCAATTAAATTTATTGAGTAGCCTTGATAATTAGAACAAGTTTGAGAAACTACTGTGCCTTCAGGCAGGCCTGTAAAGTAGGATTCTATTGTATTCTGGGCACAGCTTATTTGAGAGATAGTTGCTGACAGAAGTAACGCAAGTCTAGCTGATTTTAAAAATGTAAATTTCATAGCATACCTTTATGCTGCAGTGAGGGTGACAAATCTTACGACCTTATAGCTACCAGCATTTTTAGCATTAGTTTGGGTTTTACCATATAGAATAACTGATTTAACTGTTGCTCCTGAAGATGGTGTTCTCGTAAATGCAATCTCTTTGCCGTACGCAGGATCGATGGCTTTGTAATCACCAGACGAAGTTTTTTCTATAAGTAAGACCCAATGATCCCCTTGGGTATTGCCTTTATAATCTACGTGCAACATAACTAAGCCGCCATTACGCAAACAATCTTCTATTGTTTGTGTGTGGCCGCTGCCCAATTTTCCTCCGCGACCGGAATCGGTACCTTTCATTCCGAGAGCTTTGGCTCCATTGGTAATCATCAATGAGTAGGAATTTTTTGAAAATGCTCCTGCCTTTTTAAGTATGGTATTCGCTTTAATAGGATCTAATTGATTTGGCTTCAATCCTGCTGGCCAGTGAGATGTGATAGAACCAAGATAAGTTGCTGCCATTGTGAGGCTTACCAAGGCGCAGCCTGATGCTCTGATTGTTGCACCTTTTCCTGAGCCATTCCCTAGTGTATCGCTACCCCACTTTTTATCAGTTTGAGAAAAAGCATTTATCTTTTTTGATTCTATAGGGGATGATAATGGGGCGCTGATGCCTAAAGCCTTATCGTTTTCTGCTACAAACTCTTTGTGAAGAAGTTCGATATTGCTATTAATTTGGCCTGAAAACCATTGTATAAATCGTTCAATCGATGGCTTTTGGAAGCTTGCTGCAATAGCAACTGAATTTTTATCAGTGTTATTGCCATTCAATTTTTTCCATGTGTTTCGATTTGGCTCAACTACACCATCTTGAGTTGAAAATTGCATAACAATGCTTTGAAAGTGGCGAATAGCTTCGATAGTTTTAGTGCCACATAATCCATCTTCTTTTAACGGTTGGATTGCTGCTTTGAAGCGGGGATGTATTGGAAGGGCTCTATTTAGTAATTCCTGAACTAGTGCTACGTCAGGATAAAGATTGGGACTATTATGTCCTACAGCTTTCTGTATGCTCACATTTTTCTCCTTGAGTGATGGATGTCCTTCATTGTTGATGGCGAGGATATTTAAGTTGGGATAAATTTACCAGTCACTTTTAAGATAATTTTCAAAACTGAGATAGCTATCTTTACCAGGTTGATTTGTTATTCTGCATATCTCAATTCATTGGGTCACAGCTCATGCGCTTTGTTTACACCACTTTTTTTTACTTGCTTATTCCTGTCATTCTCATCCGCCTTTTATGGCGCTCTTTTGCGGCGCCTGCATACGCTAAACGTTGGGCGGAGCGGTTCGGTATTTTTCCGGCATTGGTTTCCGAACGGCAGGTTATTTGGTTGCACACTGTGTCGGTTGGTGAGTTTCTAGCGGCATTGCCATTGATTCGTCGCCTGCTAGCAAAACCCGAGCTGCAATTGGTTATAACCACCACCACGCCGACGGGTTCGGAGCGTGTGCGTGCAGTATTGGGCGATTCAGTTTTCCATGTGTATGCGCCTTACGATTTGCCTGATGTACTGGCTCGTTTTTTAGCGCGTGTTAAACCCTCACTTTATATGGTGATGGAAACGGAGCTATGGCCTAACACTTTAGCGGCCTGTTCTGCGCATAAAATACCTGCGCTGTTGATTAATGGGCGGCTATCAGAAAAATCTGCGCGTGGCTATTCGCGTTTTGCCGCTCTTACCAAGCCTATGCTACAAAACCTCAACGGTGCGGCAATTCAAAATTCAGTGGATGCTGCACGTTTTGTTGCTTTGGGTTTGCCTGAGGCTAAAGTGCGAGTTACTGGCAATATTAAATTTGATTTGCTGCTAACCGATGAGCTGCGTGCGAAGGCTGCTGAATTAAAACAACAGTTATCCCTGGATAGATCGCGTTTAGTGTTGATTGCGGCGAGTACGCATCAGGGTGAAGATGAAATAATTTTGGATGCATTTGCGCAGCTGCGAAAATCAAATCAGCCCTTGGCGAAATCACTGCTACTGACATTAGTGCCGCGTCATCCTGAACGATTTGATCGGGTGGGAAATTTATGTGAAGCGCGCGGATGGAAAACGGTGCGACGCAGTAACGATAATTTATCGGCAGATATGGATATTCTTCTAGGTGACACCATGGGTGAGTTAATGCTGCTGTTCGGCGCGAGCGATATCGCTTTTGTCGGTGGTAGCCTTGTGCCAAATGGCGGGCATAATTTTATCGAGCCTGCTGCATGGGGTTTGCCACTGCTAAGTGGTGAACATGTATTTAATTTCGCAGAAGTCGCATCTTTGTTGAATGAGGCCGATGCATTAACAACGGTGAAAGATTCACAACATTTTGCGTCTGCGGTGCAGGAGTTAATTGTTAATGCGGAAGCGCGAACGCAGCAAGGTGCAGCGGCGTTGCGTGTGGCGGTGGAGAATCGCGGTGCCTTGGATAAAACTATCGATGTAATTAATGCACACATAGGAAAATAATAATTACCATGTTGAATATTCCCAGCTTGCGTATTTTTTGTGCGTGCTTGCTATTTCTTAGTCTCATTGCCTGCGATGCTCGGCATTCGGTTGAGCATCCTGCTCCTTCAGTCGCTGCACGTACACTCAACCCTGATTACACCGGAAGCCTTTACGATGACGTCGCACAGCGCTATTGGTTGTGGGGAAGCCACGGCAGTTTGCGTTGGTCTGATAATGGCCATGAGTGGAATACAATTGCGACATTACAAGCGCAGGCAATTCAAGCTGTTGCGACCGATAAAAAAAATGGAATTATGATTGCATTAGCGAGTGACGTTCTGCTGCGCTCTTCTGATGCAGGATTACATTGGCAGCCAGTGAATTATCCGCAGCGGCCAGCCTCGGTAGCTCGCCATCATTTCAAAAATGTTTTTTTTATCCCCGAATTTTCCCTTTGGTGTGTGCTTGGTGAAAAAGGCCGCCTGTTGTTGTCGCGTGACCAAGGAGAAAGTTGGGTGGCCACGTCACTCGGACCACAATTTGCGCGGTTGGCATTGGAAACTATTGGTTTAACGACAGATAAAAAACGTTTGCTGCTGGGTGGCGAAGAAGGACTGCTTGGTTATTCCGACGATGCTGGTGAAAGTTGGCAATTACTTCCGTTGGATATGGCTACGCCAATCACGCAATTTTTTGCGGCAGGTGAGCGCATAGTGGCAACCTCGGCCAATGGGAAATTTTTAGTTTCCGGTGATAGGGGTTTAAGTTGGGAAAGTTTTGACTCAGATGAGCAAGCGTATTTTAACGATGGGATTTATCTTGCTGATATCGATACTCTTTTATTGATCACGCACAACGGGAAATTATTGCGCGGTACACAGCAAGCAAGTCAATGGCAAATGATCGCTATGCCTTACAACGGCGCACTGCAATATTTATCACGTATTGTTTTGCAGGATGATAATACCTTGCGTGTACTCGGCCATGGCGGTGCGCATTTTGTGTCGCGCGACGGTGGTAATCAGTGGGCAGCGCAAACTTCAACTGTATCCTTTGAAAATATTCAGCGCGATAAATCTGGCGAGCAGTGGATTGCTTATGGCCGTGGTGGATTATTGGCTTATAGTGAAAATAAAGGTCAGCTGTGGAATACCGTTTTCCCGCAAGCAGATGTGTATTGGCGCAATGCGCTGATTACTGCAAAAGGCAGCTGGATTCTTGCCGGTGAGTTAGGGCTGATTCTGCGCTCCATCAATAAAGGTGCAGATTGGAAGCAAATTCCGGTTGCTTACACCGACCCCAATACGCCTCCGACATTTCGCGCATTAATCCAGGAGCCTGTGCAGCAAGCACTTATCGCAGCTGGGCCTACGGGCACCATTCTTCAATCGCAAGATGATGGATTAAGCTGGCAGACGGTGTACTTTAGTATTTTTTCCGAAGGCGAGGCTTTTACTGAGCTACTGATCGAACCTAACTCACACACTATATTTGCTGTCGAAGCTTGGGGGCGTCACCGCATTTCAACCGATGGCGGCAATACTTGGCAATCAATCGCGATTAAAAACCAGCACGAATTTTGGAATGGTGCAGTGCTGGATCAAGGTGAAAAAAGTGTAATGATAATCGCGGGGCAGGCGGGTGTAGTCGCGCGTAGTGAAGATGCAGGTTCAACGTGGAGCACGGTTACTGCGGTAGATGCAGTTGATTGGTTTGGTGTTTATGCCGATGTTAGTAACCAACAATTATTTTTACTCGGTGCAGAGGGGAAATTAAATCGCTCACGCGACGGCGGCAAAAATTGGCAGGCTGTGGTCACTGATGTGACTACAGATTTGCGCCGAATGGTAGCCCATTTGCCTACAGGAAATTTGTTGGTGTTTGGCGGTGATGGCGTGATTTTACTTTCACAAGATCAAGGCGAGCATTGGCAACGAGTGAGCGCTGGAGTGAGTGGAGAAATACGCGATGGACAAGTTGATACGGAAGGTCGAATTTTTTTAGTGGGTGAAGGTGGTGCGTTAGTTTCGTCCCGTGATGGAGGTCTGAGCTGGACTGCCGAATCAACCCATACGCATGCGCATTTTCGGTCATTACTACTGGATAAAAATAAAATATTATCCATCGGTCAGCGGGTCAGCTTGATAGAAAAATAAAAAAACGCCGGGGATCACCCGGCGTTTTTATTTCGAGAACTATTAAAGCGAAATGATTAGTAAATCAAACACTATCAATAGTTAGTAATGCCTGAGCTGGTGCAGCTTGCCCATTTGCCAATACAGATACTGCCTGCATTTTTCAAACGGCTATTGGTGATTTTCGCGGTACTGGTGGAGCTGTCAGTACGGAAAATTCCTTCGCCCATGTTCGATATTTGGCAACGATCTGCACTTACTGCAACCTTGAATGTAGTGCCGCCGTTCTGACGCAAGAATTTACCCATTCCATCTACTACACAGTTGGAAACGTTTAAGGTCGATGCAGCATTTACCTGGATAAATTTATCTGAACCTGCGAATGCAGAAATATTTTTCACATTCACGGTGCCAGAAGATTTAATAGTCATTGCATCTTCACCTACGTTAGTCCAGCGAATGTTGTCGATGTTGCCGCCGTTGTAGAAGTGAATACCATCGGCAGCGTTGCTACCAAAAATAACATTCTTCAAGGTTGCGCCATTTTCCACACGGAACACTGGGCTTTGTCCTTCTTTTTGGCTGCCATCACCTAATGCACTGGTAGCATTAAATACTTTACAACCACCATCATAAGTACCGCTGGTAACTTTGATGGTAGAGCTAACAGTTGCGGCACCGTTTGCAGAACAGGTAGCTCCGGTAATTGATCCGCCACCACCACCGCTACTGCTACTGCTGCTAGAGGAGGATGAAGAATTTGATGATGAAGAACTTGAAGATGAAGTTGTACCGCCCGAGCCAGATTTAGGAATAGAGCATTCCTTCACTGATTTGGACGGAATTGGGTCTGAACCAAAGGTTGCAGCGGAGCAAGAAAAACTGCCGTTAATAATTTTGTAAACAAATTTTCCTGATGCGCCAAACGCAACGTTAGTAGAGCCACTAACTGAACAGGTTTGTCCTGTTTTACAAATTGTGGCGTAACCATCGGGACGGTTAGATGCAGAAAAAGCGCTTGTAGCGCAGCCGAGTAGTGCGGTAGCAATAAAGATTTTTTTTAACATGATTTCAATCTCGTCAGTTAATGAATAAATGAATAGATTGACCGAATGGTAACGCTTGCTGAATTTAGATAGACGCTGCTTTCCTAGAAGAAGGGCAGACTATTTATTTTTATAAACGCTCTTGATACAGCGAAAAGCAGACGGACTATACGTCTATTCTTTAGACATAACAGTTTTTTTACGAAGAAATTGTTGATTTTGTGAGGGGATTAGTAAATATATATTGATTAACACGCCAATGAACTTTAAACATAATTGCGCAACAAAAAAATGCCGGGCAGTTATCCCGGCATTTTGTTATGAAAATAATTTTTTTTATTGCAATTAATTTTCGTACTTGCTGCGGCTGACAAGCGCATCATCCAGCAACCATTTATCAATTTCTTGTACATCGGCAGGTGTGAGCATGCCTGCTACTTCGCGTAGCTTGATGGTATCGATCACGTAATCAAACAATGCATCCGAATAGTTGCGGCGTGCTTGATATAAATTTCGTTGTGCCAACAAAACTTCTACTAAGTTACGCGTCCCCACTTCATAGCCTGACTGGGTTGCTTCCAATGCTGATTGGTTGGAGACAATCGCTTGCTTACGTGCTTGAACGCCGGCCACATCCGTCTCTACTGAGAGGTGCAACGCGCGTGCATTTTGTATCACACTACGCTGGGTGCTGTTATATAACTCTTGTGCTTGTGTGTACAGCGCATAGGCTTGGCGGCTGCGGCCCGTTGTCGCCCCACCGCTAAAAATAGGTACTTCCATCCGAATTTTGACGGTACTTCCATCTCTCACGTTGTCCATTGGGGCACCACTATCGATGCCTTCGTTTTCCGTATCCGAGTAAGCCAATGTTGCCCCAATAGTTGGGAGGTGTCCTGACCTGTTTGCTTTGGCGGTTTGCAGGGCGGCATCAGCTTCGAGTTTTGATGCCTTTAAGCCGTAATTGTTTTTCAATGAAAATTCTACCCAGTCAGCGCGGTTGGCCGGTGCAGGGTTGATCACAGGAAACTTTGGTGATAGCGGCGCTACTTGGTCTTCCGGTTTACCCGTCAACACTTCTAATGCTTCGTAATTAATACCAAGATTTCCGCGGGCCTCTAAAGTGGCTGCGCGGGCGCTATCGAATGCCGCCTGCGCTTCATGCACTTCAGTGATGGCAGTCAAACCCACTTCAAAACGTTGCTTGGTTTGTTCCAATTGCTTTTCCAGCGCTTTCTCTTCAGCAATCGTCGCTTCCAAGGTTTCTATTGTGCGCAGAACATTAAAATAGGCTTCGGCGGTGCGGACAATCAAGCTTTGCTGATCGGCACCATATTGTGCTTCAGCTTGCTCGCTTAATGCGGCTCCTTGTTTGTAAACGTACCAAGATGACATATTGAATAAGGGTTGATTCAGGGAGATATCCCAACCCTTGGAGTCATAATCGTTCTTGATAGTGGTGTTAGTCATGTTGTTTGTAAATTCACCATCGGTTCGGGAGACCTCTGCACCGGCATTAATTTGCGGGAGTAATCCTGAGCGGCCAATAGTTTTATTTTGTAAGCCAGCTTCATATTTCGCTTTGTCGGCTTTTAATTGGGCATCGTTTTGCAGCGCCAGCTCATACACATCCAGCAAACTATTGGCACTGGCAGTAAATGGTGTCAGAGAAAAAAGGCTGACGAGCAGGTAAAGCTTGGTCTTTTTCATAAAGGTTTCCAAAGTCCAGAGTTGAGAATTCCAGTTCGACACCCGAGGTGCAGTATGCCTGCTGCCTTGATTGGCGCGGGTGTAAGCACAAATAGGCAAGTTGCGTGGAGTTTATCCGCTTGCCGCCTTGGGGTCGAGAAATGAACGAGGGTTCAGTAGTTAAAAAGGGTAAAACGCGCCGTGCTTGCCGTGAAGTTACAAATGTAAGCTTAGTTTCACGTTTACCTTTCTATACCTGTCCTGATCATTACAGTGAGCCGCAAGTGATTAGATGCAGCTGTGCATCATACGGATTCGCCATACAAAAATTTGTCAGGGTGAGTAAAGCGAACCTTGCTAGTTGTATGGCGATAGATCAGCATCAAGGGCAGTTTTGTGCGATTTCCTGAAAAATCGCTGCAGGTTGTCGATTTCACCATCACCTTTATGAATGTTTGATTGCGTCGCGCAGGGGCAGCTTTTATCATGCGCGCCATTTTGTCGTCTATTTGACTTTTACGCCTTCGCTGCCCGGTTATTGGCTGCATGCGTCCTCATTTTTATTGTTTTTAACTTTTACCTTGGAGTCGCCATGTCGTCATTAGATATTGCCAAGCTCGACCTTATGTATGTCGGGATTATTATTTTCACCGGGCTATTAGGCGGGGTTATCGCCAAAAAAATCAAAGTACCCGATATTGTTTTGTTTCTGTTGATAGGTATTGGTATCGGCCCAACGATTGGTGGCTTGCTTCACGTTCCCGCCGATTCCACGATGAATCAGTTAATCCTTACCATTGGCGCTTGCTACCTATTGTTTGAAGGCGGTGCAACGCTGCGCTTTGCAGTTTTGAAACAAATCTGGATCACCTTGACTGTTATCGCGACTGTCGGTGTTTTAATTACAGGCGCAATTATTACCTATGCTGGTGTTTGGTTGGGGATTCCTATCGGCGTGGCGCTGGTCTTGGGTGCACTGACTGCATCGACTGACCCAGCGACTTTAGTTCCTATTTTCAAACAAGTTCCGATTAAAGATCGCGTATCGCAAACGGTGATGAGTGAGTCGGCGCTTAACGATGCCATGGGTGCGATTGCGACTTTTGCAGTCGTAGCCTATGTGATGGGTACGGGCGATGGCTTTAGTCCGGTTCACTTGCTCGAAGAGCTGGCTTGGGAAGCTGGTATGGGCTTGGTTCTCGGTGCAATTGTTGGTTACGTCGCGGCCTTTTTAATGGCGCATAACAGTTTTGGTATTTTCCGTAGCGCGACGCCTTTCGTTATCATTCTCGCGGTAATTACGGTGTTCCTGTTAGCAGATGCCATTAGTGCTTCTGGTTTTATGGCGGTATTTACTCTGGGTGTGATGATTGGCAATAAGGAGTCGTTTGGTTTGCCTTTGGATCATCATGAGCATGAATACCTTGAGGATTACGTTGGTAACACGGCGCTGCTTATGCGTATGTTTATCTTCATTCTTTTAGGCTCTCAAGTAGATTTCCATCTCCTCAAGGAATATTTGGGTGTTGGTTTGGTGTTGCTTTTCATCTTCATTTTTGTCGCTCGTCCACTTACCGTATTCATTTGCGCCGGTCCCGATCGTCGAGCTAAATGGACCTGGAAAGAATTGGTGTTTATGAGCTGGACGCGTGAAACCGGCGTTATCCCTGCAGCTTTGGTTGGTATTCTGGCGGGTATGAAGGTGCCGGGTATCGATGTCGTCGGTGCGATCACCTTTATCTTTATTCTGGGAACCATCTTGATTCAAGCTCCTACGACTGCATTGCTCGCAGGCAAATTAGGCTTACTTAAATCCCAACAAAAATAACCCAACTGTAGGGGCGCCGCTTGCTGCGCCCTGACATCTCCGCAAATAATCCAATCTTGCCGCGTCCATTTTGATAGAAGGGCGCAGCAAGCAGTGCCCCTACCTTTACTCTCCCCCGTAACTCCAATAGACTGCCGGTTTTCTTGTCGGGGTGCTTTTTGCTGGCTAAATGCGAGCAACGAGGCTGAGATATACCCGCCGACCTGATCCGGTTAGTACCGGCGTAGGGAACGAGAGCTTCTATTTATGCCGTTGGCATCCCTCTCTTTTCCGCGCCTTTTGTTTTTGCGGAAATCCCATGAGTTCATCAAGTTCTTCATTAATAGCAACTCCTATTGCCCTAACGATTGCCGGTAGTGATAGCGGTGGTGGCGCAGGTATACAGGCTGATTTAAAAACCTTTTCAGCATTGGGTGTCTTTGGTTGCAGCGCGATTGCATCGCTCACCGCACAAAATACGCTTGGTGTTCAAGGTGTATTGCCGGTTCCTCCTGCATTTGTACAACAGCAAATCCATTCGGTATTGAGCGATATTAATGTTGGTGCAATTAAAACCGGCATGTTGGCAACAGCCGACATTATCGCTGCCGTTGCTGAATCCTTAACTGCGTATCCGCAAATTCCTTTTGTGCTCGATCCGGTAATGGTAGCGACCAGCGGCGATAGATTGCTGGCTGAAGATGCGATTCAAACGTTGATTGAAAAATTGCTACCGCTCGCGACGTTGATTACTCCTAATTTGCATGAAGCGGCAGTTTTGTTGAATACAACAGCGGCGCGAAATTTAGAGCAGATGCAATTGCAAGGCGAAAAAATTATCGCCTTGGGCGCGCGTGCAGTATTAATGAAAGGCGGCCATGCCGATAGTGAGGATGCGACAGATTTATTAATCACAGCGGCGGGTGTTGAGCTTTTTTCTGCTCCGCGCCTACAAACTAAAAATACCCACGGAACAGGTTGTACCTTGGCATCGGCAATTGCCGCTGGTTTGGCTAAACAATTATCGCTTGGCGATTCGGTCACACAGGCAAAAAATTATTTACAGCAAGCGTTAGTGCATTCCGAAAAATTGCATGTAGGGCAGGGCTCAGGCCCGGTACATCATTTCTATTCTTTTTATTAATACACCTGATTAAGACAAGGCCACTATTATGAATACCAGCGTCGAAAAAATTCTCAGCCAAACAGCCGAAGTAGATAAGGCCTCGGTACAACCCTTTACCGGCTCACATAAAATTTATGTGCAGGGTTCGCGCGCTGATATTCAGGTGCCCATGCGCGAAATTACCTTGGCCGACACTCCCACCGATTTCGGCGGCGAGAAAAATCCACCCGTGCGTGTTTACGATACTTCTGGCCCATATACCGATCCTAAAGTAACTATCGATTTACGCACTGGTTTAGGCGATGTGCGCACCGCTTGGATCGAAGAGCGTAATGACACTGAAGTATTGGAGGATAGTCATTCGGAATTTACCAATACCCGGTTGAATGATCCTAAATTGGCGAGCTTGCGTTTTAATCTCACGCGCAAACCGCGCCGTGCCAAATCGGGTATGAACGTATCGCAAATGCATTACGCCAAGCGCGGCATCGTCACGCCCGAAATGGAATATATCGCCATTCGCGAAAATATGGCGCTGGCACAAGCGCGCGAATTGGGTGTGGACCCTCAATATAAAGCCTTGGGGCAACAACACAAAGGCATGAGTTTTGGTGCAAGCATCCCTGAGGAAATTACTCCCGAATTTGTGCGTGATGAAGTAGCGCGCGGCCGTGCGATTATTCCTGCGAATATTAATCACCCGGAATTGGAGCCGATGATTATCGGGCGCAATTTTCTGGTGAAAATTAACGGCAATATCGGTAACTCAGCGCTGGGTTCATCGATCGAAGAAGAGGTGGAAAAACTCACCTGGGGTGCGCGCTGGGGTGCAGACACGGTGATGGATTTATCCACTGGCAAAAATATTCACGAAACCCGCGAGTGGATTATTCGCAACTCTCACGTCCCTATTGGTACCGTACCTATTTATCAAGCGCTGGAAAAAGTAGATGGCGTTGCTGAGAATTTAACGTGGGAAATTTTTCGCGATACCTTAATTGAGCAGGCAGAGCAGGGAGTAGATTATTTCACCATCCACGCTGGGGTATTGCTGCGTTATGTGCCGCTCACTGCCAAGCGAGTTACCGGTATCGTATCGCGTGGTGGTTCGATTATGGCCAAGTGGTGTTTGGCACATCACAAAGAAAACTTTCTCTACACTAATTTCGATGAAATTTGCGAAATCATGAAAGCCTATGACGTCAGCTTTTCTTTAGGGGATGGTTTGCGTCCGGGCTCAATTGCCGATGCAAATGATGAAGCACAATTTGGTGAATTGGAAACGCTCGGTGAACTGACGAAAATTGCCTGGAAGCATGATGTCCAGTGCATGATCGAAGGGCCAGGTCACGTGCCTATGCATTTGATTAAAGAAAATATGGAAAAGCAATTGGAGGTTTGCGATGAAGCACCTTTCTACACACTTGGCCCATTAACTACCGATATTGCTCCTGGTTACGACCACATCACCTCCGGAATTGGCGCGGCTATGATCGGTTGGTACGGTTGCGCCATGTTGTGCTACGTAACACCAAAAGAGCATTTGGGTTTACCGAATAAGGACGATGTGAAATACGGCATCATCACCTACAAGATTGCAGCTCATGCCGCCGATTTGGCCAAAGGGCACCCAGGCGCGCAACTGCGTGATAATGCATTGTCTAAAGCGCGGTTTGAATTCCGCTGGGAAGATCAATTCAATTTAGGTTTAGACCCGGACACTGCACGTTCTTACCACGATGAAACCTTGCCCAAAGATTCTGCAAAAGTTGCACATTTTTGCTCTATGTGCGGACCAAAATTTTGCTCGATGAAAATTACGCAAGAAGTGCGTGAATACGCGGCGAAAAATGGCACCGATATTTCCGTGATTGGCGATCACCAAGTGATTAAGATGATTGATGTTGAAGCTGAAATGAAACAAAAGTCGAAAGAGTTTTTGGAAGCAGGTGCTGAAATTTATCATAAGGTTTAATTGTAAATTTACCTCCTCAAATCCCCCCCTTTTTTTCAGGGGAGGGTTAGGGATAGGTGCTTTTACACGGCTATTTTTATTAATTTATTCAGCATAAAAACTATGATTAAAAAACCGGAATTTACCCGTACTGATGTTGAAATCATTCGCCGCGAAGAAATGTACAAACGCTTTTTCCGCGTAGAAAAAATATTCCTTCGTCATAAGTTATTTGAAGGCGGTTGGGGCAAGGAAATTGGTCGTGAGTTATTTGTGCGCGGTGAAGCGGTAGCGGTGGTGCTCTATGACCCCAAAAAAGATTTGATCGGGATGGTGGAGCAATTTCGCGTAGGCGCGCTTAATGAACCCAATGGCCCTTGGTGCTACGAAGTGGTTGCCGGTATGCTGGAGGAGGGGGAGTCGCCGGAAGATGTAGCGCGGCGCGAGCTTATCGAAGAGGCGAATATACTACCTTACACGATGGAATATATTTGCAACTATTTATCCAGCCCGGGCGGTTGCGACGAAAAATTGCATTTATTTTGTGGCTTATGCGATTTAAGTCATGCCGGAGGTATTTACGGTTTGCCCGAAGAGGGGGAAGATATTCGCGTCCATGTTCTGGCAGCAGATGATGTTTTTGCAGAGTTATTAAGCGGCGCATTTAATAACGCCGCTGCGTTAATCTGTTTACAATGGCTGCAGCTAAACCGAAATCGACTACGCAGTTTACCAATCGGTGAATAATTTTTTTCAACCATTGACTTAATATCCAGACTGGCTAACACTTCAACTATCGGGCGTTCTAATCAACACTACACGCCCTTCCATTCTTATTACACTTACTTTTTTATTTGCGCGGTTTTAGCAAATTTTTAAGGTGTCTATGTTTACACTGCGTGCCGCCACAGCTCCACTCGCCTACGTTACTTATAAAGAGCGTTATAAGGTGGATTTACCGTTGCAAATGGCTGAGTGTGAAACCAATTTTGCCCGGTTAACTAAATTGCTTGCGAATAATCAGCAAGGCAAATCAGAAAGTCCGCAAAGCGAATTTCGTTTTATGGTCGCACGGGGTGCGCAACAATGGCTGCATCTGTTGCGTATTATAGAGCGCTCGCCGTATACCACGACGTTAGAATTAAGTCGTGTAGCAATGGGCGCAGCTTCTGCAACGTCGAGTTGGTTGGTGATGCCCAAATTAACCTTGCGCATGTATCACGATGCAAAACTCGCAGAGGTTCTCGCTTGGCAAGGGCACAAGCGCTTACGTCCACGTTACGAATATCCCAATCAGTCCATGTATCAAAGTGATGAAAAATATCAGCTCAATCGTTTTCTTGGCGAATGGTTAACGGTGTGTCTTGAACATGGGCACAGTGTGGATACTACGTTTCATTTTGAACAATAATATTCTGTCGGCTCTATCTACTGTAGGGGTCTATTGTGCATGGTGGGATAATCAATGCACATACAAAATTTCGTAACTCACTCGCAACAATTCTTAACGCCTGCAAAAAATTTACATATCTTGGCTACAAATGTGGTCTTTTCCACATTTGCTGGGTGGCATAAAGCACAATTAGCGTATATCGTTGCGGTTGAAACACACCTATTATGACATCTAAATCCACATAGCAATGCGAGTGGTATTCAGTCTGTTAATTCATACAGAACCCGACTATCGAGGAACGAGAGCCGCCAGTGCGTCTGATTCAAATAACCGATTGTCATTTGGGCCCGCAGCAAAGCGAGACCCTTTTGGGGTTAAATACCGACCAGAGTCTTGAGGATGTGCTCCAGCTTATCCAAAAGACAGAGTCGCGTTTTGATCATTTGGTTTGCACTGGCGATGTCGCCAGTGACGGCCATATCGATTGCTATCAACGTTTTGCACACACCATTCGCCGCTACTTTTCCCAACCCTTCAGTTGGCTTGCCGGTAATCATGACTCTGCTGAGATAATGGCATCCGAACAAGATTCGTTGGGAATTCAAGGCCGCTTGGTTTACTTGGGCGATTGGTTGCTGGTATTACTCGATTCCAGTGTCTCGGGCCAGGTTTATGGCCAGTTTGCCGCCAGTGAATTGGATTTTCTCGCGCATGTCCTTGAAGGGCATCCCGATAGGCACATCATCGTTTCACTGCATCATCAGCCAGTACCGGTCGGTAGCTTGTGGATTGACCAATATGTGGTGCGTAACGCCGATGCCTTTTTCCAATTAATTGATGATCACCCGCAAGTAAAAATAATTACCTGGGGTCATGTGCATCAGGAATTCGAGCAATTGCGTAACGGTGTGATGCTGGTGGCTACGCCATCTACGTGCGTACAATTTAAACCACTCTGCGATGATTTCACTGTGGATACCCAAATGCCCGGTTATCGCTGGTTTGAATTGAATGATGACGGTACTTTTGCCACTGGTATCGCACGCGTGACCAACAAACAATACGTTATTGATTACAAATCCGCGGGTTATTGATCGGGCATGGCCGCACTGCTGTACATTCACGGTTTCCTCAGTTCCCCTCTCTCTTTAAAGGCGCAACAAACTGCACAGTGGTTGGCGGTTGCGCATCCTGATATTGCATTTCACTGCCCCCAGCTATCGCCCTATCCGGCACAGACGCAACAATTATTGGAGTCCATCGTTGAGCGTTTGCTGCCTGAACCTGTGTACTTAATGGGCAGTTCACTCGGCGGATTTTGGGTGACATATCTGGCAGAAAAATATAATTTGCGCGCGGTGCTCATTAATCCAGCGGTGCGCCCGCAGGATTTTATGCCTGCCTATTTAGAGGTTGACCTGAAAAGTTATCACACCGATGATAGCTACCGCTTAAGCGCACACCATATCGACGAGGCTATAGCAGTCGATGTGCCAGTAACGCGCCTCAACAATTATTGGCTGTTAGTGCAAACGGGTGATGAAACACTCGACTACCGGCAATCTGTACAAAAATACCACGCATGCAAGCAGACAATAGAAGAGGGTGGTGATCATTCCTTCCAAGGGTTTGAGCGCTATCTCGATGATTGCATGACATTTTTTAAACACTAGGCCTTTTTAACTACTTGGCTTTTTTAAATGACTCGGTAAACAGAAAATAAGATGGCAAATTATTCCGCAGAAGATATTGAAGTACTCACGGGATTAGACCCGGTAAAAAAACGTCCCGGTATGTACACCGAAACTACGCGCCCAAACCATCTCGCGCAGGAAATTATCGACAACTCGGTGGATGAAGCGCTCGCCGGGCACGCAAAAACCATCAACGTTATTTTGCACAAAGATCAATCGGTCACAGTAATTGATGACGGCCGCGGTATGCCGGTAGATATCCACCCCGAGCAGGGCAAGCCGGGTGTGGAAGTGATTTTGTGTACGCTCCATGCGGGCGGAAAATTCTCCAACAAAAATTACCAGTTCTCTGGTGGTTTGCACGGCGTAGGTGTGTCTGTTGTTAACGCGCTATCAGAAAAATTAATCGTTACCGTCAAGCGCGATGGCAATGTTTACCAGATGGGTTTTGCCAACGGTGATAAAGCCAGTGATCTGGAAATTATTGATACTTGCCCCAAACGCCAAACAGGCACCAGTGTCCATTTCTTACCGAATCCAACTTACTTTGACTCGAATAAATTTTCGGTCACGCGCATGCGCCATGTACTGCGTGCAAAAGCAGTCTTGTGCCCCGGTTTATCGGTGACGTTTTTAGATGAACAAACCGGTGATAAAGATGAGTGGTATTACGAGGATGGTTTAAAAGATTATCTCGCCGGGGCAACGCAAGAATTTATCACTTTGCCTGAGTATCCTTTTGTTGGCGATTTCAGCGGCCAAACGGAAGCGGTGACTTGGGCGTTGCAATGGTTGCCGGAAGGCGGCGAGTTGATTCAGGAAAGCTACGTCAACTTGATTCCCACCGCGCAGGGTGGAACTCATGTGAATGGTTTGCGTACAGGTTTACTTGATGCGCTGCGCGATTACTGTGAATTCCGCAATTTATTGCCGCGTGGAATAAAACTTGCGCCGGAAGATTTGTGGAATGCCTGCTGTTATGTGCTTTCCTACAAACACGCCGACCCACAATTTTCTGGTCAAACTAAAGAGCGTTTAACCTCGCGTGAAGCGGCGGCATTTGTTTCCGGTATCACCAAAGATGCGTTTGCGCTTTGGTTAAACCAACACACAGAAGACGGCGATAAGCTCGCTGAATTTTGTATCAGCAATGCACAAAAACGTGTGCGTGCGAGTAAAAAAATCGAACGTAAACGCGTAACCCAAGGGCCAGCCTTACCCGGTAAGTTAGCCGATTGTTCCAGTGCTGATCCCGCGCGCAGTGAATTGTTTTTAGTAGAAGGGGATTCAGCAGGCGGCTCCGCCAAACAAGCGCGCGACCGCGAATTCCAAGCGATCATGCCGCTGCGTGGAAAGATCCTGAATACATGGGAAGTAGACTCGGGCGAAATTCTGGCGAGCCAGGAAGTGCACGATATTTCTGTCGCGATTGGTATGGACCCCGGCAGTGAAGATCTGAGCGAATTGCGCTATCACAAAATTTGTATCCTCGCCGACGCCGACTCGGACGGTTTACATATCGCCACACTGTTATGCGCACTGTTTGTGAGGCATTTCCCCGTGTTGGTGCGCAACGGTTTTGTGTATGTGGCCATGCCGCCTTTGTACCGTATCGACATCGGCAAAGAGGTGTATTACGCGCTCGATGAAGGCGAGAAAAACGGCGTGCTCAACCGTATCGCCGCCGAAAACAAAAAAGGCAAACCCAACGTGCAGCGCTTTAAAGGTTTAGGTGAGATGAACCCTTTGCAGTTGCGCGAAACCACTATGGCGCGCGATACGCGCCGCCTCGTACAGCTCACTATTAGCGATGATGATGGCACCATGCAAATCATGGATATGATGCTGAATAAAAAGCGCGCGGGAGACCGCAAAACCTGGCTTGAAGAGAAAGGTAATTTGGCGGAGATTGTTCTTTAGTTGGTAGATCATTCAATTGTCACTTCATAAGCAGCAAGATGAAGCTGTTTAAAACTTGTAGTAAGAAAGGGCGCCGAGGGCGCCCTTATCTTTTTTAGTTCAAATGTTTGGTTACACTTTAGCGACATTTATACCTGTTACCCACTTAAACAGAGGGAAGTATTATGTGTAATTTGCTTGGCAAGCTGATGCAACAAACACTGTTAGCGTGTGCTGCTGCCGCGCTCTGCATCGCCAATGTATCAGCCGCGGATTTGACCAAAGAAAAGATTGAAAAAGCGATGAGTGAAGCCTTTGCAAAATACAAAGGCTTACAGGAAGGCGCTAACGCGGATTACATTCCCGCTTTGGCAAAAGTGGATTCCAATCTCTATGGCATTGCCGTGGTGACGGCCGACGGCCAGATTTACGTGCTTGGCGATGTGAAATCGGAAGTGTCGATTCAATCGATATCCAAAGTATTTACCATGGCGCTAGTGATGGAAGAGTCCGGCGCGGACGCGATCTACAACAATATGGGGGTGGATGCGACCGGTCAGGTCTTTAATTCGATTATCGCCATCGAGCAATACAAAGGCGCGGAAATGAACCCGCTGGTAAATGCTGGCGCGATTACCGCAACCAGTATGGTAACAGGCAAAAGTTACAGCGCGATCTGGGACAAAATTATTGGCAAGTACGATGAGTTTGCCGGGCGCCAGTTGCGTGTGTTGAATGATGTCTATGAATCAGAAGCCGCAACTAATCAGCGCAACCGCGCCATCGCCTCTTTAATGTCAGCCTACGGCCATATCAAGACTGATCCATTGCAAGCGACTGACATTTACACCAAGCAATGTTCAGTGGGCGTGAATGCGCAGGATCTGGCGATGATGGCGGCAACATTGGCCAATGCCGGTAAAAATCCGCTGACCAAAAAACAAGTCATCAATGCCGATAACGTGCCGGAAATTCTAGCGATTATGTCTACCGCCGGTTTGTACGACGACTCGGGCAAATGGCTGTACAAAACCGGTTTGCCTGCCAAGAGTGGCGTCGGCGGCGGCATTCTGGCGGTAGCGCCTGGCAAATTTGGTATCGCAGTAATTTCGCCCCCATTGGATGCCGCAGGCAATAGCGTGCGTGCGCAAAAAACTATCGAATATATTTCCAACGCTTTGGGCGGCAACCCTTACGAAGTTATCAGCCGTTAAGAAGCGGCAGTTTATGAGTGATAACCTGTGATAAGGGCTGCCTCCTGCAGAGTGTGTTCTGCTTGAGTTAGTCACCTTCTTGATTCGCGCCGAGGAAAAATCTAGCTACACTACCTAGATAATTCTCATAACGTTCGATCAGCTGTTTCTTCAGAAGGTGACCATGAAAAATAATTCCAACCGCTTCCTGTTTTCTCCTCTCACGCTGTCATCATTAGTGCTCTCATTGTCCGTATTACAGGGCTGTGGCGGCGGCAGCGATACCGAAAAAGCGCCTGCACCCACCGGCCCCGATGTCTATGTTGTCGGCACCTATCCGCGCTTTGATCCGGTGATCGCCGATCTTCCCTTTAATACGGATTTGATTTTTGCTGCAGCGGCAACCTCCGATGGCACTGCTAACTTAGGTGCCGCCACCGATCCGGTGCGCGCAACCATGAACCAAATGGATGGTTTTTCTACCACGGCTTTTTTTGATGTACTGATCAGCGGCAGCGTAAACCCTGCCACGGTGCAGGCATCCAAAAGTGTATTTTTGGTCGAACTAAACAGCGACGGTAAAGATGCATTAAACCCAGCCAATATCATCGGCGTAGTCGCTCCTGCGGCTTATGATGCGGTAGTCGTCTCCCAGGATGGCGGCACCAATAATGTGATCCGGGTGCGCCCGGTCAAACCGCTTAAAGCCAAAACCAAATATCTGGTATTTGTCACCAACGATGTGAAAGACGCCGCTGGCGCCAACCTTACCCGCTCCTGGACTTACAACGCTCTGCGCGATACCAGCTATGAAACCCTCAGCGGTTTGGTACCGGTGCGCACCGCTATTACCGGCTGGGAAACACTTGCGAGCGGATTTCTGGCGGCAGTCAGTGGCGGCCAGTTAACGGCTGCGACAGCGAAAGAAAAACTAGTCCTCACCTATACCTTCACCACTAGCGACCCTATGACCGGCATGATTGCCATGGCATCGCCGCGTGCCGCTATTGCCAGCACCCAGATTGCAGCCGGCGTTGCACCCGCTACCGCGGTGAGCAATGCGGTGACGCTGGATTCAATCGGCCTCTTGCCTACCCCCAAAAAGCGCGAACTGGGAATTGCTGGCGTCACGGGAATCGATTTCAACACCTTTAGCAGTCAGCTTGCGGCTAATGTCGGCAAGCTCTATACCGGCTATATCAAGCTGCCTTATTACCAAACGGCGGCAACAGGCTTGGCATTTGGCGAATATTTAAAACGCAATTGGAAGCCGGATCTCACCCTTGCTGGTGCTCTGGGCGTAACAGTCCCTAGCGATGTAGATGGCAGCTATAACGTCACCTATCGCTACCCCTTTGCGGCTAAAACCGGCGATGAATCGGTTCCCTTACAAGTCACCTTGCCGCAGGCTAATTGGGTTCCCGGTTACGCTGGTGCGGCAAATTGCGGCCAAATTTATGCCGCAACTGGCTACCCCACCGTGATGTATGTACATGGCATCACACTCGATCGTTCTTCTGTACTTGCACTGGCTCATACGCTGGCGAGCCGTTGTATCGCCACAGTAGCGATTGATTTACCGGTGCACGGTGTGGCCGCCAACAGCGCCTTCGTTGATGTGTTGAATGTGGAAAAGAGTAAATCCATTCCCTTTGCCACACTTTACGGCGCCAATGCGCCGCACGAGCGCCATTTCAATGTGGCCGGTTCGGGTGGTGCGCCAGCGCCGATGAACTTTGATAATCCCGGTGCGACCGACGGCTCCGGCGCGCAATTTGTGAATCTCGCTTATCTCACCAATACGCGCGATAACAATCGCCAAACAGTGATGGATTTGCTCAACCTCAATGCCAGCCTCAGCGGCGTAAATACCGAGTTGCTGAAATCTGTTGCGACCGGGTTGGATGTCAACCGGGTTTATCTGGTTGGTTCATCGCTGGGCGGGATTTTGGGTAGCGTGTTCACCACGGTTAACCAATTAGCCATCGCCAATGATGCGCAAATAGGTTTGCCTTCAAATCTCAACCCGATTCGCGGTTTGGTCACCAGTGGCTCAGGTAGTCAGGTAGCGCAGATATTGGTGAACTCAGCCACTTTTGCACCGGTAATCAATGGCGGCTTGGCGGCCAGTGGTGTCAATGTCGGCACCAGTAATTACGAACGTTTTCTCTATGCCGCGCAAAATGCAATGGACGCAGGCGACCCGGTCACCTACATGCAAACACTGGCGACACTTGGCGTGCCGGTATTGATCCAACAAATCAATAACGATGCCGTAATTCCCAACGGTTCCTCTATTGCACCGCTTATGGGCACCCAAGCATTGGCTGCGTTGCTTAATACCACCCAATTAGGTTTGGGCACTACACAGTTAGGGCGTGGTTACGTCAAGCACACTGCCGGTGGGCATGCCTCGCTGTTGCGCCCGGAAGGTGGCGCACCGCAAGTAACCGCTGAGTTGCAAACACAAGTCGTGACCTTTGTGCTGAATAACGGCGGAGTTGCAGTCGGTGGCGCCGCACCAGGCAACATCGAGTTGCCGGCGAATTAAACGGTATTGTTTATGGTTAAGCTGATCGAACTAAACCCCGGTTAATCCGGGGTTTATTGTTTGTACTTTTGGTTTTATCGGTCGAGCATTGTTCATAAAAGACTGGCGTAATAAGTGCTTATTAATCCTGTACACTGCCGCCCAATTTCCGGCAGCCATCCCGTGTAGCGAGTAACTCTCATGACCCCACGCAATTATTTATACCTGCTCAAAAAGTACGATGAATATCAAGCGCAGATCGAGCGTTTGTTAGAGTCGATTGTGACCTCGCTGTCGCCGAATAAAATGGAAACTTCCCACGAGCAGCTCAACGAAGTGGTTAAGCGGTTGCACTTGTCTTATCCATTCGTAGAGTTGCTCTACTGTATCAACGACAAAGGTGTGCAAACTACTGAGTCGGCGGCATCGCCCACTGTGCCTGACCCCAAGCGACGCGAGCCGGGTTTTGGTTCGGATCGCAGCAACCGCGTGTATTACACCCGAGCGCGTGAAAATATTGCACCGGTCACTGTGACGCAACCCTATCTGTCCAGCGCCACCCATCAGTTGGCGATTTCTGCGGTGCAGCGGTTTGTCGATGCCGATACTGCAACGCGCTATTTGGTTATCAATTTTAATTTGGAAAAATTAATTACTTTTCTCAATGGCGATAGTTTGCGCCGCATTGTGCACCCACTTTTCCAAGTGATCTACGGCATTATCGGCATCATGTTGGTGGTGGTTTCTGCGCTCTTGTTATATTCGGCCGGGCAATCATTGTTTGAGATGATTCATGAACATACCAATACCGCGACCCAGGCATTCCAATCGGTGATTTTGATCACTCTGGGCTTGGCAATTTTTGATCTGGGCAAAACGATTCTCGAAGAAGAGGTATTGCTGCATAAAGATATTCATCACACAGGTTCAACGCGCCGAACGATTGCACGGTTTATGTCGGCGATTGTGATTGCGGTGTCGATTGAATCGTTGTTGTTGATGTTTAAATCGCTACTGGGCGATGCCACGCATTTAAACTCGGCGGTTTTTATGTTGTTCGCCGCCGTGGCGCTCTTGGTAGGCTTGGGCGCTTACCTCCGGTTGACGAGTGAAAAACGCTAATGAATACCAAAACCAAAAATGCCTTCGTTTGCAATGACTGCGGCGCTGACTATAAAAAGTGGCAAGGTCAGTGTACTGAGTGCGGTGTCTGGAACAGTTTAAGCGAAGTGCGTTTAGGCCCAACGCCGGCAAATCGCTCCGCAAAATTTGAAGGTTATGCCGGAGGTGCATCGGGCAATAAAATCCAAACACTCGCGGAAATTTCACTTAACGATGTACCGCGTTTTAGCAGTGGAGCAGGGGAGTTTGACCGCGTACTCGGCGGCGGTTTTGTACCCGGTTCAGTGGTGTTGATTGGCGGCAATCCAGGTGCGGGAAAATCCACCTTGTTATTGCAAACCCTGTGCAACCTTGCCCGCACTATGCCCGCACTTTACATCACTGGTGAAGAGTCGCTCCAGCAAGTGGCGATGCGCGCCCAGCGCTTAGGTTTGCCCACTGATCAACTGCAAATGCTGAGCGAAACCAGTGTAGAAAGTATTTGCGCGACGGCTCAAAAAGTCGCACCGAAAGTGATGGTCATCGATTCAATTCAAGTGATGCACATGGAGGATATTTCCTCTGCGCCGGGCTCAGTATCACAAGTGCGTGAAAGCGCGGCCTATCTCACTCGTTTTGCTAAACAAACCGGCACGGTATTAATTCTGGTCGGCCACGTGACCAAAGACGGTTCACTCGCTGGCCCCAAAGTGTTGGAGCATATGATCGATTGCTCCATTTTATTGGAGGGCGATAACGATTCCCGCTTCCGCACCTTGCGCGGCAACAAAAACCGTTTTGGTGCTGTAAATGAGCTGGGTGTATTTGCGATGACCGAACAGGGCATGCGCGAAGTGAATAACCCTTCGGCGATATTTTTGCAGCGCGCGGAAGACGCTTCATCTGGCTCTGTAGTCATGGTGATGTGGGAAGGCACTCGGCCACTTTTAATTGAAATTCAAGCGCTGGTGGATGACAGCCACTTGGGTAATCCGCGCCGTGTTGCCGTCGGTATGGATCAAAATCGCCTCGCGATGTTGCTTGCGGTGTTACATCGTCACGGCGGCATTATGGTGGGTGATCAGGATGTATTCGTGAATGTGGTCGGCGGTGTAAAAGTGATGGAAACCAGTGCCGATTTAGCCGTGCTGCTCGCGATTGTGTCCAGCTTTCGCGACCGTATTTTGCCGCAGGATTTGATCGTGTTTGGCGAAGTGGGTCTCTCTGGGGAAATTCGCCCCGTGCCCAGCGGCCACGAACGTTTACGTGAAGCAGCCAAGCATGGATTCAAACGCGCTATTGTGCCGTTTGCCAATGCGCCGCGTGAAAAAAATCTGGGAATTGAAGTGGTGGCGGTAAAAAATTTGCAAGAAGCCTTGGATGCACTCTAAGACTTTAGAATAGGCATTTTTTATTGAGGTACTTTTAATTCGATCGTCTTGCGTTTGAGTTGTTGTAGCTCGTCCCAGGCTTTACGGAAGTTGGGGGTGGCAAAAAATAATGCATCCAGGCTGCCATCTTTCTGCGCTATTTCCAAGCCGCGTTTAATCCGTTCTGCTAATGCGCCTTTATCTTTTCCGACGAAAAAATAAATCGGTTGTGGGTAATGGATGACCAGATTTTTCTCTATCGCCAAATCGGCTTTTCCGTAGTGCTCCAATTCGTAATGCACTTCTTGGACGCTGCGCGCCATGTAATCAAAACGTTTAATCTTGAGCATACGGAACATAGGTTCGTAAGCGTAGGATGTCACTACCGGTAAGGCATTAAAGCGATAGATGTCGGTATCGCTCCAGTGTGTGCCGCTACCAATTCTAAATGTCTGCAAATCTGTCAGCGTCTTGATCGTATCGAAGCGTGGCTGATCCTCGGCGCGAATTAATAACAGACGATATTCGTTAATGCCGCGCAGTAAATTAAAGTTAATGGCGGTGAGCTCTGCTTCGCGCTCTTTGTTACTGCTACTCCAGATCACATCCAATACGCCCTGTTTAACCAACAGGCGCGCACGCTCGCGGTTTACAAAACCAGGGTGATGATTAATTTGGATGGTTTCAGATTTGCTGCTGGTTTTGCTGAGTGCCAAGCGCAAGGCTTGCGCGAAATACTCGCTGGTAGCTTCAGGTTCGAGCGAACCTGCTTTAGTGATTGTCAGCTGCAGGCTGCCACTGGCGATAGCGCTACAGCTATAACCGAGCGATAAAAACAACAATGCATAAACTGCAAGGTACCGCATAAAGAATGCTACTGATTAATGAGTGTTTTCTATCTGGGTTAACAATTCGTACAGCAGTGTTTTATCAACCGGGGTATCCGCTTGAAATTCAAACCCCAACAAATGCTCGCGCACATGCACTAATTTTCCGTGCAGGCTGAGCTGTTTTTTTGGGGATGTTAGAAGGTTTATGTCATCCAGTTGAATATGCAGGCGCATCGGGTCGCCTTTTTGCAACAGGTGTTCACCCAGAATCGCCAAGCGTGCACCGGACTCCGACAGATCCAGCACATGTGCTTCCCATCTTATGGTGGAGTACTGCAAATCCGCATAGGCGCGCATAGGAAAGCGCGGATGTCTCCGTTTATCGTCCTCACTGGTGGTATCGGAAATGATTGCATCGTTCATTATTTTCGTCGGCTCCGCTCGTTGGGCTTCACTGGCTAATGACGCTGTAGAGAACATCTAATAATCACTGATTAGTTCAGATAGCTCCCTTTCCGCAGCCATAGCATCACCTAAGTTCAGCTCAATCAAACGCCGTAAATGGCTCACGCTATCAATATCAATAGAGGTGCACATTAAACCGGTTTGATTGTGGTGCTGGTGCGCCAGAATGACAGACATAGCGATGCAGGTGTTATCGGAGAGTAATATTTTTACCAGTATCGGCTCGCTGTGAATCACTTCCACGGGCAGTGTTTGCTGCAGCAGTAACCCTTTCAGTGAAATATCGAGCAGGCTGGCGCGCCAGTGAAATTCGCCCTGCGCCAGTTCAACATGGGCATCAAACAGGATGCGGCTAAATTTGCGGCGCTCATTGGCGGCAGTTTTATTGCGTGTATCGCTCATAATTTTATCTATCAGTTATTGTGTGATCTTTCTCTCGTGGCGTATCGATCTGTGCCGATAAGCTTGTTTCTGAGTGTAGCCCGTGACAGCCATTTAGCCATTATCGGATTTGCCTACAGTGCTTATTTGCCTCGGGCAACTGGCCGCACCTATAATCCCGTCACGTTTGATAACAGGCTGATTCTTATGACAGATTTTCGTATTGGTATTGATCTCGGTGGTACTAAGACTGAGGTGATACTGCTCAATGGCAGTAGCCACGAGTTGTTTCGCACGCGTATCCCCACGGTGCGCGATGACTATGACGCAACCCTGCGCGATATCGCCGGTTTAGTCGCCCAAGCAGAGGTAGCCGCAGGTGAAACCCAGCTGCCGGTAGGCATAGGCATCCCCGGTACTATTTCGCGTAAAACCGGTTGGGTGAAAAATGCCAATTCCACCTGGCTTAATGGCAAGCCCTTCCAAAAAGACCTGTCTGAATTCTTGATGCGCGAAGTTAAAGTTACCAACGATGCAAATTGTTTGGCAGTGTCAGAAGCGACCGATGGCGCCGGACGCAGTTACGAATTGGTATTTGCCGGAATTCTCGGCAGTGGCTGCGGTGCAGGTATTGCCTTTCAAGGTAAACCGATGGTCGGACCCAATGGCGTAGCGGGCGAGTGGGGCCACAATCCCTTGCCGTGGTCTAGCGATGCTGAATTAAAAGCGCGCCCGTGCTACTGCGGTAAAGCAGGCTGTCAGGAGACTTTTTTATCGGGCACGGGATTATGCCTTTCCTATCAACTGGCAACCGGCGAAAAAATAAAAGGCGATGAAATTGTTGTGCGCGCACAGAGCGGTGAAGCGGCGGCACAAAAAATTCTCACCGATTATTACGATCAGCTTGCGCGCGGTTTTGCTGCCATCATTAATATCATGGACCCGGATGTAATCGTGTTGGGCGGCGGGGCTTCCAATATCGCCGGGATTTATACCGAAGTACCTAAACTGTTACCAAACTATGTATTTGGGCGCGAATGCGATACGCCTATAGTGCCCGCAGTGTATGGCGATTCCAGCGGTGTGCGCGGCGCGGCTTGGTTGAATCCACTTTAAATGAAATTATTTACTGCGCTTCAAAAGCCCATCCTGTTTGCGATGGGCTTTTTATTTTTTATTTGCGCGAACAATACACTCGCGCAAACGCCACCCCAGCGAATTGCCTCGCTCAATATTTGTATCGATCAATTGTTGTGGGAGTTAGTGCCGCATGAGCGTTTAGTGTCCATCAGTTATCTCACTGCCGACCCCATGTGGTCGTCCATTGCCGAACAAGTAAAAGGTATGCCGGTTAACCATGGTCTTGCTGAAGAAATTGTGCCGCTAAACCCCGACGTTATTTTTGCGGGAGAGTTTGATCAGCGCAGCCCTATTGAACTGCTACAAAAGCTCGGGAAACGAGTAGAGCGTTTGCCATTACCACGTACGCTAAAAGATATTAACGCTCAAATTTTGCAATTGGCTGATATGGTAGGCGAGCGTGCAAAAGCAGAGTTGATGGTAAAAGAAATCAGTACGCAAATTGTCGAGCTGCAAGCGGCTAACCAAGGCAAAACACCGCTCACTGCTTTTTGGTATTCAGCCAATGGTGTAGTGATTGGCGATGGCACTCTGGAGCATGAGTTTATGCAGCTGGCGGGTTTGCGCAATTTAGCGGCGGAACGCGGCATGTTTGGTTTTAATCAGCTTGATTTAGAACTGTTGCTCAGCGCCAAGCCGCAAATTTTAATTGTAGAGCAGGGCAGTGATGATGCTTATTCTCTTGCGCGCGAATATCTTTCGCACCCAGCGTTGCAGCATGCTGATTTTAAAGTGGTTACTTTGCCTGCAGGCTTATCGGGTTGTGCGGCAACTGTGATCAGTGATGTTGCGACTCAGCTGAAAAATTCTCTGGCGAAATAAATTAGTTAACAGGTATTAACCTTTGCAAATCCGAATTTCATTTACAACCTTAATCTGCTTACTGGTGCTGGCTATTACAGTCGCATCGGCAATTGCGCTCAACATTGGCCTTGCCGATATTGAAGTCATTAATGGCTTGCAGGATTTTTTTAACGGCGAACAAAGTCTCGCCGCCAATGTGGTCGGCCAAATTCGTTTGCCACGTTTAATTCTCGCGGTAGTGATTGGTGCAACCTTGGGAATGTCGGGCGCGGCTATGCAGGGGTTATTGCGCAACCCGCTTGCTGATCCGGGCGTACTGGGTGTTTCCAGTGGTGCAGCCTTCGGCGCTATTTGTACTTTGTATTTCGGTATCGCGGCCAGCGCTTGGTATTGGTTGCCCGGCGCCGCTATTCTCGGCGCGTTGTTCACCTTGTTTATGGTGTACGTGTTGGCGGGTTTGCATAGCAGCATGCTGGCATTAATTCTGGCAGGCACTGCGATGAGTTCTATCATGGTTGCCTTGATTGCAGTGACGTTAAATTTTGCGCCCAGTTTGTATGCCATGCAGGAAATTGTTTTTTGGATGTTGGGTTCGCTCGCTAATCGCCATTTTGATCATGTCAGTATCGCCTTGCCGCTCGCCGTTATCAGTTGGTTGATGATGCTCAGCCGCAGCCGCTTTCTCGATGCACTTAGCTTGGGTGAAGACAGTGCGCGCTCACTCGGTTTTAATAATCATCGCGAGCGTGGAATTTTGCTATTGGGGATTTCCATCGGTGTGGGAGCCTGTGTAGCGGTGAGTGGTGCAATTGGATTTATCGGCTTGGTGATTCCCCATCTGTTGCGCCCGTTTGTCGGTTATCGCCCCGGCCGATTAATGGTTGCCAGTGCACTTGGTGGCGCATTGCTCTTAGTGCTTGCCGATATTTTGGTGCGTCAATTTGATAGCGCGCGCGAATTAAAAATAGGTGTGGTTACTTCCTTAATAGGCGCGCCCTTTTTTCTATTATTGATTCTAAAAACCCGTTCACGGTGGGCGTGATGATGACCACAACACTGAGTGCCCAACAAGTTTCATTTACCCGCGATGGCAATAGTATTTTAGCTAACGCGGATTTGACGTTATCGGCAGGCGAATTAGTAGGATTGATCGGCCCTAATGGCGCCGGTAAAAGTTCGCTGTTGCGGATGATGGCAGGTTTACAGCAACCTGATTCCGGACAGATTTATTTGACCTCGCAACATGACCAACAACAATTGCTTAACGATTTTTCGGGCCGTGAACGCGCGCAATTATTGGCGTATTTACCACAGCAAGAAACACCTGCCTGGCCATTACACGTCGAGCATTTGGTAGGGTTAGGGCGCGCACCCTGGCACAAACCCATGAGTGGAAAATCCTCGCGCGATAAACAGGCGATTGAACATGCATTGAATATCACTGAACTACAGCCGTTGCGCCAGCGTATTGTGACCACCTTATCCGGCGGTGAATTGCAACGCGCGTTGCTTGCGCGTGTTTTTGCAGGTGAGCCACACATTATTCTCGCCGACGAACCCATCGCTGCGCTCGATCCTTATCATCAATTACATGTGATGGAGTTGCTTGCCGAACATGCGCAGCAGGGCGGGGCGGTGTTAGCTGCATTGCATGATTTAAGTTTGGCCGCACGTTTTTGTTCGCGTTTGGTGTTATTACACCACGGGAAAATTATCGCCGATGGTCAGCCGATTGATGTGCTCACCACCGAAAATCTGGAACAGGTTTACGGTATCAGCGCTTACGTAGATTGCCGTGATGATGGTGTGGTGATAATCCCGCGCAAGCGGGTGCTTTAAATATAGCCCCGCGTAAACAGGTGCTCTGAATATAGCCCCGCGCGCACATGTGGTATAGAGGTTGATAAAATGAAAGCAGGCGTATTTAAATTTTTCGTCAATCTTTGGCCGCCACTCTTTTTCTCGGGCATTTCAGTTTCTTATTTAGCCATCGATTATCGAGAAGTGCGTGTAACATTAAAGTTACGTTGGTATAACCGTAACTATGTTCGCACGCAGTATGGCGGCAACCTCATGTCCATGACCGACCCTTGGTACATGTTGATGATTATGAATAATCTCGGACGCGATTATTTTGTGTGGGACAAACACGCCGAAATTGATTACATCGCACCCGGCAAAACCCATGTACACGCACACTTTATTATCAATGACGATATCCTCAATGATATTCGTGCAAAAACGGCTAATGGCGAAAAATACGTACCTGAATTTTTAGTGGATATCAAAGACATTCATGGTCAGCTCATCGCGCGGGTAAAACGCCGTGTCTATATAAAGTTAAAGCCTAAAGCGCGGTCAAATTAACGCTTGATCAAACTACTATCCAATATTCGCTAGCACCTAGCTGGAAAATTTTATGCTTAATGTTGCTCTCTGTTCTTATGGTATGTCAGGCAAAGTATTTCACGCACCACTGATCAGTTCTGAATCGGGTTTGGTGTTGCACACGGTATTACAGCGCAAAGAAACTACGGCGCGCGATGATTATCCACAAGTTCACATCGCAACAAGCTTTGAAGACATTATTGCCAATCCGGACATTCACTTGGTGGTCGTCAATACTCCTAATGAATTGCATTACTCTATGACTAAGGCCGCATTGCAGGCCGGCAAACATGTCGTAGTAGAGAAGCCTTTTACCTTGAGTATTGATGAAGGCAATGAATTAATCGCCTTGGCAAATAGCCAGCAAAAAATTCTTTCAGTGTTCCAAAATAAACGTTTGGAAAGTGACCATCTGGATGTGCAGAAAGTTATTCAATCTGCTGCGTTGGGGCGTCTTGTTGAAGTGGAATGGCACTATGACCGCTACCGCACGACTGTCACCCACAAAAAATGGAAGGAAGACAATCTTCCCGGTTCTGGCACCTGGTTTGATTTAGGTATTCACATGGTGGATTCCATGTTGTGCCTCTTTGGTAAACCCACGTCGGTTTACGCCGATATGCGCAGCCTGCGTCGTACAGAAGGCTCAACCGATTATTTTAATGTGTGTTTTCACTATGCCGACATGCGTGTGATTCTCCGCTCCAACACTTATGTGAGCGAAAAAGGCGCGACGGTTAGTATTCACGGCGATAAGGGTTCTTTTTTAAAATTCGGACAGGATGTTCAAGAAGGGCAATTAGTGAATGGCATAACACCAGGAATGCATGGCTGGGCGGAGCAAGGTGAAGATAATTACGGTGTTTTGCATACGCATCATAATGGATCGTCTAATCGCATTAGCATGTCGGGGCAAAATGGCTGCTATGAACAGTATTATCGAAATATTGTGGAAGTGATTACCGGTAAAGCACCACTGATTTTTTTGCCGCAGCAATCCCTGCTGGGCGTTGAGTTATTGTTAGCGGGTGAGGAAAGTGCAAAGCAACAACGTCTAATTAATGTGTAACTTAATTCAGGTTTTTATTTGCTGGCTGCGACAAGACTAATTGGCCATTTTCCAGCGGAATTGTTTGGCCCGGATCGTAAGACATACGCACAACTTCTTCTTTGTCTTTCAAACGATAGGTTACGTCATAGCCGGTAATTTCTTCGCGGGTTTCATAAACGGTTTTGCAGCTTTGTTCTACCGTTGTATAAGTATCACCTTTTTGCATATTACCTTGCACTTTGTCACCGGCATAGCCACCAGCTACCGCGCCTGCAACAGTCGCGACTTTTTTGCCGTTACCACCACCTACCTGATTACCTAGCGCACCACCCACTACCGCTCCGATGACTTTACCGGCAATACGGTTGGTATCTTGCACTGGTTTTTGGCGCACTACGGTTTTATCAACGCATTCTTCATGCGGGATTTTAATGTCTTTAGTGACTGCAACAGTCTGAAGTACCTTGGCGTGATCAGGCTCTTTGTTGAATTGATAACTGGCAATCGCACCACCGGTGGTGGCTACGCCAATACCAAGCAATGTGCCGATAATCATTGATCTGTTCATAAAATCTAACCTCTCACATAAATAGCCGTTTTTACAGCAGGTGCGCCAGTGTAGGCGCTTTTTTCCTTAACGCTGGCTTAATGGAGGTTAATCTTCTAAAAAAGTTGCGACCTACGTACTATTTTGCGCGCTTATTCTTGGTTTTTTTAGGCTTTTGCTGGGGATATTCTAGCCAGCGATGCAGACCATACAGGCTTGCACACCACAAAATAATGAGCAGTGACACTAGCAACAGGACGATAAAAGCAAAGATATCCGGCGCTTTCATCAGTGTGGTCATCAGTGAATCCTGATAATAAAAAAACCACTGGTGGCCATCTGGAAATACCTGCACATGAAGCCAATAAAATACTGCTTTAGGGCCGATTAACAATACTGCTGTGGCGATAATGGCGAAGCCTGTTAAAAAGCCCAACAGTATTTTTTTAATGGGTGGCAGTGTTAACCGTTGTTGATGAGCTAAAAAAATCAATCCAATCCAAAATAGTAAGCAGATCATTCCCGCCACATAAAACACATCAATTAAATTGGCCACATCTTGGAGATGAGTAATTTCTGCCTCATGCATCAATGTCGTTGTTGAACCATTTTTTAAGCTGTAGCTAATTTCCCGCAATCCTGCGCCGCTGGCTTGCACTGCGTCGCTGATCTCGCCAAATAAACGCCAGTGATCTTTTGCTGTAGTAAATTCAAAATCATCTTTATAGCGGTTGAGCGGCGCATATTCGGCGATGTGTTTATCCAAATGCAATAATTGATAACCCGTCGGGTACGCGAAATGAAGTTGCGCAAGCAAATGCCAGCTTACCAATACGAGGGTGATGAGTTGGCAGGTGAAAAATATTGGCCAGAAGATAAAGCGATTTACCATCTCTAACGACTCTTAATAATGAAGTGCAAAAGTAACATGCCAAGCCTACTCCTGCTACCTTATAAGGTAGCAGGACGTGCAGGGGATGCATGGATGAACATGGGGAATGTTCGGTATAGCAAGCAGTTAATATCGGTAAAAAATTGGAATAGATTTTGGGTGCAGTAGACAGAAGATTCTTCTATGCTTGAACCATACGCCCACCCAGTGGTTGAGTCGCGCGGAGGGTGGGCTTTTTTTGATCGTAATAAAAATGTCGTAATTTTGTCATAGAATCTTAAAAGCTATAGAGCGAATTTATCCACACTTCTATTTGTGAGATCACACAGTGCCAGAATCAGTAGCGTCACCCGCCAAAAATACATTTCCTGCCTATGGCATTTGGTTGTATACCGAAAAAAGCCCTGCGATTAAAAGCTTGAAAAAAGCACACAGCCCAAGTGTGCATGGTGACAAGCACTGGGATTCCAGTTATGTATTGATGGATTACTTTACGCACCATCCGCTCAAGAAAAAAAGCCGGGTATTGGATGTGGGTTGCGGTTGGGGGCCGACCTCAATTTATCTCGCCAGCAAAGGGCACAGTGTTACAGGCCTGGATGTGGATGAAGAAGTTTTTGCGTTTTTAGATGTGCAGGCCGAACTCAATGGTGTGTCGGTAAAAACTCGTCAAGGCGCAATGGCATCGATGAAAAAAGCAGATTTGGAAAAATACGATGTGATCGTCGGTGGTGATATTTGCTTTTGGGATGAATTAACCGATGAATGGTTTGCACTGTTGAAACGTGCTGCAAGCGCGGGCGTTAAAAAATTAGTATTGGCCGATCCGGGGCGTAGCCCATTTTTAAAATTAGTTGATAAGTGCTTCGATCGTTGGGACTGCGAGATGTTTATCTGGTACTCCCTGGAGCCAAAACGTTTTACCGGTAGCTTGTTGATTGTCGAGTTAAACAAATAGCCACTTCAATAACCCGGGCGCAGAAAATATTTTTAACCGGGTTATTTTCCGCAACAGGATTTAACGATTGTTATGCACATGACGCACGTGAATCGGTAAACTAGGGTTCAAATTTTTGTGCGGGTTGATGTATGACACTATTGCTCTCTGCCACGCGTGAGCGCGCGTTGCTTTACACGCTAATGGCGCTGCAGTTTACGGTCATAGTCGATTTTATGATTATGATGCCGCTCTCATCGCAACTCATGGATGCCTTTGCCATCCAACCAGCAGAATTTGGTTTGCTGGTATCTTCTTATTCTCTCGCCGCTGGTGTATCCGCGTTACTTGCCTCCGCAATCGCCGACCGTTTTGATCGGCGCCATGCATTACTCGCGTGTTACCTGGGTTTGACGATTGCAACACTCGGTTGTGGTCTTGCGGATTCCTATTCACTGTTATTAATCGCGCGCATTGTTGCGGGCTTTTTTGGTGGAGTGATGAGTGCTGTTGCTATGGCAATCCTCGGCGATGTAATTCCACCGCAACGACGTGGCCAAGCTATGGGCGTGGTGATGCTGGCGTTCTCACTCGCTGCAGTTGCCGGTGTGCCACTGGGCTTATTTATTGCCAACCACTATCACTGGCAAACACCATTTTTGTTTTTGGTTGTGGTATGTGCGGTCGTGCTATTAGTGAGTTGGTTTGTAGTGCCACCCGTGCGCGGGCATTTACAGCAACAACAAGTGCCCATGTTACAAAGTTATCGCGAACTGCTCAGTGTGCCCAATCATTGGTGGGGTTTTATTACGTCATCGTTGGTGATGTTTGGTGGCTTTATGGTAATTCCTTACATCGCTCCCGCTGTAGTAGCCAATACTGCGTTGGGCAATAGTGATTTACCTTATATTTATTTAGTCGGCGGTGCAGTAACACTGATTACTCGCCCGATTATTGCCAAGTTGACCGATAGCTATCCACATGCGCAAGTATTTACCTGGATAGTGTTATGCAGTTTTATTCCCATTATCTTAGTCACGCAAACCTTGCAGGTCGGTTTGTTTTGGCATCTTACTATGGCGGCGTTGTTTTTTATTTTCGTCAGTGGTCGATTTATTCCGTGTTCCGCACTCGTCACTGCCTCTTGTGAACCACAATTTCGTGGGCGGGTAATGGCCTTCAATTCGGCGATGCAAAATTTAGGTTCTGGTGTGGCAGCGTTTGTTGCTGGCGTCATTATGGTAAAGAGCGATATCGGTGAAATTTTGCGTTACGACTGGGTGGGTTATATTGCATGCTTGGTGGGTTTGGCAACAATTTGGACGGCGAGAAAAGTAAAAGCAATTAGCTAGCAATAGTCATGGTAATTGCAATAGGAGAGCATCGTCCTTGATGCGCTGGCTAATTATTCTGTGCATGAGCAATTCCTTTTCGTATCGTTATTGTTGGTTTGCATTAGTGATTCTCTGTTGAATAATTATACCTCGGCAATGTTGTGTTCAGACGCTGCAGTTGTAATCAGGCGCGTACTGAACGCCTTGGTGTAATCCTGTTTTTCCTGTTCTGCTTTTTGCGCAACCTCGGGTACTGTTTCCACTTCTCTTGCAGGAATGAAAGGTGCGATGGGTTTTATATGTTCATAGCGGCCAGAGGCAATCACTTCATTTTCATCCAGTGCGCGTTTCAGCAGTTGTTGCACTTGTGCGCTGGGTGAATCTGCAGGGCAGGCGATCATATCCATGTAGTCGATGCCTAAACGGTAGGGTGGCCAGCCATTTTCCAAACCGGTTTTGACTAATGCGCGATAGCAGTTTTTTGCACGAGTTACGTCCTCCGGATTTTTTCGGTCAAACAATACTGGAATGGTGCCTGATAAGGTGCGTGATGAACGAGAGGTAACGGCAAGCAGTGGGTCAAAACCGTTATCAGTTAAGCATTTGCTCATCACCGTGCGGTAGCGTTCCACTTCATCAGCGGTGAAGGGTATTAGTGGCGCATACCATAAAATACCAGCACCATCTTTAGCGGGGTGCGAATGTACATCAAGTTTTTTCGCAGTGGGGTCAAGGGCATAAGCGATTTTTAAAAACGCGACTATAGGATAACCCTCTACCGTACCCAAGGTGTTTTTAAGTGCACCAAAGTGACGGCGCAGTGACGAGAAACCCCACTGCGGTAAATAGTCCTGAATTTTTTGCAGTTGTTTAATTTGGTTAGGGCTAAAACTCCATACACGACAGTTGTTTAAACGGCGACGAATATCTTTTACTGAACCGGCAACAGCCGCGCGTGAACCATATAAGGTGCCCAAGCCTGTCCATGCAGAAATATTGCGTTCTTTGGCGAGTTTTCTTAAATAATCCGCACGGGCATTGCCAGTTAATGTTGATGCTAAAGGGGTATCAACTTGAGTAGAAAGAATGCGGCAATCGTTCATCATAATAATGCCGCCGATGCCTGGAATATCTTCCGTAAGTTTATTTAATTCAGTTTGGCTGGCAATAAAGGCTTCATTGCTTTTCCATTCAAACACTAAGATGCGAGTCGCTTCCGGTGAACGAGCCAATTGCACGCGCGCTTTAGTGACTATGCCGAAATTGCCCTGCCGCAATAAACCTGACCAGGAATAACCAGTGCCCGCATTCCAGCGCTTGGCCATTTCGGGGCAATTCAAATCCTGATAGGTGTGACGGAATTCGGTGCCGTTACCCCAATAGCCTTCTAATTCACTGATTGCATCAAAGTGATCGGTAATTGGCGTTAAGCCATAGCCACCATCGAGTGCATTGCCAAGAATATTGCCGTTGGGGCCAACGCCAGTGGTAGGTACTAATAAATCGGCGCCGCTTTTTTTAATCGCTGCGTGTAAATCGGCTTGGGTAACACCGGGTTCAATTAATGCAGTGGATGATCTGACATCGATATGCACACGGCGCAATTGCGATAAATCCACAATAAAACTGCGGCCATCTACTGGTAGCGACGTACCGTAACCAAAATTGCGCCCGCCGCTAATGGGCCAGAGTGGAATTTTGAATTCATTAGCGAGAGCAAGTACTGCCTGAATTGCATCAACTTCTTTAATAACAATGGCGCCTGCAGGCAAACGCTGGCTAGCACCTGTGTCTGCACCGTATTGAAAAGCCGCTTCATCACGACTCAAGACTTTGGCACCTGGGATACGTAATGCTTCGCTGAAAAAAGAGGTAGTCATGTTCATTGTCCTTTTATATGCTGAATAAAAATGCTTGAGAGCAAAAGGTGGGCTTAGTGTTGCGCGTGAAATGTCCAAAAAAATGACAGTCACGACAGCAACTCAAGCTTCAGCAAGAACTATGACAAGAATAAATTTTCCTGTGTTTTCAATGGCTTTATTTATTGTTTTTTGATTGCTGCCATCATATTGACGCTTTTAATTGTTTCCAGATTTTAGGTGGTTAATGATTTTATTATTTTTACTGGCGCTGATTTAAATGCAGGTGTTTTACTGCGTGGGTCATGTGCCGCAGCAATTAATATATTCGCCTCTGGGTAATATGCCATGACATTGCCGCGCGGCAAATCAAATGCAAATACTTTCACCGCTTTCATCTCCCCTTGCGGCGATTCAATATCGACATAATCGCCCGCTGCAATATGCAGCTCATGCAAGTCATCGCTATTCATCAACACTGACCAGCGCGTATCGGTGCCGCGATACGAATCACTTTCTTCGTAAATGATCGAGTTAAATTGCCCTTCACTGCGAATGCTCGCCAGTAAAAAAGGATATTTGCTGCTGATAACTGGAGTGGGTAATGGGCTGGTTTGGAATTGGGCTTTGCCGTTTGGCGTACTGAATTCCGGGTTATAGAGCAGGCGATTTTTAATGGTGAACTCTTGTTTGGTTTGCGCAATATCTTTTAGCTCACTTAAACCAGGAATGGTGGCGGCGATAGCGGCGCGAATGGAGTCATGTTGTTTAAGTTGATTGAAATTCAGTGGAGATTTTGGCAATAAGCGTTTGCCTAATTCACACAGAATCTCCACTTCGGGTTTAACGTTGTGTAAGCGGTCGATACCGCCGTCGCTCAAGCGTACATAATTAAACATGGATTCTTGGGTAGTAGGTTGCCATTCTTCGTCGCGCGCAGTAACCGGTAAAATTAATGCCTCACTGGTTTCCATGCCGGTGATATGGCCTGCGTTTAAGGTCGTCGTTAGATAGACTTTGAAGTTGATCTTATTCAGTGCTGCTTGTGCCCAGCGACTGTTTGGAGTGGCAGAAAATAAATTGCCGCCCATTATTAATGCAGCATCAATTTTTCCTTCCTGCGCCGCAGCTAAACATGCAAGAGTATCCATGCCTGTGGTGCGTGGTAATTGTACATTAAAGTGTTGCTCCAGCTGTTGTAACACATCTTCCGCTAAAATCGGTTTAACGCCAACGGTGCCTATGCCTTGCACATTACTGTGGCCACGCAGTGGTAATAAACCCGCTGCAGGTTTACCGAGCATGCCGCGCAAGAGTGCTAAATTTGCAATCGCCTCAACATTTTCTACGCCGTGTAAATGGTGGGTAATGCCCATGCCCCAAGCAAAAATTGCGTTGTCTGCACGTGCATAAGCCGTGGCGAGTGCGGAAATTTTTTCTTGGTCGATACCACAGCTTGCAACAATAGTTTGCCAATCGGTATTGTCGATATCACTTTTAAATGTTTGAAAATGTTCCGTGTGTTGTGCGATGTAGTCGTTCGCAATCTGATTTGATTCCAGCAGTGCTTTTGCAATTCCTTTTAATAGTGCAAGGTCGCTGCCGATTTTTGGTTGCACATATTCAGACGCAATCCAAGTGCCGCCGCTCAGCATGGATTTAGCGCTTTTAGGCACTGCAAATCTCACCAGACCAGGTTCTTTGGCTGGATTAATCACAATTACTTGTCCACCGCGTTCGCGACAATTTTTTAATTGATGCACAAAGCGTGGATGATTGGATGACGGATTGGCGCCGATCACAAAAATACAATCGCAATTGCCCACATCATCCAATGACACTGTTGCGGTGCCGCTGCCGATCACATTGTATAAACCAACCCCTGTTGCTTGATGGCAATAATAAGAGCAATTATTCACATTGTTCGTGCCATACAAACGCGCGAGTAATTGCAATACAAAACCGGCTTCGTTGGAGGAGCGGCCAGATGAATAAAAAAAACTACGCTCGGGCTTGGTGGCAGCAAAAGCGCGGGCCATTTTGTCCAGTGCGAATTCCCAACTGACGGGTGAGTATTTATTGCCATCGGCCGATTTAAACAGGGGATTGTTCAACCGTCCCAAATGTTCCAGTTCGTATGCGCTCAGTTGTTTAAAATCGTCTAGCGTGTGATTGAATAAATCGGTTGGGATTGGTTCTTGAATATCGGTCGATTGCGCCTGAATACTTTTATTGCAGACTGATGGAAATTCGTTTTTTTCATTGGTCATGCCGCCGCGCTGACCGCCCATGCCCAAACCGCAGGCTTTGCAGGTGTTTTTGCTATTGAGTGCTTTAGCCGAATTCAGCAAGCCAATACGTGCAACGGTTTTTAAGGTATAGAGAACTTTTTTTGGGCCACCGCCCACAATCGTAATGGGTTCTGCGGGGACGGAATCTTTAACAGACATAAAATTAGCGCCAAAAAAATTGTATTAAATGAAGGTTAGGGCGGTTTCTGTTGTATTGCAATACGTTAAATAGCCCGCTTTCTTGTAGAATTAGCCCAGGCTAAATAAGAATTGCGGATATTCCCTATGCCCCACATTTTAATTCTGGAAGATGAACCCTCTATTGCCGAAAGCCTGATTTTTGTGCTCCAGTCAGAGAGCTTTACCACACACTGGGAAAGTCTGGCGAGCAAAGCGCTTGCATACACCAAAGTCCAAACGGTTGATTTAATTATTATGGATGTCGGTTTGCCGGATATGACCGGTTTTGAAGCCTGTAAACAACTGCGCAAATTTTCTGAGGTGCCGGTAATGTTTTTAACGGCTCGTGCTGACGAACTTGATCGTGTTATCGGTTTGGAAATTGGTGCAGATGACTATGTGGTAAAACCCTTTAGCCCCCGAGAAGTGGCGGCACGTGTAAAAGCGATTTTGAAACGCATGCGCCCCATCAGCGCCGCGCCTGAAACAGCGCCGGCACTTGCTCTATTGCCGGCTAAAAACGTGTGCGAGTTTGACATTGATAGCGAGGGTAAACGGATTCATTATCGCCAGCAATTACTACAACTCACGCGGTTTGAATTTTGTTTATTGCAAACATTGGTTGAGCAACCCGGGCGCGTATTTAGCCGCGACCAATTACTGGGTGTTGTGGGCGTGACGGCCGATGCGGGCTATGACCGCAGTATTGATGGCCATATCAAAACCCTCCGCGCCAAATTGCGCGCAGTGAATGAGATTGCAGACCCGATTAAAACCCAGCGTGGTTTTGGTTACTCCTATCAGCCGGAAATAAAATAATGTCGCTAAGCCTGCGCATATTTATTATCTACATGCTATTTGTTGCCTTTTGTAGCTATTTTGTGTTGCGCACGGTGATGGAAGAAATTCGCCCCGGCGTGCGCCAATCTACTGAAGAGACTTTGGTCGATACCGCTAACTTGCTCGCCGAGTTTTTGCGTGAGCCCATGCTCAATAATAAAATTAATAATGAATTCTATGCGGATATTTTTCGTGCCTATGGTCAGCGGACCCCCAATGCCAGTATTTGGGGGGTAGATAAACTTGCGGTTAACCACCGCATATATGTCACCGACAAACAGGGTGTGGTATTGCTTGATTCAAAAAATATTGCTGTTGGGCAGAATTATGCAAAATGGAATGATGTTTATTTGACGCTGCAAGGAAAATACGGCGCGCGTTCATCTCATGAAATTGAAGGCGATGAGAGCAGCAGTATTATGTATGTGGCGGCGCCGATCAAAAATGGCGATGAGATTATCGGCGTAGTATCTGTCGCTAAACCGAATAGCAGCGTGCAGCCATTTATTGATCGCACCCAACGGCGTTTGGGTATTTTGGGTGGCGGCTTAATTTTGCTCGGGTTATTGAGCGGCGCACTTTTTTCCTGGTGGTTGAGCCGCGAGTTGCACAAGCTGCGCGAATATGCGGTGAACGTTAGCCAGGGCGCACGAGCGATAATTCCAGAAAGCAAAATTGCCAGCGGTGAGTTGCGCCAATTGGCGCAGGCACTTGAATCCATGCGCACGGAGCTGGATGGTAAAGCCTACATTGAACACTATGTACAAACCTTGGCTCATGAATTAAAAAGCCCACTTGCGGGTATCCGCGCTGCCACTGAATTATTGCAATCACCACTACTGAACGCACCGGAGCGCGATGAACAGCGGCAGCGGTTTATTGGCAATATCGACAGTGAAAGTCTGCGCTTGCAGCAACTTATCGAACGCTTATTAAATTTGGCGTTAGTTGAGCAACAACAATCTCTACATGACCCCAAACCTATTGCTCTCAATACACTGCTCGATGAATTGCTGGACAACCAACTGGCACGTATCACTCAACAGAACATACGCATTGAAAAAGATTACGCACCTGAATCTGTTATAAACGGCGAATTATTTTTGTTGCGTCAGGCGATTAATAATTTGCTCGATAACGCGCTCGATTTTACGCCGCAGGGTGGATTGATTTCGCTGCGCACCGCCGTAGAAAACAATCGGCTAATAGTCTCAATTACCAATCAAGGCGAAGCCATTCCTGATTTTGCCTTTGCGCGTTTAACCGAGCGCTTTTTCTCGTTGCCACGCCCGGCAACGGGTAAAAAGAGCACGGGGCTGGGTTTGAATTTTGTGCAGGAAGTGGCCACGCTACACAATGGTAGTTTGGCTTTGCACAATACCCATGAGGGAGTGGTGGCGACTTTAGGTTTTCCGCTGTAATTATCTAGTCGCCGTGGGTCGCGCTATTCTAAAAAGTAACGCGTCATCCTTTCTCCCACATACAACTCCACCAAAACTCCATATTCCCCACACAAAAATTCCATTTTCAGCGTGCATTATTTCTCTTAATTAACCCAAGGAGAAATCTATGAAACGCCCGTTATTATTTAAATTCCTCGCCATTGGCTTATTAATGCTGTTGCTGTTGATACCGATTGGTATGATCGGTCATTCAATTGATGAGCGCCGTGCATACAGTGAGCAAGTGGTGCGCGATATCGCTAACAGTTCCAGCCATAGCCAAACGTTGGTTGGGCCGGTGTTAGTGATTCCCTACACCAAAGTGGAACGCACTGTAACCATAAATCATAAAAAAGAAAGTGAAGTCGAAGTGCGCACCGTTTCCGGCAAGTTGCAGTTTTTGCCCGAGCTGTTTCGTTTTAATGGGGATGTCACTACCGAGTTGCGCAAACTGGGGATTTATTCGGCGCGGCTTTATCATGCCACCAGCCAAATCGATGGCCATTTTATTATCCCTGCCAATTACGGCATTACTGGCGACCTCGCTGATTATTCCTTCCTTAAACCCTATGTGGCGGTGGGCATCAGCGACATTCGCGGCATTAAAAACTCATTGCAATTGCAACTCAATAATAAAACTTATGAATTTGAACCCGGCTCAGAACTTAAAATTCTCGGTGACGGTGTTCATGCGAATTTTCCTTTGGATGTAGTGCAAGTGACTAACGGGAAAATCCAAAAAATGAGTTTTGCTTTTGATTTGCAGTTGGATGGCACTGAGCAGTTACATTTTTCACCTATCGGCAAAGAAACCCATGTCTCACTCAGCTCTGATTGGCCACATCCACGGTTTATAGGGAATTTCTTGCCAGTAGACCGCAGTGTAAGCAAAACAGGATTTACTGCCCGTTGGCAAACATCGTATTTTTCTACCAATTTTTCTGAGTACTTTTATACCTGTGCGCGCAGCAATGAATGCGATCAATACCAGCAGCGTCAATTTGGTGTGAGTTTGATTGATCCGGTGAACCAATATGTAAAAAGTGATCGCGCAATTAAGTATGCGCTGTTGTTTATCGCGTTAACTTTTGCCAGTTTCTTTTTGTTCGAGGTGCTGAAACGTTTACAGGTTCATGCGGTGCAATATGGGTTAGTGGGTATGGCACTGGCATTTTTCTATTTATTATTATTGTCGCTTGCTGAGCATATCGGCTTTGCCTTGGCTTATACGCTTTCCTCTGTCGCGTGCGTATTGTTAATTGGTTTTTATGTCTCGCATGTATTGCAAAGTGCTTGGCGTGGTATTGGTTTTACTGCCGGTTTGAGCTTCTTATATGCCTTGCTTTACGGTTTATTGAGTGCAGAAGATTATGCGTTGCTGATGGGTTCACTGTTGCTGTTCGTATTGCTGGGCGTATTTATGCTGCTCACACGCAAAGTGGATTGGTATTCCTTAGGTGCTGGAAAAACAGAGTTTTCAAAGGAGTGATCCAGCGATGAACTTGATTATTTCTATTCTGATTCTAGTGTTGCCATCTGTAGTGGGAGGAGGGATTCTTTATGGGTTTTGGAAGCAGGGAGTTTTAGGGCGGATCTTTTTATTATGTGTATTTTGTTTGGGTGCTGTTGAAGCTCACTCCATTATTTATCCGAAAAAGCAATTGCTGGAGAATTATGCGCGGGTGATTGGAGGTAATTTGTAATCTGGCATTAGGTATTCCACTGTTATTGGGTTAGAGGTGCTCAGTGCGTACCTCTAACCCAAGTTAACAAAGCAGTTTATTTTAAGATTGCTTCGATCTGTGCTAATTCATCACTGCTGAAATCCAAATTATTTAACGCAGCTACTGAATCGTCAATTTGCGCCGGGCGGCTGGCGCCGATCAGGCAGGTGGTAACCGCATCGTTATGCAGTGTCCATGCAATTGCCATCTGCGCCAGTGATTGGCCGCGCGATTCTGCGATGTGATTCAATGCTTGTACTTTCTGAATTTTTGCTGGGGTGATGTCTTTATCGCCTAAATAAATTTGTTCAGCGCGTGACGCGCGTGAGCCTGCAGGAATGCCGTTCAAGTATTTATTAGTCAACACGCCTTGTGCGAGGGGCGAGAATACAATCGAACCCACACCTTCCTCTTTTAATACGTCGGTTAACCCATTTTCAATCCAGCGATCAAACATGTTGTAGCGCGGTTGATGGATCAACAGCGGTGTACCCAGCTCACGCAAGATACGCACAGCTTCTTTGGTTTGCGCCGGTTGGTAATTGGAGATCCCCACGTAAAGCGCGCGACCGGAGCGGACGATAAAATCCAGCGCTTGCATGGTTTCTTCCAGCGGTGTTTCCGCGTCCATACAGTGGTGATAAAAAATATCAAAATAATCGAGGCCAGTGCGCTTCAAACTTTGGTCGCAACTGCTTACCAGATATTTGCGTGAACCGCCAATACCGTAGGGGCCTGGCCACATATCGTAACCGGCTTTGCTGGAGATAATTAATTCATCGCGGTAGTGTGTAAAATCCTGTTTAAAAATGTTGCCAAAAGTAGACTCGGCAGAGCCAAAATGCGGGCCGTAGTTATTGGCTAAATCGAAATGGGTGATACCCAAATCAAATGCACGGCGTAGCATGGCGCGCGCATTGGATTGTGAATCCACCGCGCCGAAGTTTTGCCATAAACCTAAAGACAAACGCGATAAGCGGATACCACTTTTACCGCAGCGTTGAAATTTCATGGTTTTATAGCGGTCGGGATGGGCAACGTACAGCGGATTAGGTTCGTGGGCTATCATTTTTTGTCCTGGGAGTATTGAGAATTTAAGCGTAACCGAGGCGCGCATTTTACCTGAAAAGCCTTATCGGCAAGCTTGGGAGAGTGTAAAGAAAAGTAGCTATTAATAAGTAAAAAATCCCCGGCAGATTGTCTGGCGGGGATTGTTTTTTTTAATGCTTATCGTGTTTTTTGTTGTTTCCTTTACCTTTGTCTTTCCCACCAGGTTTTTTCTTATCGTGATCGTGATCATGTTGATGCTCACGTTGATAGCTTTCTTCATATTCGACTGATTTGATGAAATATACCGGCCGTTCACACGCGTGATATTTGTGACAATGTTTGCCCCAGTTTTTGGCATGGCCGGGCGGTACATGCAGATAGGTGGGTTTATATTTGGAATACTTGGAGTCTTTAACAATCACAACAGGCTGTGGGTAGTAAACATCTGGATGCGAGTCTTTGCCCAACTCAACGCGGCCGTAGACACCGGGGGCGACTTCACCTTCCAGCACTACATTGATCCCAATGTCATCTGCCTGTGCAGGTAAATTTGCCAGCACACTAAAACACATCATTAGGGTTGCAATTTTTTTGTTCATTTATAGGTACCTCTGTTGTTAAACACATAATGAGCATAGTGCTCTGGCATTAAGTATCCAGTGTAATGTGGCATATAGTGTAGTTTTTGGCGTCAATGGTAGTTTAACGAATCGCATAATTGGCGACCAATGCTCACTTCATCACCCATTTGTTATAACTCGCCTTTACTATAGACGGATTTCCCTGCATGCAAGCAGCGCTGTCGCGGCAAGGGGACATTCGCTGATTCAGGCACTATAATGCGGCCTTTGTTCGCTTGCCTCTTGGCACACATCACTTTCTTACCCACCATCACAAGGTAGATCCATGATTATCAAGCCTAAAGTTCGCGGTTTTATTTGTACCAACGCTCACCCGCAAGGCTGTGCAGCTAACGTTCAAGAGCAAATCGCCTTCACCAAAGCCAAAGGACCTGTGGCCGATGCCCCCAAAAAAGTATTAATACTGGGCAGCTCTACTGGCTTTGGCTTGTCCTCACGTATTACTGCTGCATTTGGCGGTGGTGCCGATACCTTGGGTGTCTGCTTTGAAAAAGAGCCGAGCGATGCCAAAACCGGTACTGCTGGTTACTACAACACCTCAGCATTTCACGATGCGGCCAAGGCAGAGGGTTTATATGCCCACACGATTAATGGCGATGCTTTTTCTGATTCACTAAAAGAGCAGGTGATTACTGAGCTGAAGAACTCAATCGGCAAAGTGGATTTGGTCATTTACAGCCTTGCCTCTCCGCGCCGTACTGACCCTAAAACCGGCGAAGTTTACAACTCTGTACTCAAGCCAATCGGCAAACAATACGTCTCTAAAAACCTCAATACCGATACGCTGAAAATTGCCGATGTCACCATCGAGCCAGCATCTGACGAAGAAATCGCCAACACCGTTAAAGTGATGGGCGGCGAAGATTGGGAAATGTGGATTGACGCACTCAAAGGCGCTGATCTGCTTGCCGATAATTTCCAAACCGTTGCCTATACCTACCTCGGCGACAAGTTGACCTGGCCAATTTACGGTAAAGCGACTATCGGTAAAGCCAAAGAAGATTTGGATCGCGCTGCAAAAACCCTGAGCGCAAAACACGGTGGTAAAGCGCGTGTTGCGGTGTTGAAAGCGGTTGTGACCCAAGCGAGTTCTGCAATTCCGGTAATGCCACTGTATTTGGCAATTCTGTTCAAAGTGATGAAAGAGCAGGGCACTCATGAAGGTTGTATTGAGCAGATCCAGCGTTTATTTAAAGAGTGTTTGTATTCTGCAACTCCACGCTTGGATGATGCGGGCCGCTATCGCGTAGACGAGCTGGAATTAAACCCTTCAGTACAAGCCAAAGTAGAAGCCATTTGGGAACAAGTGACGGAAGAAAATTTGTTTGAACTAACGGATTTTGCTGGATACAAAGCAGAATTCCTGCGTCTGTTTGGCTTCGGTATAAATGGAGTCGATTACGACGCGGAAACATCACCGCTGGTACAGACGAACTTCTAATCTGGTCTAAAATTTTTAGGCTTGTTTAGATAATCCCCCGCTTCGGCGGGGGATTTTTTTATCTACTATTACATTTATTGGGAGTACAAATGCGCAAACGTATTGCGATAGATATGGACGAGACTATTTGCGACACACTCACTCGTCACCTCGATTGGTACAACACCGAGTTTCAGCAAACCCTCACCAAAGCCGATCTTTACGCGACTAAAATTTATCACAAAGTACCTGAGGCCCATCTTGCTCGCGTAAGAGCCTATCCCGATATCCCCGCGTTTTTTGCTGATATTCCGCCGTATGAAAATGCAATAGACGTGATTCGGGAATTACATGACTCCTACGATATAGTGATCGCTACAGCGGCAATGGAGCATCCAACCTCGTTTGCACCAAAATATGAGTGGTTGGTAAAATACCTGCCGTTTTTATCGCCGATGAATTTTATTTTTTGCGGCAAGAAAAGTGTGGTGCAAGCAGATTATTTAATCGATGACAGCTCGCGCCATTTTGATGGGTTTGTCGGGCAGGGAATTTTGTTTTCTGCGCCACACAATATGGCGGAAGTGGAAGAAATACGGGTCAATAACTGGTTGGACGTGCGCGCCTATTTTTTGCGTTAACTGCCTGTTTTGAGTGATAGTGTAAGCAATCCAATAATTAATCGGCAGCTGCCGATCTACTTGCAGAAATCTTGTTTATGTCTTTTTTCCATCATCTAAAAGGTGTTATTACCACCTTATTATTTGTGCTGCTGACCAGTGCGGTTTTTCTACCAATAATGGTCTTGGCATTGTTGAAGGTAGGTTTGCCTTTTACCCGTTGGCAGGCGCTGTGTAATCGCTGGCTTGATTGGTTGGCGAGTTTGTGGATGGATGCGAATGCAGGCCATCAGGCACTGTTGCTGCCCACACGTTTGGAGATTGAAGGTTTGGAAAATCTGAGTAAACAGGAGTGGTATATGATGGTGGCGAACCATCAATCCTGGGTGGATATTTTATTGTTGTTGCGCATATTCAACCGGCGCATTCCTTATCTCAAATTCTTTTTAAAGCAATCATTGATCTGGGTGCCTTTGCTTGGGTTGGCATGGTGGGCACTGGAATTTCCTTTTATGCGTCGTCACACTAAAGCACAAATTGCGCGTGATCCCTCTTTGCAGGGTAAAGATGTGGCGCAGACCCGCAAAGCCTGCGAGAAATTTCGTTACAACCCGGTCACGATTATTAATTTTCTTGAGGGCACGCGTTTTACGCCTGCAAAATATGCACAACAAAAATCCACTTATCGACATCTGCTCATGCCCAAAGCGGGTGGGTTGGCTTTTACCTTGGCAGCAATGAATGGGCAATTGCATCATTTATTAGATGTCACTATTTATTATCCCGATGGTATTCCAAGCTATTGGGATTACGCCTGTGGGCGAGTAAGGCGAATTCGGGTACATATTCGTCAGTTGCCGATCCCGTTGGAGTTAATTGGCGATTACACCGAAGACGCTGTATTTCGCGCAAATTTTCAACAATGGGTGAATCAACTCTGGCGGCATAAGGATGATTTAATAGAGTCGCTGAAACGCAGTGAGGAAAATTAAGCTAGGAAAGTCGCGGCGGTTGACGGTATGCTTGTTGCGGAACCTTGTCATAGTGAATACTCACAAGGATAAAGTAAGTCCGTAAACACCGTTAGGAGAGCCGCATGTTGTATACGCTGAATGATCTTTTTGCCAAATTAGGTCTACCCAACTCTCCCGCCGCGATTGATGCCTTTATTCAAAAGCACAACCCGCTACCGCAAGCCGAGCCTTTGGCTGGTGCCTCTTTTTGGACTGCCGAACAAGCGGCATTCCTGCGTGAAGCCCGTCAGCAACATTCTGATTGGGCTGAAGTTGTCGATGAGCTTAATTGCCTGTTGCGCGACTAATTTTTCCTCTCTCGCACCCAAACGACCGGCTCTGAGCCGGTCGTTTTCATTTGGCTGTCAGCAATTCTATGTTATGGTTCATCCCTCTTAATTTGAGGTAACAGGACTGCACAATGTATAAATTTCCCCTTGCTATTGCGCTTGCTGCGCTGACTACAACTGCTTTTGCCGATGATGAAAAACGCCCTTGGGACGTGGAAGTCGATATAGGTGCAATCGCCACATCGGGCAACACCGAAACGACCAGTATTCAATTCAAAGTGGATGCCAAGCAAAATCTGGAAAAATGGGAAAACCAATACATCTTCAATTCTCTTTTTAAAGAAGATGAAGTTGAAAAGGATGACGGTACCAAAAGCACCGAAAAAACCGCTGAAAAATATTTTGCCTCGGCGAAATTTGCTTATTTAATCGGCGTGGAAAAATCCTATCTATTTGGTTTTGGTTCGCATACCGACGATAAATTTGGTGCTTATCGCACTTACAGCACAATCGCACTGGGTTATGGTGATTGGCTTTACTCCAGCCCAACACTCAACTGGTTTGTGGAAGCGGGTCCGGGTTATTTTGAAGGTGAAAAAGTAATCGAAAGCGATGACGAGCTTATCCCCGATACCATTAGCGATGAAAGTGGTGCAATGCTGCGTGCGGCCACCGCAGTTGAGTGGAAAATTACCAGCAACGCCGAATTCAAACAGGCTATCAGTGTAGAAGCGGGTTCGGATAACACCCGTACCGTAAGTGAAACCTCTCTGGCGACCTCCATAAATGGCAGTATGAAAATGAAGGTGGGTTTTGCGGTTGCTAATGATAGCGATGTGGCGCCGGGTAAAGAAAAAACGGATACCACTACTTTTGTGAATTTGGTGTACAGTTTTTAACTAAATGCATAGCGCCTGCGATAGTTTTTGTCGTTAGGCGCAGTGCGTATTAATACTAACAATTCTGTTGTGTTATTTATTTCGGTTTTTGATTGCAGGTTTTTCTGCCCTAACTGTTTTTAAACCCTATGGCCTCAGCTCATTTTTCGCGCGCATTGTTAACTCCCCGTCACTGGTTTACTTGGTTGGGCGTGGGCGTTTGGTTTTTAATTGCGCAATTACCTTATCGTGTGCAATTGGCTATGGCGCGTGGGCTGAGCCCATTATTACGCATCAATAAAAAACGTTTGAATCAGGCGCAAACCAATTTACGGTTATGTTTTCCTGATTTAAGCGATGCTGAGCGCGAAGCATTATTGCGCGAGACTTTATTTTCTACAGCCATGGCGGCATTTGAAACGGGTATCGCCTGGTTCTGGCCGAAGTCACGGTTACGTAAATTATTTACCATCACCGGTACCGAGCATATCGAGCAGGCACAAGCAGAGGGACAAGGCGCCTTACTGTTAAGTTTGCATTTCACTACGCTGGATATTGGTAGCGCTATGCTTGGCCAATACGTGAATTACGATGGTATGTATCGCCCGCACGCCAATGCTGTTTATGATTATTTGCAAAAATCCCGACGTGAAGCTTATTGCAAGGGCGGCATGGCATTTAGCCGCGACAATGTGCGGGCAATGGTAAGCCAGTTGCGCAAAGGTCGCATGATTTGGTATGCACCGGATCGCGATTTGGGGGAAAAGATGTCGGTGTTCGTGCCATTTTTTGGCGTGCAAACTGCAACTGTAACTGCAACCGGACAGTTTGCACGTATGGGGCGCGCTAAAATAATTCCGTTTACGCAGCGTCGATTAGATGATGGCAGCGGCTACGCCGTGACTATCCATCCACCATTTGAAAATTATCCCACCGGTGATGATATTGCCGACGCACGTCGCGTAAATGAATTTATGGAGCAAGAGATTTTAAAATGCCCAGGCCAATATTTTTGGGCGCAACCGCGTTTTAAAACTCGCCCGAATGGCGAGCCTTCGGTTTATTGATTTATCTTTCCATTTATTTGTCCTTCACGGGCTTGTCTGAATAATGGACTTGCCCGTTTTCATCAGTCCAGCGATAAATAGTCTTTGCAGGTTTTGAATCATCTTCCGCCGAACTTGAGTAAGTAGGATCATTAGCGGTAGGGGTTCTAGCTGTCTCTGCTTCATTTATCTCTTTTACTTGATAAATTCCCATGCCATTGGCAGGCACAGTTTCGTTACTAAAAATAATTTCGGACAGTTGGTTTAACTTTGGATTCATCATTAAAGGTAATTTGTTAGATGAATTTAATTGTTGCTGAAATTCCGGGTCGCTAATAATGGCGATTACGCGTGGATCCTGTTTGATAGTTTGTACCCGCCCCCATGCTTGCACCATTTTTTCTGCCGCTGCCTGCGCACCTGCTTCACTTTTCACATCGGATTGCGCCATTAGTGCCTGCACACTAGGGTTATTCATTAATTCTTGAAAGCCAGGGTCACGCAGCAGGGCATCGGTATCGCCCGTGGTGAGAATAGATTGGATTTTTTCATCGGCTATCAAGTCTTTCATTTGTCCGTTATTAGTGACTTGCTGCACGTGCGTGAGCATGCTCTGTGGATTCTCTACAAAAGCCTTGGTGATTTGTGTGGTGGTTTTATCATTCAAGGCAAAATCAACAGCAGTAGCAGCCGCATTACCCATTAATTTCTTTGCACTGGCTTCAATAAACGAATCGTTGCTTTTGCTCAAGTCACGCACATGCGGCACATCGGTTGCTGGAGCGCGTGTAGTGTCGCGAGTATTGTCGAGTACGTGTATATCGTTTGCTTGTTCTTGTGGTGCCGGTATTTTAGGAGTTAGCACCAGACCTATCGCATACACCACGAGCAATCCCACTAATGCGCCCATTAATACACCAATACCTGCACCGCCAATTTTGGAGCCGATTTGCGTGGTGTTTGTTTCAGGAATTAATTTCGCGAGCAAATTGAGTAGCAAGCTGACAATCCAACTTACTAATAAAAAAATAGTTGTACCCGCAATAAAATAAACGATCAAACCATCCAGTGAGGTGTGTTGCATTAATAATTTAGCACCAGGTTTGGTGAACACGATCGCCGCTGGGTAAGCAACAATCCAGCCGAGCACACGGTTAATTGAGCCTATAAATCCTTTCTGATAACCGCGCCAGGTAAAAAAAGCGAGCAGGGCAAAAAATACGATACTAGTGATGTGCATAGTTATTATTCCTTCTTAGTGCCGTTGCCGGGTGATAAATCCAGACGTAAATTCTGTTTAATCTCGCGTGTAAAACCTGCGGGTACTTCTGCCTTGTGTGCATACGTTCCCCACTCACTGACTACATCTATTATCTGTTGAATTATTGTTTTTGCTTCTTTGGTGAAATTACTAATTAGCTTGGCAGTTGCCAGTAAATCATCGTGCGTAAAATTATCGCGTTTGCCATTCATACTTAATTGATGTGAGTTGACCCAAGGTGAACCGGGCTTGTAGCTGTAAGCTACATCAAAGGCGGGTGCGAGCTGCCATTGCGTGCGCGGGCCGGGCAATATAAAGCCGAAATTTTTGCTGTGATCATCATGGTTGCGCGCGACAATGTTAAATACCATTCTGCGATAAATTTCTACTGCCTCAGCACGCGTTAAACGCAATTGTCGTGCGACGGAAAATAATTGTTCGTAACTATAGTGGCCGGGCATTTTGAAATCGGCATGATCCATGGCGCAGAGCGATTGGTAATGTAATTTATGGTTGCCAATACGATCAAAACGCTTTGTTAAAAAATGCGCTCGCTCGCCATCGATTAATAATTCGCAGTGTGCCATCTCTATACCGGCATCTTTTGCCATTAAATAATAAGCATATTCCATTCGCCCAAACCCTTGCGGGTCACCAAAGGTTTCGCGTGAATTTCCCTGTTCAGCAATACCATCAAATTTTAATAAATAGTGATCAAATCCTTCGGGGGCAGTTACTTGGCCAGAACGAATTTCGGTGCGGGTTTGATTAATTGCCACCAATGCTTTTGCGCGTGCGCCGCCTGCCGATGTGCCCACTTGTAAAATCGCCGTCAGATCATCGTTACCTGCGGTGTGTAACTGGCCGCTAACACCGGCGCGTTGATCCAAGACCTGTTGCGCCATGCTGATTAATGATTCCAATTCCAATTTGTTATTACCGCTCTGTGCCTGACGCAGGGCAGGGGCATATTCCAGCGCGCCCATACCGCGTTTACCACTATAGAGCAGACGTTCGAGCGGATTAAAACTCTGCGGGTCGCGGCCATTGCGCGCTAACCAGGCATTAATAACGGCATTACCAAAATCATCAGGCAGGGTATCGGCAAAACATGCAGGCAGACCTTTGTAGGTCTCGCGATTGAGTTGCGGGAAATGAAAGATTCGCGTGCTGTCGATTTGGCTGGGCATATGCAACGGAGCAATTTGTACCCCGGTTTTTACCCATTCTGGCGTGTACTCAAAGGTTGCGATAGCCGTGTCGGGTGACCAAGCGAGAGCACCGACTAATTTGTCCCATAACCAGACTTCTGCAAGGTTTTGCATTACCAGTCCAGCCCTGGTTCTGCTATGCCCTCGGCAGTGCGCTGAGAGCCCGATTGATATGAAGTAGTGCGTGCACGCTGGCGCTGTTTGCCGCGCAATTTAAGTTGCTCCAGCGGGCTAGGTGGTGTGGCGGGCAAAAAATTATCCAGTTGTTCCAGTGCATTCAACGCACGTAAGGCGGCCACCATGTTTTCCAACTTGCCCCCACCCGCCATCAATTGACGATAACTTTTAGCGGTTATGCCAATTTCATCTGCAAGCGCCTGTTGTGTCATGTTTCGCTCCAGGCGCAAATGTTCTACACGGCTTCCCAGTTCAGCAGCTATGGCTGTATTGGTCATGGATTGATAATTCATAATGAGTATTTAATTACCTTAAAATTGATAATTTCGCACATTATAGATAATTTTATACCTATTATTAATATTTTTCACTATTTGGGTAATTTATTATCTTTTGTTGTTGTTTATTGATTTTTTGGGTATTTATTTACCTTTTATTTTTTAATTGAGTATCGTGCCAGTGCGAAAAGCACAGCAGGGCAGTAATTGCGCCGACCAATGCAAAAAACATATCAGATTGAGTATCCCAAGGGTCGCCCTGAGTGCCCAAAAACTCATCGGCACCTTGGCCGAGAATGAGGGCAGCAGCGCATTCTATAAGTTCGTAGGTTGCGCTGATCGCCAACACAATACACAGGATAATGAAAGCGAGCATCTTGGCGCCATTGACAACGCGGTGGCGAATTAATATTTCACGGGCGACTAATGCCGGGACAAAGCCTTGGAAAAAATGGCCGATTCTATCGTAGGGATTACGTGCCAAATCAAACCATTCCTGCAAGCTAAAGCCCAGAGGTACGCGGGCATAGGAGTAGGCGCCACCCAGTATTAATACGAGGGCGTGGATAAGAATGCACCAGTAGAGCAATTCGGTAAGGGGAAATTTTTTGTGGGTGGCGATAAGAATAGGTACTGCAATCAGAACCGGAATTATTTCCAGCACCCAAGTAGTCCGATCAAACGGATTCAGCCCTGAAAAGACAAGCCCAATGCCGGTGGCGAGCAGCATGAGTATATGAGTGGTGTTGCGTGTAATCGGCATAATCGCGCCCTAAGCTGATTGAATATTTGGTAAGGATAGCGTGGAAGCTCTGTGGTGGGTGTTGTCTTCCGCTACCAGCACCTGAATCAATGGGATAGTGAAGTGGTTATCGCTTTAGAGGATGAGCTAAAATTTAATTTGACAGCGCTGTCATTAAGTTTTAAATTAGCGCCAGTCGATTGAAGAGGTCGAGCTTGAAGTGTCTTGGAAGCTCGATTTTGCATGGTTAATGGTCTCTCACCGTCGATGTCTGGTTGATGCATCGACGTCTCCCTCTTGCCCTCTGAGTTTCAGAGGGCTTTTTTTTGCCCGCTATTTGGCGCGTTTTCAGACTTAATCCTGTCTGACTAGCTAGGTTATTTGATATCTAGCTGGCATAATCGACGCCCCTAAATTTCCCCGTTTGGCACGCCTGATTAGCCCTGTTTATCGGATGTGCTGTTCCTGTCAGCTAGAGGATTACCATGAAGCCAGCAGTAAAACCCCGCAATCCCAATTTCTCGTCTGGCCCTTGCAGCAAGCGCCCGGGCTACAGTTTGGATCAGTTAGACATTTCTACTCTGGGTCGCTCACATCGCTCTACTATTGGTAAAGCGGCCTTGCAACGCGCGTGTGAAGATACCGCGGAACTTCTCGGTCTACCGGAAGGCTATCGTGTTGGTGTAGTGCCCGGTTCCGATACCGGCGCAGTAGAAATGGCAATGTGGTCGCTGTTAGGCGAACGTGGTGTGGATATTCTGCAGTGGGAATCGTTTGGTAAAGGCTGGTTGAGCGATGCGACCAAAGAGCTGAAGTTGAACGTTAATGCGCATGAAGCCGATTACGGTTTGCTGCCTGATTTATCCAAAGTGAATTTTGATAACGACGTTATCTTCACCTGGAACGGCACCACTTCTGGCGTGAAAGTGCCCAATGGCGATTGGATTCCTGCAGACCGTAAAGGTTTGGCAATTTGCGATGCAACCTCGTCAGTATTCGCGATGGAAATGCCTTGGGAGAAGTTGGACGTAATCACTTACAGCTGGCAGAAAGTGCTGGGTGGCGAAGGCGCGCACGGCATGTTGATCCTTAGCCCGCGTGCGGTTGAGCGTTTGGAAACTTACAAGCCATCCTGGCCGATGCCGAAACTGTTCCGTATGACCAGCGGTGGCAAAGTGGTTGAGGGCATCTTCAAGGGCGATACCATCAATACTCCATCGATGTTAGCGGTAGCAGACTATTTGGACGCGCTGGATTGGGTACGTGCAATCGGCGGCGTGAAAGAAACTATCGCGCGCTCGAATGCCAATCTGGATGTGTTGAAAAAGTTTGTCGCAGCAAATGACTGGATCGACTTTCTCGCGCAAACGCCAGAAACCCTGTCTAACACCAGTGTATGTTTCACCTTGAAAGCAACGCCTGATCAAGTAAAAGCCATGATCAAGTTGTTGGATAAAGAAGCAGTTGCATTTGATATTGGCGCTTACCGCGATGCACCACCGGGTTTGCGTATCTGGTGTGGCGCAACGGTAGATGCGGCTGATCTGGAAGCCTTGTTGCCTTGGTTGACCTGGGCTTACGAGCAAGCAACAGCAGCCTAATCTATAAGTGATTTTTTGCGAGGCCGTGTTTTTACACGGCCTTTTTGTTAGTGCACAGAGGATAAATAGCATGTTCAAAATAAAAACATACAACGCCATTTCTGTTAAAGGTTTGAATCGTTTCCCGCGTGAAAAATACGAAGTCGCTAGCGATATTGGTCAGCCCGATGCTTACATTCTGCGCAGCCATAAATTGCAAGGCGAAGCGTTACCCGAAAGCGTTAAAGCGGTAGCGCGCGCCGGTGCCGGTACTAACAATGTTCCCGTTGATGAGTACACCAAAAAAGGCGTTGTGGTATTCAATTCGCCCGGTGCCAATGCCAATGCTGTTAAAGAGTTGGTTCTCGCAGGTATGCTGCTAAGTTCGCGCGGAATCTTACCGGGCATGGAATATGTAAGTACTTTGACGCATATGACCGATGCCGATGAGATGTCAAAATTACTCGAGAAAGAAAAATCCAACTTTGCCGGTTTTGAATTGCAAGGAAAGACACTGGGTATTGTTGGCTTGGGCGCAATCGGTTCGCTAATTGCTGACGCCGCCTTGGCGTTAGGTATGAATGTAGTAGGTTTCGATCCGGCATTGTCGGTTGAAGCAGCATGGCGTTTGCCGAGCCAGGTTGGCCGTATGGAGAACCTGCAATCGTTATTGGCGCGCTCGGACTACATCACTTTGCATGTACCCGCGATTGCTGCCACCAAAAATCTGATCAATGCCGATACGCTCAAAGTCACCAAAAAAGGCGCAACCTTGTTGAACTTTGCACGCGAAGCGATTGTTGATGCGCATGCCGTGGTTGAAAGTTTGGATGCCGGTCATTTGGGTAAATACATTTGCGATTTCCCCGAGCCGATTTTGCTGAATCGCAAAGATGTTTACGCTATGCCGCACATCGGTGCCAGCACCGAAGAAGCGGAAGAAAACTGCGCAATTATGGCCGCCGATCAATTGGTGGATTATCTGGAAAACGGCAACATCAAGAACTCGGTTAACTTTCCGGCAGTCTCTATGGATCGCACCCCTGCGATAGGTTCACGCATCACCTTTTCTAACGAAAACGTGTCCGGCGTATTAGGGCATGTGTTGTCGGTATTGGCTGATCACAAAGTCAACGTAGTGGATATGGTCAACAAAAGTCGTGGCGATGTGGCCTACAACATTATCGATGTTGAGTATTTGCCTTCCGCTGCGGTCGTGGATGCGCTTACTAAAGTGGAACATGTCATTGCGGTGCGTGTAATTTAACGCTTTTGATCAAAATAAGGGGCAGGGCAGATTCACACTAGTCTGCTTCGCCGCTGTATTCCATCCTGATAGATGATGCTTGGCTGATTCAGAGGGCTTGTGGTTTGAGTGATTCGCTGTTTGATGTGCTATCGCAACAACTTATGCATGACCACCTGGATCTTGTTGTGCAGCCACAAGCGGCAGTTTTAGTGTTGATTAGTCAGGGCGAAAACCCCGCTATTATTTACACCAAACGCGCTGCGCATTTACGCCAGCATCCGGGCGAAGTATGTTTTCCAGGTGGCATGTGGGAGTCGGGCGATGTAGATTTATTCGCCACCGCAGTGCGCGAAGTGCATGAAGAAATAGGCCTGCCTGCCGCCGGAATTAATCTGCTCGGGCGCTTGCCTCAAGCACATACCCGTGCGGGAACACCCGTCACGCCTTTTGTGGCCAGTTTTGACACCAGTTTTCCTTTAAGCCCTTCTCCGGATGAGCTGGATAGTATTTTCTTAGTGCCGCTAGATTTATTTTTGCGTGGGATTCAGGTGCGTGAAGATAGCTTTATGCGTCATGGTCGCGCTTACCAAGTCCCTGTTTATCACTATGGAGGGTATGAAATTTGGGGCTTTACCGCCGCCGTGACGGCGCAATTGTTGCGCTTGATTAAGCAGTAGAATTACATAACAAAAGTATCAACTGGCTAGCGAGCAATGCGCTCGCTGTTTCAACTCCTCAGCGGGCTAGTCCCAAGTGGTTAAGGATGAGCAAGTACCAAACGCCTTTGCGCGATATCGATTTCACCCTATTTGAATTATTTGATTACCCGAGCCATTGCCATGCGCTGGGGCACCCCTCGTTGGATCGCGAACTGATCAGCGCTTTTCTGGGCGAAGCGGCGCGTTTTGCTGAAACAATATTGGCGCCATTGGGGCCGATTGGCGACCAGCAGGGGTGCAAGCTGGTCGATGGCAAGGTCATTACGCCCACAGGATTTAAAGAGGCATATCACCAATATTGCGCAGCAGGCTGGCCGACATTATCGCGCTCGGTCGCTTACGGTGGGCAGGGTTTACCGCACTCGCTTGGTATGATCCTGAATGAAATTTTCGGTACCCCCAATTGGGCGTGGGGTATGTATGCCGGGTTATCCCAAGGCGCTATGCATACCATCGAAACCCATGGCACTGAAGCGCAAAAACAGCAGTATTTGCCCGCATTAATTTCCGGCCGCTGGACTGGCACCATGTGCCTCACCGAGGCTCAGGCAGGCAGCGATATAGGTTTGTTGCGCACCCGCGCTGAACCGCAAGCTGATGGTAGTTACCGCATTACTGGCACCAAGATTTTCATCTCCTCGGGCGATCACGATCTGGCGGAAAATATTGTCCATATCGTGCTCGCGCGCCTGCCCGATGCGCCCGCAGGCACCAAGGGTATTTCGCTATTTGTCGTGCCCAAAATCCTGGTCGCCAACGATAGCTCGCTCGCGGATACCAATGCCGTTAGCTGTACCGCGCTCGAACATAAAATGGGTATTCACGGCAACGCAACCTGCGTGTTGAATTTTGACGGCGCCAAAGGCTGGTTACTGGGCGAGGTTAATAAAGGCTTGAACCACATGTTCACCTTTATGAATCTTGCCCGCATTGGCTCGGGCTTGCAGGGGCTTACCCATGCTGAATTAGGTTACCAACAGTCGCGCCTGTATGCGCGTGAACGCCTGCAAATGCGCTCACTGACGGGAATAAAAAATAGCGCAGGCCCGGCTGACCCCATCATCGTGCATCCCGATATTCGCCGCATGTTACTTACGCAAAAATCCCTGTTAGAGGGGATTCGCATGCTGAGTTACTACGCCACTATGAAAATGGATGTGAGCGAACATTCTCCTGACCCCCTTGCGCGTCAGGAGGCGCTGGATCTACTTGGCCTGCTGACTCCCATTGTTAAAGCCTTCAGTACCGAAGTGGGTTTTGAATCCGCCAACCTTGCGCTGCAGTGTCTTGGTGGGCATGGTTATATTCGCGATTGGGGGCTGGAGCAAAATCTGCGCGATTGCCGCATTGCCACCCTTTACGAGGGGACTACCGGCATACAAGCGTTGGATTTGTTGGGGCGCAAGGTGCTTGGCTCTGGTGGGAAAACACTGCAGTTGCTGATTAATGAAATTACCCAGCTCTGCCACAGTTGCGAGGGGAATGAACAACTTGCAGCGCATGCAGCACAATTGGCTACACTCAGTCAGGAATGGCAACAATTGAGTGCCACTATAGCGCAGCAGGCGCAGCTTAATCCGGATGAAATGGGTGCCGCTGCGGTAGATTATCTAATGTATTCCGGCTATCTTGTGCTGGCTTTTTTATGGCTCAAAGCACAAAAAACCGCGCAGCAACAGCTGGCGTCATCTACCGCAGAGTCAGGGTTTTATCGCGCAAAATTAGCCGTTGCCGAATTTTATTTTGCACGTTTACTGCCGCGTACTGGCACTTTGGTTAAAGCGATAGAGTCCGGCGCAAGTAATTTGATGAGTTTGGCTAGCGATGAATTTTAATAGAGAAAAAATAACAAAAGTGGAGATGGTCGAATGTCACTGAATTACAACAGAACCCTCGTCGAGGTTTTTTCGGAATCCTGTCAAACATTCGCAGACAATAATGCGTTCACCTGTATGGATCGTACCCTGAGCTATGCGGATCTCGATCGGCTCTCGGGGCGTTTTGCTGCTTATTTACAGCAGCACACAACATTAAAGCCGGGCGATAGAATCGCAGTGCAATTGCCCAATGTATTGCAATATCCGGTCGTGATTTTTGGTGCGATGCGCGCAGGGATGATTGTCGTTAATACCAATCCGCTGTACACCGCGCATGAAGTAAAACACCAGCTTATTGATTCCGGTGCAAAAGCGTTAGTCGTGCTCGCGAACATTGCTAAAAATGCGGCTGCGATTATTCGCGATACCAGTGTTGAGCAGGTGATAGTTACCGAGCTTGCCGATTTGCACTCGCCACTCAAACGCATACTGTTAAATTTTGCGGTAAAGCATCTTAAAAAAATGGTACCGCCATTTGAATTCCCGCAGCAGATTGCATTTAACAAAGCGCTGTCACTCGCGACTAAACCCTGGCAGCCGGTTGCGCAAACGCCAGACGATGTTGCCGTGTTGCAATACACTGGCGGCACCACCGGTGTCGCAAAAGGTGCAATGCTTACGCATCGCAATTTAGTGGCAAACATGGTGCAGTTGAATGAGCGGATGAAAGATATTTTTCGCCCCAGCCAAGAGTTTTATGTCGCGCCGCTGCCGCTCTACCATATCTATTCGTTTACGATTCATTGCACCTCAGCGATGACAATGGGCAATCACAGCCTGCTCATTCCCAACCCGCGTGACATTCCCGGTTTTGTTAAAACGCTGCAGGGTAAACCCTTCACCTTTTTTGTCGGCCTCAATACCTTATTTAATGCGTTATTGCGCAACCCTGATTTTCGTCAGTTGGATTTCGGCAGCCTGCGTCTCACCTGTTCGGGTGGTATGGCACTCACCGCTGAAACCAACAAAAATTGGATGGAACTTACCAAAGCACCTATCAGTGAAGGTTATGGTTTAACGGAAACCTCACCGGTGGTATCCAATAATCCGATTGGCAATGTGCAGCAGGGCACCGTAGGTCTTCCGCTTATCGATACCAATTGCAAAGTGATTGATGACGCCGGTAATGAATTGCCCGCAGGTGAAGCGGGCGAGTTATGCGTACAAGGGCCGCAAGTGATGAAAGGTTACTGGCAGCGGCCAGATGCAACCGCTGAAGTGATGGATGCCGAGGGTTGGTTTAAAACTGGCGACATCGCCATCATTCAAACGGATGGCTTTATCAAAATTGTTGATCGTAAAAAAGACATGATTAACGTCAGTGGTTTTAAAGTATTCCCCAATGAAGTGGAAGATGCATTGAGCGGCCATCCGGATATTGTGGAAGTTGCCGTTATTGGTGTGCCCGATGGCGATGGCAGTGAAACGGTAAAAGCGTTTATCGTCACCGCGAACGAGCAACTCACGATTGCCGAAGTGCGCAAATTTGCCAAAGAAACTCTCACTGCCTACAAGGTTCCGCACCTGATCGAATTCCGCAAAGAATTGCCCAAAACCAACGTCGGTAAAATTTTACGGCGTGAATTGCGCGACCAAGAGTTAGCGAAAGTAAAAAACGCATAACACACAGCTAAAAACTGTTTTTCACTCGTACAACAATTAGGAAAATGATTATGGATTCGCTGTTTGGAATATTGACCAGCCCGGCTTTTTGGTTAGCCCTGGTACTGCTTTATACTTTGAAAAAAGGTATTCACTTTGTGCCACAAAACCGTGGCTACGTTATTTATCGTTTTGGTAAATACACAAAAACCCTTAGCTCCGGTTTAAATTTTATTGTTCCCTTTGTAGAGTCAGTTGAAGCAGATCGTAATTTAAAAGAGCAAACACTGGTAATCCCACAGCAATCGGCCATCACTAAAGACAACATCGCGCTCATGATTGATGGCGTATTGTTTATTAAGGTTATCGATGCTGCCGCAGCCACCAACAATATTACTGATTACAAATTAGCCTGTACGCAATTGGCCATGACTTCCATGCGTAACGCGATTGGTTCTATGGAACTGGATGACTGCTTTCAAAACCGCGCAGCGATTAACGCAAAAATTCAGGAAGCAATGCAATCTGCCACTGAGCCTTGGGGTTTGATCGTGCTGCGTTTCGAATTACTTGAAATTGCAATTCCCCCATCGATCAAAGAAGACATGGAAAAACAAATGACGGCAGAGCGGCAAAAACGTTCGGCAATTCTCACAGCTGAGGGCGTTAAGATTGCAGCCATCACCACCGCAGAAGGTCAAAAGCAAGCGCGTGTGTTAGATGCAGAAGCCGCTAAAGCAGAACAAGTACTCGCCGCAGAAGCGAGCAAAGAAGCACAGATTCTCGAAGCGACCGGTAAAGCAGAAGCGATTCGCTTGGTAGCAATTGCCGATGCCGAAGCACTGACCACAATCGGTAGATCCGCCGCGACCGATGAAGGCCAAAAAGCCATCGCTTTGAACCTGGCGCAGGGTGCAATTGATGCACATAAAGCCATCGCGCATGAAAGTACTGTCGTGCTTACCGATGGTAAAACCAGCGAGAACATTGCCAACACGGTTGCACAGGCGATGGCTGTTTCTTCATCAATTAATTTGTCAGCAGCGCGGATCTGATATTGAGGAAAATGTATGGGTAGCGTGATTGATTATTTTGCGCAGCATCAAGACCATCTGCTCTACGCCATCGCGGGTGTTTGTTTGGTTTTGGAGCTCAGCGTCTTGGGCATGAGTGGCCCGTTATTATTTTTAGCATTGAGTTGTTTGTTAACTGGCGTGATGGTGACACTCGGTTTAATTGGCGGTTGGGAAGTTGAGGTGCTCAGCGTAGGCGTCTTGTCGGCACTGAGTGCAGCATTGTTGTGGAAACCGCTGAAACGATTTCAAAATTCCGGCGGCGGCCGCGACACCAGCAGCGATATGATCGGAAAAATACTAGCTGTTACCCAAACAATCACGCGTGACCAAGGTGCAGTCGCCTATTCAGGTATTGATTGGAAAGCGCGTCTTGAATCTGCCTATACAGAACCCGTTGCTATCGGTAGCCGTGTTCATGTTGTGGCAGTAGAAGGTTCGCTGCTGTTAGTGAAACCAGAATAGAATCAGGTTTGATCCGGCTGCTCTGGCTCCGTTTCGCCTTTTGCTTCAGAGGGATCAATTGATCTCTTTGCAGCAGAGCCGCCGGTTTTATGTTCCGCTGCCATTTTCGTTGCAATCTGCCAATGTCGCTCTGATTGCCCGCTAGGTTTCCCTTCAGATATCCAAAGGTAATAAGCCAGCTCTTCCACTTCGTGTTCATTAGGCATAAACCACCTCATAAAAAATTATTAGCTTCTTTTATATCAGCAGCCTGTATTGCTATCGGTGTGTTGCGCCGCACATAAAAATTATTTTACCAATTTCATCCGCACCTTAATTTTTATCATCTGTATTTTTTGTGGCATGCAGTTACTTATTTGGCGCAGACAAGCGTCCGGATAGTGACGACCATCACCCTCGCGCATTCTCATAATGTGATTCAATTACGCGCGTACTTCATAGCGCTAGTACAACGCACACAGAACAACTACAGCGCCGGTAAGATGATGTAAATGCCGCAATGAAGAATGTTTCAATTCTATAAAAAATTGCTCGTTCAAGGATTAAATCTACTTTAGAGGAACACAGCATGGCGGTTGTTATTGCCTACCAATCACTAAACTCCAATTCCAGTTCCAATCACGGTGTAAAAGCATCCAACTCGCAGCAGTTCACGCGCGATGCACACAACCACTCAGCACAAAGCTCAGAGCGATGGGCGCTGCAATTACCTACGTCAAGCAGTGATGCGCCTAACGTGGGCATACATGGGCCTGCAGAACTCTTACGCACAGCAGAAAGCGGCTTTATGGATAAAGGTCAGCACAGCGATGCAGATTTTTTAAGTATGGTAGAAGGTAAAGCGCTACAGATTCACCAAAATGCAATACGCGCCTTTCCCAAGGCATGTGATTTATTAGTGTTCGGGGAGCTGGATAGCAATAATCCGGAATGGTCGGGCTTGAGCAAAAAAGCTGGCGCGTTATTAGAATCTTCCACGCCGAATAAAGCCTGTAATTGTTTTAGTGTCCACAGCCCAGGCTCAGGTGCTTTTACCGATAAAATCGCCGAAGGCACTGGTTGGATTGCAGTAAAGTGCAGCAACGTAATCGCAGTATTTGTGCATGTGCCCAACTCAATTGCGACCAATGAAGCAGCCACAACCTTGTTCTATAAAAATATTAACAACGAAGTACTCGGGGCCGGTAAAGGCGCAATCGATATTGTTATGGGCGATACCAATCAACCGAATGATACGTTTACCCAGCGCGTAGTCAGCACCGCATTAGGCGCAAGCTTTAGTGATGCCTACCCGGGTAAAACCATAGCGCCTGCTGATTCGTATCAAAAAGAATTTAGTGGCACCAACGCAAAAGGCACTAAAAAGTACGATGTTGCGGTATACAACACTAAATCGATTAAGAAGATAAATGTAATTTATTTATCGCAATTTGCATCAACCGGAACCAGTGTTGCAGCAGTGACCGACCATATGGGAATTGCGGTCTACCTTGAAAAATAAATTAGCTATTAAACAGTTTTTAAAGAAGCGACCATTAGGTCGCTTTTTTTGTATCATGCGTAAATACAATAGAATTGTACTAAGGTGGAATCCACTTAGGGTTAGCAAATGGCTTTGAAAAATTGCACGAAATGTTTGGTAGATGTAACCGATTCTGCATTGCAATGTGTTGAATGTGGGCACCAGTTAAGAAGACCGCAAAGAAGTTTTTTTGGTAAATTAGTCAAATGGGTATTCATTCTATTTAATATCGGCATGGCTTGGTGGCTATTCACAGGTATAAACGCAGCAACAAACATGATGGAGGGATCAACCACCGCTGAAAGTGCGGGATTGATAATGGTTAATAGCATTGCGGCAGCCATGATTACCGGGCTTTGGATAGTGGGCGATATCATCCTTGGTCTTTTCGTTTTGTTTACTCGCCCGAAATCATCACCCAAAAAGTAGCTCACGCAGGTAGTAGTTTAAGTATTGCGCGTTACGCTTATTCTGTATCGCTGAACTAAGCTACTTCTCTTTCCACGCATCTTTGTGCGCAACTAACATCGCTTGATATTGCTTATTATTTTTAGCTTTTTGCCATGCAGTATAAAAAATTTCTGCGCTGCGAGCTTTTTCTTCATCAATTGTTATGGGTAGTATTTCTCTGCCGTGGACGCCGCTTTGACCTTTTTTGTCGTCTGGTACTGGGCCATCGTATTTTTTGCCGCTCTTGTGGTTTGCGTAGCGGCGGCTACGGGTGTAACCCATTTGCAGGAATTTTCTTGCCATGTCTGCGCCAACAAAATCATCAGTTTTTACATACTGTTTAAATAATGTATAGATTTTTTGCGAGGATTTTTTGGCGAACTCAGGGTTTTTAAATTTCCAGTGCGGTAATATTTCGCTTTTATAGGGCTCAACCAACAACACCCCTTGTTCACCCATTCCTGTTCGATAAAGTTCCGGGTTGTTCCGCAAATTGAGGTTTTTATAATCCAGCGAATAATCAAATTTTGCGAATGGCATAGTTCACCTCTTATCCTGCTCGATCAATCTGATTTACACCGCGACTGACATTGTCGCCATCATTTTTGCGCAAAAACCAGAATGAAAGTGACGATACTATCGTCAAGCAGCCGAGCGTTATAAAAGCATGGTGCAAGGCACTGGTGACGGCTATGCGATCTGACTGCGGTAAATCGCCAAGGTACAAACCGGCGATGATGGAAGCGAACGCCAAACCAAAGCTGATTGATAGTTGCTGCATGGAACTCGCGATAGTGCTGGCCATGCTGGATTGTTCTGAGGACACATCGGCGTAGGCCATAGAATTCATGCTGGAATATTGCAGTGAATTGAATAATCCCTGCGCCAAACTCAGTGCGACTATCCATGCGATGTTTGTTGCGCTATCGACAGCGGCAAACAACGTGATGGTGATGCCGATCATTAATGTGTTGACGATTAGCACACTGCGATAACCAAATTGTTTTAGTACGCGGATTGAAATTACTTTCATAAACATCGCGGCAGCAGCAGCGGGCATTAACAACAAGCCCGATTGCCAGGCAGGAAAGCCCAAACCGATTTGATAAAACAACGGCAGCAAAAACGGCATGCCGCCAAGCCCAAGCCGCGTAATGAAACCGCCTGCCACCGCGATACGAAATGTCCTGGTTTTAAATAACGAGAGTTGCAGCAGTGGATAAATATGGTGGCGAGCGTGCCAGCCATAAGCGGCGAGTAAACAAAATGACAAGCCCAATAAAATACCTGTCGATGTTGCATCCAAATAATGCTCACCAAAAATTTCGAGCACCCACGACAGCAATGCAATCCCGCAGCCAAACAGAACGAAGCCAATTATGTCCAGCGGCGGCGCATTGTTGGAGCGGTAGTCCGGCATGTGGCGACGGATCATCCATAACGCTACTATCCCGACCGGAACATTGACGAAAAAAATGGCCTGCCATGGCAACCAGTGCACAATAAGTCCGCCAACCGTTGGCCCCAACAACGGGCCAATTAGCGCAGGAATAATAACGAAGTTCATCGCCGCTAATAATTCTGATTTAGGGAAGGTGCGAATGATGGCGAGCCGCCCCACGGGCAACATCATTGCAGCACCAATGCCTTGCATGATGCGCGCAGCGACCAACATGGGTACGTTCAATGCTAATCCGCAAAAAATTGACGAAAGCGTAAAGATACCGACCGCTATACCAAACACACGCCGGGTACCAAAACGGTCAGCCATCCAGCCACTAATCGGAATACCCACCGCAAGGCTCAATACATAACTGCTCACCACCGCCTTCAAACTTAAGGGAGTTACATTCAAGCTGGCTGCAATGGCAGGTATCGCGGTGTTTAAAATGGTCGCATTTAAATGCTCCATAAACAGCGCAATGGCCACGACCCAAGGGAGATAACGTTTTACTGCCGAATTTTCCATTAACTCAACTGCCCGACGATAAGAAAAAATAATCGTGTTGGATTATAGAATGACTAAACCAATCCCATTGCCGGTGAGTTTAGCATCGTGATTTTAATCTGGCAGTTTGGTTGCGCACACAGTTATTCAGCTCGGTAAACAGTAAAACGTGCATTGGAATTACACCCTCTTGCCGGATGTGTTACCTAAACTCTCCACTAATCTCGTGTAATAAGCTGTAATTCCGATTGGCACAATAAACCGTAATAGTCTTTACTTCCTAAGCAGTGGCATTGGCGGCATGAAATATTTGGTAGGGCAGGGGTTGAGCATTTTGAAATCCCTTAATTTTTGAATCTCAATATCCGTTTTGGCCATTGCTGTTGAATAAGCATGTTGCAGATTCGCATAAATATAATTGATCTTGGCGAGGCACTATGAAGTTTGCGAAATACTGGTCCGAAATTTCCGTTGCGGTTGATGAAGCGATATTTGGAACCAACACATTGTCTGCTTGGGGAGCATCAAATGAAAATGCAGAGCAGGCGAGTATTAAGGCACAAGAGCGTGCAACGCTACTTAAACAACTAATAAGCCGTGGTGTTGGTGCTTTGCGTGAATACGAATATTGGAACGGCTATATTCGCGAAGAGGTGTTGGATGAAATCACCGCTGCGGATGGTCGCGTGCTGGCTGTGCTTACCCGAAATAGCTACGGCGCAATCGTTCTCAATACCGAATCAGTGCTATTCGGTGATATCGATGTCGCAGAGTCCGGATTCTTGTCAAAAGTACTTCAGGTATTTGGTAAAACTAAAAAAGACAAAGCCTTTTTTGTTTCAAAAATAGAGCAATACCAAAAACAAAATCCTACTTACACAATAAAAGTGTATGAAACATTTGCAGGCTTAAGAGTTGTGGTAACGAATAAAGTGTTTGAAAACTATTCGGATTCTGCCAAAGCCATATTCACAGCCTTGGGTGCCGATCCACTCTACGTCAAGCTGTGCCAAGCACAGTCTTGCTTTCGTGCACGCTTAACGCCAAAGCCATGGCGAATCAATCTAAACCGACCTGCATCGCGTTTTCCCCGCAATGAGCAGCCGGAAATAAATGAATTTGCGAGCTGGGTACAAAAATACGAACTGGCATCCAGGCCTGTAAGCACAGTAAAACTTATTGCGAAATTCGGTAACGATTTTGAACACCCCGACGTAGCTCGTGTTCTTGCCGTACACGATCAATATTCGTGTACAGGTTTAGCTCAGTTGGCATAGGTAGGTTAGTACCGAGTGGCAGCTTTGTGCCCAAAGCGGACATTGCGAATGATTAATTGAAGCTTCGATCCAATGGCGTTTATCGCGGTGTGAGCCGCTGTCAGGTCTTATATATTTTCTTGGGAGAAGCATGAGTATTAATAAGGTTGGAAAGTGGGAGTTAAAAGAAAAACTTGGTAAGGGTGGAAATGGATTGGTTTTCCGCGCAGAAGCAAATGGCGAAGATGCGGCAATCAAAATATTGCGGAACCAAAATCGAGTTGGAAGGTTTAAAGATGAAATAGAAGGGATGCGAAAATTAAAAGGTGTCACTGGAGTTTTGCCCCTAATTGATGCTGGGGTTCCGGAAAGTCCATCAAAAAACAACCCTGCTTGGTTTGCAATGCCCGTGGCGGAGCCGCTAATCAATGCGCTAGGCAAACACCCAACGCCTGGTGAAACAATCTGCGCCGTAAGAGATATAGCTACGGTTCTTGCCGAGATTCATCAAAATGGTTTCTCTCATAGAGACATAAAGCCGGATAATTTGTTTAGATTTGAAGGCAATTGGTCGATAGGCGATTTTGGGCTTATCGAGTTCGAGGGGAAATCCCATCGCACGACATTAGGCGAAAAAATAGGGCCTATGCATTTTATAGCTCCAGAAATGTTGCTTGGAATCCCTGGCTCTGACGGAAAATTAGCCGACGTATTCTCTCTTGCAAAGACGCTATGGGTGCTACTGGCAGGAGCGAGTTTCCCTATCCCCGGTTCGTATGATGCACTATCAGGTATATATAAGCTCAGTTCATATGTATCGCTTGGAAGGTCTGTTGAGTTAGATAAATTAATTCAACAATGCACGGCAGCTGATCCAAATGATCGCCCTGCCATGAGCGAGGTGGTAAAAGAGCTATCGGCATGGACAGAGATCGAAAGCGGAAACCGGCGGAACGAGGGATCAGATTCGAACGAACTTTCAGGGGCAGAGTGGCATAACGTTTTAGAAGCTGCTCAATCCCAAAAACTTGCGCGCACAAAACACAACGCCTTACATTCGGAAACGAACGCCGCAATCGAGAAAATGCTCAATGAGCTGAAATTGTTCTATTCCGATGTTATTGCCGATTTGGACTCTCGAGGATTAGAGGTGGAAGGGATTCAAGGAACCTCGCCCCCTGGCATTACTATCAGATTTCCTCAGAGGCCTCTTCAAGTAGGCCGACTCGAGATGGATTTTAGGGTTTGGCTTAGTGCAAATTGGGGTGACTTGAGCAAGAGAAAGATTAAGGGGACGGCTTTGTGCCGAATGAAATTGCTCGGAGAAGATGCGGTAAAAGAGCTGTACAAATTCGAAGACGAATTTGTTATTGATGGGCCTAATGGGATGAAGTTTATTGAATCTGTGAAAGGAGATGCTAAGAAACTTTTTAAAAGCTGGCTAAAAACATGCGCGGAAGCGTGGACACTTTTACCTTAGCCATAACAATTAGCTGCATGCGGAAAAATGACTCATTACTCTCCTCATTTTATGGTGAGCAAAACGTTAAAGTGAACCAGATGTCCGCTTTTGGCCGATACCAGCATCGCCATGATTGCCGGTACGCGTTACATCAGTTTGGAAAAAAGTCTTATTTACTAAATCATTTTTGCTCATGGCTATACTCTTCACATTTCAGTTGGTTCATTGTGAATGTTAGTTCATCGGGATGACCAGACTAACAAGACTTACGGATGGTTGAAACATGAGTTGCAGATCGTAAAATATGTTTCACTTATTTCAAAATGAAATCCTCATACCGCTACGGCATCGCGATCGTCGCAATATTGTGGAAAAAGAAATTTAAATATTCTTTGGAGAAAGTAGTGTTGAGTTTAGTACTCTTTCGTTTCAATGGGAGTATTGCTGTGGTGAAGTTAAAAAACGGAATGATTAGATTCTTTTTAATTTTCGTGTGTGCATTGGCAATCTCCGGATGCGACAGCAAACCACCTAGACCGATGCCATATCAAACGACGCATGATGAAGATATCACGCTAGTTAATTCAGAATATTCAGTATCACGCTTTTGGGCGTGTGGCTGGAGAGGCGGCTGTCCAGAAAAACGATGGGATTATTGCTTGCGTGTGATACCCAAAAATGAAAATGCGGCCCTCAATTGGTATCGTAGCTACTATCGAGACGATCTGGAGAGAGCAGACTGGGAGCGAAAATCACGGCGGGAGAAGAAAGACGGCTCTAGTTCATCAGCAACTGAATCGGTGCCGACTAGTTCCATAGGTGATTCAGAGCGAAATGAAATGACAGGGAAGCTCAAACAAGAACATTTTATAAAACAACTAAATCTGATCGAACGCGACGATCCCGCGGCCAGACGTCAAATACTTCTCGATATGCAAGCGGGTATCTATATTACAGCCTCCTATTGGATCTCCAAGGCTGGCAAACCTGACGAAATCCACGAAGGGTGGCATTTGTCACCCAATTGCCATATGGAGATCCCGGAAGATAAAGGCGCGCAATAATAATTGGGGTCAGAACAAAATTAATCTAATGTCCGCTCTTGGCCGATTTAGCCCTTCGGTAGGCTGCGTGGCAAGGTTCGCAAACTGTCATGCCCCGTTGGCAGAAAACCGACTTAATCAAATTTAAAAATAGTTAAGTGAAGGAGTTTTTTAAAGCATGCGTGCAATTTTATTAATTCTAATTTTCAATGCATCACAGGTTTTTGCTATCGGGGCTGACGAGTGTTTCCTCCGAGCTGTTGTTGATAACCGGGAAATAATACTTAAGAATATCGAGGTAACTCCTCCCATTTATGGTCTTAGTGGTTCCAATAACTATGGTTATTGTGAAATGGATAGCGGGTACGGTGTTTTGCAGTGTGCGGAAATAAAGGGAAATAAGGGGGCGTTGGTTTATGAACTGGATGCAGAAAATATTGATGAGCAGACCTACCATTGCAAATCTGGATGCGATGCTAATGTTGCGCAAAAATTTGTGATGGTGTGTGAGGGCGATTAATGTTCGCTTTTGGCCGAGTAGTACTGTGCATAATTTGGAAGATTAAAAGTGGTGCTCCTATGTCTCTAGAGTGAGGTCAGCAAAGTTTGAATGACAGCCATGAAAATGATCACATTCGCTAATCCAAAAAAGCTGAAAATGGCTATCGGTAGTGATTACATTGAACTCACGGAAGTTGGATTTTGGGAAACATTTCCTGAATTTGCTGAAAAGTATGTAGCTCAAATAGGGGCCAAAACTGTTAAACGAATTTCGACTCCTGACATGCATATTTGGCAAATTGAATACGAAGGATCAATTTTAAATTTCGTTTATGACGATTTTCCAAATGGCATATCAATTGAGCCAAAAAGTAATAAAGGGCAAGCTGCCATTGAAAAACTATGGGCGTTGGTTGTAAAGCAAAGTCAGCCAAGTGGCTTATAACAACGATTGTGGTCACAACATCTTTTTATTGATACTTAAAACGACTACGTGAAGGCGGCTATTGAGCTGCCGCGAACGTCCGCTTTTGGCCGGTGGGCGAAGTGTTCTGATGGTAAGTTTTTGGGTAAACCCGAATTTATTCGCCCTCCTGATTTCCTGCCGAATCAGAGGAGCCCGTTCTGAAGAGCGGGCCCCGTGTGCCACATCGTGAAGCTTCACTTAAACCAGACTGCACTTACTGATCACGTTATTTTAGCTTTTTGAATGGTTCACTCTTTTTTGCATCAACAAGCTTCGCCAAGTCATCCCAAAGCTTTCTAGCTCGGATTTCGTCATACGATAGCGTTGAAGATCGTCGCTCGATAAGTTTGCCATCGCTTGATTGATAGTACTTGCCTGACCCACCCGCAAATTCCGGTTCGATAGCCAGTTTGGCAAGGCAGGTTCCCGAAAAGTCGAGTGAACCCATCGTGACCCCAAGCCGTCTGAGCAGTGATTCAAATAATTTGGTGGTTGAGAGCCATCTTACAGGCTTCGGCATTTCTCGAAGAAACCCTGTGCCTGACGTACAGCCGGGATCATAAACAATTGAAGCGATATTACTGCCAGAGTCTTTAAGGCGTCTTGCTAGTTCGTATCCTTCGAGCACATTGCATAGCTTTGATGTCGAGTAGCGCTTGCCGGCCGATGTCGGTTTTTTGCCATCCTTTCCATCATGAGCCAGGATAAATGCATCGGGTTCCAAAACCGCGCCTACCATCTTTCCATCCATAGTATCCGGGTCGTGCGTACCGCTCGCAGTAAAAACGACACGCCCGCCATCATCCACCAGATCAATCAGCAAGGTCACAAGCAAAAAATGCCCTATACAGTTTGTAGCGAAAGTCGTTTCATATCCGTCGAGACTGTAAGACTGTTTTTCAAACCTTCCTCCAGCGTTGCATAAAATTGCTTCAAGCGATGTTACTTCTTTATTTTCTATCATGAGGCGAAAGCGTGCGGCTGCGGCTCGTACCGAAGCTAAAGATGAAGTATCAAGCTCAAGGAGGGTTACTACAGCGCCATCACGCTGAAGCTCTTGCGCAGCTTCTTTCATTTTTGCCATGCTACGCCCTGCGAGAATGATCTCTCTTCCAGAATGTTGAGCTAGATATTTGCAGCAGGCAAAGCCCAAACCGCCATGACCTCCGGTGATAAGTATCGCTGACATAAGACGCCTTCATATAATGTGTTGGATTTGTATTTTTATTATTGCCGCACACCTAATGCTCGAAAAGCGGTGAACTTATACCGGTATAAAAACTAATAGGATACCTATGGCAATCAACGATAATCCGCTCGGAACGTATCTGAAAGATCGTCGAGCCAAGCTTGATCCTGGGGCTCTCGGCTTTCCGACAACGCGCAGACGCACACCGGGCCTGCGGCGAGAGGAAGTGGCACAACGCGCAAATATCAGTGCAACATGGTACATGTGGCTTGAACAAGGGCGTGGTGGTGCACCATCGGCAGAGGTAATCCGCCGAATCGCGCATGCGCTTCTGCTCACGGAAGCCGAGCGCGAACACTTATTTTTATTGGCCTTGGGTCGTCCTCCAGAGCCGAGCTACAAAGGTGATGAAGGCATTACGCCGCGTTTGCAACGCACACTTGATTCTCTTGAATCATCGCCTGCGGTGATAAAAACAGTGACATGGGATATTGTGGCCTGGAACCGGGCAGCCTCTCTCGTAGTGCTGGATAGTAAAAAACTTGAATCCTCACAGAACAATATCCTGAGGTTCATTTTTTTTAATAATCACGCTCCCTCAGAGATGTCTGATTGGGAGGAGACAGCACGCTTTGCCGTAGCCACCTTTCGTTCTGGAATTGCTCGTGCTGGCGCTACTGAAAGCGCAAAAAATCTCATCGAAGAACTAAGCCAGAAGAGCCCTGAATTTGTAAAAATCTGGGAAGAAAACGATGTGCGCGCGCACACCGAAGGAACGAAAAAACTGTACCACCCTATCGTCGGACTAATTAACATGGAGTATTCGTCTTTCATCGTGGATGGCAGGGCCGATCTCAATATGCTGATTTTTAATGCTGCGACTGAAGAAGATAAGACACGTCTTAAATCACTGCTGGATCAAATTCAGAACGAGTAAGGCCGAACAAATCTTTTGTAGCTTTCCCGCGCTACAAAGGGCGCGGAACATATGGTCTCAAATAGTAAATATGAAAGAGTGAAGCTTTAACAAGCAGATCCTTTCGACTGGCGTTTCCTGACATCGACAAGCTACCTTTGCATACCGGCAAAGCTCTGGACGTCAAATGTCTGCTTTTGGCCGGAGGCTGCCACTAAGCAATTTAAATCGTCCTTACAAATTAATTTACTCTGCGCCTGCTCGTTAGTTACCGAAGAAAATAATCAAGGAATAAGCTGCATGCATCACCATAAATCTACACAATTTCGATATGTATTATTTTTATTGCTTGCGCTTCCGTTATGTTTATTCGCGCAAGAAAATCAGAATCCAGCCTTCGAATTGCCTCGGACGGAAGTAATCGGAATTCAGGATACTGGGACAAAGCGATCCTACGAGCTTCACGTACAACTACCTTTGAACTACTCCAGCGATAAAAAATATCCAGTCGTTTATATGACGGATTCGCCTTACACGTTTCCAATCACTACTGGCGCTGCACGTGTTCCTGTGAACCTGAAACGTATGGATGACGTTATGTTTGTAGGCATCTCATGGGAAAAAGGCAGGGAGCCGGCGCTCAGCAGGCAGCGTGACTACACTCCAACTGCAAGCTCGCCGGGATATAAAGATCCATCTGGTGAGGCATCCAAACATCTTGAATTTATTCGCAGTGACGTTATTCCGTATATTGAAAAGCGCTACAACACAGATGCGGCTAACCGAACGTATGTTGGTAACTCCTTTGGCGGTCTTTTCGGGTTCTACATTCTTTTACGCGAGCCAACCACTTTTAAAAATTACATCATCGGCAGCCCATCTATCTGGTGGGATAACAAATACATTCTCGATTTGGAATCCAAAACCAAGTTCAATAAGAATCTCGAGGCCAATGTATTTATTGCCGTTGGAGCGGAGGAAACAATAACGCGAGACAGCCCCAAACATGACATGGTAGGTGACGCCATTACATTTCATGCCCGGTTAAAAGCTCGCAATATAGATAAGTTGAATGTGGAGTTGCGAGTTATAGAACATGCTACCCATGCGATCGCATTCCCGACAACGGCTGTGCAAGGTTTATGGTGGCTATTCAAAACGGATCCTAAGGTTCGTCAGTAGGCTTATTCAGGATGTAAAAACCACTTCACTTGAGGCAGCACTCTTTTTTGCATTCGCTGCCTTAAGTGTTAAACAAAAATCCACCACAACCGTTGCGCAAATGAGCAGGATTTTAATGCGTCAACCAGCTTCCGCTTTTGGCCGGAAGCAAACTATTACCATTCATATTCTTTGTGTTTGAAAATCATTTAATAATAAATACCAGATCCTAAAAATTGATCTCAATATAATCTCTAAGGAAGAAAAATTTATGCCAAAAGTAGAAAGTAGTGCATCGGAAAGAAGATCATCTCGGATAAAAACATTTACACGCTTGCCAGGCCCTTCTCTTATCGCAATGCAATTATTTAATAAAGGTTTTCATGCATTCAACGCTAAATCAGCAATTAATGGTGATGGCGGTGGTGAAACCACCAGCGTCACCCTTTCGTTATATGATTTAGACGATGATTTGGCTGATAGCTGGGAGGGAAACACAGATAAAAAGCACGGTTGTGGGCATGCCGAAATGGATGCGTTAGCTCAATATGTAGCTACCGGTAATAACACGTTTGAAAACATGGTTCTCAGCTGTACAACAAAACCGTGTTGTGTTCGATGCTCAGCTGTTTTGGGTTTGCTAGGTATTGAAGCTTGCGACCGAACGTTGAAATATTCCAAGCCTATGGGCAGTACTGAATGGGGAATTTCCGATAGTGTTGCCAAAGCCGTTGCTAATCACATAGGTCGGGATGATGTTTCATATCTTGATATCAAAGATTTCGGTGGGCTGACCTTGAAGTAATGAATGGGCAAATCTTTGATGTCTGATTTTGGCCGTTATGCGACCTTACGTTCATTCGTTTGCAGCTTCATTAAATAATAAGAAGTTTAGATGGGCTCAATGCAGTATTCTCTTTGGTGTTGTAGGAGCGAGTTAATACAAACCAAAAACGATAGCAGGTAGACATGACACCTTTTGATTTACAGCGAATATTGCTTGATGAACTTCCTGTTTCATTTCTTTACGAAGTGGCTTTTCGGGCGAGTTTAGCGTTTATAGCCGTGTTTTTATTTTTGAAATGCAGCGGGCGCCGCGGGATAAGACAGCTTTCGTTGTTTGAGCTTGTGGTAATTCTAACCTTGGGTTCTGCTGCTGGTGACGTTTCTTTCTATCACGATGTGGCTTTATTACCAGTAGGCGTCGTATTTCTAACACTCCTGATACTTTATCGTTTAACCATTTTTGCGATAAGCCGAAATAAACATTTGCATGCATTGATTGAAGGTGTTCCTGTCACCGTTATTAAAGACGGTCTTTACGAACTTAAATCTTTAAAGAAATTAAATATTTCATCAAGTGAATTGTTAATGGAGTTTCGTCAACGGGGCGTAGAACACTTGGGGCAAGTGAGATTGGCGATAGTGGAAACAGATGGAGATGTTAGCCTTTACTTCTTTGCTGCAGAAAATGTTCGTTCAGGTCTTTCTGTATTGCCTCCTGAGCATCGAGATGAATATAAAATTGCGCGGCACTCCGGCGTTCATTGTTGTATCAATTGTGGCTTCTCTCATCCTATTGAAAGCGGAAATGGTGCCGAATGTACTCGGTGCAATAGTGACATTTGGTCCCCGGCACTCACAAATCCTCGCGAAGATGCAAATTAACGGCCAGTAACCTGACTAAAATGTCTGGCATTCCCACAGCACTTACGCTCAGCCATAATGGCTCATCCACAATATTGCGTACACTTCACCTCGTGACGCTATTTGAGAACATTCGCGCTCCAATCCCTAGAGAATTACTCCATGTTAAACCCCGAAAAACCACGTCTTCCGCGTGCACTGATCGTCGCCGTGCAACTAGACGGTGTTAGCGATACTGAATTTAACTCGTCGTTGGTCGAATTGGCTGAGTTGGCAAAGACCTTGGGCCTGGAGGTGGTTGGGCAATTTACCCAGAAGCGTGCATCGTTCGACTCGACGGCCTATATCGGCGTTGGGAAACGCGAGGAAATACGACAATTCATAGAAGGGCAGCAAGAGGCCTCGAATGGAGTGGCGCAAGTTGATCCGCACGCAGTGAGTAATGCGGTGGAATATATCCTTGTCGATCATGAAATCTCGCCGTCCCAAGCGCTCAATCTTGAAAACGAAGTGGGTTGCGAGGTGATGGATCGCACGGTTGTTATCCTTGAGATTTTTCATCGCAACGCCAGCTCACATGCCGCACGGATACAAGTTGAGATCGCACGCCTGACTTATATGGCGCCGCGTCTGCGCGAGGCGGCGAAGCGTGAAGGCCCTTCGGGACGGCAGCGCAGTGGCGTCGGTGGGCGTGGCTCGGGTCAGTCGCGTAGCGAAATGGACAGTCGTAAGGTGCGCGACCGTATTGCCGAGCTGCAAAAAGAAATTGATGCGATGGAGGCGGGGCGCGAAACCCAGCGAGCACAACGTCAGGGACAAACGGCGCTAGCCCAAGTGGCATTGGTCGGTTATACGAATGCGGGTAAATCGACGTTGATGCGCGCGTTGACCGGCAAAGATGTATTGGTCGCCAATAAATTGTTTGCCACACTCGACACCAAGGTGCGTACCTTGCACCCGGAAACTGTGCCCAAAGTATTGGTGAGTGACACTGTGGGTTTTATTAAAAATTTACCCCATGGTTTGGTGGCCTCCTTTAAATCAACGTTGGACGAAGCCCTTAACGCATCATTGTTGTTGCACGTTATTGATGCTGGCGACCCCGACTTTGAGGCGCAGTTGGAAGTCACCGATAAAGTGTTGGCCGAGATTGGCGCTGACACTGTGCCACGCATTCGTGTGTTCAATAAAATTGATTATCTGCTTGATGCCGCCGCCCAAGCAGAGCGTACCGCAGAGCTGCAGATAAATTATCCCGGTTGTATTGTGCTGAGCGCGCAGCGTGAGGACGATATAAACAATTTGCATCAAACCATTGTGCAATTTTTTCAAAAGGGTTTAATTGAGTCAGAAATCTTTTTACCCTGGTCAGCACAAGAATTACGCGGCGAAATCTTTGCTTCGTGCGATGTGCTTGAAGAACGTGCTGATGCGACGGGTGCATTTTTTCGTTTACGCGCTACACCTGACATGGTCGCCAAACTGGGTAAACTCGCAGACGATGTGCGCCGGTCTAAATAATGTACCCCAGCCTTTAATCCGTGAATACGATTATGCAAACAGACGCCAAAAAACTGGTAGAGAAACACAACAACCTTAATCACTCTGAACTGTTGAAAGTGGTATCACATATTCAACGCGAGCAAGGCGAATGGATTTTGCACACGCTAATGGTGGAGGGTTGTGATGTGCCTTTTAAATTCAAGCGCAAAGGTAATTACCAAAGTTTAAAAGGTGCCAGAGTGAACATCACCTACTACCCGGAACAGCAAGTTGTCGCGGGCATTACATTTGAAGTTATGAAAGTCGTGCGTATTAAAAAAGGGTGATGACCTGGGTTAAGATTTACATGTTAATGTTGTGAAAAATAGTTCCCTCTCATGTTAACTCATACTTAAGGAGAAACTTTATGTCGCATCCACGTCGCTCATATCCATACCTCGTTGTAATAATCCATTGCATTTTATTGTTAACGGTTCCCGTGCTTGCCGGTGATAAAGTCGAGGGCGAAAGATTTTTTGTGCTTGGGTCCGACGGTACACGTTATAAAGACGCGAGTGCAGTTTGTGCTGCAGAAGCTAAAGAGCGAGGCGAAGATAAGTTTGTCGACAACCCTTACGATGAAGTAGTTGGACAAAAAGACGAAGGTTCCAACGTTTGGTGTAAATTAGCGGATTCAAACGGCAACGAAATTGATCAACATTATGGCGCTGAGGTATGGGAGTGCCCGGCTCACGCAACGCGGGTCAACGACAGTTGTGAATGCGCAGAAGGTTATAAGTCCACTGGTAGCGCGTGTGAAAAAACGGAATCCTCTCTTGCCAAGCAAGATGAAAATACTCCCGCTCCCTACGTTGGCGACACAACACCTTATGATCCTAAAAAATCCCGGGAAGATGTAGAACAGGCGCATGTCAGCACCGGTGGTAAGGTCGACGATGTGACCTCTACTACCGTCGCCAAAAATGCCAATCAACGAGTTAACGACAATGAAGCGAAAGGAATTGCAGTGATTAATTGCAGAGGGAATAAAGCAGTCAAGGTTGAGTACAAAGATCCACTAACGGGGGAGCCAACACAAGCAAATATTCCCTATAACGAAAGGGATTTGCCTATTTTCGATGATGTTGCCATTTTCACAGCTGTGCTGGACAGCAAAAAGAGCTACGAGCAACAAATGACGGCGGCAACGCGAGAACTAAAAGCGGTTATTAACAGCAAAAAATATCAAGGTAAAAAGTTTACAGAACAGCAGGCTAAAGATATTCAGGCCGGAAAATCAACAATTGGTGATAAGTCCGGCTACACATGGCATCACAATGGCGACGTAAAAAATATGCAGTTAATTCCCACCGCCATTCACGATGCAGTAAGTCATTTAGGTGAAGGTTCTTTGTGCGATGGCAAATAACTTTTGTAATGTACATTAAGCGTGAAGGCAACTGAATGTAGGCCCGACTGGTTGTTCACTCATTTCGTTTTCTTTCAAAATTTACATGGCGCTATCAATGGCACATCTTCCTATTCTGCACCTCACCTCGCGTCATCCATCGGCAATTCTGTTGCTGGTCCAGCTGACGGGAATGCTGCTGTATCCCTTTCTTGAAGGAACGCAGGCGGGGCTGGTTGTCTTCAACGCTTTCGGAGTGACGGTCTTGGCGCTCACCACACGAATGGTGCAGCGCACCCCGGGGCTCACCTGGATTAGTGGCAGCTTAGCCACTGTCATCATCGTGCTGCTAGTGCTGCAGACGGTTTTTTCGATGACCCACTTGCTGCCGTGGAGTTCGGGGCTGGAAGCGATTTTTTACTTCTATGCCGCAGGCAGTCTGATTGCCTACATGCTGGAAGACCTGCGTGCGACAACCGACGAACTGTTTGCCGCTGGCGCGACCTTTACTTTGCTGGCTTGGGGCTTTACGCACTTGTATATGCTGATCCAGATACTTCAACCGGGTGCCTATGCCGCTGCCATCAACCCCCAGGACATGCGTACCTGGACCGAGCTTAACTATCTTAGCTTTGCGCTGCTGTCGAGTACCGGGATTGGCGATGTTATACCGCTGACCCCTCATGCACGCGCGGTGGCCAGCGTCGAAATGTTTGTTGGCTTGCTCTACCTGGCTGGCGTGGTTGCCCGCTTGATCGGCCTGACGATGCAATCGCATCGCGATGACACGCCGAAGCCCTAAGTGGTATTAAAAAAATCGTGCGAAGCTGCATGACATTTTTTTCATCATTCAATCACTTCAATTTTCACCTCAATAATTCCTGACGCTGTACTGGCGATGCTGCTAAATGCAGATTTCGAAAGATCAAGAATTCGACCTTTAACAAATGGGCCGCGATCATTAATTTTCACCACAACCGTTTTCCCATTCTTCAAATTGGTAACCCTGACGTTTGTACCAAAGGGTAATTTTTTATGGGCTGCCGTATTCAGTTTATGATCGTAAATTTCTCCGCTCGCGGTTTTCTTCGATTGATGTAAATTCGCATAGAACGAGGCCTTACCGGTTTCTACATAAACAGCCGAGGGCGTTGTCCGTTGAACTGAGCTACAGCCCCATAGAAAAGCAGAGAAAATTATTACAACCAGTGCCTTTACAGCGAGTCTCATATTATTTCCCTCTCTATTAGATGTTGTACAAACTGTGTTGAAAAAAATGCCGTTGAAAAAGACACAGCGATTTCGCAACGCTCCGTTTTGGAAGCATACTGCTAATTGTATATGAGTGCTTTTAATCCGGTGTTGGGTTTTCCTGCTTCGCCAGTGTAGCCCACGCGTAAATGCCGCCCGGCATTTTGACCCACGCAAAACTGCCAAACCGACCTAAGGTTGGTAATTTATCGCCCGCAGAAAAATTACCGACAACTGGCGCTGTGTCATCGGGCAAATAAAAAGCCACGTAATTTTCAGTGAGCGCTAATAGCGATTCGGACGGTGCCTGCGTCAAACTCCGCGCAATAAATCCTTTTGTGCCCTTGCCTGTGGTAACCCGTAACCAATCTCCGGCGACTGAATCCACTTGTACTAATTCCGCACGCATTAGCGAAGCGACGGTGGTGGTTTTTAATGAAGGGCCGCTGCGCAAATTTGTTTTCTCCGTTTTAATCGACAACCAGCGGGGCGCCAGTTCAACGCGGGGTGGAGTGTAAGTATTTACCGATTTTTTTCGGCCAACCAACGGCAAAGGATCAACCGCACCCTGCGCGAATTTGTATATCCCAAAATGTAAATGCGGGCTGGTAGTGACGGCATTGCCGGTATTACCGACGGTGCCAAGCACTTCTCCACGCATGACGCTGTCGCCGGGGGACACCGCGATTGAGTCGAGATGCGCATAATAAAAAGAACGCTGGTCGCCACGGACCCACACATTTTTTCCGCCCCGTGGCGTCTCGCCCACGCGGGTTACGTGACCTGCCTCAGCCGCAATTACCGGTGTGCCGCGCGGTGCAAAAATATCGATGCCCTCATGCCGTCTCGCGCCACCGTCGCGGCCTACACCAAACAAACTCTGCACCGCATTTTCGCGCTCGGTATCAACAGGAAAGCTATACCGTAGTGGTGACGTTATGACGATATCCATTAATCCCTGTGCTGCATGGGATGGTTGTATGCGCACCAGATATTGGCCAGTGTATTCGGCCGCTATTGTGAATTGCTGTTCCTTCGCCGCCATGCTGCCAATACGCACGGGTTCGTTTGCTGCGTCCTTTACATAAAACACATCCACAAAAATTTCGGCGCGCGTATTGATTGACGGAAAAATAGTGACCTGGATAAGCTCATCCATTTTACGATCAACCGCAAATGTGATGGGTTGTAGATAGTCAGCGTCAAGCAGGCGGCGCTCGCTGTAGGGCAAGGATATTGGTAATGGAGCGGCTAAGGATTCCTCCGCTTCCGCCTTCCAGCGCTCGGCAGTAGCCTTGAGGTTTTCGCGCAGCAATGCGGAGTAATAGGAATCGTGCGGCGACAGCAGCACCTGGTCTTTAAAATACAGAACGGCGGCACCGAGAAGCACAATCAATATTATCAGAACATATTTCATGTTGATTAAGACTGTGTGATAAAGAATTAATTCATCCGCAAAGCGGGCACCAACGTTATGCTATTAGTTTAGAGAACTGGCTAAAGCCAACTTCTGCCTTTGGCCGAAAGATGAACTTACCGCACTACAGCGGCTGCTTGGCAGCCGCTGTAGAAAATTCTGGTAGGTCGCCACTTCTTGTTAAAAAATTAATACAGAAAAAATTTGTATCTTTTTAATAAAACTATTAACAATCCTGAAAATAAAAGTAGCGGTGCCGAAGGTTCAGGAACTTCTGTCCGTACTCTATTAAACGAATCAATTGTGAAATGGTAGCCAGGGCTAGTTAGGGTTCTGTTGCTTTGATTTACGCTTCCATAATTTTGTAAGTTTGCAAACTCGGGATTGATAATTACATCGTCAAAGTCTTTGCTGCTTGTCAGCAAGTGAGCATTACCGCCATTACCGATAAGCGTTAGTTCAATGTAGTTATATGCCAGCGGTGATGCGTTGTCATAATAACCGCGAGAAACAACGAGGTTGCTTAATGGAGGCTCAGGGTTAACGTCGGATAAGTGAACGATCTGAGCGTAGGCGGAATTTGGGTAAGGGTTAAACGGTGTAGCTTTTCTATAAGTTGCGCGCGAAGAATCGAAGTAAGTACCATCGGGATTCCTCAGCGTGAGTTGCATCCAATTGGAGTCTGCGACCGATCCAAATGATTTGTAGATACTGTAGGGATCGTCGTCACTGAAGTATTCCCATTGCCCTTCCAGGTCCAAGGTTAAAATACCAGTCACCTGCTGGCCATTCCATTCAGGGTGTCGGGTTTCTTTACTGCCATTGTCACCAAATATTGTATCGATGACTGTGTTGGTAACCGTTCCGGTGAATTCATATGTAATAGGTGTAGCCCAAGCTGGCGCATTAACAGTTAGTAAAAAGATAGAGGTAGCTATTACATAAACGTTTTTTAAAAAAATCATTTCCAACTCCTTTCAATGATGTAAAAAAAAATTAGATCGGGCTTTTACTTCGAGTACCGCCTTGTCTCAGCAGTCTAATCTGAACCAAAATTTAGTTATATTGATTAACGTGCCTATCGTCGGCAGAAATGAAATATAAAATTATTGTCTTGGGTACCTCTCTCTGGAAGGCTCAAACAGATCGTCACTCCGTTCGCTAGCGAACATTCCATGTAAATTGAATTTGATACAGTCAGCTAAATTCCATTTGGATAATTGTCTATGAGCAATTCAACCATCATTTCATTGTGTAAATCCATCTTGTCAGGCGTTGCTTTGTCGCTGGTGGCGATGACTGCGTTGGCGCAGGGCAGTGCGTCTTCTTCAAGTTTGACGGGTTATGGAATTAATCCTGAACTGCCTGCACCAGAAAAAAAAATTAGTACCGACGGTGAATATCGCACCCGCAAAAGGCTGGCCTGCGAACGTTCAGCCAACACCGATTGCGGGCACACAAGTGAACGCGTTTGCGAAAGATTTACAGCACCCGCGCTGGTTATATTTATTGCCCAATGGCGATGTATTAGTGGCGGAATCCAACGCTCCAGCCAAGCCGGAAGCGGATAAAGGCTTTCGCAGTTGGGTGATGGGTCTGATAATGAAAAAAGCGGGCTCAGCCGGCGAAAGTGCCAACCGTATTACCTTACTGCGCGATACCGATAACGATGGTGTTGCCGACTTTAGTGCGCTCTTTTTGGAAGGATTGAATTCGCCTTTTGGCATGGTATTAGTGGGCAATAATTTGTATATCGCCAATACCGATTCGATCATGCATTTCACTTATAACACCGGCGATACCAAAATCACCTCGCCCGGAACCCGGCTCGTGGATTTACCGGCGGGTTCCATCAATCATCACTGGACTAAAAATATTATCGCCAGTACCGATGGCAATACGCTCTATGCAACGGTAGGTTCCAATAGCAATATTGGTGAAGCCGGTATGGCAGAAGAGGAAGACCGCGCGGCGATTCTGGAAGTGGATATCAGCACTGGCAAGCGCGTGATTTATGCATCGGGTTTACGCAATCCCAACGGCATGGCGTGGCATCCGGCTACCGGTGAATTATGGACGGTGGTTAATGAACGCGATGAATTAGGTAATGATTTAGTCCCGGATTATTTGACCTCGGTGAAAAAAGATGGCTTTTACGGTTGGCCCTACAGTTATTTTGGAACGCATATTGATGAACGCGTAAAACCACAACAACCGGATTTAGTCGCGCGTGCGATTGTGCCGGACTATGCACTTGGTGCGCACACGGCATCGCTGGGCTTAGCGTGGTCGGCGGGCAACACGCTGCCACCACAATTTGCGGACGGCATGTTCATCGGCCAACACGGTTCCTGGAATCGCAAACCGCGCAGTGGTTATAAAGTGGTATTTATTCCCTTCGCCAACGGTAAACCCACTGGCGCTCCGCCTGTCGATCTGCTCACTGATTTTGTGAGTAAAGATGGCGATGCCTATGGCCGACCGGTGGGTGTGATTCTCGATAATAAAGGTGCATTACTGGTGGCGGACGATGTAGGGAATATCATCTGGCGTGTGAGTGCTGCTGAGGATCAAGCGTTACCTGAACAGGTCAGCGCCATAATTAAAATGTAAAAGCGGTATTGGAAACCGTGAAATAAGAAAGCCACCGTGTTTTTAACAACACGGTGGCTTTTGTTATTTACCTACTCTTATCTACCTACTTTTATTTACTCACTTTCAAACCATCGAACTTAGCGTTTGTAAGAACACTTGTTCGGGTTGCCGCCAGGGTCAGAACCGAAGGCTGCTACCGTACACGCGATTGAACCACCCACAGATACTTTCTTGGTGACCCATTTGCCTTTGCGGCCAAAAGCTACCCAACCATCGCCCGATGCGACTGAGCAAGTGCCATCTAAATCGGCGCACTTGGAAAAGCCGCTTGGGTAATCGCCAGTGCCACTTAATACGGGTGCGCCGCTTGTGCTCGAGGTGGCCACACTGCTTGCTGCTCTGGAGGTTGCAACACTACTGGATGAGCGTGATGTTGCAACGCTGCTCGCCGCTCTGGAACTCGCCACACTGCTGGACGATCTCGCTGCAGAACTGGTACTGCCGACGTATTGCAATTGCCAGTGTTGGTTGTAGCCGTTCAAATAATTCCACTGGATTACATCGCCACCATCGGCCGTGCTTAGCCCGCTTACATCCAACGCGAGGTTGCTGTATTTAGACAAAATCCCGTGATAGCCGTTGCCTGCATCCACAAAACGCCAATATTGGTTTTGGTTGCTGAGGAATGACCACTGGCGAATGTCGCCGCCGTTTTCCTGGCTGAAATTAAATACGTCCAATGATTTACCGCTGTGTGCCGCGCGGATGGTGTAGAAACCATTGCCTGCATCGGCGATATCCCATTGCTGGTTGGTGCCGCCGAGATTGCTCCATTGAATGACATTGGCGCCGTCGGCGGCATCGGCATTCGCGACTTCAAGTACTTTGCCGCTCAAGCGCGAGGTAATAACTGCGCGACCGGTACGCACACTCACTGAGGCGGGTGGATTGGCGGTTGAGTTGAGCGTGAAACTGCGTGTGAAAGTAGGCCAGCCATCGACCATATTGATTTGCAGTAAATCCAAGCGGCCAGGCCAGCCGGTAGCAGTGGTGCCATCGTAATAATGGATAGAGGCGAGATTTTGGCCGTTGTTATTGATGAACCCGAAATGCCCCGGCCCAATGTAATTGCCGCTGCTGGACAACACTGTGCTGCCGCCGTAATCCCACAGGCTGCGGCCATTTTTATCGAGGTAAGGGCCAGTTGGTGAGGTCGAGCGGCCAGTCACAATGTAGTAACTGCTTTGGTTGCCTGCGCAGCATTCGCCCAGGTTTACAAACATGTAGTAGTAGCCGTTGATGAATTGCACCTGCGCGGCTTCGTATTCATGCCAGTTGCCGTTATTACCTACTACGCCATAGCGTGTTGAGTTCAGGCGCTTGCCTGTGGCCGGGTTAATCTGCGCCATGTAAATACCCGCGTAGTGCGAGCCGTACACAATCCACACATTGCCGCTTACATCGCTGAATACACCGGCATCAATCACATTCACTGGTTCGCCCGAAGCCGATTTGGGTTCATCCACAGTGGAAAACACCATGCCCAGATCTTGCCAGCTAGGGTTATTCAACGAGGTAGTCACCATCACCCCAATGGCAGATTTCATGCCTGAGGTGGAGCTGAATGCGGAGTAATAGAGGTAGTAGCGCCCGTTCATATAAATGATGTCGGGTGCCCAGAAGTTGCCATCAAAACCCGGCACCTTGCCGTTGATCCAACTGGGTTGGGTATTGGGTGCGATAGGCGAGGGGCCGCGCTGCCAATTCACTAAATCATAAGAGTAGAGCGCATTGATCGGGAAGTTACTCGCACCGCCGCCAGTGCCAAATGTCCAGTAGCGATCTCCGTCTTTTAAGATGGTCGAGGGATCGTGCATATCCGTGGTGCCTTTCAATTGAATGGCAGCGGCCTGCTGGGAAAATGCCAGTAATACGCACAGCGCCGATAGGGATCGGAACAGTTTTGAGAAAATCATTTTGTGGTGACTCCTTGCAACATGAATGGTTAATGGCGCCCACACATAAGCGACAGCGCGAGCAGCAGCCCGAACCAAGCTCATGGAAAAGCACGCATTTGCATATGCCGATAATTAACGCATCCAGGCGTTTTTTGTAGTTATGAGGATCTTTTGGTATCGAGCGAGCCCGATTTGTCGTTGGAGGAGTGTGACTTCAAGAGCCAAACTTTATTGTTATTAAGAAACGCTTTGCAGCCAGGCGATTATAGGGAAGCACTGGATGCTGGTGATTTTTATAAATCGGAAATGTGATTGCCGACGCATAAACTCCCATCGGCTGCTATCGTGAGAGAGCGATAAGGTAATTTTTCACAGCCAAAAAGTAATTAGATTACAGCTTGATAGACGGAAGCATTTTATAGTCATAGCGCTTTGACCGTCGCAAAGGTAATTACATCAATAAATTCCAGCGGCTATTCAACTCTGAAATTCCACAGTCGGCCGTGCGCCACTAACCACTGGGAAATCGCAACTTCACGTTAGGGACTAAACAGTATGAAAAAATACACACACATTTTTATTTCAGCCCTGCTCTTGATCGCCAGCAATGTCCTTGCGGCACCACCTGTTTCAACCTATCACAATGCGACCGGCGATGAGCACCAAACAGCGGCGAACAATTTAGTGGCGCAAGGTTTTCGCCCTACATTTATCGGTGTGCATGGCACAAAAAACGATCCACGTTATTCTGCTGTTTGGCTACAAAAAACGGGCCCCGCGTGGTCTGCATTTCATGGTCGCGCGTTAAGTAGTTATCCAACTTTGGTTGCCGATGCAAAAAAGAATGGGCTATATCCGGCGTGGTTAAGTGTGGTGAGTGATGGCACTGGCACTGGCGAAGCTGTGATTGCTGGCAGCTTTGAAGGCGGCGCAGAAACTATCGCTAAAATAGATTTAATCTCGGGTAAAGCTGACGATATTTTAACTATCGAATACTGGGTGCAGCATGCGCGCAATAATTCGCTGATCCCGATCGATATTGCTTTATACGGCACTGAAAATGCTCCCAAGTGGGCGATTATTTTAAAACCCAACCCTAAAAAAATTAAATGGACAGTGGCCTTGTGGGACAACGCTACCGATAATCAAAAGCGTTTTTCCCCCACGGTAAAACAATGGGCGCGCCCGATTTTTTATTCGCGTTCATCGTTCGATCGCTATGTGTCTATTTATGTTGATGATGTAGTCGGGCCATGGGAGGCACGCGGCCCGCTGGATTGGCAGAGCTATCAAAACTTGGCGACAGAAAAAGTAAAGCAGGGTTTTATTCCAATCTCTGTGCAAGGTGGTGGCAGTGGTGCCAGCACAACCTGGACTGTTGTTTTTGTAAAAAATGAAATTCCCGTTGAGCGCCAATTTACCGCGCAGGGTTCAGGCTCCGATTATTTTAAACCCGTTGATGACCTCATGAAAAAATACATGAGTGATTACGGCGTACGTGGTGCGAGTGTAGCTGTGGTAAAAAATGGCAAGCTTGTTTACGCAAAAGGTTTGACCTGGGCCGAGCCGGGTTATCCCGTTACTACGCCAACCAGTTTGTTTCGTTTGGCGAGTACATCGAAACCTATTACCAGTACTGCCATTCATCAACTTGAGCAAAAGTGGCAATTAACACCGGGAACTTTTGTGCAAAGTGTGTTGAATATTAAAACGCCTGACGGCGGCACACCGCCTGATGAACGCCTGGCTGACATTAAAGTGGATCACTTGCTATATCACCGTGGTGGCTGGAATCGCAGCATTGTGTACGATCTGCCCGGTGACGCCGCCACGGCAGCGTCCTATCAAAATACTTTACCAATCTCAAAAAGTAAGTGGATCAGTGAGAAATTTAAACAAAATCTGCAATTCGATCCCGATACAAAAAATGTGTATTCAAACTTTGGTTATCTGTTATTAGGTAGAATTCTGGAAGCTAAATATCCCCGCAAAACCTATGAAGAAATCGTAAAGGAGAATATTTTCACTCCACTCGGTATTACGCGTGCCGCGATCAGCCCCGTGACTTTTGAGGAGGCGTTGCCACAACAAGTGCGTTTTCACGAAAATTATTTGGGAATTGGCGCAACGGTGATGAATAACACTGGTGATTGGGTGCCATTACCTTATGGGGTAGAAAATTATCGCAACTTTGATTCGTTTGGTGGTTGGATGATGGCCAGTGTGGACTACGCAAAGTTTTTGGCAATATTCGAACTGGGTGATAAAAATCCCATCCTCAATAAAGCCATGACCGATCGTATGTGGACTGTTACACATGGCGATAACCAAGCGCGCGGCTGGGCTAGAGTCAATGTAGGTAATGGCGTGTGGGCTGTTGAGCATGGCGGCGCACTGCCGGGTGTTGGAACAGTAATTTCGCGTCGCTCGGATGGTATCGCGTTTGTTATTTTCACTAACTCAGGTCTGGAGGGGTCGATTATTGGAGATATGCATAATGCGTTAGCGTCACTACCGGCAGCTAGCTGGCCTGATGCCAGTGTAGATTTCTTCCCTACCTACGGCTTGCCGGTAAATCCTAACTCCACAATCAGAATCAGAGCTAAGTAAAATTATTATCATCTATCCGTAATACCCGCGCATGCGGATATTACGGATAATTTATTTAGAAAACGGCAATCACTACGTAAAACAAATAAAAGCTCGGCGCGATAGCAAGGGTGAAAGCGAGCGAGCGTAGTTTATCTAGATTCGCCAAGTAAAAAACGGCATGTAGCAAGCGGCCAATAAGCACAATAATCGCTGCCTCGGCCAAATACTTAACCTCAAGCCCGGATGCTACCACGGCGAGTAACGCCGCACTGTATATCGCAAGTGCCTCCCACGAATTTTGTTGCGCCGCTACCGCGCGTGCGCCAGGACCCTGCAGCTGAGTGTATTGTTCACGCGGATTTTGGTTGTCCACCTTGCCTAATTGTTGCTTCCGATAATAATAGGATACGACAGCCATAACATAAGGCATAAGGCACAAACACAATAAAACGACGATAGCTGTTTTCATTACGCGAACTCTCAACATTTAGGGCAAAGGTAAATAGTTTTTAACACGGAACATGCTCAGTGTCAGTGCGGTAGATAACGAATAAAACACTATAGAATATTGTTAGCGACGCAGGATGAATAGATGAGCGGATAAGATAAATAATTAAAGCGCATTGTTCGCTAGCGAACTTACTCTCTGGAGAGAATTAACTACCATAGTCTCGATTCTTAAAAAGAGGAGTTAACACATGACATCAATTAGAGAGCTGGATTACGAACACGCCAACGAACGCGGTAATGGACCAAGAAATCGCATGGAAGGTGGTGATTTGACCGATGATATTGAAATCAATAATCCCGATAATCCATTAAAGAAAAAACGTAAAAAAATAGTAACCACGCCTAAAGTAGAATTACGTTACAAAAAGCCTAATATTTAGCCGATCTATCGCAGTTGGCTATCTTTGCTGCCGCGCCGGTTGATGGTGGAGTAGATGGTTTCGTCTTTATCATGTACTTCCTGACACTTCACACATAAACGCACGCCAGGAATTACCTTGCGTCGCGCTTCCGGAATTGCGGCATCACATTCTTCACAATGCATCAGGCCTTCGCCCTCAGGCAAACGGCTGCGCGCCAATTTAACCGCGTCCTCTATACTTGCATCTATTTGATCTTGCACCGCACCATCACGCGCCCAACCACTTGCCATTACAAAGTTCCTCATTAGTATTTCAATTACACTTCTTATCATCACACCGTGAAGATAGCCTATTGAAAGGTGCTATAAAATTATGGCCTTAATGAGCGGGGAAAGTTCAGTAGTTATGGACAAAATTCCAAAATTTTATTACACAAAAAACAGAGAATGAATTCCAGTGTTTGATTTGTTGCTATTTACCGATGCTAGTGTTGACACCAAAACGCGTATTGGCTTTGGTGCTTACCTTGCTGTTAATGATATGGAGCTATCACTGCTTGATTTAAACACGAAGGTGAAAGTAAAACAGTTTGAAAACACCTCATCAACAACCTTGGAGTTGCAGACCTTATTGTGGGCTTTAGATGACGCAACCTTATTAAATGCAGAAAAACCCTTGCGAGTGGTTATTTATAGTGATTCACAAAATATTGTAGGGTTATCGGCGCGGCGCGGCGGATTAGAGCAACGGAATTATTGTGCGAGTAATGGCAAACAGTTGAATAATGCTGAACTTTACCAGCAGTTTTTTAGGGTTATTGATCAGCTTGATTGCCAGATTATTAAAGTTAATGGACACAATCCCCAGCATGTAAAAACCCCTGTGGATAGGGTATTTGCGTTGGTAGATCGTACATCGCGATCTACACTGCGAGCGTTTAATCGTCAAATCCGCTAAGCTTGGTGCAATTTCACTCTTGAGGTATTTATATGAATTTGGATAAATCTAAAAAACGTATCGCAAAGAAAGCCAAAATGGGGTTTCAGGGTTACCCTAAAATTTCGCTGACCTACTTCGGAAAAACTACCAGCCATGCAGACGAAGTGGTGGTTGAATTTGTATTGGAAGAGGGTGCGGAAACTCAAACTGAGCGCTTCTCCAGTAAAATCGATGCGCGTGAAGATGAAGTTATTCAATCAGCACTGGTAAAAATGATCGAACGTTCAGAAGCTAATACGGTAGTGCAAGCAGAAGGTGTGTTTGTGCTGGAGTAGTGGTTACATTCTTGTAATCAGATCTCACTTTGTTATTGCCCAGTCTTTTCTTGAATGAAGCCATGAAATGATTATTGAAGTGGTTATTAGCTAAATGCCAGATAAAATATTAGTTTTTAATTTATTCATGTGCTCTATTAAATTTGATATCTCATTGTCAATCACATCGCCACTATTTAACAGTAAATGCATACGTTCTTCGTATTCATTGATAGCATTATCCAATACTATTGCCCCTGGGCCGTGTAAATCCAGTAAAGGATATGCCCGGCGAATCTCGGAAATAAAATTATTAAATGTTTTTCTGTTTTCTTCTGCTTGCGATGCATACTGAATATCAATATTGGATAGGTAGTTTTTTGTCGACGTAATCCATTTGTCGGTTTCCTGCATTTGGGTTCTATTGGCTTTACGTGCTTCAATAATTTTTATGCACTCATCTACTGCATTAACCAAGCCGTGTAGGCTGGTTTCAAGTATGGCGTGGCCTACATTGGGAGTGTTTATTAGCATTAAGTGAATTTTGCTTAATATAAACAGAGTGCCCTGATCAATATGAATCAGTGACTCAGCGTTGGCTGGCGATTTAACCAAGTCTTTCGTTAAATCATCAAAAATAACCTCAGGGAAGTATTCGGTATTACCCAGTTTTGAAAAGATTGAAAAACCAATCGGGGCATTAAAATCTTTGATAAATTGTATTATTTCATTTGCAATTGATTGAAGTGATTCACATCTTATTAATTCTAAAATTAAACGATTAATTGCATGAAGTTGCTGGTAGTGCGAAATTGTTTTTCCCAGCTCGGTGGTGAGCATGGTTAGTTCTTCGTTGGTATATTCGCTTTCAGGTTTTATATCTTGTGCAGTATTATCATCTTGGCGTTCCTGAAGTTGGTTATAAAGATCATCCACTTCGCTTTCTAATGTGTCTATGCAGCCTTGGAACTCTTTTACTAGTCGTTCAAGACGCGATATTTCTTTTTCTTTTTCCTGCCTAATGTCCGATGAGTCGGTGGGGTTAATCGATTGTTTTAATAGTTGCATCTCATTTTCCATATAGGCAATAAGATCGCGTTGCGCCAGATTGTTTTCCCTAAGTTGTTTTATCTCAACGATAATATTTTTCTGCTCAATGGGTGCCGCTATACTCGGTAAAGACTTATCGGTGTGATCTGCAGCAACCGCTAATCCGTTTTCATCATTGTGAGTGTCTCTTAACATGAGTGCATAATTAGTTGCTTGCATTTTTGCTTCTTTCAATTCTTTTTTAAGATTCCCGATGTGTTGATCGGATTTCATCAGCTCCACTTCCAATATGTTCATATAGTTGTTCATATTTTCTTTAATTTCGGCAGAAAATTTTGATTTGTAGGTTTTCAGTTCCTTGATCATATCCCCAACGGCGCTATTTTTTTCGTAAGATGATTCTATCGTTTGAGGTGTAATTGTGTGTTCCTGATGCAGGATTTGTGGGTCTCTTTCAAAAGAGGATTTATCAGGGAGTGATAAATGATTAAGTTTTTCTAGCATTTCTTGCAAGTTGTTAATGGTATGCTGACTTTCCAAATGATATTGCTTTAGATTTTTTTCTGATTGTAGCAATTCATTGATTTCTTCCTGTAACTGTTCGTTTTCCCTATGGCTGCCCTTAAGTTTATCTACGCGATCCTGCATCAATCGCAGGCGGTTGTCTCTAACCTCTTGGCGTTGAGTGTTTTTCTTGTCTTGCCAGCGAATAATTGCATCTAATTTTTTTTCAAACAACCTCCATCCCATGTGAGTAATTCCATGTTCGTCAAACACTTCCTTCTCTGCCGTGAGATAAAGGAAGCGCAAAGCTGCTACGCGAGCGCAAAATGAATGAGTGGAATCAAGATGAGGATGGTGTGATCCGGTATTTTTCTCATAGTTCTGCAAGGAATCAGCAATCGATTGGGAAAAATACTGTCCAATTGTTGGTTGTTCTTCTGTGTTTTTCTTGCCATAAAAGCTGGCCACTTTGCTCTCAGCTTTTATTTTTTTTTCTTTGGTTTCGCTATACTTTTCGAATAGTCGTTTTATTATTGATTTCTGCTTCAGATTGTGGCGAATGGAAAAAAACAGAGCAATAATTAATGCCAGAATTATTTCGCCGAGTATGAGTGAAAAAAATGAGAGGTGTTCTTTCATGTGATGTTACTGCGAATTTAGTTTTTTGCGAGAATAATTCCAAAGGTGATGGAAGGAGAATTGTTGGTTCGTTAATGAGCATGAGTGGAGTTGTAAGTATAGGTGTTTTTTTAAAAACCATACTTAAATTGCATGTTTAAATTTTACGCATACATAAGTGAGCTAACGCTGGCGTTTAAATTTATACTTTCATAAGTGGTTGCACTGTTATGCGCGCCAAGTGCTGCTTTTTGTCATTTCCGTTAGGGCTATAGTGGTGCAAATGGCCATCCTTGCCATGTTACTCAACTGCTCTCTACACATGGATACCTATACTCCCCTCTGGCCATTGATCAGGCCTTTTCTTGCTGGAAGGGGTAGGTGCCCTATGCATTTTAGTGTGTAATCGCACAGAGACCTTGAATTAATTTATGATAATAAGTAAAAGTGTAAAGTTGCTGTTTCAGCGTGGTGATTTTAAGTGAAGGATAGAGAAACAATGCTGTATCAAAAATTCAAAGAATTATTATCTGTTTTTCGTGAGGCATTCCTTAAATGGATGGAGCGAGAGCCGTTTAGGAATAGTGCGGTAATTTCGTTCTATACCATTTTTTCGCTGCCGGGTCTGCTGGTAATTATTATTAATCTTGCCGGTTATTTTTATGGTGAAGAGGCGGTAACTCGTCGGATTAGCGATGAAGTGGGCAATATGATTGGCCGCAATACGGCACAAGATATAGAAGCTATTATCGCTAATGCCAGTGTACATCAGGATTTTACCTTTGCTTCTTTAGTCGGTATCGCTACCTTGATCTTCGGTGCTACTGGTGTGTTTTATCAGTTGCAGCAAACCTTGAATATGATATGGGAAGTAAAACCACAGCCTAAACGTAAAATAGTAAAAATGGCATTGGATAGAATATTTTCATTTGGCTTAATTCTTGCGGTAGGATTTTTGCTGTTGGTTTCGTTAGTGCTATCGGCGCTATTGTCTGTAGTGAGTAGCTGGGTGTCCTATTATTTTTCTGAGACATTTAATATTTTATTTCGCATTCTTGATCTCTCCTTGTCACTCGGCGTAGTGACATTTTTATTCGCCGCCATTTTTAAATTCCTCCCTGATGCAAAAATTCCATGGAGGGATGTATGGGTGGGTGCACTAGTTACTGCGTTGCTCTTTGTCATCGCAAAATTTGCCTTGGGTTTTTATTTCGGCCACAGCAACCCCGCTTCTGCCTATGGCGCTGCAGGGACTATTATTTTGTTAATGTTATGGGTGTCATACGCGGGTTTGATTCTGTTATTCGGAGCGGAGTTCACCCGCATTTATGCAGATAGGCGCGGTACTAAAATTAAACCTTTAGAGTTTGCGGTTTCTACTTGTGATGAGAAAGAACCGCTCAAGTAAATCTACCAAACACGAATTACATTACCGTTCTGTACAAAGGTTAATAAAAATCACTCCAAGGCAAAAGCTGGGAGTGATTTAGAAAAGGCATTATTTTTCAGTATGTATTAATACCAGAAGCACCAGTTGTTACAAATTCTATAATAGATGGTTGCTGCACAATCATCGCCCAGTGTGCAGGGTGCGCTAGTGCGCATTGCCATTGCAGGATTACTGGTTGATACGACAATCAGCGCTGTTAGCCCTAATGCGGTTGCAGTGGATTTGACGGTTTTTGTAGTGGGTAGCTTGGAAAAAATTGATTTCAGTTTCATGGCGAATAATCCTTCAATGAGGTTAATTGTTCACTGGCACCAAGGTGTTAGTGAGTAATGCACGGTGTTGCGGTGCTATTACAGGCTAGTCCTTGCGCGTTTTTTTTCCGTGAAAAATTCACCAATTTTGTGTGAACATATCCACTACACCCTTGTTTCAATACACAGATAGGCAATGTAATGACAATAGCGCTGAAGTACACAACTTTTAAGATCACATTACTTACACTGGTAGTCAGTGTGATTGTGGGCTGCTCAACGACCAAGCCTCATGAACAAGAGGCACAGTTAAAAGCGGATAAAGCTGGCCTGACAGTGGTCGAGAAAACCCGTTTTGACGGTACTTTTATCGCCCCCGGTGCAAAGTTTTCCAGATACAAAAAATTGTTTGTTGAACAGTTGGATATGACTGACGTTAGCATTCGCCAGCCATCGGCGCGGAAAATAGCTGATGAGAAACCTTGGGTATTAAGCGATGCCGATCGTCGCTTTTATCAAGAAAAATACACTGAAGCGCTAATGAATAATTTACTGGGCGATACGGTTTACACCACCGCAATACAAGCTGGAGCAGATGTATTAACGGTATCGGCAAAAGTAGTGGAAATTGCGCCTTTGGCGAGTAAAGATGATTTGAAAGGGCGCCCCACCAACGTCAAAGTTTATAGTGAAGGCATGGGTACTATGACGCTGGAACTTACGCTCTATGATTCAATCTCTGGCAAACCGCTGGCGATAATTACCGATCAGCGCGACTTGGGGCGCATTTGGGAAGAAAATAATCGCACCAGCAATAATGTGCAGGTGCGTTTAGCATTTGACCAATGGTTGGGGAATTTGCGCAGAGAATTGGATAAAGCATCTGGCCGTTAAGCACTACGCATTATTCAGCTCGATACTGAAAACAAGAAGAGGAAAACCCGCAAAGGTTTTCCTCTTTTTTAACAGACTTTTTACTGATTTTTTGCTGGGAAGAAACGCTCGAGATTATTTCAAATCATCGAGATATTTCTCAGCATCCAGCGCCGCCATACAGCCCGAGCCAGATGAGGTAATCGCTTGACGGTAAATGTGGTCAGCCACATCGCCTGCCGCAAATACACCTTCAATACTGGTTTGGGTGGCGTTACCTTCCAAGCCGCTTTTCACTTTGATGTACCCATCTTTCATGGTCAGCTGGCCTTCAAAAATATCGGTATTGGGTTTGTGACCAATCGCGATAAATACACCAGAGATATCAATTTCCTGGGTGGAACCATCTTGCGTGCTTTTCAGACGTAGACCATTTACACCGGAATCATTACCCAGCACTTCATCCAACTGATGATTCCAAATTACTTTGATATTGCCGTTAGCCACTTTTGCCATTAGTTTATCTTGCAAAATCTTTTCTGATTTCAACTTGTCGCGACGGTGAATCAGGGTTACTTCGCTGGCGATGTTGGATAAGTACAGTGCTTCTTCAACGGCAGTATTACCACCGCCGACTACAGCAACTTTTTGGTCGCGATAAAAGAAACCATCACAGGTAGCACAGGCGCTTACACCTTTACCCATAAACGCTTCTTCTGATGGCAGACCCAAATACTGGGCAGAAGCACCAGTGGAAATAATCAGTGCATCACAGGTGTAAGTATTTGATCCAATCAGCTTGAATGGGCGCTCGGTCAGCACGGTTTCGTGAATGTGGTCAAAAATAATCTGGGTATCAAAACGCTCGGCATGTTCCTGCATTTGCACCATCAAATCCGGGCCTTGCAGATCATGTACGCCGCCGGGCCAGTTTTCTACTTCGGTAGTGGTGGTCAATTGACCACCTTGCTGCATACCAGTAATCACTACAGGCTTGAGATTGGCGCGCGCGGCATAAATGGCGGCGGTGTAGCCCGCAGGGCCGGAGCCGAGAATAATCAGGCGGTGGTGTTGTACTTCACTCATAAGAGATCCTTGATATTGATGCAAATAAAGAGGGTTGATACAAAATAGGCGTAACTCAATGTGGGGGCATGATAGGTGAATCGCAATAGCCGTGCAAAATTGTATGGTTCAATGCGCGGCATTGGGTTTGGCTATCTGGGTGTTTATTGAACGCCTATAATTTTGATGCGCTATGACTGTAAGGAGTTAAGGTGATAACTATTGTTCAATCCCCCTGCGTTCGCAATTGCTGTTTGAATGAGGCCGACATTTGCGTGGGCTGCTTTCGTAACCTGCAGGAAATTAGCCGTTGGAGCCTGGTAGATAATCCCACCAAAATGGCGATATTGGCGCAGGCAGCGGAGCGCCGGGCACTTGGACGCAAAGTTGTAAAGGGCGATGCGGGTGATCAGTAGCCAACCGCATCTTAGTTAAATGAGCAGCTAACGAAAAAATTCTGCAGCTGCGGTTATACAAATTAGCAATTATGGAACTAGACTCTGGTGTATTCATCAGTTTGGCGATGAGAATTTTTATCGTTAATGCACTTTTAAAACAATAACTATACGCCGGTCTATTGGATTGCAATTTCCGGCACAGTGGAATTCACCTTAGTAGAGCGCCCATGCAGTCTTACACCGCGTCGCTTAAACTCTGGCTCAGTATGCAATGCCAAATACTTGGCAATGTAAATGCCGCCATACTTGCGCAGACCTCAACCACACCAGCAAGCATCCTTGCCAAATGGCCGAATGCAGATGCCAATAACGCAGCGATGCGCAATGCGCTCACTCAAGTTATCAATAGTGGGCGCTTGTACTTAGTGCCTGCAGATGACGGCAATTTTATTGTCGCACAACCTTTGGTGATTGAGGGCGCACCTTGGGGCGTGTTGATTCTGCAGTTGCAGTCAGCGGATAAAAAATCATTACCGGCGTTATTAAAAAATCTTAAACTCGGCCAGTATTGGTTGCAGTTTTTATTGCAAAAAGAATCTATTCAGCAGCAACCTAATCAACCAATACAAAATCCCGCCGCTGCGGTTGCCCCCATTTTTGAAAAAAATGCGGCCAGCGATATTTTGCTGCAATTCAATGCCAGTTTATTAAAAGAAAATTCACTACAAGAAGTTGCCATCAGTTTGGTGAATTTACTCGCCGGATTTTTGCAAGCGACGCGCGTGAGTTTAGGCTTATGTTCGGCCAATACTATTGAACTGGAAGCGATTTCGTTTTCAGCCAATTTTGATAAACGTACCCAAGCCATGCAGGCAGTTCGCGAAGCCATGACTGAAGCTGTTGAACAGGCTGCGGCGATTGATTATTCCCCGGCGCAAATTGTTGAACCTGCGCCTAGTGCTGAATCCAGCATACCGACCTTAATCACACGTGCACACCAGCAGTTACACCAGCAGCAACAATTACAATCGGTGCAGAGTTTATTGCTGCGCAATGGCGAGACTATTGTTGGTGTGCTCACGATTGAGTTGGATAAACAAGCATCGCTCACTGATGAGCAACGTCGGTTTCTACAACAGGCATTGCATTTTGCCGGAGCGATAGTGGCGTTGCGCCAGCAGATAAGCGCCAGCGTGTGGCAGGGTTTTAAGCAGCGCACTGCACAGCGGTTGGAGCGATGGTTTGGGGAGGATGCCCTGCGCGGTAAAATTATCGCGGCATTGCTACTGATTTTTTTTGTCGCACTGTTTGTTCCGCTCAATTACCGTTTGTCTGCCGATGCAACTTTGCAAACCACAGAAAGATATTTGGTGGTATCCCCGCAAGATGGCTACTTGGGGAAAATTATTGCCCGCCCTGGCGATGCAATAAAAAAAGGCGCTGCACTCGCGCAGTTAAATGATGAAGATTTGCGCTTGGAACGGCGCAAGCTGGCGAGTCAGGCGCAGCAATACCGGCAGGCTTATGATACGGCGCTCGCCAATTCCAATCGCATAGAAGCTGGCATCGCCAACGCACAACTGGATCAAGCCAATATTCAATTGCGTTTGGTCGATCAACAATTAGAACGCACACAATTAACGGCACCTATGGATGGCATTATCGTCTCCGATGACATTTCGCAAACCCAAGGTGCGCCGGTAAAGCAGGGTGATGTGTTATTTGAAATTGCTGCTGCGCAGGGTTTTGTCGTGCAATTGTTTATCGATGAGCGTGATATTGCGGCAGTGCAAGTGGGGCAGGAGGGGGAAGTAAAATTTTCCAGTTTGCCCGCTGAAGTCTTTGCACTGCGCGTAAAAAGCATTACACCGATTAGTGAAGTACGCGATGGACGCAATTATTTTCGTGTGGATGCCGAATTATTACGCGAACTAAATGTGTTGCGTCCCGGTATGACCGGCACCGGTAAATTAAGTGCAGGGCGCCGCGCGCTGGGTTGGATTTTGTTTCACGATTTGTGGCATTGGCTGCGGCTGAAATTGTGGTGATTCATCATGACTGACGCCCAAGCTTTAAATAGCAACCCCATCTGGCAGCGCCTTGAATCGCTTCGCCCCGCGTTGCCGCGCCATATTCATATCCAGCGGCGCGATTATAGCGGCGAGCGTTGGTATATTTTGAATGACAAAAGCAATGGCCGCTTTCACCGTTTAACGCCCTCGGCATGGCGGTTAATTAGCGCGATGGATGGGCGCAATTCATTGAGTCAAGTATTAGCTGCGGCAGCACATGCAGAATTTTATACTGCCGAAGATGAAATCCCCACGCGCGAGGATTTAATCCAGCTGCTGCAATATTTGCATGTCGCCGATTTATTGGTGTGCGATATGCCACCCAATACGCAGGAATTATTTGCGCGGCGCGAACGGAAAAAGCAACAGCGTTGGCTGCGCTTGTTAATGAATCCACTCACCTGGAATATTCCACTCGGCAACCCCGACCGTTTGCTTGATAAATTAATGCCAATCGCCCGTTTGCTGGCAACACGCAGTATGGGAATTATGTGGCTACTGATAGTGGGTTACGCACTTTTACAAGCGGGCAATCATTGGGCTGAACTTACGCGAGGGCATTTGGACCGCGTACTTTCGCCCGCTAACTTATTTTTGCTTTGGTTAACTTACCCTTGTTTTAAAGTGCTGCACGAATTGGGGCACGGTTTATTTACCAAAGTGTGGGGCGGGCAGGTGCACGATTGCGGCATTGTGTTTGTCGTCGGCACTCCCTTGCCCTATGTAGATGCCAGCGCAGCAACTGGTTTTCAATCCAAACGTCAACGGTTGATGGTAGGTGCAGCAGGCATGGCAGTGGAATTATTGTTGGCCGCGTTGGCACTCTTGCTGTGGCTGCAATTATCCAATGGTTTTGCGCGCGATTTTTTGTACAACATTATTATTATCGGCGGTGTATCAACGTTATTTTTTAATGGCAACCCACTGATGCGTTTTGATGGCTACCATCTACTCACTGATGCCTTTGATTTACCCAATCTCGCTACTCGCGCCAATCAACAATTCAGTTATTTGTTGCGTCGTTACGCTTACGGCGTAAGCGGTGTTTTCTCACCGGCGGTAAACGAACGCGAAGCGGTGTTGCTTACGGGTTATAGCATTGCGGCGTTTGCATACCGCGTGTTTATGTTGTTTTTTATTATTTTGCTGGTCGCGAATTATTTTCCGACACTGGGTTTAGTGATTGGTTGCTGGTTGATATTTTTTCAACTGCTTTGGCCTGCATTTAAAGCGTTGAATTATTTGGCGCGTGACAACCAATTAGCCAGCACGCGCACACGCGCATGGAGTGTTACGGCGGCAAGTGCGGCGCTGGTGATAATAATCCTGGTTGCCGTGCCTATGCCCATGTCTACCTCGGCCGAAGCGGTGCTCTGGTTGCCAGATGAAGCGCGGGTAAAAGCAGAATCCAGTGGTGAAGTAGTTGAATTATTAGTTACCGATGGCGCCACCGTTGAACAAGGGCAAGCGTTAGTGCGTTTGCACAATCCAACACTGGTGGCGAACCTGGCGGTGGAGCAAGCGCATCTACGTGAGTACGAAGCGCGTTATCAACAAGCCTTGAGTGATGATCGCGCGCAGGCGCAATTATTTGAACAAGACATCAATGCCATCAATGCAGAAATTGCATTGCTGCAAATGCGTGTGGTGAATTTAATCGTGCGCAGTCCCTCTAGCGGTGTTTTCCGCATCACTCGCCAACATTATTTGCCGGGCAGCTTTTTACAGCAGGGCGATGAAGTGGCGTTAATCGAAAAACCCGATGCAGTATTCGTTCGCGCTGCTCTTTTGCAAGATGAAGTGGGGTTGGTGCGCCAAGCGACAACCCAGGTGAACATTAAATTCGCCAGCAATTCAGCGCGCACGATTGCGGCAGATATGAGGCAGGATATTCCTGTCGCAACCCAAGAGTTGCCCAGTGCAATATTGGGCGCGCAAGGTGGTGGGCGCATCGCAGTAGATGCAAGCCAGCCAAGTGGTACGCGCGTGCAAGAAAAAGTTTTTTTACTTGATTTAACCCTGCGCGATTTTATGCAATCCGGACATTATGGCGAGCGGGCATTGGTAAAATTTCAGCATCCGGCCGAGCCCTTGGTGACGCAATGGTATCGTGCGTTACAGCAAGTTTTTATCCGTCATTTTTCGTAACTGCTTTTTTTAAACTATAGTCATAAACGAATTGAATTTTTATAGCGGATTAAGCATGTACAGATTGTTTATTTTTTTACTCTTGATTGCCTTGTTCGGTAATGAAGCCGTTGCACAAACCCAAGAACCTGCGCAATTGAATTGCCGCATTGAGCCTTCAGTTGTGGTTGAGATGAGCAGCGCAGTTGAGGGTGTTATCAGCGAAGTATTGGTTGATAAAAATGATGTCGTTAAAAAAGGCGATGTTGTTGCGCGATTGGATGCAGGCTTGGAAGCCGCAACCGCCGAACTACGCCGTGTACAAGCGGAGCTGACTAGCGATGTGCAGGCACAAAAGTTAACACTGGAATTCAGTGATCGCGCTTTGGCGCGGGTGAAAGATTTGTACGAAAAAAAGGCGGCCTCTTTTTCGGAGTTGGATAAGCTCAAAACCGAGCAGGCAATTGCGCAGCAGCAGTTACAACAGGCGCTTGATCGCAAACGCCAAGCCGAGCTGGAGCATAAGCGCGCACTCGCTGATTTGCAGCGGCGCACCTTGGTTAGCCCGATTGATGGCGTGGTAGTTGAGCGCCTGAAAGAGCCGGGCGAGCACATCGACTTCGAGCCGGTACTCAAACTGGCACAGTTAGATCCTTTACGCGTAGAGGTATTCGCTCCTGCGAGTCTTTACGGCAAAGTCAAAGCGGGGATGAAAGCCAAGGTCGTGCCCGAGCTAGGCATTGCCGACCGCAGTTATGCCGCTGAAGTCGTCTTGGTGGATCAGGTGATCGATGGCCCCAGCAATACGTTTGGTATTCGGCTGTCATTTCCTAATCCGGGCAATCGTTTACCCAGTGGGTTGAAATGTCAGGTAAGTTTTGAGGGCGTTACCCTGAATTTACTGGATACCCGCAATTTGCCTTAAGTGCTGCATCTGCGTCGTAGTGGATTAGAGCTAAATGTCAGTGTTTTCAGTATTGATAGATTATTTGGTTGAAATTTAATCAAATGAGAATAAATGTGCCAAAATTGGTGTGAAGTTATCTTAGCTCGCACCTTCTAATAACTAATAAATAAGATTTTTTCGGGTGATATCCCTTACACCCTCAATCATCAGGGCGCTTATTTCACGTTCAGGTTTGCGCAGGAATCGGGGTCAACAGGGTGTGGTTGGCCAGCGCAAACCTCATGGATGTCTTTACTTACCAGTCCTTAAAATTCATCTGCATCCTTTTTAAAGATTCAGATTACAAGACATTACCGGAATTCATGTCCAAGTCACCGCGCCATCGTCGTCCTTTGATTGAGGCTCTTGAGCCACGATTGTTGTTTTCTGCCACCGCTGATATTGCCGTTTTTGATGATGGCAATGCAGATGGGCAGTATTTGGCGCAGGCGGCAGGGCAAGTAGATTTAGTCAGCATCTATATGTCGACTGAACCCCTTGGTACAGGGCACTCGGCGAATGATCTGGCGCCGCAAGCCGATCTCCCCGTCGAATCTACGGTTGGCATCACTACTGTGATTTTTGTCGATACTGCCGTCGATAATTACGCCGCGCTGGTGAAGGATATTAATGCCGGTCTTGAGCGCAATTCCGTCGCCATTATCTATCTGGATTCCACCCAGGACGGCCTTGCTCAAATCAACAATTACCTCGCTGGTGCCAGCGGTATCTCCGCTATTCATATTCTCTCTCACGGCATTGCTGGCAATGTGCAATTGGGTAATCAGGTATTAAATGAAAGCACCATTGGCCAGTTCAAAGAGCAAATAGCCGCCTGGCAAACTGCATTAACAAATGACGCCGATATTTTGTTCTATGGTTGCGACTTGGCTGCCAATCAAAGCGGTGTTGATTTGTTGCGCCAGCTCAGTGTTTTGACGGGTGCCGACATAGCCGCGAGCAATAACGTAACTGGCAACAGCAGTGTGAATGCGGATTGGGTGTTAGAAGAAAAAATCGGCACAGTTGAAACTGCATCGCTATTTGCCGCCAACCAACCCATGGAGTGGCAGGGCGCCTTGGCCGATGTTGTACGTCTCTCTTCAGGCGCACCCACCAATCAGCAAGCAATTCCTATCAATGGTGATATCAAACAAGGCGTGCAATTAACGTCTACGCAAGCGATTGATCGTGTGCAAATATCGCTGGCTAACTATGGCACCGCATCGTCGCAGATTGTAATGAAGATTCACCAATCAAATTATGGTGGCCCCGTCGTCGCCACTGCCAGTGTCGCTACTAGCAGTATCGGCAACTCATTGGGCGTGGTTAATTTTGATTTTGCTGCAGTCAATCTAAGCGCTTATGTCATTTACTGGGTTTCGTTTGCCACTAATGACCGCGTGGATAATCTGGTCAGCCTTGGTTATATCAATAGCGATGTGATTACCAGCGAATATGTGGTTGATAACGTAGGTACAGCGGGGCGCGATATGTCCATCGCCTTGATCGATGTACAAAATCAGCCACCCACATTAGCCAACCCTATTGCCGATCAGGCTGCGACTGAAGATACAGTGTTTAATTTCAGCGTTCCCGCTAACACCTTTAATGATACTGATGGCGATACGCTCAGTTATAGCGCCGAATTAGCTAATGGCAGTGCGCTGCCCTCCTGGCTGAATTTTAATGCTTCAACCAAAACCTTCAGCGGCGTTCCCACCAATGGCGATGTGGGTACGCTCAGCGTAAAAGTCATCGCCAATGACGGCCACGGCGCTACAGTTAACGACACTTTTGATATTGTCATCGCCAATGTTAACGATGCGCCAGTGTTAGACACTCCAGTGCCTAATCAAAACGCCACTGAAGATTCTGCATTTACTTACACGTTTCCCGACACTACTTTTAGCGATGGTGATGTCGGAACCACGTTCACTTACACCGCCGAATTGGCTGGTGGTGGCGCATTGCCCACATGGTTAACGCTTGATTCATCCACACGCACTTTTTCCGGCACACCAGCAAATGGCGATGTAGGCACCATTTCAATCAAACTCACTGCAAGCGACGGCGCAGGCGGCGTTGCCAACGATACCTTCGATATTATTATCGCCAACACTAACGACGCACCTACTGTTGCGAATGCAATTCCTAATCAAGTCGCAACAGAAAATGCACTGTTTAATTTCTCGTTTGCGATCAATGCATTTACTGATATGGATGTAGGTAATTCACTGACTTACAGCGCCCAACTCGCTGGTGGCGGCGTCTTACCTGGGTGGTTAAGTTTTGATGCGGCCACGCGCACTTTTAATGGCACACCGCAGAATGCCGATGTCGGTTCTGTAGCGATTGATGTAATCGCCAGTGATGGAAGCGGCGCTACCGCAATGGATACCTTTACCATTGTGATTGGTGCAGTCAACGATTCCCCCTATTTAGTTACACCAATCCCCAATCAAAATGCGACTGAGGATATCGCTTTCAATTTTCAGTTTTCCGATGCGACCTTTGATGACATTGATGTTGGCGACACACTGATTTACAGCGCGACAATGGCAGATGACAGCAGCTTGCCCGGCTGGTTAACTTTTGATGAATTAACGCGGACATTTTCCGGCACTCCAACCAATGCTGATGTAGGCACCATCTCAATTAAAGTTGTTGCCGATGATGGTAATGGCGGCATGGTGGCGAGCGATATTTTTGATTTAGTGATTGCTAACACTAACGACGCGCCCACCATCGCCAATCCAATTCCCAACCAAAATGCGCAAGAAGATAGCCCATTTAATTTTACGTTTGCCTCCACTGTTTTTACTGATCAAGATGTTGGCAATACACTCACCTATTCAGTGCAATTAGGCGGTGGCGGAGCCTTGCCAGCGTGGATAAGTTTTGATCCTGCATCGCGTACATTTAGCGGCACGCCGCTCAATGCTAACGTGGGTACCTTATCGATTGATGTTATTGCCAACGATGGCAACGGCGGTACCGTCACCGACACGTTCAATATTATTGTCGCTAATACTAATGATGCTCCCACTATCGCAAATCCCATTGGTAATCAAAACGCAACGGAAGACACGGCATTTAATTTTCAATTTGCGGCAAATACATTTAGCGATCAAGACGTCGGCAATAACTTGGTGTATTCCGCGCAAATGACTGGTGGTTGGGCATTGCCCAGCTGGCTAAGTTTTGATTCTGCAACTCGCACATTTTCTGGAACACCTATCAACGATGATGTCGGTACTATCTCCATCGATGTGATGGCGAGCGATGGCAATGGCGGCACAGTGACCGATACTTTTTCGATCATCATTGCCAACACTAATGATGCGCCTACCGTACTTATTTTGCCGACGGATTACGCGGCCGATGAGCAGCAAACCATAGATTTGCACGGCACTGGTATTAGCGTGACCGATGTCGATGGCGATGCATTAACTATCACCATTGCGGCGGCGGGTACAAATAGCAGCATTGCGGCGAGCGTAGGTACAACGGGTGTAGTGCTGGTGTCGGGTTACAATACCAACACATTGATACTCACTGGCACGGCGGCGCAACTCAACGATTTATTCGCAGGCAATAACGGTAGCACGCTCACTTATCGGCTCTCGGGTGATACCCCTGTCGCTAGCCGTTTACTCACGATTAGCGCGAGTGACGGAAATTTGTCGGGCAGTGACACTGCAATTATTAATATCACAGCGCTCAATGATCACCCTGAAAATACAGTGCCTGTTGCGCAAGCAACAAATGAAGATACTGCATTGGTTTTCAGTGTAGGTAATAGCAATCAAATTCAAATAAACGATCTTGATGTTGGTGCGGGCGATCTGGAAATTACACTCTCGGTCACCAATGGCACCTTAACGCTCGCCGGTGTAGTTGGTTTGGTATTCACCACGGGTGATGGCACTGCCGATAGCAGTTTGGTATTTCGCGGAACACAAACAAACATTAACGCTGCATTGGCCACGCTTACCTTTACTCCAACACCCAATTACACCGGCACCGCCATTCTGTCGCTCACCACTGATGATTTGGGCAGCAACGGTGCTGGCGGTGCACTTACTGATGTAGACACTGTAAACATCACCATTAATTCCACCAACGATGCGCCAACACTCGCCAATCCAATTGCCGATCAAGCTGCCACTGAAGATGCTGCTTTTAATTTCCAATTCGCAGTAAATACTTTTGCTGATTCAGATGTCGGTGACACGCTCACCTACACCGCACAACTCGCTGGTGGCGGTGCGTTACCTACGTGGCTGAGTTTTGATCCCGTTACTCGCACGTTTAGCGGAATTCCCGCCAATGGTGATGTAGGTACTGTATCGATAGATGTAATCGCTGATGATGGCAACGGCGGAACAATTACTGATACATTTAATGTTGTCGTTGGAAATACTAACGATGCGCCAATATTCGCCAATCCAATTGCTGATCAAACTGTCACTGAAGATGCTGCATTTAATTTCCAATTCGCAGTAAATACTTTTGCAGATTCAGATGTTGGCGACACACTCACTTACAGCGCACAACTCGCCGGTGGCGGTGTATTACCCAGCTGGCTGAGTTTTGATCCCGTCATTCGCACATTCAGCGGCACACCGGCGAATGGTGACGTTGGCACTGTGTCGATAGATGTAATCGCCAATGACGGCAAC
>Ga0247803_1000031_pt1 | contig 111702 bp, 93 predicted proteins | sample UWRJL014104B1_FD_180928 | JGI IMG/M metagenome (GOLD analysis project Ga0247803, IMG submission 180928) | Plant litter microbial communities from Arlington Agricultural Research Station in Wisconsin, United States - UWRJ-L014-104B-1 | ecosystem: Environmental > Terrestrial > Plant litter >... | reverse complement strand
TGTAGGCCAACTTGTTTCAGGCGTGCGCCAATCCACTGAGGTAAGTTCTCGGTGGTGACTGGCCAGTGTTGGATGTGTATACCTTGTGCTTCTAACGCGCTAAACCATTTTGATTTTTGGGTGGCGCTGTCCACTTTTTCGGTAATGATGAGCAACAAATTATCCGGCGAGGGTGACTGCGCATATTCTTGCAAAACCTTCCCGCCTTTATCGCCGGGCTTGCCGCTAGGAATGCGCACTTCAATTATTTTTTTGTCGGCAAAGAGCGACATACTGTTAGCAGAGGCGAGTACTTGGCTCCAATCAAAGTGGTTGTCAGCGTGGTACAAATCGCGTTCGACAAAACCTGCTTTGCGCGCCGCCGCGCGAATGGAATCACAGCTTTCTTGAATTAATAAAGGTTCTTCGCCAGTGACAATATAAATGGCTGCCAAACCTTTATTGAGCGCTGCGCTCAGTTGTTCAGGGCGCAGCTTTGCCATGTTCGCTCGGCGCAGTTTTTTTAACTTTTGTTTTTATGTTGCTTTCGGGGTGGTTAATTACCGCACTTAAGCGGCGCAGCATTTGCTGTGCTAAATCGCGGCGCATTTCCTGGTCCAACAACACTTCTTCCTGCGTTGCACTATTAATGGCAGACGTGTTGTAGTTAAAGCTGCGCACACTAATGGCCGTACCCTTAACGCTTTGCTCGGAATTTTTTATTCCAATTTCGTAATTCACTTTGCTGGTAATTTCGTAAGAGCTGCTGAGTGCATCGCCACCTACACCGGCGGTGCGGCGGTCTTTCGTTTCTTCCAAAATATAAAGCGAGTATTGCGATTCGCTGGCACTAGGAACCAAGGCGACGCGATTGGTTTTTAACAATTGGCGCAACTCAATCATGAACGCGCTTTTGTTATCTATGGCGGAAACATAGAGATGCGACAAACTTTGGGGCAGCTCCATCGAACCGCGCAATTGCCAGCCACAAGCGGATAGAGTGAACGCAATCAAACAGCTGGCGATTATTTTTTTCATAGATTCAGGTGCAAATAAGTGTAAGGGTTGAATGACATTTATTGGGAAGTCGTCATCCGCGTTACGTGAGGATGACGATTACCTTCTACATTAACATTCGTTTCATCAAATTAATTAGCAACAATACTCACTAACTTGTTGGGTACGACAATAACTTTACGCACAGTAAGGCCCTCAAGAAATTTCTGAACATTCTCCTGCGCTAAGGCTAAAGGTTCGAGAACTTCTTTGGGGGCATCAATCGGCGCATCTAACTTGCCACGCACTTTGCCGTTTACTTGCACAACTACTTCAACCGTTGAGCGTACAAGTGCGCTTTCATCGAGTGTTGGCCATGGTGTGTTTAGCGGAATATCTTTGTGACCTAATGCTTTCCACAAAGAATGTGTGATGTGCGGAACGATTGGTGCGAGCAACAAAATTGCCGCTTCCAACGCCTCGCGTTCAACTGCTAAACCCTGCGGGTTGGCGCGGTCAGACAATTTACTCACTTCATTTAACAATTCCATCGTTGCTGCAATAGCGGTGTTAAATGTTTGGCGGCGACCATAATCATCGCTCACTTTTTGGATGGTTTCGTGGGTTTTTCTGCGCAAATCTTTTTGCGCTTGTGGAAGATTCGCCACATCTAATGTACCCGGCGTGCCGGCATTGAGGTGACCTTCCACCGCGCGCCATAAACGATGCAAGAAGCGATTGCCGCCAGCAACGCCAGAGTCGCTCCACTCCATGCTTTGCTCTGGTGGTGCGGCAAACATAGAGAATAGGCGAACGGTATCGGCGCCGTATTGGTTGATTAATTCTTCCGGGTCAACGGTGTTGCCTTTGGATTTGCTCATCTTGGTGCCGTCTTTCAACACCATGCCTTGGCAGAGCAAACGCTCGAAAGGCTCATCGCAAGTAACCAGGCCTTCATCGCGCATTAATTTATGGAAGAAACGCGCGTAGAGCAAATGCAAAATTGCGTGTTCGATACCGCCCACGTATTGGTCTACGGGCAGCCAGTAATCCGCAGCTTCTTTATCTAACATGCCGCCTTCAAAATTAGGGCAGGTGTAGCGAGCGTAATACCAGCTGGATTCCATAAAGGTATCGAAAGTGTCGGTTTCTTTCTCGACTGCGCGGCCATCCAGCTCAGCTTTGCGCCATTCGGCATCGGCTTTAATAGGTGATTGCACACCGTTCATCACCACATCTTCTGGCAAAAGCACGGGAAGTTTGTGTGCGGGTACGGGAATCTCGCCGCCTTCTGGCAAGTTATACATAGGGATTGGCGCACCCCAGTAGCGTTGGCGAGATACGCCCCAATCGCGCAGGCGATAATTGGTTTTAACTTGGCCTTTGTCGGCCATTTCCAAGGTGCTGGCAATAGCATCGAAGGCGGCTGCAAAGTCCAAACCATCATATTCACCAGAGTTAACCAATACGCCTTTTTCGGTAAAAGCAGCTTTGGTCAGGTCAATATCTTCGCCGTTGGAGGGCGCAATAACCTGAACCAAGCCTATGTCATATTTCTTGGCAAATTCAAAATCGCGTTGGTCGTGCGCAGGTACAGCCATTACTGCGCCTGAGCCGTAATCCATCAATACATAGTTGGCGACCCAGACTGCCACTGGTTCGCCAGTGATGGGGTGCAGTGCTTTAATGCCGGTATCCATACCTGCTTTTTCCATAGTCGCCATATCGGCTTCGGCTACAGATTGCACTTTACAGTCGGCAATAAACTTAGCGAGGGCAGGTTTGCTTTCAGCCAATGTTTTGGCGATAGGATGTTCCGCAGCAAGGCTCACATAAGTCACACCCATAATGGTATCGGGGCGAGTGGTATAAACATCAAAGCCGGTGAAGTCGCCGACTGAATTGGCCAAGTCAAAGCGCATATCCAGACCGCGACTTTTACCGATCCAGTTGCGTTGCATGGTTTTAACTTGCTCGGGCCAGTTCGGTAGTTTGTCCAAATCGTCGATCAGCTCTTCGGCGTAATCGGTGATTTTAATAAACCATTGTGGGATTTCTTTGCGCTCAACCAAAGCACCTGAACGCCAACCACGGCCATCGATGACTTGTTCGTTAGCCAATACGGTTTGGTCGATTGGGTCCCAATTGACGGTCGATAATTTTTTATAAACCAAACCTTTCTCGTACAAGCGCGTAAAGAACCATTGTTCCCATTTGTAGTATTCAGGTTTGCAGGTGGTGACTTCGCGTGACCAATCGAAACCGAAACCGAGCTGCTTAAGCTGGCTGCGCATATGATCGGTGTTGGAGTAAGTCCATGCAGCGGGTGCGGTGTTATGTTTAATGGCGGCGTTTTCTGCTGGTAATCCAAACGCATCCCAACCCATAGGGTGCAGTACATTTTTACCCTGCATACGCTGGTAGCGCGCAATCACGTCGGTGATGGTGTAGTTGCGCACATGCCCCATATGCAGCTTGCCGCTGGGGTAGGGGAACATGGCGAGACAGTAGAATTTTTCTTTACTGCGATCTTCAACAACTTTGAAGCTCTGGTGGGTTTCCCAATATTCTTGGGTATCGGCTTCGACTTGGGCGGGAATGTATTGTTCTTGCATTTGGATTAAGAGGCCTATACTTAATATAACGAAAAATAAATAGGTGGCGATTATAGAGGCTGTACTGCTTGCTGGGTATAAATATCTTTGGAGAGGCTATTATGAAAAATCTATCGAGTTCATATCACGTAAAACCGCAGGGCTATCAGGAAAACCCACAGGAATATCTGCTGGAAATAGAAAATGACAACTCAGTATCGGCGTTATCCCAAGGCGTTTATTACCACGTAGAAGATTGGGTTGCGCTGGAGTTAACGGCTGAGCAAATGCTCAGTAACGAAGTTGGCGCTATCACCACCTATGTCGCCGACGACACAAGGCAAATGTGGGAAGCTATTAAAGAAAGTTTACTGCCCTACGAATTGGCGGCTGGGCATTTTTTATTGCGTGCTGCAGATCCCACACAGGTTGAATGGTTGCAAAGTCACTGGTGGGATGAGCAAAACCACATTCGACACTAGTGCTACGCTATTTTCATGGTGTGAGGTCAAGTGCTGTTATTCTGAAGGCTGCTCATCTATTGTGCGGCCTTTTTTACAAATCCCATAAAATAGTATTTCAGTGAGAGTGCTATGTTTAAATCTACTTTTTACTGGCTTTGCCATCGGTTCGTCTTTTGTGTTGCATTGACCTTTTTATTTGCTTTCGGAGCCATCGCTGCTGTGACTCATTTGCCCCAATCTCCCCTCTATTTATGGGCTGAAAAGCCCTTGGTAAGTCCTGATCGCGAAGTAGTTAAAGATCAGCGCCTTTACTATGTCGATAACCCCAGCATGAAACCCTTCTGGCCAGATCCTTCTGTGGCCAACGGCACATCTGTGGTGATTTTTGCGGGTGGTGGTTATGTGCGTTTGGCGATTGATAATGAAGGTTATGATTTAGCTAAATGGATGAGTCAGCGTGGGGTTGCCGCTTTTGTGGTTAAGTATCGTATGCAAGAATACGGTTTTCCCGCCCCTTTATTGGATGGCCAGCGTGCGGTGCGCTTAGTGCGTAAAAATGCCAAGGCATGGGGCTTGGATCCCAATAAAATTGGGGTTATCGGCTTCTCGGCAGGTGGTCATTTGGCTGCTAGTGTAACAACTCGTTCAGATTTTGTGGCGGATAAAGCTGATCCTTTATTGACGATAAGCGCTCGCCCCGATTTTGCTGTTTTGGGTTACCCGGTAATTACCCTTGAAGGTGAAAGTGCTCACGCAGGCTCGCGTAAAGCCTTGTTGGGAGAAAATCCTGATCCTGCGTTAGTACGTGATAATTCACTGCAATATCAAGTGAAAGCGGGTGTGCCACCAGTGTTTATGTTTCATGGCGTGGCAGATCAAGCGGTTCCAGTGGCTAATAGTTTGATGTTTTTTAATGAAGTGTTGAAATACAACAAGCAATCTGAATTGCACCTCTACCAAAGCAATATCCACGGCGTGGGTATGGTGCAAGGGCAGGGTACTATCTCTACATGGACTCAAGCGTTAGAAGGGTGGATGAAACAGAATGGTTGGATGAAGTAAGTTTCTAGCCTAAATAATCAATTGCCAATAAAGCGTACTTTGTTTCGCTAAGCAAAAATATTTTCGCTCAGCGAAACAAAGTGGGTTTATGTTATTTTTGCCCAATAAATGCATTTACAAATTTAATCGTTTCTTCAAGTGTTTGCAGTCGGGTTTCGCTTTCTTGCAGATAATGATTTTCCTTGGTTAGCTTAACGAATTTTACTTGTTTATTTGCGGCTTTCAGAGCTGAGTTCATTTTCTCAGATTGTTCAATAGGTACAGTTTTGTCTTTTTCGCCATGAATCAACAATACTGGTGCTTTGAAGTTTTTCGCAAAATTTTCAGGAGAGGCTGCAGCCAATGCTGCGTTATCGATTTCTCCATTAGCGAATTGCCTTTTCCAGTAGCTCACTGCAGAACTTTTCCCGCCTCGTTCCATTTTTGACCAGCTTAAAAAGGATTTAAGGTCACTAACGCCCGCAGTTGCGACAACACACTTATAAAGATCCGGTGTAAAAGCTCCGCCCGCTAATGCCGCGTAACCTCCATAACTAGCACCCACAATGCAAACCCTATTTGGGTCTGTAATGCCTTTTTTAACGGCAAAGCTTACGGCATCGGTAATATCATCCTGCATTTTTTTACCCCACTCGCCATAGCCTGCTTGGATATGTTTTAAGCCAAAACCATCTGAACCACGAAATTGCGGCTGAATGACTAAATAACCGTTCTCGGCAAAAGCTTGGGCCTCATAATCAAAGCCAATGGTATCGTGTGATTCGGGGCCGCCGTGCGGCAGGATGATAGTCGGTAAATTTTTCATTGCGCCGACTTTATCCTTGGGAATGGTTAACAAGGTTGGGATTTTTAAACCATCGCGCGCAGCAAAAGTCACTTTTCCTGTGGGGTGCAAATCTTCAGTTTTTATAGTTGGACGAGATGATGTAAGGAATTGAGGCTCTTTACCTTCCGAAAACAAATAGTATTCGCTAGGTGAGTTTGAGCCTGATACGTACACGACAATGTTTTTCCAGTCTTCGCTGAAGTCGCTTAAGTAAACGGATTGCTCAGGAAACTTAGCCATGATGTCTTTCATGCGTTGGTTAAGTTTTGCATCAAAAAATTGGTAATTAGGTGAGAAGCCTGAGTAGCGCACTCCATAAACCACACGTTGAAAGCTTTTAATTGTTCCTTCTATATCAGCATCATCTCGTCCGAAAATAGGTTCAGATAAAGCGCCATTGGCAAGCGACATGGTGTAATAAGCTACGCGGCCGGTTTTCTGGTTAGTGTCCAGCATTACGAGTGATTTAAAATCCGGTGTAACGCCAACAAAGCTTTTCTCAGGTATTTCTATCGTTTCTTTAAAAATATCTACCCATTCATTATTTTGGCGAGCACGAACGCGGTGGATATTACTTTTTTGGTCATAATTTACTTGAGCTAGTACGTTGCCTTGATCATCTACAAAATAATTATAGGTAGAGCGGGTGCCTGCAGTAACAATTGAGGGTGCTTTTTTTTCTTTCAGATTAACTCTGAGTAGTGAATAGTTAGCGTTATCAAATTTCAAACTAACATCTGGACCGAGCGTTGTTTCAAAGCTATAGGCCGGCATGTAAGCATATTTGCCGTCAGGAGATATACCAATTAGGCTTCCAAGTCCCATTTGCCCTCTTGCAACTGGCTCCTCTCCTGGGATGAGTAATTGTCGAATTGATTTATCGTTCAGGTTATACAGAAACGCAGTACTGACATCGAAGCTGTCAATGATGCCTTCTAATTTTTTATATTCGGAAGCGATGAGCACCAATTGCTCCTCGTTAAGGAAATAGATACTTTGTGGCTGAATTTCTTTAACGTCGATACTGGCAATTGGTTTTTGTGATGCGAGAGAGATAATATTTAATCGATCAGCAGTATCGGTTACCTTGCGAAAGGCTATTAAATCGCTACTAGGCGATATGGCAACATGCTGGATTTCAGGCAAAGTACCATATTCTTTCAAGGTAGGTTTTGCTTGTGTGATATTGGTACTAACGAGTGCGCCGACAATGGCTAAAAGCCCAGCAATGTGGGCTAATGGTTTAATCATGGGGAAAGCTCCTAATCTCAGTTTATTGTTTTCCAATTTATGGCGACTGATTATGCGCCGCTGTTATGATAGCTGAAGTTGAATTGGATAGTGAGGATTGGAAACCCGCATTTACATACATACTGCTATATTATATCTTGCCTACCTTTAGCGATTTAGCATACAATCCGCGTCCCTGAAAACAGGTATACGACGCTAGTCACAAACGCCCACGCATATCGCTAAGCTACTTCGTGTCGTCCGAAGTGTTCATTGGAGCAAAGTAATGAGTTTGTATGCAATTTTTGAAAGCGGTGGCAAACAACATCGCGTAGTGGTAGGTGAAACCCTTAAACTCGAAAAAATCGAATTCGCCACTGGTGGCACAGTAACGTTCGACAAGGTTTACCTTGTTGCAAACGGTGAAGACATCAAGATTGGTGCTCCCGTAGTAGCTGGCGCTACCATTACTGCTGAAGTTATCGCTCAAGGCCGTGCTGACAAAGTGAAGATTGTTAAATTCCGTCGTCGTAAGCACTCTATGAAGCGTCAAGGTCACCGTCAATGGTACACCGAAGTTAAAATCACCGGTATTAACGGTTAGTCCCTAGGGGCTTAGGTTAAAAGAACCCTCAATTTATTAGGAGACTAGAAAATGGCTCACAAGAAAGCTGGCGGTAGTACCCGCAACGGTCGCGATTCAGAAGCGAAACGTCTTGGTGTTAAAGCCTTCGGTGGTCAATTGATCCCAGCAGGCAGCATTATTGTTCGTCAACGCGGTACCAAATTTCACGCTGGCGTGAATGTTGGTCTCGGCAAAGATCACACCTTGTTTGCCAAGGCTGATGGTCATGTTAAGTTTGAAATTAAAGGCGCTTTTGGTCGTCAATACGTAAGCATCGTTCCAGCTGCTTAATTACTGACGTTCGAGTTAGCCAAGCTTACTGCTTGCAGTGGGCACAAGAATAAGAAAAGCCCTGTCCTTCAAACGATAGGGCTTTTTTATTATTTGGTTTTAGTTAAAGCGCACGTTGTAGTTACTCAAAAGCTGTTTTGTATTTCAAAAACGCATGAATACATCCTTGTAGCTCCCTCACGTCGTCCCTGACGTGAGGGTTTTGAAATACAAAACAGCTTTTGAGTAGTTAGTACCTGAGTTTAGTTTTGTTGTTTTTTTAGAAGTTAATTTTTCCCCGGAGATTATTGTGAAATTTGTTGATGAAGCCCCAATTCACGTTGAAGCTGGCAATGGCGGTAACGGCATGATGAGCTTCCGTAGGGAAAAGTTTATCTCTAAAGGCGGCCCGGACGGCGGTGATGGTGGCGATGGCGGTTGCGTCTATCTCGTTGCGGATGAAAACCTGAATACCCTGATCGATTATCGCTTCCAGCCCAAATATCGCGCTGAAAATGGCGAGAAAGGTGCGAGTAAAGATCGCACTGGCGCTAAAGGCGATGATTTGTGCTTGCCAGTTCCCGTTGGTACTACTGTAATTGATACGGATACTGAAGAAGTTTTCGGTGACCTTACCGAACACGGTCAAAAATTAAAAGTTGCGCAAGGTGGTTTCCACGGCTTGGGCAATACGCGTTTCAAGTCCAGTACCAACCGCACCCCACGCAAAACCTCGCCTGGTTCAGAAGGCGAATCGCGCAACCTTAAGTTAGAGCTTAAGGTGTTGGCGGATGTGGGTATGCTTGGCCTGCCAAATGCCGGTAAATCCAGCTTTATCCGCGCAGTAAGCTCGGCCAAACCAAAAGTCGCGGATTATCCGTTCACGACACTTATTCCGAACCTTGGTGTAGTAAAAGTTCAGCAATACCGCAGTTTTGTAATTGCAGATATTCCCGGTTTGATTGAAGGTGCTTCTGAGGGCGCTGGCTTGGGTGTGCGTTTCCTCAAGCATTTAACCCGCTGCCGCTTGTTGTTGCACGCGGTGGATATGCTTCCGCCTGATGGTTCTAATCCTGCGGAAAATGTACGAGTTATCGCTAATGAATTGAAAAAATTTAGCCCGACCTTGGCGACGCGTGATCGTTGGTTGTTGTTGAATAAAGTCGATTTGCTTGAGGAGGAAGAAGCGGAAGCACGCTGCCAAGCCGTAATTGACGAGCTTGAATGGAAGGGCCCAGTATTCCGTATTTCGGCTTTGCATCGCGATGGCACTGCTGCACTTTCAGGTCGCATCATGGATCACTTGGAAGCAATCTGGGAAGATGAAAAAGAGAATCCAGAATCTCGCGAGCGCGAAACAGAATTGCAAAACCAAATGGCACAAGAAGCGCGTGATCGCATTGAAGAGTTGCGCTTGGCTATGCGCGAAGCACGCTTGGCAGCAGGCGAAGACGATGATTACAACGATGACGATTACGATGTTGAAGTCGAATATGTGCGTTATTAATTCATTTCAATCACGCTGTTAAATGAAAAGGCCATCATGCAAATGATGGCCTTTTGTTTATCGCGTGCCTTATCGTTATTTTCTGTCGGATCACTTTTCGCTGTTTTCTTTCTGTCACTTGATTGCCGTGATATGTAATAATTCGGCCTATTCATAATGATTATGACGCATTAAAAATAACGGTTCGAGCAGTAAGCAATTATCAATAAAAGGCAGCTATGAGCAAAAGAGAATTAATCCCCCAAACCAAACGTTGGGTGGTCAAAATTGGCAGCGCCTTGTTAACGAACGATGGTCGCGGTTTAGATGCTAACGCCATTGCGGGTTGGGTTGCGCAAATGGCTAAGTTGCGCTTGCAAGGTATTGAACTGGTGTTGGTGTCGTCCGGTGCGGTAGCGGCGGGTATGCGTAGGTTAGGTTGGAGTTCGCGCCCCACAGAAATTCATCAGTTACAAGCAGCAGCGGCCGTGGGGCAAATGAGTTTGATTCAAACCTATGAAGTTGAATTTCAACGTTATGGTTTGCTCACCGCGCAGGTATTGCTCGATCACGATGATCTCTCGTCGCGTCAGCGTTATTTAAATGCGCGCTCTACGTTGAAAGCATTGGTCGATTTAAAAGTGGTGCCGGTCATTAATGAGAACGATACGGTCGTTACCGATGAAATTCGGTTTGGCGATAACGATACTTTGGGTGCGTTAGTGGCCAACTTAATTGGTGCAGATTTGTTGGTTATTCTCACCGATCAAAAAGGCATGTACGACAGCGACCCGCGTTCAAACCCCGATGCAAAACTTCTTAGCGAAATTGCTGCCGATGATCCTCGGCTTGAGCAAATGGCTGGCGGCACTGGCGGCGCGCTGGGTCGTGGAGGCATGATTACCAAGGTTCGTGCGGCACGTGTTGCAGCTCGCTCTGGTGCGGATACTGTGATTGTCGGTGGGCGCATTGACGATGCTTTATTAAAAATTGCTGCTGGCGAAAATATAGGGACTTTTTTATGGGCAGAGCAGCAACCACAAGCGGCGCGTAAGCGTTGGTTGTCGGGTCAATTACAAACGCGCGGCACCTTGATTTTAGATGAAGGTGCTGTGCGAGTAGTGCGCGAGTTAGGCAAAAGTTTATTGCCGGTTGGTGTTAAAGAAGTACGCGGTGATTTCACGCGTGGCGATATGGTGATTTGTGCCAATGCTGAAGGTCGAGAAATTGCACGAGGCTTAGTGAATTATCATGCCGATGAAGCGCGCAAAATTATCGGCAAGCCAAGTAGTCAAATTATTGAAGTTTTAGGTTATCAGGATGACAGCGAATTAATTCATCGCGATAATCTGGTGCTGAGTTAATATTCATATTTCCTGCAACATCTATTCAAATAAAAAAAGCCTGCTGTAAAGCAGGCTTTTTTTATTTGATCTATCATTTTTTGGAGATAAAGAGCGTTTAGTAATACTTTAGTTGAGTCGCTTTTCCCCAAAACACGCGATAAGAAAAAATTGTATAAAGCAAAATGGTCGGCAAAACTATGGCTACGCCGTAGAAAATAAATAGCAAGGATTCAGGTGCGCTGGCTGCCTGCCATATATTCATTTGATTAGGCACGACAAAAGGAAAGAAGCTATAAGCCAAACCAACAAAACATAAAAGAAAGATAATTACGATAGCGGCGAAAGGAATCCAGCAGCCAAAATCATTTTGGTAGGGGAAGTGTTTTAAATAGCGATCTACCAATAAAAATAAACCAAAACAAATAGCAGGAACGAGTAATAATAAGATAACCGCTGGGCTTCCAAACCATTTTTCAAAAATAACGGGGTTAATAAGCGGGTTCACAACAGAAACAGATAAGATCCCCAGCGCCGTTAAGCGCCCACAATTGCGAGTCCAACGCGCCGCGCGCAATTGCAATTCACCTTCTGTTTTCATTACCAGCCATGCACCACCAATAAAACTATACCCGGCAGTCACGCACACTGCACTCAAGGCTGCAAATAAATAGGCAGCAATGCTTTGTTCAAAACCCATCACATAAATGCCGAGCATATAACCTTGCGATAAGGTAGCGAGTAGAGAGCCAATTTTAAAAATATTGTCCCACAATGTTTTATGGTCTTCGGGTGCCTTGGCTCTGAAATCAAATGCAACACCGCGCAAAATAAGCCCGGCTAACATCACCGTTACCGGCAAATATAAATGAAATAAAATAAGGCTGTGTGCACTGGGAAAGGCAATTAACATAATGCCGGCACCTAATACTAGCCACGTTTCGTTGGCATCCCAGAATGGGCCAATGGATGCAATCATGGTATCGCGTTGTGGATCGGAGTCACTCGGTAATAAAATGCCGACGCCTAAATCATAACCATCGAGAATGGCGTAAATAGCAAATGCCAAACCCATTAATCCGATGAACACAATCGGCAGCCAATAGGCCTGACCGGAAATTTGTGCAGACACACTTTGCAGCTCTGTCATAGCGGGTTCTCCGTTTTATGGTTTTCTGACTTATGGTTTTCTGAGTTATAGGTTTCTGCCGATTTTTCTGCCTCTACAGCAATTAATTTTTCTTGTAGTGTGGGTACTTCATTGGTGCGATCCACTAATACGGCCTTGCGAGCCATTACAAATAGTGTGCGCACATAGGCGAACAAAAGTGTGGCATAGAGTATTAAATAAATTGCAAAAGATAAGCCCACATTGCTCGCCGGTGTTTGCGTAACAGCATCTGCTGTTTTTAATATGCCCGTAACTAAATAAGGTTGCCGGCCAATTTCAGTAACATACCAACCCGCTAAGGTTGCAATCCAGCCAGAAAATGTCATGCCTACAAATATTTTCAGCATCCAGGGTGATAATTCTTTTTTGCGCCAATATTGCCAGCACCCGAACCATGCGACTACCAGCATTAACATGCCCACGCCTACCATAATTCTAAACCCGTAAAAAACTGGCTTTACCGGTGGGTGTGCATTGGGGAATTCATTTAAGCCTTTTATCTCGCCGTTAATATCGTGCATTAAAATCAAGCTGGCGGCGTAGGGGATTTCAATTGAAAATTTATTGGTTTGGGTTTTTTCATCGGGTATCGCAAATAAAATAAGCGGCGCGCCTTTTTCGGTATGCCACACACTTTCCATTGCTGCAATTTTTGCGGGTTGATGATGCAAGGTATTTAAGCCGTGCATGTCGCCCAACAAAATTTGTAACGGAATTAAGATTGCGCTAGCCACAACGGCAACTTTTAAAGCGCGGCGTGGCGCAGGTTTATGGTCGCCTTTTAAAATGCGATATGCAGAAATACCGGCAATTAAAAAACCTGCCGTTAAGCCGGAAGCAGTAAGCATGTGCGCTAAGCGATAAGGCATAGACGGGTTAAAAATAATGGCCAGCCAATCTACAGGGTAGGCGACGCCATCGCGCATTTCATGGCCAGTTGGCGTTTGCATCCATGAATTTAATGCGATGATCCAAAATGCCGACATGCTGGTGCCGAATGCCACCAAAAACGTTGCTAACGTATGAACACGGTTAGATACGCGATTGATGCCAAACAGCATAATGCCTAAAAAAGTTGCCTCTAGAAAAAATGCAGTTAGCACCTCATAGCCAAGCAGTGGTCCCGCAATATTACCCACAGTTTTCATGTAGCCGGGCCAGTTAGTCCCAAATTGAAAACTCATGGTAATACCGCTAACTACGCCGAGGGCAAACGTGAGCGCAAAAATTTTTACCCAAAAGCGATAAACGCGCATCCATACTTCGTCGTTGGTACGAGTGTATTGCACCTTAAAAAATAATAGAAACCAGCACATGGCAATGGAAATTGTTGGAAATAAAATATGAAACGAAATGTTTGCAGCAAATTGCATGCGGGAGAGAATCAGGGTATCCAAAATCATGGGTGTTACCTCGGTAGTGCTGAATTTTTACGCGCTATTTAACGGCCCAATAACTTATCTTTCATATCCAATACTTTACCTATGTTGCTGCCCAGTTTTAGCAATTTGCCTAATTTGGCAGAATCCAAACGTTGGATTTCACTCGTCCAAAGTGTGAGCATTTCAATAAGCTCGTGCATTTCGCGCATGCGCTGTTGAGCATATTCTTCCTCGCTATTGGCGGGGCTTTCAATCAACAGATTACGCAGAGTAGAAAGGGTAGGGTCAATTTCACGTTTGCGACGTTGCTCTATTAATGTTTTTGCGATATCCCATACATCACCGGGAGCGGAATAGAACTCTCGGCGCTCACCTGGTAAGTGTTGCAACTTGATCAACTCCCAGGACAACAACTCCTTAATACCCATGCTGACATTAGAGCGGGAAAACCCCAATGCCTCGGCAATATCGTCGGCACAGAGTGGCTCTTGATTCAGCACAATCAATGCGTACATTTGCCCTACGGTACGGTTAATTCCCCAGCGACTACCCATCTCGCCAAAATGCATTACGCAAGATTGAATCATAGGGGTTAGATGTTTGGTCATGCTGATATTCCTGTAATTTCAGTATTTACTGAAATTACAGGAATAGTTGATTTTGGTCAAGCTTGTAGATGAATGGATATGCTTGGTTTAGTTTACTTATGCTTGGCATTAGCACGGTCGGTTTTGGCTTCTGTTGAGTCATTGGTAGATACGGCAAACTCCAACGGTTTGACACGGGCGCCACGGCGATTCGCATGAATGCGGGTGAACTCTGCACCGAATAAAACAATGGAGCCTGCATAGGAAACCCACAGCATAATTAATATTACTGTGCCTGCGGCGCCATAAGCAGAGGCGGGGTTGCTGTTGCCAAAATAAAATCCTAAAGCCAATTTTGCTACTACAAAGAGTAAGGCTGTAACGAAAGCGCCAATCCATACATCCCTCCAAGGCACTTTGGCATCGGGTAAAAATTTAAAAATAGCGGCGAATAAAAACGTTACCACGCTGAGCGATAATGAAAAATCCAGTATGCGAAACAAGACATTAAACGTTTCGGAAAAATAAAACGAAACCCATTCGCTTAATAAACTTAGCAGTGCAGAAAGAACCAGCGAAACGAGCAACAAAAAACCTACGGCTATGATTAATCCAAATGAAAATATGCGATCTAAAATCATCTTTATTATTTTACGTTTAGGTTCCGGTTTAACTTCCCAAATTGAGTTCAGCGTTTGCTGCAGTTGATAAAATACGCCTGTAGCACCGAAGATTAAAGTCGCAATACCAATTAGCGATGCAAAGGTAAAGTCTTGATTGACACTGGCATTGGCGATAATAGCTTCAATATCTTTAGCGGTGTTACCACCAATCATGCCTTCAATCTCTGAGCTTATGCGGCGTGTAACTGCCTCTTGCCCATAAAAATAACCAGCAAGGTTAATAATAATCACCAGCAACCCAGGCAATGAAAATATTGTATAAAACGCAATAACCGCCGTACTTCGGAATGGGTCTCTATCTAGCCATTGAACAAAGGTGTCGCGGAATATAAGCGCTAATTCATTAATGGTTTTTACCAGCGCCATAAGGTTTCTCTCAGTAGATCAATAAACAGAATCAAACATTGGTTTTTATATCACTACCTGTTTTTTCCTGTATGTACGTTTGCACACGCTTACAAGTTCGCTTATTGTCTTACTGTCTGTCAGTTACTATCTAGGCGAGTTATCGCTTTTTAAGTTTCGGATATAGTTAATCCCCAACAATTTAAGCAGTAAGTTTCTAAAGGCTTTTCCGATAGGGTAGAAAATATTGGCACCTATTCTGGTGCTGAAAATATAATAATTAAGGCGATTAAATATCCCAAACGGGGTGCTCAGTAGTGTGAGCATGTGAATTGCATCTGGCCCGTAATAAAGCACGTCTTTAAATTTCAGCACCATTCCTTGATCGATATCCAGATTGGCTGCGGTAATCTCATCCATCAAGGCGCTAGGCTCGCGTGCATCCACAAGATGTAAATTACCCACGGCTTCGCGAATGCGAATGTACTTGCAGTAAGTTTTACAAACAGGACACTCGCCGTCATAAACCAGCCATACGTCTGCAGGCATATTTTTAACCGGATACATAGTTAACCTCTTTTACTGCTAGTGTATGGGAAGTGAGTGTTCTTTTGGCTAAGCTTGAGTGTTGAATAGTAATCGGATTAATACGTTCTCGATAATTTTATGATGGGCTGATCGCAAATCTATTATTTTTCGTAATGCTGTGTAATGAAATATGGGGAAAGGGGAATGTCATTCATGTTAACAACGCAAAGCGTTTTAGTCACAGGCGCCACAGGTTTTATTGGGCAGTTATTGGTAAAACAATTACGTAGTGATGGCCATAGCGTTACGGTGCTCACTCGAAATGCTCAAAAAGCTGCGCGGATGTTTTCTGGAAAAGTTAACTGCATTGAACACATGGATAAGCTACCTGCAGATTACGCTATCGATATTATTATCAATCTGGCAGGTGCAAGAGTATTGGGTTGGTGGTGGACTGCCGCTCGTAAAGCGGCGTTGCGGAAAAGCCGCATTACCTTAACCCAGCATTTGGTGGATTGGATTGCAATAGCAGAGCATAAACCTAAGCTACTGTTGTCAGCTTCTGCAATCGGTTATTACGGAATTCAAGCTGTTGGTGACAATACTGAATTAACCGAAGAAAGCCCCACTCAAAATATATTTATGGCGAAACTCTGTAACGATTGGGAGGAGGTAGCTCAATCAGCAAAACAATATGGTGTTCAGGTTTCTTGTATGCGCTTTGGTGTGGTGTTGGGGCGCCAAGGGCCTTTGCCTATGTTGCTGCTGCCGATCAAGTTATTTATGGGCGGAAAATTAGCATCTGGAAAACAGTGGATGTCATGGATTCATGTGGATGACGTAATCAGGGCTGTAGCGCATATTTGGCGGCTGGCAGAAAATCCAGACACCAAAGAATTGCTGCAGCCTGCTTATAATTTCACGGCGCCAGAAGCCTTATCGCAATTCGATTTTTGCAAAGTGGCTGCAAAAATATTGCATCGCCCGTGTTTTATACCAACACCGGGTTGGCCAATACGATTAGCACTTGGTGAACAAGCTGACTTATTACTGGAAGGGCAAAGGGTGTCGCCTAAGAATTTATTGGCGTGCGAGTTTGAGTTTCATTATCCCGATGCCGAAAGCGCACTGCGCAGCCTTGTCTGAAGAGCGCCGCGTTGGTCGGTTTACAGGTAATTCTCCACTAAGTAGCCAGTTTTCTGTACAAATGCGAGCCAAAATCAAGGGAACTGGCAAAGTTGGAGGCAATAGAAATGCTCGACTAAATGTGCCATTTCGCGTAAGGTAGCGACCCAATTCTTGCGCCGGATTTAGCATCTCTAAGGTCTACGATTCAGCGCAGCAGCAATTATCCGTGGTAGCGCACTACCCACACACAGAGCCATTAACTGCTATGAATCTGAATTATCTGGATTTTGAACAGCCCATTGCCGAACTTGAAGGCAAAATAGAAGAATTACAATTGGTCGGCAACTCTAGCGATGTCAATATCGCCGATGAAATTGCCAAGCTGCGCCAGAAAAGCAGCAAGCTCACCGAAAGCATCTATAGCAAATTAACGGCCTGGGATGTGGTGAAAATTGCCCGTCACCCACAGCGCCCCTATACCTCAGATTACATTCCACGCATTTTTACCGAATTTGAAGAGTTGCATGGCGACCGTCACTTTGGCGATGACAAAGCGATTATCGGCGGTGTAGCGCGTTTAGACGGCAAACCCGTTATGGTGATCGGCGAAGAAAAAGGCCGCACCGTTACCGAAAAAGTAATGCGCAATTTTGGTATGCCTAAACCAGAAGGCTATCGCAAAGCGTTGCGTTTAATGGAAATGGCCGAGCGTTTTAAAATGCCGGTAATTACTTTGATTGATACCCCCGGAGCCTACCCAGGCATAGATTCAGAAGAGCGTGGCATTTCCGAATCTATCGCGCAAAATCTTGCCGTAATGTCGCGCCTGCGCACTCCCATTATTTGTACGGTAATTGGTGAGGGTTCTTCGGGTGGTGCGCTTGCAATTGGTGTGGGCGACCAACTCAACATGTTGCAATACTCCACTTACTTTGTAATTTCCCCCGAAGGCTGCGCCAATATTATTTGGAAGACAGTCGCCAAAGCACCCGAAGCGGCGCAAGCGATGGGCGTAACGTCAAAAATTCTGCAAGACCTTGGGATTGTGGATGAAACCATTCCCGAACCACTCGGCGGTGCGCATCGCGATATAGATGCTATGGCGAGCAATTTGCGTGAGCGTTTAACTGCGCAAGTAGACAAGCTCAGTAAAGAACCGCTTGATGCGCTATTAGAGCGCCGCTACCAGCGGCTAATGAGTTATGGAAATCCATAATTTGAAATATGTATGTTTAAAAAACCGCTGAATCACAGCGGTTTTTTTGTATGTGAGTTGTAATTTTTAGTGAATTTTAAAAGGATGTAGTATGAAATTATTTTCTTTCTTGGGTTTGTTGTCTGCTATATGGTTAAGTAATGCATTTGCTGCGGAAAATAACAATCCCACAACAATTAGCTTTAAGCCTGGAATTGGTGCTGAGCAGGCAAGAAAAGTCTGTGAACTAGGGCAAATCGAGCAAGGTCTCTCAACAGATATTCAACGTTTTAAAGCTGTATATAAACGTTATGAAGAGCGTGAAATGCTAATAAACAATAAAGGCTTGTGCGGTTTAGAGTTGGCGTACAGAGCGTTACAGTTAGGCAAAATTTTATTTCCCGATAATAGTCAAAATTTAGCAAACCTTGCGTATAACTATGCTGTTGCTTTCCGAGAAATGAATTTGAATATGCCCAAAGAGGCAATGGCTTACGCACTTGAAAAATTCGAATTATCATTTGATAAAAATGCAGCCGATTTAATTCCCGTGTATGAGGACGCATGTGTTGAAAATGTTTTTGAAAAAAACTCCAACCAAAATCCTTATTGCGGCATGGCGATAAAGCTTGCCAAAAAAATATACGGCGATAGAAGCGTGGAATATATCGATACGTTATTAAGGGTGTCATCTACGATGCTAGTGAGTGATTCTTACAGCTGGGATGAAAATCGTAGCCTATTTATAAAAGCACGTAATATTTTAAATGAGCAATCGCTAAATAAAGATATGCGTATGGCTAGAGTGTTATTTAGCTTGGGGAAACTCGAAGGAACAGTTAAGCATCATGTGCGAGCGGTAGAGTTTTTATCAGAAGCTTTGGCAATATTGGATTTGCCTGATTTTCAAAGAAATAGTTTAACGCTAACAGCACACGCCTTTATGGTGGAATCTTTGGAGGCCTTAGATAGGCACGATGAAGCAACCGAGCATTGTTTGAAGATTGCACAATTAAATGAAACCGTTAATAGTGCAACCATGAAGCCTTTATTTAGGCTAATGCCGGAGTACCCTGAAGGAGTGGCTGTAGCTGGAATAAGCGGTGACGTAGCATTGGAATTTACGGTGAATGAGCTGGGTTATGTGGTGGAGCCAAAGGTGATTTCTAATACTACCAATCTTGAAACTTTTGCAAACATCAGTATGAAAACTGTAAAAAAATATCGTTATGCACCTCGTGTTGTCGGGGGTAAAGCAGTTGCAACGGAGCGTGTGCAAATGACCATGAAATATAGGGTTGAAAAGTAGATATCCATAAACTAAAAAAAGATAAGTCATAAAAAAGCCCAGCTGATTAATTTGGCTGGGCTTTTTTATTAATCAGTATTTTTAAAATCTATTTTTTCGGCGCAGAAAAGGGTTTGGCAGCTGGGCGTTTTTCGCCATCAGTTCCTTTTGGTTTGACGCCTGGCTTTGCCGCTTGCGCATTAAATTTCTTCGCGCTTTCAAACTTATCGCCAAAAGCTTTTGCTGCTGGTTTTTTAGCAGTGTTCTTGGCGGGTGATTGCGTTTCAAACATTTTTTGCGGTGCGCCTTTTGCTTGTGTACGCGCGTTAGGATTTGAATTGCGAGCGTTAGGGTTTGGGTTGCGTGCTGATTTTGGATCATCTGCTGGAATCAACGCGGATGCTGCGGAGCCAATCAAATGGCCTTTGCGCATTTTATTGAGTGCTTCGCGGATGACTGGCCAGCCTGCTGGGTCGTGATAACGCAATAAGGCTTTATGCAAGCGGCGCTGCTCCAAACCGCGAGGGATCGCAATTTTCCCACCTTTATAGCTCAGCTTTTTCAGCGGATTTCTTTCGCTCACATACATTGCCGTTGCGAGTGACATGGGCGATGGATAAAAGGTTTGTACCTGATCAACTTCAAAATTGTTTTTCTTGAGCCACAGCGCCATGTTCACCATGTCTTCATCTTTGGTGCCGGGGTGCGCCGCGATAAAGTATGGAATCAAATATTGTTTTTTGCCCGCTTCACGCGAGAATTTTTCAAACATTTTTTTGAAGTCGTAATAGCTGCTCATTTTCGGTTTCATCATTTGCGCGAGCACATCATCTTCGGTGTGCTCCGGTGCAATTTTCAAATAACCGCCAACGTGGTGCGTCACTAATTCTTTTACATATTCCGGATCGCGTATCGCCAAGTCATAGCGCAAGCCAGATGCAATGGAAATACGATTCACGCCTTTTAATTTGCGCGCTGCGCGATAAAGCGCAGTGGTGTGTTTGTGATCCGTAATTAAATTTTTACAAATCGTGGGATACACACACGACAAACGACGACACTTGGAAAGCGTCGGCATGTCTTTACAGGTGAGGCGATACATATTCGCCGTTGGACCGCCAAGATCAGAAATGTGCCCCGTAAAGCCCGGTACTTTTTCGCGAATATCTTCAATTTCTTTAAGAATAGATTCTTGCGAACGACTTTGAATAATACGGCCTTCGTGTTCGGTAATGGAACAAAAAGTACAGCCGCCAAAACAACCGCGCATAATATTTACGGAGGTTTTAATCATGTCGTAGGCAGGAATTTTTTCTTTGCCGTAAACCGGATGCGGCACGCGCGCATAAGGCAAATCAAATACGCCATCCAACTCATCTGTTTCTAACGGGATGGGCGGCGGGTTTACCCAGATTTCGCGATTGCCATGTTTTTGCACGAGTGGGCGTGCGTTATAAGGGTTTGCTTCCTGGTGCAAAACACGCGATGCATGCGCATACAAAATGGGATCGTTACGTACTTTTTCGAACGCAGGTAAGCGTACGTAAACATTATCGTCGCCAGCCAAGTCGCTGCGATTTTGTAATGGCATGGGAATGATACGAATGGCTTGCTCTGCATCAGGTTCAACAGCTTTAGCAGAAGTATCACCTTGTGCTGGGCAACCAATGGTTTGAAGTTGCTCTGACGGATTTAAAGCGGCAATTTGCACTTCCATTTTTTCGGGATCAAGCTGACGCAAACCAATCTGCGAATTATTTACGTCAGTTTTTGCAACATCCACAACCGATTTTGGATCGTGTTGGTATTCGTAAGGGTTTGGAAGTTTGTCGATATGGCTCGGCCAATCAATTCGAGTGGAATCAATCTCAGTCCAACCCGCTGGGGCTTCTTTTTTCACGACCACTGTGCCGCGAATGCTATCCAAATCTTTTATATCTTTGCCTTGCGCCAGTGCGTGGGCGATATCTGCAATCGCGCGTTCGGCGTTGCCGTATAACAAAATATCTGCAGTGGCATCGATCAATACCGAGCGGCGAACTTCGTTGCTCCAGTAATCGTATTGGGCGATGCGGCGCAAACTGGCTTCAATTCCACCGAGAACAATGGGCACATCTTTGTATGCTTCTTTGCAACGTTGGCTGTATACGGTCACGCAACGATCTGGGCGTTTGCCGCCCATGCCGCCGGGCGTGTAGGCATCGTCTGAGCGCATACGTAAGTCGGCGGTGTAGCGGTTGATCATGGAGTCCATGTTGCCCGCGCTTACACCAAAAAATAAATTGGGTTTGCCTAATGCTTTAAACGGCTCGGCACTTTTCCAATCGGGTTGGGCGATGATCCCCACGCGAAAGCCTTGTGACTCCAAAAAGCGCCCAATTACTGCCATGCCAAAGCTTGGGTGATCGACATAAGCATCGCCACACACAATGATGATGTCGCAGCTATCCCAGCCTAGTTTGTCCATTTCCGCGCGGCTCATGGGCAGAAACGGCGCTGGCCCATAGCATTCGGCCCAATAGCGGGGGTGGTCAAACAGGTTAATGGCTTCGGTGTTCATAGGCGGGTACTGCAAAGTGGCGGATTACGGGGGGCTATTGTCCCAGAAACGCGGCAATGAAAATAGGGCTGTGTGGTTGCCTATTGGTGCTGTGATTCGTTATATCAGTAAAAATGATAGTGCATATAAATGTAATCAGTTATACAAATACTTGGTTTTTAACTAAAGTAGCGAAAATATTCTTGTAATGGAGCTGGCTATGCCATTTGTAGTGACTGAAAACTGCATCAAATGCAAACACACCACCTGTGTAGAGGTTTGCCCCACAGATGCATTCAGGGAAGGCCCCAATTTTTTAGTAATTGACCCCATCTCCTGCATAGACTGCAATCTATGCCCAGTGGAGTGCCCTATAGGCGCAATTTTTGAGGAGGATGATGTGCCTGAAGTTCAAAAGCACTTTATCGCTCTTAATGCCGAACTTGCGCAAGAATGGCCAGAAATTTCACTGCCAAAACCACCGCTGGAAGATCACGAACAATGGAACAATGTGCCTAATAAATTTGCTTTGCTTGAACGTTAACGTAAGGAAAACATTCCTTAGTTCTTCAATCCTGAATATTGATATCTGCTGATTTTGCTAATACAGTTGATATATGTGAGTATTCATATATATTGATTTTCGTATATGTAAGCCGGAGTTCAGCACATGTTTACCCCAGACTTTATCTGCAAAACCCTTTCTGATCCCACACGGGCACGTATTGCGCTTCTAGTCGTGCGCGAAAAAGAGCTGTGCGTGTGTGAACTCACCTGTGCGCTCGACGAAATCCAACCCAAAATTTCCCGCCATCTTGCGCTATTGCGTGAATCCGGCGTATTGGCAGATCGTCGTCAAGGCCAGTGGATTTATTACCGTTTGCATCCTGATTTACCGGAGTGGGTGATGCAAATGATGCAAACCATGCTTGCGGCAAATACAGAATGGCTCGATGAAAATCATCAGCGTTTATGCGCAATGGAAAATCGCCCTAATCGCTGTTGCTAAATAAACGAGAGAGAAAATGCAAAAAATTAAAATTGGTATCAATGGTTTTGGTCGTATTGGTCGTTTGGTGTTACGTGCGTCTTACCTGTGGCCGGAATTTGAATTCGTCCAAATTAATGATCCGGCGGGCGATGCCGCCACCTATGCACATCTTTTAAAATTCGATTCCATTCAAGGTACTTGGCCACATGCAGTAAGTGCGGAAGGTAATAATCTTGTGATTAATAATCACAAGATTAAAGTGACCACTAATAAAGCGATCGCGGATACCGATTGGTCTGGTTGCGATGTGGTGATTGAGTGCAGTGGCAATATGAAATCCGTCGCGATTTTGCAAGCTTACTTAGATCAAGGTGTAAAACGTGTAGTCGTGAGCGCGCCAGTTAAAGAGTCGGGCGCGTTAAATATTGTGATGGGCGTGAACGATTATTTATTTGATCCTGCGAAGCATCGCATTGTGACAGCAGCATCTTGCACCACTAATTGTTTGGCTCCTGTAGTGAAAGTCATTCAAGAAAAACTCGGCATTCGTCACGGTTCTATCACGACCATTCACAATCTCACCAATACGCAAAGTATTTTAGATCAGCCCCATAAAGATTTACGCCGTGCGCGTTCATCTGGCTCCAATTTAATTCCCACTACAACTGGTTCAGCTACTGCGATTGCTGAAATTTTCCCAGAGTTGCGTGGCCGTTTAAATGGTCACGCAGTGCGTGTTCCGCTCGCCAATGCATCACTTACTGATTGTGTGTTTGAAGTTGAGCGTGAAACGACTGCGGAAGAAGTAAATGCGCTCTTAAAATTGGCTAGCGAAAACGAGCTGAAAAATATTTTGGGTTACGAAGAATTACCACTGGTATCAAATGATTATTGTGGTGACCCGCGTTCAGCTATTGTGGATGCGCTTTCGACTATGGTGATCAATAACACTCAAGTAAAAGTTTATGCGTGGTATGACAACGAATGGGGGTATGCCAATCGCACAGCTGAATTGGCGCGTTTGGTAGGATCGATAGGATTGGTAAATTAAATACATTTTATTGTCGTGTTGCCCTTTGTGTGTTGGGCATCGCTGCGCTCAGCGCCAACTTACGGAGCACTCTGTAAATAATATGAGTCATTCTGCTGCCATTCGCCAGTACGCCATAGTCACCGGTAACTATTGGGCGTTTACCTTAACCGATGGTGCATTGCGCATGTTGGTAGTTTTGCATTTTCACCAACTCGGCTACAGCCCGTTGCATATTGCCTCGCTATTTTTGTTTTATGAAATATTTGGTGTTATCACCAATTTGTTTGGCGGTTATTTGGGCGCGCGGATTGGTTTGAATCGCACTATGAATATTGGCTTGGCGATGCAGGTTATCGCCTTGTTAATGCTCGCTGTGCCCACGCAGTGGTTGAGCGTGCCTTTAGTCATGAGTGCGCAAGCTTTATCGGGTGTCGCCAAAGACTTAAATAAAATGAGTGCGAAAAGCTCCATTAAAAGTTTGGTATCTGCGAATCAGCAAAGGCAGTTGTTTAAGTGGGTTGCGCTACTCACTGGCTCAAAAAATGCGCTTAAAGGCGTGGGCTTTTTTCTGGGCGGTGCGCTGCTAGCGCTTGTCGGCTTTAAAGGTTCTGTATTGGCGATGGCAGCGGTACTTGGTCTTATTTGGTTGGCAAGCTTGTTTTTATTGCAGCACGATTTGGGCAAAGCCAAAAACAAACCGAAATTTTCTGAGCTGTTTTCTAAAAGCCGTGCCATTAATATTTTATCGGCAGCGCGGTTATTTTTATTTGGTGCACGGGATGTTTGGTTTGTAATAGCGCTGCCGGTGTTTTTAAGCAGCCAGCTAGGTTGGGATTTCTGGTGGATTGGTGGGTTTTTAGCGTTGTGGGTGATTGGCTATGGAATAGTGCAATCGACTGCGCCATTAATTACACGCAGTATCAGCAAGAAGATTCCCGATGGTCGCAGCGCACTTTGGTGGGCAGTAATTTTAGTCTTTATCACAGCAGCTATTGCAATTGCAATGTCAGCTAATCTGCCACTTGCTCCGGTATTAATTTTTGGTTTGTGTGTATTCGGTATTTTGTTTGCAATTAACTCATCGCTTCACAGCTATTTGATTGTGAGCTATGCCAAAGAGGATGGCGCATCTTTGGATGTTGGCTTTTATTACATGGCCAATGCTCTGGGGCGTTTAATCGGAACTTTACTTTCAGGCTGGGTATATCAAGTATCGGGGCTCGTAGCCTGCTTGTGGGTATCGACAATTTTTATTGCGATAGCTGCATTCTTATCTGTTGGTCTGCCGCAGGTAGCATCAGAAAACAAAGCCTGATCAAGCAGCCTTCCAGCCCGCCACAATTATTGCCATACCTAATAGCGCAACGCCTGCACCTACCCAATCGTAGGCGGATAGTTTTATGCCATCCACAAAGTGTAGCCAGAGTAGAGCGGTTGCAACGTAAACTCCGCCGTAGGCCGCATACACTCGACCACTTGCTGCAGGGTGCAAAGTCAGTAGCCACACAAACAATGCAAGACTTGCAGCAGCTGGAATTAGCAGCCAAATAGAACCGTCCTTGCGCAACCACAGATACGGTAAAAAGCATCCAATAATTTCGGCGAGTGCCGTGAGTACGAATAAACCTGTGGTTTTTAGCATGAGCAACCTTTTAAATTTTTGGAGGGTATAATTTTGCAATGTGGCAATAATATAGCTGATACGCCTGAATCCAAATAGCTACAAAGTGTTTCTAACTTTGGATACACAGCAAAAGCGCGGAGTATGTGCTTATGTTGTTAAGCCTAATTAGATGCAAAAATTAAACTTTAGATAAAAAATTAAACTAATGGAATGAATATGAAAAATTTAATTGCGGTGTTGGGTCTTTTCCTTATCAGTTTTGTTCTGCCAGCCGTTGCAAACGACACGAAGAAGATTTTAGTTATTGCTTCAAACGTGGCAGATATGGGAGATCCGGAGAAACACGAAGCCAGAAACGATCTATGGGAGTACGCACCGCCATACCATGTATTTGTTTCTCATGGTTACCACGTAGACTTTGCTTCTCCGCTGGGTGGCCCCGTGCCGTTTATGCGGGATCCTTTGGGGATTAGCAGCTATACCATCAAATATGAGGGTTTCTTGAGTAAAGCCAACAACTCATTAGCGCCTAAACAGGTGAATCCAAGTGAGTACGCAGCAGTGTTCTTCGGCGGGGGTTACGGGAATCTCTTTGATGTGGCTTCTAATAAAGATTTGCTCGGCATTATCGCTAAAATCTACGAGAGTGGCGGAGTCATTGGAAGCACTGGCCATGGAGCTGGCGCTTTTGCTAACGCAACGCTTTCCAATGGTCAGCCCCTTGTAAAGGGTAAGCGCATTGCAGGTTTCCCTAACGCAACAGAAAAAGAAAAGGACTGGGCAAAACAAGGAAGCCTACTGCCTTTTCTAGTTGAAGAGAGACTTAAAGAAAAAGGTGCGATCACAGTGAACAAAGACAATATTCCAGACAAGCATGATGTAATTATTGATGATCGTATTATCTCGACCATGTTCCTTCCATCTGCTGCATTGGTAGCAAAAGAAATGCTTATTTTGCTCGATAAAAACGGAAAACCCAACAAGTCAAAATAAGTAATAACACGCGCAGGTTGGGGTAAGCTTACGTACCCCAACATGTCTGATATTTAATATCGTTTTTTGATGCATTGAAATATTTTTTAATGTTTCTGGTGGAGTTTTTTATTGAAAAAATATGTACAGTTTGATAGCGGATGGTATACATTTACTCAAGCATCTTTATGGAGAATATTTACTTCAATAGTTTATTTACCAATTCTTTGGAATAAATTGATAAAGAGTTCAACGTTTGCGATTAAACGGCGGCAAAAAGAGAATCAATAACACGCGTTGAAGTGTGTTTATTAATAACGTAAGTGGTTAATATTTTTAGATGGAGAGGAATACCGTGGAACAAGAAAATCAAAAATGGATTGCAGGGTTTTGGCGAAGAATAGGAGCTCTGGTTATAGATGCTTTAGTTCTTGGTGTTGTAGGTCTTGCATTAGGCTTGGCGTTTGAGACTTTGTTTGTACAAATGGGTGGATGGGGGCGTTTGGTTGGTTTTGCCATATCACTTGTCTACTTTGGGGTAATGAATAGCTCTGTTGCAAACGGACAAACATTTGGCAAGAAGTTACTTACTATCAGAGTTGTAAATTCATCCAACAATACTATTAGTCTACTTAGATCGTTGGCAAGGTATACCATTCTCGCAGCACCAATTTCTCTGAACGGCGCAATGATTACAAACGATGCATTATTGTCTTACCTACTCTATCCACTATCGATAATTATTTTTGGCGGCTTACTCTCTACAATCTACCTGTATGTTTTCAACAGAACTACTCGCCAATCACTTCATGACTTAATTGTGGGAACCTATGTTGTAAATGCAGCAGCCCCTCAACAAGAGCTACATTCAGTATGGAGAGTCCATTTAATTGTGGTTGCCGTTCTTGTAATTGCCTCTGCAATTGCACCTATATTTACAAAAAATTTAGCCCAACAAGAACCCTTTAAAGATTTACTTTCTACTCAAATAGCTTTAATGGAATATTCGGTAGTTAGGCATGCCGGGTTGAGTGTTGGCTCGTCAACTACAATGAATACGAATGACGGTGCAAAAACGACTACCTATCTTAACGCTCGGGTATTTATCCTAGAAAAAAATGTAGATGATGTTGAGCTTGCGCGGAATTTGGCAAAAGTCGTAATGGCGAATTATACCGATGCGAAAGATAAAAACGTTATTCAAGTAACGCTTACCTATGGTTACGACATAGGTATATGGTCAAGATGGTTTAACCATACGCATGCGTTTAAACCTGCTGATTTGCAAGTAGCAGAATAGCGCATTTCACTTTAGACCTTATCAGGATAATTTATGACGCTCGTAACCCCCAGTTTCCCCGATGATGAAAATGGTAATGTGCTGCGCGGAATGTATGAAGATGGCGACGATATGTCGCAGCCACGCGACATTGATTTCACCGTAGTATTGCCGGATAGCGATGCCGTGCAAGAGTTCGGCAACCGTTTTTATAATCTTGGTTTGCAAGTAAAAGCCAAAAAAAGCGGCAATGTTCCCGAGTTACTGTGGGATGTAACTGTGACGGTTAATATGTTGCCTAGCTATGAAGGCATAGCGGAGTTTGAGCAGAAGCTTGAACAGGTTGCAAAGCCATTGGGTGGTAGGAATGATGGGTGGGGGTGTTTTCAGGTGTAGGGTAAAACTTCATTATTTAAGATGGTAGAGGTTCTTGTCACGATTAAAACTTGTATATAAGTTCTAATACACCCTACTACTTTCGTAGGGCGTATTCTTTATCAATGGGCTTATTTTTCTTTTATTTTGGTTGTTTTATGTGTAATACTTCAAACTGGTTTTTGGATTGGCTGGCTTGGGATGGCTATATCGAGTTCTTATCTTCTCCCTTCATCTATTCAAACTTCCTAAAATCAAATATAAATCCCCTACAGCATATTATAGATAATGACATTGATAAGTTCTGAGTTTCGGTTGCTGCTTGGATGCCCTGTATAGTCTCATCTTAATATGGCTGGTGCTCAGTGTGTTATTAAAGGAAGATTATGAAAAATTTATTATGCTTAATTATTTTAACATTGGTTAGTTTTAAGGCTTTTTCATCTCCAATAGTTTTAGACTTCTCATCAGGATCATACGATTTAAATAACAAAACCTATTTGGAAGATGGTTTTAAAGTTACGGCAGATTATGGATTCCACAATATCCGGTTAGGTACGCTTGCATGGTACGAAACAAGTAATATTATTGAGATATCATCGAACGCATTTTTATTCAACCTAGAGAAGTTAACAATCGCTAATACAGCTTTTATGGGATTGATTTTTGAATCATCGAAGGGCGGGAATGTTACTGTTGGTGGTATAAATGGAGTGCTTAATTTTTCTGGGGAGGAATGGAGTTCAATTAATTCGTTTACAGTTAGAACTATTTCAAATAGAACTGATATTTTGAATCAAATTGATAATATGTATTTAAATACGATTCCGGCTAAAGTGCCTGAGCCGGCGCCATTTATGTTGTTGTGTTTCGGTTTTTTTGCTTTATTAGTTGCACGAAAAAAGCACTTATTTTTTAAATAGTTCTTAATAAAGAAAATATGTACTTGGCTGCAATGATCAGAAATTTTCGCTATGGATACATGGTAGGCGGTATTCGCAAGCTCGCTTCTTGCCGCAACACTGTAGAATGATATTATCTAGCTTCCAAGCTTAAGTTTGGAGGCTAGATAAATCTGGATCCCCGCAAGCGAGGATGACGACTCCCTTTTTAATTGCATAATTGTAGGGTGGAAAAGCGGAGCGCCTTCCACGATGTTATTGGCGGAAGGCGGTGTTCGTGCCTCACATCTTTTCTACCTTATAAATGCTAAGCGCTGCGTTTCCCTCCATGCACAATCCGATAAAGCGCTGGCAGTATCAGCAATGTTAACAGTGTTGATGAAATAATCCCGCCAATTACTACAGTCGCTAGTGGCCGCTGCACTTCTGCGCCTATGCCAACATTTAATGCCATAGGTACAAAACCTAAGCTTGCGACTAATGCTGTCATTAACACGGGGCGCAAACGCGTTAATGCGCCTTCGATAATCGCGCGCTCAAGGGTTATAGAGGGAGGTTGTTTGTTTTCATACTCTTTGTTTACAAGCAGACTGCGAATAAACGAAAGCATCACCAAACCATTTAGCACCGCAACGCCAGAGAGTGCGATAAAACCGACACCTGCGGAAATCGACAGCGGCATATCGCGCAGCCAAAGCGCTAACACGCCGCCAGTGAGTGCGAGAGGTACACCGGTGAAAATAATCAGCGCATCTTTGACTGAACCGAAGGCCATGATGAGCAGCCCGATCACCAACAGTAACGTGACAGGTACCACGAGGCTTAAACGTTTGCTGGCAGATTCCAGCTGCTCAAAGGTGCCGCCGTAATCTAACCAATAACCCGCAGGGAGTTTTACATCGCTGGTGATGCGAGTTTGCGCTTCTTTTACAAAACCGCCTAAGTCGCGGTCGCGCACATTGGCGGTTACCACGACTAAACGCTTGCCATTTTCGCGGCTGATTTGGTTAGGCGAGCTGGCGAGTTTCAATTCGGCAACTTGCGCGAGCGGCACGAATCCGGGGGCTCTGTTAATGGGAATGGGTAAGCGTTCCAACTCTGCGGGATTCTGGCGTAAATGTTCGGGCAAGCGCACCACTAATTCGAAGCGGCGGTCGCCTTCAAATATTAAACCAGCGGATTCTCCGGCGAGCGCGGTTGCGACTACATCTTGAACATCGCTCACATTCAAACCGTAGGCTGCTAATGCTGCGCGATTAGGAATCACAGAGAGCATAGGCAGGCCGGTGACTTGTTCAACGCGCGCATCGGCTACGCCTTCCAAGGTTTCCAGTACTTCGAGGATTTCATTAGCGCAGGCGAGCATTTGGTCGAGGTTATCGCCCATGACTTTAATGCCGAGATCTGACCGCACACCGGAGATGAGTTCGTTAAAACGCATCTGAATGGGCTGAGTGAACTCGTAATTATTGCCGGGCAAACGCTTTACCGCGGCTTCCATTTCTGCGACCAAATCGGCTTTGCTACGGCTTGGGTCCGGCCATTCGCTGCGCGGTTTTAAGGTCACAAAATTATCGGCCACGCTCGGCGGCATGGGGTCAGTCGCAACTTCGGCGGTGCCGATTTTGGCGAACACTTTATCAACCTCCAGGAATTCCTTAATTCGCGCTTCCAAAAGTTTTTGCATGCCCACAGCTTGTTCCAAACCAGTGCCGGGAATGCGCAGCGCGTGTAGGGCTATATCGCCTTCATCCAATTGCGGGATAAATTCTGAGCCGAGTGTCGTCGCTAACCACGAACACAGCAGCACAAAAACGGCAGCGCCTGAAACCAGCCACCAGCGCAACTTGAGTGATGCTTCTAGCAGCGGGCGATAGGCGTTTTTAGCGGCAAGCATAATCGCATTTTCATGCTCGGCAACTTTGCCGTTCATCACCAAGGCGATAGCAGCGGGGATAAAAGTGACGGATAAAACCAGCGCAGCAGTAAGCGCCAACACCACAGTAACCGCCATGGGGTGAAACATTTTGCCCTCAACGCCGGTGAGCGTAAAAATGGGCAAGTACACCAAGGTGATAATACCTACACCAAACAGGCTAGGGCGAATCACTTCGTTGGTGGCGCTGTAGGCCAGTTCAAGGCGCGCTTTCAGCGGGAGCAACCCACCATTTGCGCGCTGGGATTCAGCCAAGCGGCGAATAGTGTTTTCCACAATAATTACCGCGCCATCCACAATCAGGCCGAAGTCTAAGGCACCCAAACTCATTAAGTTTGCGGATACTCCCAGCTGCACCATACCGGTCATGGTCATTAACATAGCGATGGGGATAACCGCTGCCGTGATTAGCGCCGCGCGCAAATTTCCCAGCAGCGCAAAGAGCACGATGATGACTAGCAGCGCGCCTTCGAGTAGATTTTTTTGTACGGTGGCGATGGCTTTATCAACAAGCGTGGTGCGGTTATAAACGGGGATTGCGATGACGCCTTCCGGCAGGGAGCTGTTCACTTTTTCAAGTGCATTGGCTAAATCGCGGGAGACATTACGCGAGTTTTCGCCCATCAACATCATGGCGGTACCGAGTACTGTTTCCTGCCCGTTTTGCGTTGCGGCACCAGTGCGCAGTTCTTTACCAATTGCCACGGTGGCTACATCGCTAACGCGAATAGTGACGCCTTTGTATGTGCCAATTACCACTTGCTCAATATCGCCCAGTGTTTCAAGTTGCCCCGGCGTGCGAATCAACCATTGCTGGCCACGGCTTTCAAGGTAGCCCGCGCCACGGTTTTGATTGTTGCGCGCTAGCGCTACGCGCACTTGCTCCATACTCAAGCCAAAGCTCAGCAATTTGGTAGGTTCGGGCGTAACGTGGTACTGCTTGCTGTAACCGCCGATGGTATTAATTTCGGTAACGCCTTTCACCAACACCAGCTGGGGGCGAATAATCCAATCCTGAATTTCGCGCAAAGCGGTGGCATCAAAGGGAGTTCCTTCGGCCTGTTTGGCACCGGGTTTGGCCTCCACGGTATACATAAAAATCTCGCCTAGCCCCGTGGCAATCGGGCCCATGGTGGGCTCCAATCCAGCGGGCAATTGGCTTTTGATAGCGCCCAAACGCTCATTGATGAGATTGCGCGCAAAGTAAATATCCGTGCCATCGTCAAACACAACGGTGACTTGCGATAAACCGTAGCGCGAAAGCGAGCGGGTGTAAGCCAAATGCGGCAAGCCAGACAATGCAGTTTCCACCGGCCAAGTGATGCGTTGCTCGGCTTCCAGCGGCGAATAACCCGCTGCTTCGGTATTGATTTGCACTTGCACGTTGGTTATATCGGGCACGGCATCAATCGGCAGGCGTTGATAACTCCAACCGCCGAGAAATACCAAACCGAGCACCGCACATAAAACTAACAGGCGTCGCTCGATGGCGAAGCGTAATAGGAATTCAATCATCTTGTTTGCTCCTATTTAGTGGTCGTGACTGGCACCGGATTTCTCCAGGTCAGACTTGAGCAAATAAGAGTTGTCCACCACATAGCGGTCGCCCGCGGTTAAGCCGCCGAGTACTTCGGTAAATTGGCCGTCGCTTTGGCCCAATTGAAGTGGGCGAATTTCATAGGCATCACCCACTTGAATAAATACTACCTGCCAATCGCGAAAGGTTTGCAGGGCGCGGTTATCGACCATTAATGCGACGGGAATTTGGGCGATGGTGACTGCACCTTCCAAACTTTGGTTGGGTGTCCAGCTACCTTGCGCGTTATCGAGTGGAACGTGGGCGACTAGGGTGGCGGCGCCTCCACCGTGCGGCGTTATGTATTCAATTTTACTGCTGGCAGTAAGCTCGCCTGCATGCAGCGCAACTACTTGGCCTACTTTGAGTTTGCTGGCATGCATGGGGAATACTTGTAAATCCACTTCCAATTGCGAGTAATCCACCAAGATGAATAAGGTTTTGTCGCCGGTGAATTCATCGGGGCTGGCGTGGCGTTCAATAATGGTGCCGCTAATAGGCGCGGTGATGTTGTACTGGCGTAAGCTCTCGTTAGATTCCACGCTAGCGAGTACATCGCCAGCTTTTACTTGGCTGCCAATGGTGGCTTTCACAGAGCGGATAACGCCGGGGTAACGCGCTTGAATATGGCTAACGCGCACTGGGTCGGGCAGGGCTTGGCCGTAAAGTTTTAAGGTTTGCTGCAAGGTGCCCGCGCCCGCAATAGCAGTTGTAATTCCCGAATGTTTGGCGATGGCTGCGCTCATCGTTATGCGGCCTTCGTAGGCGGGAAACTTCCATTGATATTTTTTGTTTTTGTAGGTGGCGGTTACGGAAACATCAAATGAATGCGGCTCGGTAACTTCGCTTTGGCTGCGTAAAAAATCGTCTTGTGCGACAAATTTAAATGACTCTACCTTGCCACTTTTTTGTGTGGTGCTAAGACGCGTTAGTTCCACGCTGAGCTGCCAATCTTTGGGGGCGATAATTTTTCCATCATCACTTGCCCATGCACGATATTCCGGCGGTACACCTTTCTCGAAAATCGCGAGTTCTACAGTGAAGTCATCATTTTTTAATAGGCGACCATTGTGTGGGCCTTTGATGATTTCTTCATGTCCCTCTTCGTCGTTATGTTCATCGTGATCGTCATGATCGCCGGAAGCAAAACTTAAAGCTCCCAACAGCATCAATAACGCAATTGGCAAACCGATGATGAATTGTTTGTTGGATAATTTTTTTGCAATAAAAGTATTCATAAAATGAGTTCTCATGGCAGCAATGTCGCGTCAGAATTTTGTTGCGGTGCGGTAGTTAATGCCGCACCGGTAATGCGTTCTATATCAGCACTGAGCGCGTGCGCGCGTGCGGCAGAGTCAATCAGTGCAAGTTGTTCATGCAGTAATTCGCGTTGCGCAAGGTTGAGTTCTAAATAACTGTAACGGCCTTGCTGAAAACCATCAGCGGTGGCGCGTAGTGCTTGTTTTAACAGTGGCAAAACATCGCTGCGCAAACTATTTACTTCAGCAAACGCTTGCGAATAAGCACCGTGCAAACTGATTAATTGCGCGTGCAGTTTTATGCGCGTTGCGCTCTGTTCTTGCTCTGCTCCCGCTTGATTTGCGTTTGCAGTCGCAATAGCGCCCGATGCGCGATTGGCAGAACCCAGCGGCACGCTAACGCCAAGTACAAGCGCAGAGTCATCGCTCACTTGTAAACGGCGCACACCAGCGCTCCACTCAATATTGGCTTTGCGCTCTGCTTGCGCTTGCCGCAATTCTGCCGCGCGCAAATGTACTTCATCACCCAATACCGCAAGGTCTGGGTTTGTATCCAATTTACTAATGAGTGTGGCGAGCGGCACAAGTGGTGGGAATGAAAATAGATCAGCTTCTACTTGAGTAAATGTTGGAACGTTTATGGTTGCAGAAGAATTTGTCCAAAAAGCACTGAGCTTAACTCTCTCACTGTTTAGCTGTTGCTGCGTTTTTTGAACATCAATGATTGCACGCGCCAAGCTGGCTTTTGCGCGCAACAACTCTGCTTCAGGCGTGCGGCCAACCTGCACTTGTTTAGTCAATGAAGTGACATTTTCTTGCGCGAGTTGTTGGGTTTGTTGCAGCAATTTAAATTGTTCTTGCGCGGCTGCGATAGCGATAAATTGTTGCGTAACCTGCGTAAGTAAATCCAACGTAAGCACACGTTGCGAAGAGGCTAACTGCTGCTGCCGCGCCGTAACTAAACCGAGGCGTGCATCGCGTTGACCACCGAGCTCTATTACGGATGATAACGACAGCGTCAATTCGCCCGCATCCGCACCTTTAAGTTCGCCGCTGCCAGCGATGTTTTCCAAGTGAGCAGATAGTTTCAATTGCGGGTTTAACGCAGCGGTTTGTTGCTCGCCGGCTAAAGCTTGAGTGCGAAATTCATAACCTGCAAGTTGCGGGTTATGTTGCAGAGTAGATGTAATCGCCTCTTGCAGTGTTAAAGAATTTTCTGCTTGAGCGTGCGCAGCAAAACTACTGAGTGCGATAGCGCTTAACGCCATCACCTTGTGAAAAGTGTTCATGAAATACTCCAGCTAAAACCGCCATCTTTTTTGCAAAAATGGAGGAATTAATAATTCAAATTAAAAATGTAAGCGTTTGATTATCAGGCTGGAAGAACGGGTGGGGCGCGTAACGGAGGGCGCAAGCCAATACGGCGGTGCACATAATTGCAGGAATAATACGAGGTAAAAACACGGAGGTTTTGAAACAGCATTGCCAGCAAGAGCGTGGCAGCAATTAATAAAGGTAAATCAATTTTGGGGAGTTTAGTGGGGGCGGCTTGGTCTAGATTAATATCTTTATCTGTGTGGGCTTCATCCTGATGATGCTCAGGGTGATTTCCCAGCGTATCCATATGAATAGAGATTGGCGGTTCCTGTCCATCAAAACACAAATGGCCGTGCGCACCACTCCAACTGGCTAACAACCAGATGATGAGTACGCTAAAAGCAAATGTTTTATGGCGCAGAATGTTTTGCACACGAATCTCTGTAAACAAGCATCAATTAGCCACATAGCGTAAAACACTGCATGGGTTAAAGATAGTCATCTCAATAAAATCTGGGCTGGCTGTGTGAAATGGCTATGTTCCGCCTAGCGATGAAGGGTTTAAGTTCACATCTTTAGATATTTTTTAAGATAAATTGACAGCGCTGTTGACAGCGCTGTCAGTCATGACTAAAGTAGGTTCCTGAGTTGATGATTTGAGCTGGTTAAACAGCTTGTTTTCATGGTGAAAAGTCTCTCACCGTCGATGTCTGGTTGATGCATCGACGTCTCCCTCTTGCCCTTTAGGTTCTAAAGGGCTTTTTTTTGCCTGTTCTTCTTGAAACCCCTCATTTAGCTAATTCTGCACCTAGGTTATTTTCTGCGTAGCTGGCATAATCACGACCCCCAAATTTGGGCTTATCCGATAGCTATTCAATACGCATACGCCCAGCCTAAGTGCGTCTAGGTCTTTGCAGATGCACACCCTAATCGATATCAGAGGATTAACATGCAACCACAGGCTCTCAAACCAGAGTTAAAGCCCCGCAACCCCAATTTCTCATCTGGCCCGTGCAGCAAGCGCCCAGGTTACAGTTTGGATCAACTGGATGTTTCTACTCTTGGCCGTTCGCACCGTTCAACTATTGGTAAAGCCGCATTGCAACGTGCGTGTGAAGACACCGCTGAATTGCTCGGTTTGCCAGAAGGTTACCGTGTTGGCGTAGTGCCAGGTTCAGACACGGGTGCAGTAGAAATGGCGATGTGGTCACTGTTGGGCCAACGCGGTGTGGATATTTTGCAATGGGAATCTTTCGGTAACGGCTGGTTGAGCGATGCCACCAAAGAATTAAAACTGACTGTTAACGCCCACCACGGCGAATACGGTTTGCTACCTGATTTGACTAAAGTGAATTTTGATAACGATGTTATCTTCACCTGGAACGGTACCACTTCAGGCGTAAAAGTACCTAACGCCGATTGGATTCCCGCGGATCGCAAAGGCTTAACCATTTGCGATGCAACATCGTCAGTATTTGCGATGGAAATGGAATGGGAAAAGTTAGACGTTATCACTTTCAGCTGGCAAAAAGTGCTAGGTGGTGAAGGTGCTCACGGCATGTTAATTCTGAGCCCGCGCGCGGTTGAACGTTTGGAAACTTATAAGCCAAGCTGGCCGATGCCGAAATTATTCCGCATGACTAGCGGCGGAAAAGTGACTGAAGGTTTGTTCAAAGGTGAAACCATTAATACGCCATCTATGTTGGCAGTTGCCGATTATTTGGATGCATTGGATTGGGTCCGTTCAATCGGTGGTGTGAAAGAAACTATCGCGCGCTCAAACGCAAACTTGGCCGTGTTAGAAAAATTTGTTGCGGCAAATGATTGGATTAGCTTCTTGCCACAAGTGCCAGAAACTCGCTCAAACACGTCGGTGTGTTTTGTGTTGAAAGCTACTGCTGATCAAGTAAAAGCTATCGTCAAATTGTTGGATAAAGAAGGCGTTGCCTATGACATTGGCGCTTACCGCGATGCTCCAGCAGGCTTGCGCATTTGGTGCGGTGCAACCGTTCAAGCGGCTGATCTTGAAGCTTTGTTGCCTTGGTTAACTTGGGCGTACCAAGAAGCTACTAAAGGTTAATTGCGAAGCAATAGTTGATAGGGCTGTGTAATTTACACGGCCCTTTTTGCTTCTAACCACTTTATAAACGATGACGCACATCGCATAGACACATTCATCGCACAGACAAATTCATCGCATCGAAGAAGGAAAAAATCATGTTCAAGATAAAAACCTACAACACCATTTCTATTAAAGGCTTGAGCCGTTTTGGCCGTGAGAAATATGAAGTAGCAAGCGATATTGGCGCACCCGATGCGTACATTCTTCGCAGCCATAAATTGCAAGGCGAAGCTTTGCCTGCAAGTGTAAAAGCCGTTGCGCGCGCCGGTGCTGGCACCAACAACGTGCCTGTTACTGAATACACCAAGTTGGGCGTTGTAGTATTTAATTCACCCGGCGCTAACGCAAACGCCGTGAAAGAATTAGTGCTCACTGGCATGTTGCTTGGCTCGCGCGGAATTTTGCCGGGCATGGCTTATGTGAATGGTTTGACGCACATGACCGATGCCGACGAAATGTCTAAATTGTTGGAAAAAGAAAAATCCAACTTCGCCGGTTTTGAATTGCAAGGCAAAACCTTGGGCATCGTCGGCTTGGGCGCAATCGGTTCAATGATTGCCGATGCCGCTTTGGCTTTAGGCATGAACGTAGTAGGTTTTGACCCAGCGCTTTCTGTAGAAGCCGCATGGCGTTTGCCAAACCAAGTTGCCAAAATGGAAAACTTGCAATCGCTGTTAGCGCGTGCGGATTACATCACTTTGCACGTTCCTGCGATTGATGCGACCAAGCACATGATTAACGCTGAAACCTTGAAGGTGATGAAAAAAGGCGCAGTGTTGTTGAACTTCGCTCGCGAAGCCATCGTTGATGCGCACGCTGTGGTTGATAGTTTGAATGCTGGCCATTTAGGTAAATACATTTGCGATTTCCCAGAGCCCATTCTGCTGAATCGTTCTGATGTTTACGCTATGCCGCACATCGGCGCCAGCACCGAAGAAGCCGAAGAAAACTGCGCGATTATGGCGGCAGATCAACTTATGGATTACCTCGAAAACGGCAACATCAAAAACTCCGTAAACTTCCCAGCGGTTGCTATGGATCGCGGTGCTAATACCGGCGCGCGCATTACTTTTTCTAACGAAAACGTATCCGGTGTGCTTGGTCATGTATTGTCAGTATTAGCAGATAACAAAGTTAACGTTATCGATATGGTGAACAAAAGCCGTGGTGATGTGGCTTACAACATTATCGATGTGCAACAAGCACCTGCTGCAGCGGTGTTAGAGGCTATCGCTAAAGTTGAGCATGTAATTTCTGTTCGCGTTATTTAATAAATTTATATTTCAGATACAAAGCGGTTTTACGATTTATAGTTAAATTGGGAGTCGTCATCCTCGCGCAGCGGGGATCCAGCTGTTAAAAATCTACGTCAAAAGCTGGATCCCCGCTGCGCGAGGATGACGACAAACAAATATCTATAATTTCTACAGTATTTAAAAACCCAAATTACTGTTTATCCTTAATCATCCTTGCGCAAACTCGCTCGTACACAAATTGCCCAGCCTATGTGATACTCGCAATTAGTCAATCAGTCTGCTAACTGCTATGTACAAACTCGTTTTCTTTGTTCCCGAATCCCATCTTGAAAAAGTTAAAGCTGCCGTATTTGCGGTGGGCGCTGGCGCTATTGGCAATTACGATCAATGTTGCTGGCAAGTGGCGGGAACAGGGCAGTTTCGCCCCTTGGCTGGTAGCAATCCTTTTATTGGGCAATCGCAACAACTAGAGCAACTCACTGAATATCGCGTTGAAATGGTCTGCGATGATTCGCGTATCAAAGCTGCCGTTGCCGCTTTGCGTGCTGCTCACCCCTATGAAGAACCTGCAATTGATGTGTGGCGCTTGGCGGAGCTGGAGCCATGAATAGAGCATGGTGGCAAAGCCTTGCAGAAACCTTGGACGTAAATGGCAAGATAACTTCCTTTGAGGGTGCGTTTCCAAAACAAGCTGCTGTTATGGTGTTAATTACCGACTCCGTTGAGCCGGAATTGATTTTCACGTTGCGCTCCAAACATCTCAACCAACATGCTGGCGAAGTGTGTTTCCCAGGCGGTAAGTGGGAACCGCAAGATAGCTCGCTCCTAACCACAGCGCTGCGCGAAACTCACGAAGAAATTGGCATTTCGCCCAATATGATTGATGTGCTGGGCGCTTTGCCAGCACGCACTACGCGTTCGGGTACTGTGGTGCAGCCGTTTGTAGGCAAGATTCCTACCGGTTGCCGTTTTGATATCAATCATCATGAGCTTCAAGAGTTGTTCACGGTTCCGCTGGCTGCTTTCCACCAGGGCTTGCAAGTAAGAATGGATGTGTTTGAGCGCAACGGCTTGCGTGTACGTATTCCCGCTTATGTTTATCAAAACTTTGAAATTTGGGGTTTTACAGCAGGTGTTACTGCAGAGTTGCTGACTTTGTTACAGTCTTTGCCCTCAAATGCAGCGTAAAATCCCCACCGCAGAATTCTCGTTTCCTTGCCTGTTTATTTGACGTAGGGCGACGCTCTGCCAAGCTGTCTACATGGCTCGTGTTAATAAAAATAAAAAGCTATTCCAGCAACAGTAAATGTCATTCCCATCCATTGCGCGGCACATGATGCATATGCCGATCAATGGGATCAACCCACATCCCTAAAGGTAATTAAGGATGAGTGATTTTAAAGCGCCACTGCGCGATATCGAATTTGCGCTGTTTGAAGTTCTGCATTTTGAGGAGCACTACGCCGAGTATTGCCCCAGTGTGGATCGCGGCCTCACCAATGCCTTATTGGCTGAAAGCGCCCGGTTTTGTGAAGATGTCCTAGCGCCTCTCTCTGCCACAGGCGACAGCGAAGGCTGTCGTCTTGAAAATGGCAATGTGATTACGCCTACCGGTTTTAAAGCGGCCTACCAACAGTATTGTGACGCGGGCTGGCCATCGCTCGCGCGCTCGGTAGAATTTGGTGGGCAAGGCTTGCCGCAATCATTGGGGCTGGTGGTAAACGAATTAACGGCAACCGCCAATTACGCGTGGACTATGTACCCAGGCTTATCTCAAGGTGCTATGCACACCATTGAATTGCACGGGTCGGATGCGCAAAAGCACACTTATTTGCCCGCGTTAATATCCGGCCAATGGACGGGCACCATGTGCCTGACAGAAGCACACAGCGGCACAGATTTAGGTTTACTTACCACTAAAGCAACGCCTTTGGGTGACGGCCGTTATTTATTGAGCGGCACCAAGATTTTTATCTCTTCTGGCGATCATGATCTCGCTGAAAATATCATTCATATCGTGCTTGCTCGCTTGCCCGATGCTCCAGCAGGTACCAAGGGCATATCGCTCTTTATTGTTCCCAAGTTCAATATTCAAACAGATGGTTCGCTGGGCGAGCGCAACAACGTTAATTGCGGCTCGCTGGAACACAAAATGGGCATTCACGGCAATGCAACCTGCCAGCTAAATTTTGACGGTGCGGTTGGTACGCTATTGGGAGAGTCACATAAGGGCTTGAACTTGATGTTCACTTTTATGAACCTGGCTCGTTTAGGTGCGGCATTGCAGGGCTTGGCGCATGCGGAGTCAGGGTTTCAAAAATCCTTGGGCTACACCCGGCAGCGTTTGCAGGGCAGAGCTTTATCGGGCACCAAAAACCCTACGGGCAACGCTGACCCCATCATTGTTCACCCCGATGTGCGGCGAATGTTAATGACGCAAAAATCCTTAACAGAAGGCATGCGAATGATGGCTTATTACGCCGCCAAGCGAGTGGATATTGCGCAGCTTGGGCAGGGTGAAATGTTGCGACAATCTGCCTTGGATATGTTGAGTGTTGTCACGCCCATCGCGAAAGGTTTTATGACGGAGCTGGGCTTCGAGTCGGCCAATTTAGCACTGCAGTGTTTTGGCGGTCACGGTTATATAAAAGAGTGGGGCGTTGAACAAAATGTGCGCGATTGCCGTGTTGCTTCTTTGTATGAAGGTACAACAGGTGTACAAGCGTTGGATTTGTTAGGCCGAAAAATCCTGCTGTCCAAGGGGCAACTGCCGGGTAATCTTGTGAAGTGTATCCAACGATTTTGCCTGGACCCTACAAATCCGCCAGAATTGTCGCCCTATGTAGAATCTTTGGCTAGACTAGAGAAAGAGTGGTCTGCGCTTACCGCCAACATTGGCGCGCGGTCGCTGAATAATCCCGATGAAGTGGGCGCAGCTTCAGTCGATTATTTGTTGTTTTGCGGTTATGTTTTCATGGGGTATTTATGGGCGAGAGCTGCTAAAACAGCCATGATGAAACTTTCCGCCGGCACTCACGAACCCGATTTTTATAACGCAAAATTAACAACGGCGCGTTTTTATTTTGAACGAATTTTGCCGAGAATATTGAGCTTGGCAGCGGCGATTAATTCCGGTGCCGACAACCTTATGGGGCTGGATGCAGACCATTTCTCATTTTAATTTTTTAAGACCATCCAATAAAAAGAAATAGGAGTTATCAATGCCGCTACCTTATCACCGTACAATTCCTGACGTGTTTGGAGAAGCTTGCCAGGAATTTTCGGCTAGCGCCGCGTTCAGTTGCATGGGTCACACCATGAATTTTCGCGAGTTGGATGAACTCAGCGGTAAATTTGCAGCCTATTTGCAACAACATACCCCATTAAAACCAGGCGATCGTATCGCTATTCAATTACCCAATATTTTGCAGTACCCCATTGCCGTGTTTGGCGCTATGCGCGCTGGGCTTATTGTGGTGAACACCAATCCGCTTTATACCGCGCATGAAATTAAACACCAATTAAAAGATTCGGGCGCAAAAGCGTTGGTTGTGCTGGCCAATATTGCTAAAAATGCTTCAGACATTATTGCGGAAACATCGGTAGAGCAGGTGATTGTGACTGAGCTTGCTGATGTGCATCCACCCTTGAAAAGATTACTGATTAACACAGTAGTTAAGTACGTAAAAAAACTGGTGCCGGAGTTTTCATTTCCCTCCCAAGTAAAATTTAATGATGCCTTGCACATGGCGAAACTGCCCTGGCAAGCCGTTGCAATAAATTCTGAAGATGTTGCTGTGTTGCAATACACCGGCGGCACTACCGGTGTTGCAAAAGGCGCTATGCTCACGCACCGAAATTTGGTGGCAAATATGCTGCAGCTGAATGAGCACATGGCCGATTCGTTTCGCAAAAATAAAGAAATTTATATTGCACCTTTGCCGCTCTACCATATTTATTCGTTCACGATTCACTGCACATCGGCAGTGTCTCTTGGTAATCACAGTGTGTTAATTCCAAACCCGCGCGATATTCCTGCTTTCGTCGCTACGCTAAAAAAATATCCGTTTACCTTGTTTGTTGGTTTGAATACTTTATTCAATGCACTGTTACGCAATCAGGATTTTCATCAATTAGATTTTAGTGCATTGCATTTAACTTCATCGGGTGGCATGGCGCTCACCACTGAAACGGCTAACAAATGGAAAGAATTAACCGGTAGCCCGATTACTGAAGGTTACGGTTTAACAGAAACCTCGCCAGTGGTGTGCAGCAATCAATGTAATGCGGTGCAATACGGAACGGTTGGCCGCCCTCTGCCGGAAACGGAATGCAAAGTTGTAGATGAAGACGGCAATGATTTGCCCGCTGGCGATGCAGGTGAATTATTAATTCGCGGCCCACAAGTCATGAAAGGTTATTGGCAGCGACCGGATGCAACAGCTGAAGTGATTAATGCAGACGGCTGGTTTAACAGTGGTGATATGGCTGTGATTGCTGCGGATGGTTTTATAAAAATTGTGGATCGCAAAAAAGACATGATCAACGTGTCTGGCTTTAAAGTTTATCCTAATGAAGTAGAAGATGTTTTGGCGAGCCACCCGGATATTGTGGAAGCCGCTGTTATTGGTGTGCCGGATACCGAAGGCAGCGAAGTCGTAAAAGCCTTTGTGGTTTCTTCAAATCCTGCTTTAGATGTTAAAGCCGTGCGCGATTTTGCCAAAACAAAATTAACGGCTTATAAGGTTCCGCACCAAGTAGAATTTTGCAAAGACTTGCCTAAAACCAATGTCGGGAAAGTCTTGCGTCGCGAATTGCGCGATAAAGAAATTGCCAAGGCAAAGGCATGATTTTAAACATCTGTTGTCAGCCGTTATGAAGCGAGCGTTAATTCTATCGGGCGGTGGCGCGCGCGCCGCTTATCAAGTGGGTGTGCTGCAAGCGCTTGCCGAAATTCTACCTGAAGATAACGTTAATCCTTTCCCCATTATCTGTGGCACGTCTGCCGGTGCGATTAATGCGCTTGCGTTGGCAGCGCATCCTGGAAATTTTAAAGAGTCTGTTCATTCGCTTGCCAGCATGTGGCGTAGCTTAAGCGTGGGCGATATTTATTTGCATGGCTGGAGGGATATTTTTAAAGGCCTTGGGCTGCTTGGGTTGTCATTGTTTAACCAAGGTATTGGCCGTCAAAAGCCTTTGTCGTTATTAGACAATTCCCCGCTCTGGGATTTGTTAGGTTCGCGTATTCCGTTTCACAATATTCAGCAATCCATCGCCAGCCAAAAGCTGTTAGCCGTATCAGTTTCGGCTATGGGTTACTCCTCTGGCCATACGGTTAGTTTTTTTCAAGCACATGAAAGTATTCAAGGCTGGAATCGCTACCGTCGTGCAGGTGTCGCCACTCCGCTGCGCTTGGAGCATTTGATTGCCTCCTCTGCAATTCCCACTATTTTTCCCGCCGTGAGAATTAATCGCGAATACTTTGGCGATGGCGCATTGCGACAATTAGCGCCTATTAGCCCCGCATTGCATTTAGGCGCAGAGTCTTTATTTGTTATTGGTGTGAGTGGTAATCGATCATCTGTTAAACCTAATAAACGTTTGCCAGTAAAACATTCGCCTTCCATGGGGCAAATTGTTGGTCACCTATTAAATAGCGCATTTGTGGATTCGCTGGAAGGTGATTTAGAACATATGGAATTAATTAATAAACTTGTTAAATTAATTCCAGAAGAGCAAAGAAATGCGGCGGGTTTTCATTTGCGTGCGGTTGAAAATATGGTGATTTCCCCATCAAGCCCGCTGGATGTTATTGCCGGAAGAAATGTACGTTACTTACCTAAGAGCTTGCGTTTTTTCTTGCGTGCGATAGGCGCAACTGCAAAAGGCGGCGGCGCAACCGCCGCGAGTTATTTATTATTCTCCAGTGAATTCATCACCGAGTTAATGGAGCTTGGGCGACAAGATGCCTTGGCGGAAACGGAGCGGCTGCGAGAGTTTTTTAAAGAGAAATAGATCAGTATCAAAAAGTTGCTAAAAAAATGCCGCTACTAAGAGCGGCATTTTTTCGTTCAGTGGTTAAGCTTGTGCTCTTCTACGAAACAGGGGCAACGGCTGATCCACAGATGCTTGATAGTATTCATTAAAATCATCGAGTGATTTCACAGCAATGTCTAAATCAGCTTCCGGGTTTGCAAACTCAAACGCATTCACACCGCAGCGGCGCAAATAGCACAACTGATCGCGAATGAAATTACCTACGGCGCGCAACTCGCCTTTGAAACCATAACGTTCACGCAAGGTGCGCGCGGTTGAGAAGGCGCGGCCATCCATAAAACCGGGGAAGTTAACACCGATCACTGGAAAATGGTTTGCTTCTTCGCCGATTGACTCCGCTACTTCGTCGCTATCCAACCAAACACCAACATCAGTGCGTACTTGCAGTTGGGCTTTTTGAGCAACCCACACGCTTAACGGCACAATCACTTGACCAGCGGGCACAGTCACTTCAGCCGCATCACCTTCTGGTTTAGCGATTAGCTCCCAAGTGTTTTCGACAATAGCGCCGTCTTTAATTAGCTTTGGCATAAACTTTCTCCTTAAAGGGAGCTGCACCTATACGACGATAGGTATCAATAAACAATTCTTCATCGGTGCGGTTTTGCACGTATACATCAACCAATTTTTGGATGACTTGTGGCATAACATCCGCGCCGAAAGACGGGCCGAGAACATCGCCGAGTGAAGCGTCGTTGCTGGCGCTGCCGCCTAATTGCACTTGGTAAAACTCTTTGCCCGCTTTATCCACACCGAGTATTCCAATGTGGCCTACGTGATGGTGACCACAGGCATTCATACAGCCGGAGATATTCAGGTCGATATCGCCCAAGTCGTACACGTAATCCAAATCTTCAAACTGGCGCTGAATCGCTTCAGCAATCGGGATGGATTTAGCGTTGGCGAGTGAACAGAAATCGCCGCCGGGGCAGCAAATAATATCGGTAATGGTGCCGATGTTTGGCGTCGCAAAACCTGCCACCTTACATTTTTGCCAAAGTGCGAAAAGGTCAGACTTTTTCACATCGGCCAGCACGATATTTTGTTCGTGAGTGGTGCGCGCTTCGCCAAAGCTGAATTCATCGGCTAAATCGGCGATGATTTCTAACTGACTGTCAGTAATATCGCCCGGCGCAACACCGGTTGGCTTTAATGACAAAGTCACAGAGGCATAGCCCGCAAGGCGGTGACCGCGAACATTGCGCTGTAGCCATTTGCTGAAGGCAACACTGTCTGCAGCTTGCGCATCAACGCCCGCTTGCGCAGCGGCGTTATCGATAGTGTCGTAAGCCGGTGCGGTAAAGAAACTTTTTGCACGGTCAATTTCTGCGCGGGTTAGCTTGCTGTAGCCATCTTTCATGTGCGCCCATTCAGCTTCTACTTTTTCAGCGAAGATTTCAGGCGTTACAGCACGCACCAAAATTTTGATACGGGCTTTGTATTTGTTGTCGCGACGACCAGAGAGGTTGTACACGCGCAAAATGGCTTCTAAATAAGACAGCAAATCTTCTTCTGGCAAAAACTCGCGAATTACGCTGCCGATTACTGGCGTACGGCCTAAACCGCCACCCACGTAAACTTTAAAGCCGATTTTACCGCCATCTTTAAGGATAAGCTGCAAGCCAATATCGTGCACTTGTACGGCGGCGCGGTCTTTTTCAGAGCCAGTGACCGCAATCTTGAACTTGCGCGGTAAGAAAGCGAATTCGGGGTGAAAGCTGGACCACTGACGGATGATTTCGCAGTAGGGGCGCGGGTCGATAATTTCGTCTTCCGCTACACCTGCAAACTGATCAGAGGTGGTATTGCGGATGCAGTTACCGCTGGATTGGGTGCCGTGCATGCCTACATCGGCAAGTTCGCTCAAAATGTCTGGCACTTCTGTCAAATCTGGCCAGTTGTATTGAATATTTTGACGGGTACTAACGTGAACATAACCCTTGTCGTAATGACGAGCAATGTGCGCCAACTTGCGGATTTGCGCGGAATTAACCATGCCGTAGGGCACATTAATACGCAGCATGGGCGCTAAACGTTGCACATACAGGCCGTTTTGCAGGCGCAATGGCAGGAATTGCTCAGGCGGTAGATCGCCGGCTAAAAAGCGCTCGGTTTGATCGCGAAACTGCGCTATACGCTGGCGTAGAATGCTGTTGTCATATTCGTCGTAAATATACATGGGTGGTTAATACCATCTTTAAGCATAAAAATGAGGCGCGCAGAATACACCAATTGTCCCCCAATCGCGAGCCGAGGCAAGGACTCTTTTGGTCTAAATACTAGCCATTTGGTTATAGATTTTGCGTGTCGGCTGTTATGATTGCTCGCATTTTTTAAGCCTCAATTGGGCCCGAGCCAGGTTAGTTTTTATGTCCGATGCGTTTGATGATTTAGCGGTACTGCCCAAATGCACAGAGGAGGTTCAAGTTCTTCTGCAAGACCCCGCATTTTTGTTGATCAATAAACCTACTCGATTGCTAAGTGTGCCCGGCCGACACCCGCAAAATCGTGATTCGGTTATTGCACGGTTGCTAGTAGATTACCCCAATGCGGCGATTGTCCATCGGTTGGATTTCGATACATCCGGCATTATGGCGATACCGCTTAATAAAGCCGCGCTTTCCCACATCAGCAAACAATTTCAAGCGCGCACCACACACAAAACTTATACCGCCGTGGTAAATGGTTTGGTGAGAGATGACAGTGGCGTGATTGATCTCCCGATTGCGCCGGATATGGAAAATCGCCCCAAATACAAAATTTGTTCTGAAAGCGGTCGGCAATCTGTCACAGAATTTACCGTAGTATCGCGCGATGAGATTGCGCAGACTTCGCGCCTGTTGTTGCACCCCATTACGGGGCGTTCGCATCAACTGCGGTTACATATGCTGGCGATGGGTCACCCGATTTTAGGGTGCGAGTTTTACGCGGATGATGTTGCGCTTAAAAAATCGCCAAGATTATTGTTACATGCAACAGAATTAGAATTTGATCATCCGGTAACGGGTTCAAGAGTGACGGGTAGATGTGAGCCTGCTTTTTAATGTTTTATTTACCACGCGATGCGCAGCTCATTAACGGAGTTACTAATGATAGATCCCGATATAGAAATTAATGTTGAAAGCCCGGAACTTACCAGAGCGACCGCGCGACAAGCAGAAAACAATGACGAGCGATTAAGTAAGCTGGAACAGAAAGTCAAAACGCTTTCTGTCATAAATGAAGCGCTTTACAACATATTGGCAACCAAACTCAATGTCAGTGAAGCTGAATTAACAGCGATGATAGAGCAAGTGGATGCAAATAGAGCTAATAGGTTAGAGGCTAAATCAGCTTGCCGTAGTTGTGGCAGATTGGTTCCTTCTATCAGGCAAAAATGCATGTACTGCGGCGGTGTACTTTTGGGTAATGTGCAAACGTCGCCCTTTGATTAATCGTGTTTCACATGCATTCGCTCACAGGTCTTCGTTGGTATTTGTGCGAATGTGTATAATCCGCCCCAATTTTTTTACAAACTTTATAGGTAGTTAATCAATGCAAGAAAAGCCGTTATCTCCCAAATTGAATTTTTTCCCATTTTTAATATTTTCGTCGCGTTGGCTGCAGTTGCCTTTGTACTTGGGGTTAATTGCTGCGCAGTGCGTTTACGTGTTTTTGTTTTGTAAAGAGTTAGTTCACCTGATTATGGGTGCCAATGGTTTAACTGAACAAACCATTATGTTGGCTGTGCTCGGTTTAATTGATGTGGTCATGATTTCAAATCTGTTAGTAATGGTTATTGTCGGCGGCTATGAAACCTTCGTATCGCGTTTGAATCTGCATGGCCACCCGGATCAGCCAGAATGGTTGGGGCATGTAAATGCGACTGTACTAAAAGTGAAATTGGCTATGGCGATTATCGGCATCTCCTCAATTCACTTACTTAAAACCTTTATTGAAGCGGGCAGCTTAGGCTTGCCAAACTCAAAATATACCGAGGTTGGCATTATGTGGCAGACGATTATTCACATGGCATTTATCGCATCTGCTATTGGTATTGCCTATACCGATTTACTGATGCAACGTGCAGTGAAAGGCAAAGCTGAGCACTAATATTCAAGCATTGTGCTCTACAACAACGGCAGCTTCGGCTGCCGTTGTTGTTTTTGGGTTCACATTGCTTCCTTTGATTTTTTGCATTGATTACTCACATTGATAGATACCTGAGCCTGACTATACTTGTCGTTATTCGCCGTATTGGCCGATGCATCGGTCAGTGTAAGTTATTCGTTTTTGCATCAAGGTTTCCCGTTATGTCTCTAAAAATGAAACACAAGCTCATTCTGTTGGGGTTAGTTCCGTGCATTCTTATTGTGGTGGTCTTGCTTACCTTGGTGAGTTCGCGCATGGCGCGCGTAGTAGAAGACGATATGGTGGTCTTGCGCGATACCTTGTTAGAGGCCAAAAAAACGGAGCTGCGCCATTCGCTCGATATAGCCATGTCATTGGCTAAACCTCATTATGATGCCTCAACAGCCGGTTCCGATGCCGAAAAACAACAAGCCATCGCCCTGTTAAAGCAACTTCAATACGGTAAAGACGGTTATTTCTTTGGTTATGACGGCGCTTCAGTGCGTATTTTCTCAGGCAGCAGCAATGCCAAAGTAGGCGATAGTTTTAGCGATTATAAAGATGTAAACGGCGTTTTACTGATCAATGATTTGGTTAAAGCCGGCAAAGCTGGCGGTGGTTTCGTCACTTATCACTTCCCGCGCCCCGGCGAAAATACCACGGCTTACCCAAAACTCAGTTACGCGCTCTGGCTGGAAAAATGGAATTTAATGATAGGCACCGGTTTTTATATCGATGATATTGATGAGTCAGTCGCTAAAGCCAAAGCCATTAGTGAAAAGCAAATTCGCCGTACATTACTCATGATTTTTGCGGTTACAGCGATCATTTTGGCGGGCGTGTTGACCATGGCGATGGTGACGGCGAAGAAAATGCTGCAACCGATTAATGCACTGGCAAAAAGCTTACGCGATATTGCCAGTGGCGGTGGCGATTTAACCCGTCGCCTCGCCCGCGAAAATGATGATGAGCTGGGCGAAGTAACTCAGGCCTTTAATGCCTTTGCAGATACCATTCACAAATTGGTATCGCATATTCAAGAATTAACCCGCGCGCTCTCTAAAGTCAGCCGTTCAGTGGCGAGTAATACCACCGACACCTTCCAAATTTTAGATCTTCAGCGTGCGCAAACCTTACAGGTGGCCAGTGCCATTAATGAAATGGCGGCTTCCGCACAGGAAGTTGCGCGCAGCACGCAAGATGCCGCTTCTGCCGCAAACTCGGCAGAGCAATCTTCAAAAAGTGCGGAAGTCACTGCGGTAGAATCCATCAAACAAATCCATGAATTATCCTCAGAAGTTCGCTTAAATACGGAAGGTCTGGAAGAGTTGCAAACCAATGTTCATGGCATCAGTTCCGTGCTGAATGTTATTCGCGATATTGCTGAACAAACTAATTTACTCGCGCTCAACGCCTCCATTGAAGCGGCACGCGCAGGCGAGCAGGGGCGTGGTTTCGCGGTAGTGGCAGATGAAGTTCGCGCACTTGCAGCACGCACACAATCCTCAACCCGTGAAATTCAGGAAATGATTTCGCGTTTGCAAGCCAGCACGACTACCGCAAGTGAATCGATTAAACGCAGCTTGGCCAAGGGTGATTCTTCTGTACAGTTGGTGAGTGCAACGGCGGATGTGTTGAAAACAATTGATAGCCAAGTGAGCACAATTAACGAGCGCAGCTTGCAAATTGCCACAGCGGCAGAAGAGCAAACGCAAGTAATTGAATCCATAAATCAAAATATGCATCAAATTGCCGACGCCACAGAATCTGCAAATAAAAGTGCATCGCAATCGCAAGTATTAGGTGGGGAGTTAGAAAAAATTGGCGAGCAATTAGAGCAGTTGGTGTCACAGTTTAAGTTGTAGGATTAGTTAAATTGCAGTGTAGGTGATTTTTTACCGCAGCGGATTGTTATGCATGGCTTAGAAATAATTAAGCGAAACATTAGCTTTTAGCTTATGAAGGATCTCTATAGTTGCTTGTGAAAGATGATTACAATTGCCGCACCATGCGTCAGAGGTTGGTATGTTTATGACTATAAAGTAGCTTTTAGGTTGAATGGACTTTACCATTTCTAATATCTCATCGATACCACCAAGTGCAGAAACTAAATCACTTAGAGATTCGTCCCAGCAGTCATCCTCGGAAATTAATTTCAGGATATGAATCTGATTTTCTTTAAAAGTGCTTTTTGAACCATGAGGCTCGCCTTTCGCAACAGGATCGGATAATACTTTTAATGCTTTTGAAATTTCATATGGGTCTTGATCGAAGCCCCACAGCTTTATACCAATACTTCTCTGAGCCCACAGGCTTTTTTCTCTCATATGATAGGCCTATGTTTTGACAATTTTTTTCATGATATCAAGCTAAATGACAGTTTTTAAACTGTAGTTTTATGGAATACTTTTGCGCAGCAAAACCATAAAACCGCGACTTAAAAACTGTCCAGCGCAGGCACGAAGTGCCGGAGCGATGCTGCAACGACTGTTATATGGTTGCTAAGCACTAAGTTTCACCTTGTAACCTTATGCTGCCAGATTCTAGTTGGTATTCCAGATTCCTCATCAAAACCGTCATGACTAGGCTCGCCAAACAATTTAGCTGCAATAGCTAAAGATGCTTCATTGTCAGTTTCAATTAATGCTTCTATGTAATATTCTCGACCATAGCTCTTTTTCAAATTTTTTTTGAATTGTTCAAGAATTTTTTTGAGGTAAGTTACGGTTAATCCTTTGCCTCGCAATTCCTCTAACGTACCATAAAATAAGCAGAAACAAGGAAGACCATTTAGTGGTTGATTTCCGTTTAAAACCACCAATTGTTGCACCTTCAATTCATTCAGGCGTGCATAGGTATAACGTTCGGAGCCTAATGCAATATCAATTTCAATATATGTGTCTTCAAAAAAGGGAACTCGCTTCATTCTGAAGCCTTGGGAAAACGCTAACTCCAATGTTTTAAACCCCGTCATAGGGTTTTGAGCCTCATTCATTCTTATTCCTTAAACGGTAGACGATGTGAGTTGGAATAAAACATATAACAGTGCGATTAAGCAGTTTGTTGACCAGCTGCATCAACAAACTGCCTACTCACTAAATCACTTAATGCTCAGCCGCTTCGCTAATTCCAATCCCCGTTTGTGAACGCACAAACTGTGCATCAAACGCGGCTTCTTCGGCTTTTGCAGTTTTGGAGTTATCCAAAATCGAGAACAACCAGATACCAATAAATGCCGCGCTTATAGAGAAAATAGCGGGGTATTTATAGGGGAATATGGCTTGTTCGAAGTGGAAGGCATCTACCCAAACGGTTGGGCCAATAATCACTAACACCAATGCAGTCAGCAAACCAATTGAGCCGCCGATAACCGCGCCGCGTGTGGTGAGTTTGCGCCAGTACATGGAGAGCAACAGGATTGGGAAGTTAGCGCTGGCGGCAACGCAGAATGCCAAGCCCACCATAAAGGCGACGTTTTGGTTTTCAAAAACGATGCCGAGCAATACCGCAATTACACCCAAGCAAACAGTTGCGATGCGCGATGCGCGAATTTCTTTTTTCTCATCGCGCTTACCTTTCAAAACTAACGTTGCATAAAGGTCGTGGGAAATTGCGCTGGAGCCTGCGAGTGTTAAACCGGATACCACCGCCAAAATGGTTGCAAAAGCAACGGCAGAAATAAAGCCCAATAACAAATCGCCACCGAGGGCTTGCGACAAATGAATCGCTGCCATGTTGGTGCCGCCTACGAGTTTACCATCGGCAAAATATTGGGGATTATTTAACAGCATTACGATGGCACCGAAGCCGATAATGAACGTAAGAATGTAGAAGTAGCCGATAAAACCCGTCGCGTAAAAAACAGAACGGCGCGCTTGTACGGCATCTTTAACGGTGAAGAAGCGCATTAAAATATGCGGTAAACCGGCAGTACCAAACATTAACGCCATGCCGAGTGAAATTGCAGAAATAGGGTCTGATACCAAGGTGCCGGGCGCCATAATAGCGGTACCTTTGGCGTGCACATTGGTGGCCGCAACAAACATGTTTTCAAAACTGAAATTGAAATGTGCTAACACCAAAACTGCCATTAAGCTCGCGCCCGACAATAATAAAATCGCTTTAATCAATTGCACCCAGGTGGTGGCGAGCATGCCACCAAAGGTTACGTAGAGTGTCATTAAAACGCCTACGATAATAACTGCAGTTTCGTAAGAGAGGCCGAACAACACTTCAATTAATTTGCCCGCGCCCACCAGTTGCGCAATCAAATAGAAAATTACCGTAACCAGTGAGCCGCTCGCGGCCAAAATGCGAATCGGTTTTTGTTGCAAGCGAAAAGAGGCAACATCCGCAAATGTGTATTTACCCAAGTTGCGCAAAGGTTCCGCGATTAGCAAAAGAACTATCGGCCAACCGACTAAAAATCCAATCGCGTAAATTAAACCATCAAAGCCAGACATATACACCAAACCGGCTATCCCCAAAAAGGATGCTGCAGACATATAGTCGCCCGCAATCGCCAAACCATTTTGGAATCCGCCAATGCCGCCACCGGCTGCATAAAAATCTGCTGTTGTTTTGGTGCGACGTGCTGCCCAGTAGGTGATGCCGAGAGTTACGCAGACAAAGGCGAGGAACATCACAATTGCGGTGACATTAACCGGCGCTTTTGCCGCAGTATCTGCAAAAGTTGTAGCACTTAAACCAATAAGTGCGGCTGCTGTAAAAAATGACAGTGCAGTTAGCGTTTTTAATTTCATTTTAGCGCTCCTGCTTTTTGTCTTATGGCATTAGTCAAAGGTTCAATAACGCGATTGGCATAGGTAACATAGATACCGGTAATCACCATGCAATACACAATAATGCCAAGTCCTAATGCTATGCCTACCGACGTTACGCCCTCACCAATCGGCGCGCCTAAAGACGCTGGCCAGAAGGCGATAATTAAAATAAGTGCGAAGTAAGCGACAATCACGGCTACAGATAGCGGCCACACAATTTTTTTGCGTGCTCGTGTGAGCTCTGCGTACTCAGGCATTTGCCGAATTTGTTCAGTATGGTTCATAGGTTTCTCTTGTTATAAGTGAGTTATAGTTAGTTACGGTGAAAAGGCTGAAAATACTATTTATAAAAAGATGTAGAAAATTGGTTATGCTAAGTGCGATCTATTTTTGTTTTTGTAGCAAGCTAACCAAAGCGATAGCGTTGCTTATTTAATTTATTAGGAAATATCTATGTTTAATTTCAATGGTCACTTGCAAGAGTTGCGCGCAAACATTGTGAGTATCGTGCTTTTATTATCTGCCACCATTATTGGTTTTGTGTGGATCAGTATTGGAATCCATCACTGGCTGAAAGAATGTCTTGGTTCTGTATGGGGGCCGATTGTGCTGGGCCTTATTTATTTCATACCACTTATTATCTTTGCTTTTATTAAGGCGTTTGCACGGCCTGCGTTGCCACAACATCAAACTCGCAACAATCCTGCGGATGCAACTGCATTGAATGTATCCAAAGCGCTTGAAAGCTTATCCGGGCGTTCGCCATTTTTGGTGGCTGCAGCAGCCATTATTGCTGGGTTTTTAGCAACTCGTTTTCCGGCGCTATTAACGGTGTTTACCCAATTAGTAACGGCCTATGCAGAGGACTTGAATGCGCGAGCAGCGCAAGCATCATCTTCACAAGAATCTGCTTCTGCTGCGCAACAATCAACACCTGCTAGCGATATGGATGAACACTTCCGCAAATAAAGGTAATTGGAGTATTACCCACAACGCGAGGCGATTCTAGCAAGTGAGCTGGCTGCTTCCAAGCTAAATAATTTTGCAAAATGGAAAATGCCTCATTAGTAAAAATGTGACATATTTGTGAAGCAGCAGATTGAAGTGGAAGTGTTTAAATCCAGCCTTTTTGGCGTGCGATACGTGCGGCATCCACACGATTTGCGGCATTTAATTTTGCGATAGCTTCCGAGAGATAGTTGCGCACAGTTCCCTCCGATAAAAATAGCGTGCTGGCGATTTCAGCGGTGGTTTTGCCTTCGCTTGCAAGGCGCAAGGCGCGACGCTCTTTATCGCTGAGTGGGTCTGTTTCGCCGAGTGCCATCATGGCGAGTTCGCCATCAATTACTCGCTTACCATCCATAATGCGATAAATTGCCTGAATTAATTGTTCAGACGGAGCATCCTTCAATAGGAAACCTGAAACACCCATATCTATGGCGCGGCGAATATAACCTGAGCGACCAAAGGTGGTGATGATAATAATTTTGGTGGTGGATTGTTGCTGAATTAAATACTGCGCCAATTCCAAACCAGAGCGGCCTGGCATTTCAATATCGGTGAGCAAAATATCGTAGCTATTTTGCTTCAGTAACAGCCACGCTTTATCGCCATCTTCCGCTTGGGTGATTTCAAAGTTTGGCTCCATACCGAGAAGTGCCGCGAGCGCACCGCGTACCATAGCTTGATCTTCTGCTAACAAAATTCTCATCTAGTGTGCCTGTGACAGTTCGTTGGCCGGTAAGGTGATATCAAAGCGCGCACCGTTGGATATTTGTGCGCTAATGTCACCTGCTAAAGCGTGTAAACGCTCTTGAATGCCATTGAGGCCATTACCAGGGGTTATGGATTTAATACAACCGTTGTCTTGCATGCTAATGACCATACTTTCGCCATCAAGCTGAAAAGAGATTTTGCAATGGTTGCCATTACTGTGACGTAGCACATTGGTGGTAAGTTCGGTGAGCGCCAAAATTAATGCTGTTTCAGCTCGGGGTGAAAGCGAAGGAATCTCTCCATGTAAATCCACTGAAAAACCGTTTTGGCGTAACTTTTCGCAGAGTTGAATAACCTCGCTGGAAAGCCCGCGATGCTTATAACCAGACACGGTTTGGCGAACTAAACTTAAACTCTCGCGCGCGATTTTATGCAGGTCAGAAAGATGATCGCTTACTTCTTGAATTTTATCGTGCTTGAGAAGTTTTTCGGCGAGTTCAGCTTTAAGGGCAATGGATGACAGCGTGTGACCCAAAATATCGTGTAAATCGCGGGCGATGCGTTCGCGCTCCGCAATAACCGCAAGTTGTTCTATTTCCTGGCGGCTTTGAATCCAATGTACGCGATGCGAATAACGCATCCGCTCAATGTGCCCCCACAAACTAATAGACAGCAGGCCGCTAACGGCGGGCAAGGCAAACATAGGAACCGGATAATCGTAATAATATTGCACGCCGCAAATCATTAACAAATAGCTAACGAGCAACGTAAGGTAAACGCGAGTTGAGTAATTAAAGCCAATCAAAAAACCAATGTAGGGGAAAAAGTTACTGGAACCGGGCGATATAGGAACAACAAAGAAGAGCAATACAGTAAGCGCTACTATGGCTTTCCACACATGTTTTTGATTAAGTTTTGTGCCCCATAAATAAAAGAGTACAAATAGAAAATAGGCACCACATAGAACCGCCAAGGTCTCGCCAGTGGCCTTCATGTAATAAACAGGCACAAAGTAGTAGAGACTGAAAATCAGCCAAATCCAGGGTTTCTCTAAAAACAAAGGGGCGCGGCAGGTGGCGCCTGGCGTTATGTCATAGTTCATTGAGTGTGCCTGTGGGTGCTGGTGAAGATAGCGGTATTCACCATTATAGAGGTTTACATGCTCGCAGATAGCCTTGTTGTGCGCTATTCAAGGGTGTCACAGGGTTTCACTGACAAATGTCAAAGCTCGTAGCACGCAAAAATACGCCCGGTTTTAGTGGAATCGTCATCAACCCTGTAAAAGGGTTATACTTTTGCTACATTGTTTTCGTTCCTGATCAAACCTCCAGCACACCTTAAAATATTAATAAAAAGCAGGATGCCTCATGCAAAAGTCAGCTTTCGGTTTATTGTTATTGTCGCTTTCGCCCATGGTTTTTGGCGCACCCGAACATCAACCCAAACCCAATATCATTTATATGGTGGGCGATGGAATGGGGGTGGCCTATACGGCTGCTTATCGCTTATATCAAGACGACCCGGCAACGCCTGAGTTAGATAAAACAATATTCGATGAAATGCTGGTAGGTATGGCATCCACTTATCCGGATGACCGTGGCTTGGTTACCGATTCCGCGGCAGCTGCAACGGCGTTGGCTGCCGGGGTAAAAACCTTTAATGGCGCAATTGGTGTTAACGCGCAACATTCATCTATCCCCAGCATTCTGGATATGGCGAGAGAGCAGGGATACTTAACGGGCATTGCGGTCACCTGTCAGGTGAATCATGCAACGCCTGCGGCATTTGTTGCTCATGCGGATAGCCGCCAGAGTTATGAAAAAATTGCCGATCAATATGTAGATTTACGCATTGGTGGTAAACCCAAAGTGGATTTGATTTTAGGTGGCGGAAGAGACTATTTCATTCGCAAAAATCGTAATCTTATTAAAGAATTTGAAGCCTTAGGTTATAGCTATCAGGCAGACCTGCAAAAACTTTCTCACATTAAGACATTGCCCGCGATAGGCCTGTTTGCAAAACAGGGCATGGAGCCAGCATTAGAAAGTGCTAACCCATTACGTTTGGCTGATATGACGGCAAAAGCGTTGAGTTTGTTGCATCCTGAAGCGCAAAAAAACACAACAGCAAAACCATTTTTCTTGCTGTTAGAAGCTAGTCAAGTTGACTGGTGCGGGCATGCTAACGATATTGCATGTGCGATGGGTGAAATGCGTGATATGGCGGCTGCCATAAAGCTTATTAAAGCGTTTATTGATAAGAACCCCAATACCATTTTCGTCGCCACCGCAGATCATTCAACAGGTGGATTATCCATTGGCGCTAAAGGTCAATATCAATGGAATGCAACGGTGGTGAGAAATGTGAAGGCAACGGCACCAAACATTGCGCGAAAATTACTCGCTAGCAAAAATAATTGGAAGCAGGAATGGCAAGCATTTACGCAAATAAAATTAGCCGATGATGAACAAACAGCGCTGGATGCGCTCATTACCCAAGCCGACGAAAATAATCGCGCGCTGATTGTGGGGCAGGTGACCGCGCAAGTATTAACGCTGATTGATAAATACTCTTCAACGGGTTGGACCACAAAAGGCCATACGGGTGAAGATGTACAAATTTTTAGTTATGGTAAAAATCATACGCATTTTAGCGGCGCTATGGATAATACTGATATTGCCAAAAAATTAATAGCTTATCTGAAACCTTAAGTCATTCGTCTCTATGGGTTTGGTTGCCAGTTGCGTATAAATAAATGCAAAGCTAATAGGTTTTGTTGTTTCCCTGTGCAAAGCTTCAGAAAGGTTAGTGTTTTTAAATCGCTTATATTTGCATTAGAGGAAAGCAATAATGAAATTGTCTGCATCACTGCTGTTAAGCATCACCTGTTTTTTGTTAGTTTCTTGCCAAACAGCAACTGCTCCTAAAAGTGCATCCGCTGAGCAATTACTTCGCAAAGATTACATAAGTACTTTGGATAAAGAAACGCATCAATACTTTGTTTATTTGCCCCGTGGCTACAGCGATCAACCTGCAAAAAAATGGCCGGTGATGTTGTTTTTGCATGGCAATGGTGAACGCGGTAATGGTCGCGATGAATTGGATTATGTTATTGGCCATGGCCCACTTTACGAAGCCTGGATTCAGAAAAAAGATTTACCCTTTATTATTATTTCACCACAGCTTCCTATGCTGGGAATGGAAAAAGTCCCTTACATTGCGAATCGCACCCGCGCGAAAATTCCACTGCGTTTAGCGCAGGGTGTACCAGCGCGTGAAGCATTGTTTTCAGTGGTTGGGCCAATGGAAGCTGCAGCGATTGTCAGCCAGGAAGATATGAAAAAAATTCCACCACTTTTACCAAGCGGTTGGGAGGTAGTTGAGCAGGATTTGTTGGCTATGTTGGCAGATGTGCAAAAAAGCTACGCCACGGATGCCGAACGCATTTACTTAACCGGGTTAAGTTATGGTGGTTTTGGCACCTGGTTTATGGCCAGCAAACATCCCGATATTTTTGCGGCGATTGCACCTGTTGTCGGCTGGGGGCATCCCGATTTGATGGCGCCGATTGCGCAACATCAATTACCCGTATGGGCGTTTGCCGGTGGGCGCGACACCGCAGTGAATAAGAAATTCTTTTATCCCGGTTTGAGTAAATTGGAAGAACTGGGCAACAAAGAAGTTCGATTTACGGTAGAAGAGGATATGGCGCACGATGCCTGGAAGCGCATCTACAGTGGCGATGATCTTTATCAGTGGTTACTCGCGCATCGTAAAAACTAGGCTTGATTCCACTAAAAACCCCAATTGAGTTCTGTTCAATTGGGGTTTTTTTATCTTTACAGAATGAGATTATTCGGCTAAATTGATTTCTATGTGATATGTAAATGATATCAATAATAACGTTTAACCTAAAGGAGAAATGTATGAATCAAGAAGTTGAGGCCAGCACAAGTTCTGGCTATGTGTTGTTAGTGGTTTTATTAGCCGCCCAGATAGGCGGTATCGTGGGTGCCGTATTTCTGCCGCCACTGTTTAAAGTTATTGTTATTTTGCTGGGCGTGGGGGTGTTTGTGTGCTGGTGGGGTTTTTATTTGGTTAACCCCAATCAAGGCAAAGTATTGCAGCTGTTTGGTCGCTACGTTGGCACCGATAGAAACACCGGTTTGCGTTGGGCCAACCCGTTTTACAGCAAGCAGGCGGTAAGCTTGCGGGTACGCAACTTTGAAAGTGGTCGTTTAAAGGTGAATGATTCAAACGGGAATCCCATTGAAATTGCAGCCATTATTGTGTGGCGGGTGGTGGATACAGCAGAAGCTGTATTTGAAGTGGATAACTATGAAAACTATGTGACCATCCAAAGCGAATCGGCTTTGCGCAACTTGGCGACTAGCTACCCTTATGAGCACGATAAAGACGATGAACGCCTTTCACTGCGCAGCGATTCGAATGCCATCGCCAAAAAGTTGTTAAAAGAAGTGCAGGATCGTTTGCAAAAAGCCGGTGTGGAAGTGATGGAAACACGCTTAAGCCATTTAGCCTATTCACCAGAAATTGCACAAGCGATGCTGCAGCGCCAGCAAGCCAGCGCCGTGTTGGCTGCACGCCGCATTATTGTTGAAGGTGCCGTGGGTATGGTGTCTGATGCGTTGGTGCAATTATCGGAGTTGGGTGTTGTGGAAATGGATGGCGAGCGCAAAGCGGCTATGGTCAGTAATTTATTGGTAGTGTTGTGTGGTGATCAGCGCGCGCAGCCCGTGATAAATGCAGGCACAATTTACTAATGCAATTGCGCTTGGGTAATCCTTTTACGAGTTTAGCGGGTAATAACTGTGTCTAAAAAAGCCTATCCATTACGTATCAACGAACAAGTGCTAGCAGCATTGCAGCGTTGGGCAGATGACGATTTGCGCAGCTTGAATGCGCAGATTGAATATGTGCTGCGGGATGCTTTGGTGAAAAGTGGCCGGGTAAAGCTGGTACAGAAAGTTATTACTGATATTGAACCGCTCGTTGATATTGAGCCAATAAATGGCGATGAGCCTGAAATTGAATAACTGAAATTTAATAGCCTAAAATAAATAGCCTAATATAAATTGCTAGGGAGTTAACCAATGCGTTGGGAATATAGAACAATTGAAGTTAAGCGCAAATTTCTAACCGGTGGCATTGCGGTTGAGACTTTTGAAACTCAGCTTAATGAGCTGGGGCGGGAAGGTTGGGAATTGGTAAGTGTTAACCAAAACCAAATGCATTCGGTGGTTGCGGTACTAAAACGTTCAAAGTAATTGAAAAATGTTAAATAAAAAACGCAGCCTTGGCTGCGTTTTTTTATGGAGCGAAATGTATAGGCGTGCCTATATAAAATATTCCGGATGTTCCTGCGGAATCACCTTTAATACATTGTAAACATCCTTTAAATGTATGCTCATGGCTTTAGCAGCCTTATCGGGCACGCCCGATTTAATGGCTTTAATAATGGCAGTATGTTGAGCTAACACTCGCTTAAACTGTTCTTCTTCCTGCAGGCTTAAACAGCGCACGCGATCCATATGTGCTTTCTCAGCTTCAATCACTTGCGCAACTCTTGCGTATGCGGTGCTATTGGCCAAGATTTGATGGAATTTATCGTCTAGCTTCTGAAAAGCGAGAGGGTCATTATCGTCGGCGGCAATCTTCTGCTCGGCAATAATTCTTTCGCCTTCAGCAATAATATCGTCAGTGAAGTGCTCGGCAAGATAAGAAACTACCGATACTTCAATCGCCTCGCGAATAAAGCGCGCCTCTAAAATTTTATTCATACTGAATTTTGTTACATAAGTACCGCGTTGGGGCAGCACCTCTACAAAACCAATATTAGAAAGTTGGATAAGCGCTTCGCGAACGGGTGTACGGCTAACACCAAATTGGTTGGCGAGCGATGTTTCAGAGATCATTTGGCCGGGCAATAACTCCATGCTGATAATCGCATCGCGCACAAAACTGAATATTTGAATCGCAGTAGGGCGATCAAATGCCAAGCCTTTTGCATTGGTGTTTAAGGTAATGAGTGGCTGTTTAGCCATGCGTGTCTCCGGTGAGTTGTGCGGCTACAAGGCCTCTGCGCAACTAAATAGTCTCTCAATAATGAACAGCCAAACTACATATTGGGCGGGAGTTGATGCTAATAGTTTAGCATCAGAAAGTATACTCACGGCATTCTATGAAAATTAGCGCGTATTGTAAAAGCAGTTTAATTCAGTCTGATAGCGGATCTATGAAGCAGATGATGGGAATTTGCAAACAAATCAATTGACGCACTAGTATACAAGAAATACTATTAGTCTAATTCGAGAAAGTCTGAGCTAGCAATGGATGTGAGAAAGTTTGCCCAGGCCTAAAACTTACCTATGTTTTTAAAACGTATTTTGCTTTTTTGGAAAACCAGTGTGTTTGGCCCTTTTACCAGCGAAGTCTACTCCGCTGGTTTTTTTATACCTGAAAATCAGCCATAAAAAATGATGAGTAATCATTACTCACAATCTTGCGAACCATTAAGCTTGCTAAAGCTCAGTTAAGTTGGGTAAACAGGTTTTGTAAAAATTGGTTGGTGAACTAGTATGCAGTCATTGACTGACTATCAGTGACTCCGATCTGGAATTGAACAGCTTCCAGTTTTTTGCCCCGCTTGCGGGGCTTTTTTTTGCCTGAATTTGATGCTCAGCCGCTCAGCTTGTGGCAGCTATTTATTATGTTGTGCGAGTAATACTTGTAGTGGGTGGGGCAAGCTCACATTATCTATACGCTTGGTTTGGCTACGGCATGAATAGCCCGTTGCTGTTAGTTTGCCGGAATTTACCGGGTTGTTCACAACCGCACTCCAGGATAATTGGTAAATCTTTTTTGATGTTTCTGCGTTGGCAGCTTCATGGCCAAATGTGCCTGACATACCACAGCAACCTGTTTCAATCACGTTTAAGGTTTGGCCTAAGTGTGCAAACACTGTTTGCCAATCTTTAACTGAGCTCACCGCATTGGTTTTTTCGGTGCAGTGTGCAAGTAATGAATAGTCGCCTGCGTGAAAATTGGTTTTGTTCGCACTCAGTAATGCTTTTTGCGTTATCAGCCACTCTTGTATCAATTGCACTTTGGGTGCATTTTCGCCCAGCAATTTTTGATATTCGCCGCGATACGCCAAGGTCATCGCAGGGTCTAAACCAATCAGCGGAATTCCAGATGACGCCAATCCGTTTAACAGGGTTGCATTTGCATCTGCTGCTTTTGCAAAGGCTTTTAAGAAACCGTGAACTTGCAGTGGTTTTCCGTTGGGTTTAAACGGCGCTACCAAAGTTGTAAAGCCAAGCTTTTGCAATATATTGAGCGAATCCAATACCACAGGGGTTTCAAAATAACTGGTGAATGCATCCTGCACAAAAATAACCGCTCTGGATTTTTGTTGCGGGGTTAATTGCGCAATATTTTCCAGCGTCGCCCATTGCACGCCCAATTTATTGAGTTCGGTTTGTACGCTAATGCCGGTGAGCAATGGGCTATCTACCATGCCCGCCACTTTTGCTAGCGCTTTTTGCATAAATTTAGGTTTCATGGCAGCGTTATACAACCACGGTACTCGCGCCAGTGTTGGAATCATAAATTCCAAACCACCAATAAAATAATCTTTGAGTGGTCGCAAATAACGGCTGTAATACAGTTCTAAAAATTTGCTACGAAATTCGGGCACATCCACTTTTATCGGGCATTGTCCCGCGCAGGATTTACATGCGAGGCAACCCATCATGGAGTTGTGAACTTCGTGGGAGAAATCGTATTCGCCGTTGCGTTTGCCCAGCGTGTTAGCAATGCGCGATGGCAGCGAGAAAAGAAATGAAGCGTGCTTTACTTTTTTACTTTCATTCAGCGCATTCACGCCGCGTTCGCTCATTTGTTTTAACCATTCACGCATTAAAGAGGCACGGCCCTTGGGTGAATGTACGCGGTCGCGAGTAGCTTTCCACGAAGGGCACATAGCATCGTTAGGGTTCCAGTTGTAGCACAGGCCATTGCCGTTGCAGTGCATGCCTTCGCTGTAGCCTTCCCATACTTGAATAGGGATTTTGCGATCTGTTTGGCCGCGTGTGGGCACGCCATCAATTTTTAATAACTCGATGTTGGCTGCAGGCGTTGCGATTTTTCCGGGATTCAATTGATTGTGTGGATCAAACTCGGCTTTGATGCGCTGTAATTGCGGGTAAAGTTCACCAAAGAATTTGGGCGCGTATTCTGAGCGTACGCCTTTACCGTGTTCACCCCATAAAAGGCCGTTGTACTTGTGTGTTAATTCAGCCACACGATCACTGATGATGCGTACTAATTTTTCTTGCGTGGAGTCTTTCATATCAATGGCGGGGCGAACATGCAAAACGCCTGCATCTACGTGACCAAACATACCGTAGGCGAGATTGTGTTCATCCAGAAGTTGGCGGAACTCAATAATAAAATCAGCCAAGTTTTCAGGCGGTACAGCGGTATCTTCTACAAACGGAATTGGGCGAGCTTCACCGGCGGCGTTACCTAATAAGCCAACGGCTTTTTTGCGCATGCCCCAAATTTTATTGACAGCTTGGTTGCCCCAAGCAACCGAGTAGCTAATGCGTACATTGTTCTCTGCTTGTGCATCGGCATCCAACTGATCGGTAAATTTCTTCACCGCCGCATTTAATTCCGCTTCATCGTGAGCAGTGTATTCCACCAGGTTGATCCCTTGGATTTTTTCACCACTCGCAGGTTCAGGGAAAAACTCCGCCACGCTGTGCCACACAATATCTTTCATAGCCAGATTCAATACTTTTGAATCTACGGTTTCGATAGACGTGGGGTCAGCTTTCATCAATTGCGTTGCATCGCGCAGTGCCGCATTAAAATCGCGATAGTTGACGTTAATCAGCGCGCTGTATTTTGGAGTCACCAATAAATTAATTTTCGCTTCAACAATAAAGCCAAGCGTGCCTTCGCTGCCGCACAAAATATTGTTGAGATTGAAACGGCCTTGTTCATCGCGAATGTGCGCCAAATCGTAACCCGTTAAGCAACGGTTGAGCTTGGGGAATTTTGCCGCGATTAAATCGGCGTGTTCGCGTTGAATACCATCAATGGTTCTGTGTACTTGACCGACGCGATCTGTGCGTGCGCTTATGATTGAGAATTCGTCATCGTTAATCGCCTGCGATGTCCACTCGCTACCATCCAACAATACCGTGGTAAGTTCCAAAACGTGATCGCGGGTTTTGCCATAGCGGCAAGAACCTTGGCCGGAAGCATCGGTGTTGATCATGCCGCCAATAGTGGCACGGTTGCTGGTGGAGAGTTCCGGCGCAAAAAATAATCCGTAAGGTTGAATCGCTGCATTGAGTTGGTCTTTCACCACCCCGCATTGCACACGCACCCAGCGCTCTTCGGCATTGATTTCCAGAATTTTATTCATGTATTTGGAGGTATCGACCACCAAACCATCGGTAAGCGATTGACCGTTGGTACCCGTACCACCGCCGCGCGGGCTAAGCACTATGCCGGTAAATTCTGGCAGTTGGCTGAGCTTTACAATGGCGACCAAATCGGCTTTGTCTTTAGGGTAAATAACGCCCTGAGGTAGCACCTGATAAATGGAGTTGTCGGTGGCGAGCACAGTGCGGGTAGCGTAATCGGGGTTCAAATCGCCCGAAAAACCGTTGACGCGCAGCCTATCAATAAAAGACAAATATAGGGCTTGAACAGGGGAGGTTTGGTCAATGCGTGGGATCATAGAAATTTATCAATCAGACAAAAGGGCCATCAGTCAAATAGGGAACTTGGGTGAAAAGCAGTTCCATTAACAGCGATAATTTGGGCGAGCATTCTACCTTGTTGTACGGCCCGAGGCCATGAAACGATGAGTCTCGCTAGATGTTGGCTGAATAATTTCGGTCTGGAGGCGCTCGCAATTACGGCAGCCAGCGCGGGGTGAATTGTTGAAAAGATGATTCTGAAGACTTGATATGTTAGGGTTTGATGCGATTTATTCACTATAAAAATTTCATAGGGACTGCACATGAAAAAATTGTTGGCGGGTTTGGCTGTTGCGGGAGCAGTTGGCGTAGGTTTGGTTCTGTATTCAGTGTATGGAGGTTTTGAAAAAGCTTTAGATGCACCCGGTGGGGCACCTTTTGTAAATGCCGTGCCAGAAAACTGGGAGTTACATCAACAAGCCAAAATGGCCGCGCGCGATGCACATATCGCTAAACACCAAACTGCCTACAACCGCTTTGCCGATTCTGCCGAAAGCGAAACCGATGGTTTGCCCTATATCATCCTAAAATTATTGCCCGTGATTGCGCCAGAGTATTGGGGCGAGGGCGATGATTTTTTAACTGTTATGGGTTTGTTTTATGACGAGCGTTTGCCCGGCGCACCTGTGCCACGCGGCATGGGGTTTAGTGGCCTAACTCGCGTGAATCCCACGGGCAATATTGATTATGCCTCCTTCTCTTGTGGTGCTTGCCATATTGGGCGTGTGCGTCTGCCAGACAATAAAATGTATTATTTGGATGGCGGCGCTAACTCCGAGTTTAATGTTATTGGTTATCGCAAGCGTGTGGTGCAAACCATCGATAAGATGGCTGGGTCTGTAACGAATCCGCAGCACCGGGCAGCATTAATTACCCAAAAAATCCTAACGGCGCTGGAACAGGTTCATGCAGAGGATTCTAATTATTTTTATAAAAACTTTACTTACGAAAACCGCACTTTTGATACTGCGTATGAACAGGCGCAAATTGACTTATTTAAAAAAACCGCCAGTACAACCATTCCACAATTTATAACGCATCATGAAAATGAATATCACGGTTGGGAAAAATTTGTTGATAAATACTATCAAGGCGCGCAACCGCAATTGCTGGATGGTTTGCCCGGCATGGAGGATGCAATTGGTTTTAACACAGTACAAGCCAACGCCAATTTAAAACGGAATTTGCTGACCAAACCTTTTGCTTCTCTCGCTTTGCCGCCCACGCACGGTATAACCGATATCATGGCGGTGTGGGAACAGCATACCCACGACCCTCAATGGAATGACGATAAAACCAAACTCATTAATGGCGGTGGGCAATGGACTGGGCATATTCCATTACCTATTTATAAAAACGTTGCTGCGCAACTCACCATTGGTTACGACAATGTGGATGTCAGTGTTTCGGCTTTTGCTGAAGAGGTGTTAGATAAATTGCCGGCGAGTGTTTACCCCTTTGCGGTAGATGTGAATTTAGCGAAGAAAGGCCAGGTACTTTTTGCAGAAAATTGTGCAGCGTGCCATCAACCCAACAATGGCAAAGTTTATAAAAATCTGGGCACCGATATGGGCCGTGCAGAAGTAGCCGGTTTGTTTGTAACCTTGGGTGCAATTGGTGGCTTTACCGATGTCTGCGGCCCGGAAACTGTGGTGCAAATGTACGGTAAAGATGTGAAGCCTTGTGCGGAATATAAAGGTGTTTCATTGCAAGGTAAAAAATCCTTAGCGATAGGCGCGCCTAAACAACATGCTGGCTACAACGCTTTGCCTTTGGTGGGTTTGTGGGCACAAGCACCTTATTTACACAACGGCTCAATCCCTACGCTTTATCATTTATTGGTGCCTAATGAGCGCCCAGCCGCATTTGTGAAAAGCCGATTAGATTATGACCCTGTATTGGTTGGGTTTACGTGGAATATGGATAGCGGTAGTAATAAAGAAGGTTATATCTTTGATACCCGTTTGCATCCCGCTTTGAGCAATCAAGGCCACGATAAGGATATTACGCAAGACGGCAAAACGTTTAAGCTGAATTGGGCGGATGATAAAGCCGCTGCTATGGCTCTTATTGAGTATTTAAAAACGCTTTAGCCGGTAACTTACCTAATTCCTCCTTATTCAAAAGGCATTCTTTTGCCATATCTTCTTTCCCCGCTGCATCTCTTAAAATTTACTCATTTTGCTGCCTGTCGCTGTCTTGTCTGGTGGTACGCTATTCATAAGGTCGACTTTTTTGCTTTCCATCAATTCTTTTGTCTAATTGACACTGTAAATTACCAGCGAGTAATATCTGTGTCCTTGTATCCAAGAATACAAGGCTGTAGTGCTGTCTGATACTGTTCTTATCCAATAACATCAAAATGGAATGCATAAAATAAAATGACTTTTAATACTTCTTTCCAGTCCTCTTTAGTTGTTCTCGCCCAACTCATTTTATCCATTATTTTGTACTCAGTGAGCGCTCCAAGTCAGGCCGAATTGGTCTGCGAATTAGAGACGATCATGTACAACGCGAATCCCAACGATAATATTGGCAATGAGCAAACCACATTGGTTTGCCGTCAGGAGAATGCTGAGCCCGTGACGGAAATTTTTATCCTTGGTCAACGGTCACCAGAACCCCCTCCCTTTACTTTACAAGACTGGACATTAAACGAGTTCAATTTTAACTTTGACACTTATTTTTCCGACTTCCTCTCAGGTCTGCAGGAGTCAGGTGATAAAAAAGACCAGATCAGTAAAAAGGATATGAGAAGCTGCCATCCCGTTATTTTCTCAACGGGTGAGAAGGTGTTTGATGACGTGGATTACCAAGGCACCGGCGAGATGCCCTTGCAGTTGTTGCGAAGCTACAAGAGTTTTTATACTACCCCGATTCCAAACAATACCCTTCCGATGGGCTGGTCAACTAATTTTGATTTTCGCCTGAACGTTCTCATCAATGGAGATGGCTCAAAAACATTACAGCTACATCAGAATGGTTCTCGAGAACTTTTTGTCAATAATCCTTGGGGTAACTATCGAACATCAAAGACTGAATATACTAGCCGATACATTGCCGCATCGGGTAATGGATGGATATATATGGATGAAAGTGGAACCTCCCACCAAATTGATGCAAACGGGCTTCTCATTTCCAAAACCAATGTAAATGGCATATCTTGGAGCTTCACTTACTCAGGGAATCAAGTCACTAAAGTTATCCACAGCTCTGGGCGTGAATTAGTCTTCACTTGGGGTTACGCGCCCAGTAGTAGTACCCCTGTTATTATAAAAGTAACCTTGCCTGGTGGTAAGGAAATAAACTATCAATATGCAGGCAGGTCTTTTAGTGTTGTATATCCAGGTAACACTGGTTCGAAAAAATATAATCATAAGCCTTCAAGTATAGAAATCGAGGGTTTGTTTATCGATGGCCAACTTTGGGGGCAATACACTTACTACAACGGACGCGTTTCCAGCAGCGGACTGGTTGGTGGAGTTAATGCCAGCACCTTTAGTTACTTGCCATCCGGCACCAAAGTGTGGAATGCCAAAACTGGTTTGAGTACTTACAATTATGACAGCGAGCATCGTCTAACCAGTGCGGGAAAAAATCAAACTGATGTATGCCCTTATTTGGGCAGTAGCATGACTTATATAAATTCTACTTCCACAAAGCTCAGCTCCAAGGTTGACTGGAATGGAAACAAAATCTCATATACCTATAACGCAAATGGCGATATAGAACTGGAATATTCAAACGGCGTCACCAAGGAACATTTTTGGGATAGTTACAGGCGTTTAACAAAATTGAATGTGTGGGAAGGCGCTAAAAATCCCGCAATGTGCGCAGCTTCAGCGCCCTGTCCAACACCGAATTCTTTGCCTAGCCTGACGACAGAATACATCTACGATTTATCACCTGCATATAAAAATCGTGTAAAAATGAAACGCGTCAGCGGCCTTAACTATACGAAACAATATTATTTACCAACTCGCACTTTTACTTATAATTATGAGTTCCATCCTAACAATCTGATAAGGAAAGTCACCGTTGATGGCCCGTTGATGAATATGACTGACACCACGGTCAGTGAGTTTAACGATAAGGGTGATTTAATTAAGATTACTCGTCCTAGCGGAGATGTTGTTCAGTATAACTATCAGGCAACTAATTCCGGTTTGATTTCCCAAACAATCAATGAAAATAGCCTGACGACAGACTTTATTTATGATGCAAGACGCAGATTAACCTCCGCCACCCTTAATGAAAGCGTACCGATCACTACACTTTATGAATATTACGGTGATAATCAAATTAAATCCATTACCTACCCCGGGGGTTACAAAGTCAGTTATTTCTTAGATTTGGCACGTCGATTGTCCATGATTAGTACTTCAGATGATGTTTACGACACGCGCCACAGCCTGGTCACTTACGATTTACTCAGTAACCTGGAAACCCAAAAGAATTACGTGGGGTTCATTGGTACATGTCATTATGAAAGTTACGACTACGGTTATTACGACGTTTTCGATTATCCTTGCCCTGCACAAACTCTCTCCACAGTTACAAAGGATGCAATCTATGACCAACATGGAAAGCTAAAGCAATCCAAAGGTCAAAACAACCAATACACTAATTTCACTTATGACAATAACGGCAATATAAAAACTGCTATTGACGCGCTCGGTAGAATACTCACTTATTCCTATAATTCGTTTAACCAGTTGCAGAGTGCCACTAATCCGTTAAATGAAACGATTAATTACCGTTATGATGGGCTTGGGTATTTGGCAGAAGTTATTGACGCCAAAAACCAATCAACATTTTATCGTCGAAATAGTTTTGGTGAAGTTGAAGTATTAGCAAGTCCTGATACAAGTACCAGCACCTATACCTATAATCCTGACGGTAGCCCGAATTCACTGGTAGATGCGAAAGGTACAACCGTTTATTACAGTTACGATGCCAGCAACAGGCTTGTTACGCTGCAAACTTATGGCAGCGCCAACAATCAAACGACGAATTTCTATTATGACACTACAGCCACCGGGGCTGGCATTGTATGTACTAATGGGCGCGGTAGGTTATGCGGTTTTTCCGATTCATCGGGCAAGACCAATTACAGTTACAGCAAGCTGGGTGCAATTACTAGTCAGCAACAAATCATCGCCGGAAACAGTTTCATTGTCAGCAATACCTACGATAGTTACGGTCGCTTAAATGAAACTACCTATCCGAATTCTGTAAAGCTTAAATACGTCTATGGTGTTAATTCTGTTAAGGAAATCCAGGCTTATATCGCTGGAAGTTGGAGGTCTGTTGTTTCCAGAAAAGCGTTTTATAACAGGGAGGAGCTTAGCTACGGCAATGGAATCGTGCGCAATAAATATTTCGATATCGATGGCCGTGTTACTAGTATTAGTTCGGGAAATCAAAACATGGGATTTAGCTATAAAGCTAAGACAGACTTGATTGGTTCTCTAGCAAACTCTGCCAACGCAACAGCAACCCAGGCCTACAGTTATGACAATGCTGATCGATTGACAAATGTTATTTCCGGATTGGGCAACCGATCATTTACGTATGATGCAAATGGTAACCGCGCTAGTCATATCTGGGGTGGAAGTACAGATACTTATTTGGCGGCTACCTCTGGTAATAGGTTGCCAGGTATCAGTCATTCGGATCCGGGTCGCTATAGAAGCTTCTCTTATGATGCTACAGGGAATATGACTGGATGGGGTTTCTCTTATGGTGGTGGTAACCAGTACTTCGATGCGTTGAACCGTCTTATCCGCGTTTCAAATAGCATTGCTGGCACCACTGGCTACCTGAATAACGCCTACAATCAGCGTGTATATAAATCATCCAACGGTCAAGGTGGTACACCAACCTATTATTACCTTTACGACGCAGAAGGAAAATTGATTGCAGAAACGGCAGCAAATTCGATCAGTATTGGCAGTATTTATATCTATCTTGATGGAGAAGTCGTAGGCTTGGTACGTAACAATCAAGTCTATTCCGTGCACAACGATCACCTAGGTCGCCCTGAAGTTATTACCGATTATGCAAAGACAATTGTATGGAGGGGAAACAATAGCGCGTTTGATCGGACTGTTACACTAAACACTATCGGTGGCTTTAATCTTGGCTTTCCCGGCCAGTATTTTGATGCAGAGAGTAATCTTTGGTACAACTGGAATCGTTATTACGATGCGAGTATTGGGAGATACATTCAAAGTGATCCGATTGGGTTGGAAGGCGGGCTAAATACATACGCCTATGTTGGAAATAACCCAGTGAGTTTTATTGATCCGACAGGATTGTCTTTTGTAATATTTAATCGAAATGCAGGCAACATTGAGGTTGTAAATCGCGACAATGTTGTTGTAGGGGTTTTTGCTGCCGCAAATAACACAACTCGAAACAGCAACGGACCTTGGCTAAACGGTGGCTATTCGTTTTCGCATTACAATTCACATGCAGGTAGTCCCGTGAATGGTCCATATGGCTCACGTGGAATTTTTGTTTTTAATGTTCAAAATCGAACGGGGATGGGGCTTCATGCTGGACGAAATGGCCCTGATTCTCCAACCTTAGGATGTGTTCGTACAACAGAGGGCGCAATGGAACTCTTAAACAACCTCCATCAAACTGATCCTGTAGAAGCGATCCAAATACAATGAGATAACAATGCATGAAAAAACTTACAAATTACCTAAAGTTAACTTTTGTAGTGTTTATCTTCCTAAGCAAATCAGTGAGCGCTGATGGAATCATTGAAAGATGCTCAAAATCTGAAGCAAAAGAGATAGAGCTTATCGCTGATTCACTGAGGTCATGGCAAGAATTATATGTAGCATTTAAAAAATATAATTCTTGTGATGATGGCGCAATCGCAGAAGGATTTAGTGAATCCATCTCTCTGTTGATGAGCGAAAAATGGGAGTCAATAGATCAACTACATGTGTATGCGAGGAAGGACTCAAAGTTTCAAAAATTTGTAATAAAACATCTTGATGAAACGGCGCCAATGGAAAGACTAAAAAAAATCAAAATGAATGCTATTTCAAACTGCGGCAAGAATATAAAAGGAATTTGTAGTGATATTCTCAGTACGGCAGTGATAAAAGAATTGAAGTGAATTCGATAGCGTCAGTCCCGTTTGATTTTTAATCACTTCCTTTTAAATTAAAAAAACCCACTCAAGCTCCGCACAGAAACGTGTGGAGCTTTTTTTCTTTCGAATAAATAAAATTGATAGGTATTTTCTTAATTTATGGTTGCACCGTAATTTGGCATATTGAGATACAGTTAAAATGTCCCTAATTTTTTAAAGGTACGAGCGGAAATAAAGTTCGATTTGTTTATGATGCATCAGGTTCATTGGCTGCAGGAACAATCAGTGGATAAGGTGCCGACAAAATCGATAGTACGTATGCTTACTTTCAAGGTCAAGTTTTTGGTTTGCTTCGCAACAACCAAATTTATTCTGCGCACAATGATCGGTTATGTAAGCCCGAATTTATTTTTAGCAGTAATCGGTCTATTTTATGGCGAGCCTACAACGCCTCCTTTGATCGCATAGTCGTACGTGATTCCAATCCTTATTATACTCTGGAAGCTTTTAACATTTGTTTTTCCGGCCAGTATTTTGATGCAGAAAGTAATCTTTGTTACAACTGAAATCGTTATTACGATGCGAGTATTGGGAGATAGGGGGTATATTCAGAGTGATCCGATTGGGCTGGAAGGCGGGATAATACTTATGCATATGGGCTAAATAATCTGGTTGAATATATTGATCCAAATGGGCTAGATACTTATCGAATCAATCGAGAGCTGGGTGGCGACATAGCCAGTTCACAACTCAATATTCTTTCTTACACATATAACCTCACAATAAACGCTGACGGCTCCATAAAGAATACACATAGCTGGAGAAATACAACGAATCTTCATGGCTGGAATATAAATCAGCCTGAGGATATCAAAGCAGGAAGAGAGGCGTTAGATAAAGGAAAAGTAGTAAAGGTAGGCGATGCATCACTAGATCCTTTTGTGGAAGCCGCATTAAAAATCAAAAAAAAATAGAAAACAATCATGCCAATGGAGTGGTAATAAATAACTGCAAGTATGAATCTACAGATTTAGTGAATCAAGCAGTGGGGCTGAGAGACGGTCCAACTCCATCCATTCCATTTTAATTAATAGAAGGTATTTATGCCGCAATATGTTAATCAGCTTATTTTAAAGTTTTCTGCAATCACAATTATTGCAGCATTATTTTTTATTATATTAAACATTTGGATTCTTCCGATTATTTACGAAGGAGAAAAGAAGAGATACATTTTTTATCCTGTATTGATTCTCACTGTAGCTCTAGTGAGTTGGTTAACTTTTATTAAAGTACCTATTGATTCAGTTCCGCAAAAAATTTGTGTTTCGTTTGCTTGCGGAATTGCTGTTGCAGCTGTTGCATTGTTTATCGCGCTTCTTGTTATCTTAAACACTCTTGGCGCATGAATTGGATCAAATGATTTCAATTCTTCACTTTTCAAACAAAACACCAACCAAGCCCAGTACTGAAATTTTCTGGGCTTTTAACATAAACATAAAGGTGGGGGAAGGATTTTATTTCAATCAGTTTATTCTCGGGCCACATGAGAACCTAGCTTGTAAACAGGTTATGCTTTTGATTAATTTTTTTTAGTGGCTTGCGTAGCTATTTGTTACTTGATGAGTCTTGCCATAGATATGATCGTTTCCCTATGGATCAACTGGATTATCAGGATATGTGATGCAGGTTGTAACTTCACACAAGAAGTGTCCGTATCAATAAAACACACAAGCTTCCTGCCAACATCTTCATACGACGAATAGCGTTATTGCTGTTGAGGTGAATTCACGAGTGAGGGATAAAGGCGGCAGAGAGGTTTGACTTTACTCCCAGTCTAGCGCCTGTCAGTTGATATTAATTTTACAGTTCATTCTGACCCTGTCGAAGGGTTCGATGCACTAAACCCTTCCACCATCAACTAGCTCATGAGCACGACTTCGCGCTCATAAAGAGTGAGAGTTATCGAATACCTAAGGACTCTGTAGTTTCAAAATACCTCCCCCTGCTTTAGTTCTACAGCAGGGCGATTTTTCATTCCCTCTGTACTTTCTTATTGCTATTGAGCAACTGTTTCGCTTGCCTATCTTGCGCTCGCCAATCTTCCTGCTGCTCACCTTAATTCCTGTCTCCGATTTCTCATCCCTCAATAAACACCCTATGAATGGTTGTATCTCGCGCCATATTCGTTTTTAAGGCGATTAACGGTTGGTTGCCTATTTGACACCCTTTATTTTTAGGGAGTAGTATTTGTGTACTTGAATTCATGTATACAAGTGCTCAAGATCTATTCTTGTACTAAGTGTGATTCAAGTGGCAATAGATGAGCCGTTGGCTCAGCTACCAATGAACATAAAAAAAACCAGGAGTTCGCATGAAAAATAAAGCTTCATTTCCCATATTCCATCTAAGTATTTTGAGCTTGAGTGTCGCCGCAGTAGTTGCTCAAGCTCAAACGGCTGCACCTGCAGCAGTTTCTGAAGAAATTGTTATCACCGGCTATAAGGGCAGCTTGCAGAGTGCCACTAACGCCAAGCGTGCATCTGTCTCAATGGTAGAGTCCGTATTTGCTGAAGATATCGGTAAGTTTGCAGACACCAACATTGCTGAAGCGGTTAACCGCATGCCAGGCATTCAAATTAGCCGTGACGTATTTGGCGATGGTGTAAACGTATCCATTCGCGGCCTTGGTTCAAGCTTTACCAAAGTAACCTTGAATGACTCGCAAATAGCCGTTGCCTCTGCGGGTAGCGTGGATTCGCAAAACCAAAACCGTGAAATTGATTTGAATTTATTTCCCACCGAGTTGTTCACGCGTTTTGATGTAAAGAAAACACCAACAGCAGGCATGCTGGAGGGTGGTGTAGCAGGGGTTGTGAATATTCGTAGCGCACGCCCTTTCGATAATAAAGAACAAGGTTTTCAGACAGTTCTAAACGTGCAGGGTGTTTATACCGAGATTAATGAAAAAACGAGCCCTAAGCTCGCTGCGTTGGCCAGTTGGACTAATGACACTATTGGGGTATTAGGCGGCATTTCGGTTTATAACAAACATCTGACAACCAAAGGCTATGAAACTATAGGTTACACCACTCTCAGCGTACCTCATGGTATTTGCGGTAGTGCCCCAACCGGCACTCAAACCTTGGCAACAACGGGTAACTGTAACGCTGCTAGTACAGGAAATGATTGGAACGTTGCAGGTGTTACAGCGGCGGACGGCTATGGTGTTGTACCTAATAATGCCGGCGCTGGATTGGTTGGGGGAACAGTCATTGATAAGGCGTTTTTATTAAGTAAAAACCCAGGCTTAAACATTGATCAAATTGCCAATGGATTTATTCCTCGTTTAGGTCGCCCGGCTTATATGGATGGTGATCAAGATCGCGTCACAGGTGTGGTTTCTTTTGAATATCGCCCAAGCGATCAAACCCGATTTTATCTGGATGTAGTGGCTACCGATCAAACCAAAGACTTTAACCGTATCGATATGAACTTTATCGGACGTTTTGGTAATGCGATTCCACTCAATATGAAATTGGATAGTAGTAACGTTGTTACTTCAGCCACTTTTGCCAATGCGCAGTTCTTCTTGGAGGCGCGCCCTTATACTGAAGAATTGGATTTCTACAATGTGAACCCTGGGGCGCATTTTGAATTTAATGATGTGCACACGGTTGATGTACAGCTCAACTCAAGCCGTAGTGACTGGCGCCGTGAGTCACCCACCGTTCTGATTAATACCCCTCTTAATCAAGGTATTACTGTTGATTATGTCAATAATGGCGATGTACCGACATTCAAGAGCAATGTGGATTTGAATAATCCGGCTGCAGGTTGGACGTGGGCTGGTGGGCGTTTGAATATCCAAAATGAAGAGCGAGATACTGAAACAGATGGTATTCATGTGGATTATCGTTTCGGCGATGACACTAATAACGTTAAAGTAGGTATTGCTAAAGATACTATCAAACGTGCAATTCGTGGCTACGATAACAGTGGTCGCTGGGAAGATGTTGCTTGCCGTGGTGGCTTGGATGCAAGTGGGAATTCTCCAACAGTAGATCGTGCTGCGTGTAACGGCTTAAATCCTAATGCAAAAGTTCCCCAAAGTGCGCTCGCTTCCTATTTGGTCCCAGGCCCTTATGAATTTATCAGTGTTGACTACAAAAAGTTCTTTGCCGCTACTAACTACTACGCTCTTAGAGACAGTGCGCCTGAAGGTAACTCATCTAACACGGGTGCGAACTCAGGTATTGTTGATGAAGATACCCAAGGTGCTTACATTGAGTTGAATACGGCAACTGAGGTGGGTGGCAAGCCGCTGAATATCAACGTTGGTGCTCGTTATGCAGAAACCGATCAGCTAATTTCTGGCCCTGTGACTATAGGTGGCGTTCGTCAGTATCAAGATTTGAAGTCAAAATATGATGCATGGCTACCGTCTTTCAACTCCGCTTTGGATATCACTGATAATGTGAAGTTGCGTTTTTCTGCATCTCGCACATTAACTCGTCCTAACCCAAGCTCTATGCTTCCGGCGACTACGTTCAGCGATCCTTCCGCTGTTCAGGCTAAGCAAGGCAACCCAAACCTGTCACCCTATTTAGGTACAAACTTTGATATTGGTGGTGAGTGGTATACGGGTGATGAAGGTTATGTGGGTGTAACATTGTTCGAAAAACAAATTACCGGTTTTACTGTGAATGGTACTAACCAAATACCTTTCTTAAGTTTAGGTGTACCTTTCGATACCTTGACAGAGGGGCAACAGAACGCCATTAACAGCCCAGCTCGCGGTGGTCAAAATGCGGCAACTGTGACGGTGGAGCAGGCAGTTAATGCTGCCGGTAGCTTGAATATAGAAGGCGCGGAAATTACTTGGGTGCAACCTTTGGATATGGTTCTGCAAGGTCTCGGATTTAATGCTAACTACACCCACATTAAGCAAAAAAATGAAGGCAGCACTGGGTTGCCGGCAGTTGCAATTGGGGTTTCACCTGAAAGCTATAACTTTACTGCTTATTGGGAAAACTACGGCGCTTCTGTTCGTTTAACTTACTCTTGGAATGACGCGCAATATTCTTCTGGCGACAACCAAAACAACACCAAGGCGGCTTACTTATATTCCGATGCAAGAGGCCAGCTTGATTTGTCATCCAGTTATAGCTTTGAAGGTGTAATGGGTGAACCAGAAGTAAGCTTGAATGTTAGTAACCTAACCGGCGAACCTATGAGACAAACATGGGGTTATGACTCAGCCACCTTTACTTACTATGACCCAGGCATGATTGTTACCTTAGGAGTTCGCGCTTCTTTCTAATTTTTATTACCTGTACCTGTTAAAAAAATCCCCCGCTATTGCTAGCGGGGGATTTTTGTTTGTGGTAGATAAATTATGCGCTTAGTGTTTATCTTTGCCATGCCCTTTGTGCTTATGCCCTTTTTCTTTACCGCGATGATCGTGGTCGTGATGATGATCATGCTCGCGTTGATATTCGGGTTCGTATTCTCGGCTTTTTACAAAATAAACTTGGCGTTCGCAGGCGTGATATTCGCGACAGTGTTTGCGCCAGTTTTTTGCGTGGCCGGGCGGCACGTGTAAATAAACTGGCTCGCTATGCGCATAACGTTTATTCACGACGACTACTCGTGGCCGCTCATACACAACAACGGGGCGGGGAGCATTACCAATTTCAACTTGGCCGTAGACTCCGGGTGAGACTTGGCCGGACAAAATCACATTAACACCTAAATCTCCTGCAAATGCGGGTGCAGTTTGCAGCGCTAGTAAGCCTGATAGTAAAAATAAGTATTTGCGCATGATAATCTCCGGCGGCTTGATAGATAACGTTTTCAGTATGGTGCTTATAGATGAATCGCGAATGAATAAAGGCGCACTAAATTGTAAGTTGTCACCCGCCAAATTAATAAGTGAACTGCAGATATGGGATGCTAATAGGCACCGCGAATAGCATATTCCCATACCAAAATGATCCACATCAACAGCACACAAATATTACTCGCCATAAATGCCTGCATGCGGCGGATAACATTATTGCTGGTAAGGTGAATCCATGAATGTGCACTTCGGAAAACAACAAATAGCCAGCCTAATAAAATAAGGCCGGGCGAATATAAATGAAGTGCAAGACTCACAGCGCCAGCCGTGTAAAAGAGTAGCGGCATCTCAAATAAATTGGTGTAGTTGCGCGCGGCTTGTAGCATTTCCACAGGCATGTCTTCGTTTTTATTTAAGCAAAATGCGCTGAGCCTTATCTCGCCGGATTTTACCGCGGCGATACGAATTTTGAATAAATAGCCCCCAACAGTGAAGGTCAGTAACATCATGGCAAACATGGGGTAAAGCATGGCTGACTCCTATAATGACGCAATAGCGGGGGGCAATTTTTAGCGGTAGGTGAGCGCTGCCCTGTGAGAATAGTTGTCTTTCTGTATAATGCCCTTTTTTCGGCTATCCCCCTCATTTGAGGCGAGTGACACACTGCTTAAATGTGTTGAATTTCAGGTTATTTCATATCTAAAGGTTAACTTCATGATTATCAAACCAAAAGTTCGCGGTTTTATCTGTACGAATGCCCACCCACAAGGCGCTGCGGCTAACGTGCAAGAGCAAATTGCCTTCACTAAAGCTAAGGGGCCTGTTGCAGGCGCACCTAAAAAAGTCTTGGTGTTAGGCTCATCCACTGGTTTTGGTTTGGCTTCCCGTATTACTGCAGCTTTTGGCGGCGGTGCAGATACGTTGGGTGTGTGTTTTGAAAAAGAGCCATCAGACGCTAAAACTGCTACAGCAGGCTACTACAACACTTCTGCATTTCACGATGCTGCCAAAGCTGCCGGTTTGTACGCTCAAACTATTAATGGCGATGCATTTTCAGATGAAATTAAAGCCAAAGTTATTGCAGAATTGAAAAGCAGTATCGGCAAAGTAGATTTGGTGATTTACAGCTTGGCATCACCTCGTCGCACAGATCCCAAAACCGGTGAAGTTTATAACTCTGTGCTTAAGCCAATCGGTAAGTCTTATGTTTCTAAAAACTTGAACACCGATACCTTAAAAATTGCGGATGTTTCTATTGAGCCAGCATCTGACGAAGAAATTGCCAACACTGTAAAAGTGATGGGCGGTGAAGACTGGGAAATGTGGATTGATGCTCTCAAGGGCGCTGATTTGCTTGCAGACAATTTCCAAACCGTTGCGTACACCTATCTCGGCGATAAATTAACCTGGCCAATTTACGGCAAAGCAACTATCGGTAAAGCCAAAGAAGATTTGGATCGCGCAGCTAAAGAGTTGAGCGCAAAACACGGCGGAAAAGCGCGCGTAGCGGTATTAAAAGCAGTTGTAACCCAAGCAAGCTCTGCAATTCCGGTAATGCCTTTGTACTTGGCGATTTTATTTAAAGTTATGAAAGAAGAAGGCACTCATGAAGGTTGTATTGAACAGATTCAACGTTTGTTTACTGAGTGTTTGTATTCCGCGAACCCACGCTTAGATGATGCTGGCCGTTACCGTGTGGATGAGCTTGAATTAAACCCGGCAGTACAAGCCAAAGTAGAAGCCATTTGGGAAAAAGTGACAGAAGAAAACTTATTCGAGTTGACAGATTTTGCGGGCTACAAAGCAGAGTTCTTGCGTCTATTTGGTTTTGGTATCAAAGGTGTAGATTACGATGCTGAAACCTCACCGCTGGTGGAAACAAATTTTTAAGTTAAACACTGATTTAAATTAAAAATAGATTTGTTGAAGCCCCTTTTACAGGGGCTTTTTTATAACCAAAGGCACCCCTCCCTAACCCTCCCCTTGAAAAGAGGAGGGGACAGTTCGCACCTTGTAGTGTAACGGGGAGTAAAGCCCCTCCCCCTTTTCACAAATTGCAGGAGCAATTTGCACGGCAAAGCCGCCCGAAGGGTAAACCACATGGATGTGGTTTATGAACGGGGAGGTTGGGAGGGGGTGCTTTTAAGTGTCGATACTTTTAAAGGAGAAGAAATGCGTAAACGAATTGCAATTGATATGGACGAAACCATCTGCGACACCATAGCGCGCCATTTGGATTGGTATAATCAGGAATTTAATCAAGCTTTAATCAAAGCCGATTTAACGGGCACCAAAATTTATCAGAAAGTTCCCGCTGAGCATGTCGCTCGCGTACGTTCCTATCCTGACAATCCTGATTTTTTTGCAGATTTAACACCTTTTGCAAATGCGATTTCTGTCATTCAAGAGTTGCATCAGCACTACGATATTTTCATTGCTACTGCAGCTATGGAGCATCCAACATCGTTTGCTGCAAAATACGAATGGTTAGTGAAACACTTGCCGTTTTTATCGCCCATGAATTTTATTTTTTGCGGCAACAAGGGTGCAGTTCATGCCGATTATCTGATCGATGATAGCTCGCGCCATTTTGAAAGTTTTGTGGGGAAGGGTGTGCTATTCACTGCGCCGCATAATGTGAATGAAGTTGCGGATGTGCGTGTGAATGATTGGTTAGAAGCGCGGCAGATGTTTTTAGGTAAGGCTAGCTAGACAGGGAGTAAAGCCCCTCCCCGCTTTTCAAGGGGGAGGTTGGGAGGGGGTTGTTCTCGCAAATCAATGGAGTTTGCTCTATGGGTTACTAGTTTTGATTTAATCCGCTTCTTTGAATTTAGGTATTGGGTCAACAAATAGACTGGATCGCTGTAGCATCCGAATGGTATTGCAACGATTATTTTTTAACTCTATATCCAATGCAATTGTATCGCCAGTATCAAAGGATACATCAACATCTAAATTATTACCGTTTAAGGTTAGAATTTGAATTGACTTTATTGTTCCTTGCGCCATTAATTTAACTAAATCATCATCAAAAAGCGCATTTTGATATGGTTGACATAGCCTGAGTTTTGAATCCTTAGTAAGCTTTCCAGAGTAAAATGTCTTAACATCCATCACAGCCTCTTTTGCAATCTTGATGCTTTCAGTGTTATAGGGCTTACCTTCCACAACATTAAAATCCTGACAAGATGCATTCATGGCAACAAGCATAAAAATTATTACAAAAGAAAACTTCATAATATTACCTATTGGTTTATACAAACGTTTTTTAAATAGCAGGTTTTAAGTCTTTGAGCATCAATAGTTCTCACATACCTTTTTTCAAAATTATAACTCATTATGCTATCGGTGCTGTTAAGTTGATGGTGTAGTCCCATCCACTATCGACGATTTTGAAAAAGTGTACGCATTTTTCGCTTGTGATAGCGGGAGCGCATCGTAAGCAATTGGAGAAAATTGAGATTAATGGTGAGTTTTATGCTCATGCTGATTTTGAAAATTAACACAATAGTCCGTAAATCAACGTAGGTAGATTCTCTATGCTTTAAAGTAAATATAGCTAAGCAGGGAGTAAAGCCCCTCCCCATTTTCAAGGGGGAGGTTGGGACGACTGTATGGATACAGGAGGTAGAGTAACGCAGGGAGCAGTTACCGAGGCGGTGCTTTTTTTAAAATCACAAACCCTTAAAAAACCTATCCATACGCGGCAAATAAAAATTGTCATAGTTTATCGACATTACCACGGCACGCGAACGCCCAACAATTTCATCGCGTGATACAAAACCTATCACGCGTGAATCGGCACTTTTATCGCGATTATCGCCCAGCATTAAATAATGACCTTCCGGTACAACCACCGTGGGGAAATTTGCGAATTCGTGATTGTTTGTACTGCTGATACGCACAATATGCGGTGTATCAAATAGGTGTTCCACTTGGTCGATGTTGCCTTCGGTTTTGTCGTAATCAAGCACAGTGTCATTGATGACCAGTTGATTATTGACCATAGCAATTCTATCGCCGGGTACGCCGATCACGCGCTTTACTAAACGCTTATCTGAAACTTTTGAATCAAAGACAGCGATATCACCGCGCTCTGGGTCGCCAAGTTTTCTCAATGAAATATGAGTGAAAGGAATACGAATATCGTAAGCCAATTTGTTCACTGCAATTCGATCGCCTTCAATAATCGTGGGGTTCATTGAGCCGGTGGGCACCGTGTTCCAATCGGCGCAGGCGCTTCTGAACATAAACATTAGGCCTAAAAAAATCACAAAGGATTTGTTCTCCTTCCAAACATTTAACCAAAATTTTTTCATTGCGTTTCTCCTTGGAAAAAATTACAAAAGCGACCATTTATAAAAGTAACTATTTATATAAGCAATTATTGATAGTGGCTAAAAGACTTGTTCCCCCAGTTAAAGTTCCTTTATTAATAATAAACAGGGGGGCGAGCGAGATTGTTGAATTCTCTCGCTCATTAGGATGACTTATTTTTTCTTGCGTGCGACACCCATGAAAAAACGTTTCCATTCTTTAACGTTTTCATCGTATTGGAGAAATTCTTTGGTCACTGAGCCATCAGCTTGTTTTGAATATATGCCTTTTATCTTGGTGGCTGGTTGGCCATTGTTGGGGTACATATGTCCTTCCAGAACAAAATCACCTTTTTGAGTTAGACCACCCGAATAATCAATATGAAAACGTGGGCTCATCCATACTTGACGCCATTTCCCTGTTGCGGGGTCAACAAAGTTCATGCCGGTGCCCGTTTCACCTGTTACGGTTGACCAATCTTCAAGCACCAGGCAGCCCTGTTCTTTTTGCAAATAAGTTTGATCGGCAATTTTGTGACCATCCATAGTAAAAAATTCCCAACTTCCTATAAGGAAATCTAGATCGCGGTAGGGCTGGCGATTCTCTCCGCAAACAGGTCCTGCTGGTCCGCTGGTGTTTTTAGCGGATGTAGTTTTTTGTGAAGTTTCTGCTGCAAACGAGGCGCTGGCGATTATTGCTAGGCCAAATGTAAAGCTGACAGCGGCCAAAATGGATTTTGAAATGATGTTCATGGAGAGTTCCTTGGTTTATGTAATAGAGTGAAGGATAAAAATAGTTAGATGGTGCGGATTCGTTGCTGGATGCAAGCGAAACTATTATTTTTAACTTTCTTTTCGGTGCTTCTGGCTTGGAAGATAATTTTAAGGCTGCTGGCTTATAGTTTGGTAAAATTGCTTTTTTGCGATAAAGCTATTTCCAAGTGGACCCCCCCTATGCGAGTTGAGTCAAATATGCTTGGTCATCTGGTTGGCCTATTAACAACCTTATTCTTTATCGCCTTTACGGTAATTGCGTTTATTCCGCTTATGCCACTGGCATTATTGAAATGGCTAATACCTTATGCGCCTTGGCAAGCAGTTTGTAACCGCTGGTTGGATTGGTTGGCCAGTCACTGGATGGATGCTAATGCGCGTCATCAAAGTGTGTTGTTGCCTACGCAATTGCAGGTAGAAGGTATGCAAGGCTTGAGTGTAAATGAGTGGTATATGATGATTTCCAATCATCAATCCTGGGTAGATATTTTGGTGCTCTTGCGGGTGTTTAATCGCCGCATTCCTTATTTAAAGTTCTTTTTAAAGCAATCGCTAATTTGGGTTCCTCTACTTGGTTTGGCGTGGTGGGCGTTGGATTTTCCGTTTATGCGTCGCTACAGCAAGGCACAGCTCGCTAAGAATCCAGAATTGAAAGGCAAGGATATTGAAGAAACCCGCAAATCCTGTGAAAAGTTTCGCCATAATCCGGTGACTATCATTAACTTTCTGGAAGGTACGCGTTTTACGCCTACCAAATATGCGCAACAACAATCTACCTATACCCATTTATTAATGCCAAAAGCGGGCGGCTTGGCGTTTACTCTTGCCGCTATGAATGGCCAACTGCACAGCTTGTTAGATGTGACTATTTATTACCCCGAAGGCCGCCCCAGCTATTGGGGTTATGCATGTGGCAATGTAAGGGAGATTCAGATTCATGTGCGCCAATTACCTATCCCATCAGCAATGCTGGGCGATTACAGTAATGATGCCGAGTTCCGGGTGCGCTTTCAGGCGTGGGTGAACCAAATCTGGCAAGAAAAGGATGCGCTTTTGCAGCAGATGCGAACAAGCCGTTAAAAAGCCCAGAAACTTTTACCCGTTCAAGGTATGCTAAAGGTCTGTTGTGTTGATAAGACCTTATCTTATTGATAGCGCGGTTGTTTTTAAGGAGGCTGTCATGCTTTATTCGCTCAAAGATTTATTTGCCAAGTTAGGATTACCCAACTCCGATAAAGAGATTGAGGCGTTTATCGCACGTTATCGCCCATTGCCTCAAGCAGAGCCTTTGGCGAGTGCCGGGTTTTGGACTGCCGAGCAAGCCGCTTTTTTACGTGAAGCGCGCCAGCCCTACTCAGATTGGGAGGAAGTTGTCGATGAGCTGAATTGCTTGTTGCGCGACTAGTTGTTATCGCTTTTCAAGTTTTAATAGCGCGCCCTGACCGGCGCGCTATTTTTTTGTGCCTAATAAGACTGAATGCCGGAACAAGCGTGCGTGTTAAGAGGTGCGCATAAACCGCTAAATAGGCTAGAATGCCGCCCAACTTGCAGCAGCTACCTTTTGATTATTAATCACAAGACGAGCCACCTGTCGCCTTTAAACCTCCATAAAGTATTTATTGCCTGTGACTGACTTAAGCCATATCCGTAATTTCTCCATCATCGCCCACATTGACCACGGTAAATCCACCATCGCTGACCGCTTTATTCAGATGTGCGGCGGCCTGAGTGATCGTGAAATGGAGGCGCAAGTACTTGATTCTATGGACTTAGAGCGCGAACGCGGCATTACCATCAAGGCGCACAGCGTAACCCTTTATTACAAGGCGCGGGATGGCAAAACCTATCAGCTCAACTTTATTGATACCCCCGGTCACGTAGATTTTACTTACGAAGTGTCGCGCTCGCTCGCTGCCTGTGAAGGCGCACTTTTGGTAGTGGATGCTGGCCAAGGTGTAGAGGCTCAGTCAGTAGCCAACTGCTATACCGCAATTGAGCAGGGCTTAGAAGTTATCCCAGTTCTCAACAAAATGGATTTGCCACAGGCAGAGCCCGACCGTGTCGCGCAGGAAATTGAAGATATTATTGGCATCGACGCCACTGAAGCGGTGCGCTGTTCAGCTAAATCTGGCTTGGGTATGGAAGATGTGCTGGAAGAGTTGGTGCGCTTGGTGCCACCGCCAGTAGGCGATGTAGATGCGCCCTTGCAAGCCTTGATTATCGATTCCTGGTTCGACAACTATCTCGGCGTAGTGTCGTTGGTGCGCGTGAAGCAGGGCACTCTTCGTATTAAAGACAAAATTATCGCCAAAACCCTAGGCAAACCGCAAATGGTGGACGGCGTGGGTGTATTCAGCCCCAAACTCACCCAACTTAAAGAATTAAAAGCTGGCGAAGTAGGTTTCGTAGTTGCGGGTATTAAAGATATTCAAGGTGCTCCCGTGGGCGACACCATTACCCATGCTTCCACGCCAGATGTTGAAGCATTGGAAGGTTTCCAAAAAATCAAACCACAAGTTTATGCGGGCATGTTCCCGATTAGCTCGGATGATTTTGAAGACTTCCGCGATGCTTTGGCCAAGCTCACCCTGAACGATGCTTCCTTATTTTACGAGCCAGAAAGTTCCGATGCTTTGGGTTTTGGTTTCCGTGTTGGTTTCCTCGGCATGTTGCACATGGAAATTATTCAGGAGCGTTTAGAGCGCGAATACGATCTCGATTTGATCACCACCGCGCCAACCGTAGTTTACGAAATTGTAAAACGCGGTGGCGACGTGATTTATGTGGATAACCCATCCAAGCTGCCAGACCCAGGTTCCATTGAAGAGATGCGCGAGCCGATTGTGGAGGCCAATATTTTGGTTCCGCAAGAGCATCTCGGCAATGTGATTACGCTGTGCATCGACAAGCGCGGTGTGCAAAAAGATTTGCAATTCACCGGCTCACAAGTGCGCGTGCGCTATGAAATGCCTATGAACGAAGTAGTGACCGATTTCTTCGATAGATTGAAATCAGTAAGCCGTGGCTATGCTTCTTTGGATTACAGCTTTATTCGCTTTCAGCCCGCGAATTTGGTGCGCCTTGATGTATTGATCAACAGCGAAAAAGTAGATGCTTTAGCCATTATTGTGCATCGCGATAAAGCCCAGCGAATGGGGCATGCACTCACTGAAAAAATGAAAGAATTGATCCCTCGCCAAATGTATGACGTGGCGATTCAAGCGGCTATTGGCGGACAAATTTGTGCGCGTTCAACGGTAAAAGCGCTACGAAAAGATGTAACAGCAAAATGTTACGGTGGCGATGCGTCGCGTAAGAAGAAGCTTCTGGAGAAACAGAAGGCTGGTAAAAAACGTATGAAGCAAGTGGGTAGCGTGGAGATTCCTCAAGCAGCCTTCTTTGCGGTATTGAAAATTGATTCGTAAATAAATAGCTTCGTAAAAAATCCGTCAGGTTTCCGTTGTGGTTTGCGATCACAATGGTTAAACCTATCAAGGTAGAAACAGACACTACACAGGTCGGCATTATTCATGAGCAGTATTAATCTTCCTTTAATTCTCACCCTTGCGGTACTGATCACCGGCGTTATCTGGCTGATTGATATTTTGGTGTTTGCCCGTCCTCGCAAAGCCAAGGTTGCTGCGGTGGAACAACAATTTCAGGGTTTGGAATTAGCCGAAGCACACAAAAAAGAAGCTTATGAAACAGCAAAAGCAGTAGCGGCAAAAGAGCCCGTTGCCGTTGAATATGCTAAATCCTTTTTTCCTGTGCTGTTTATTGTATTTTTCTTGCGTTCATTTTTGGTTGAGCCGTTTCAAATTCCTTCCGGTTCAATGATTCCCACACTGCAAATTGGCGATTTTATTTTGGTGAATAAGTTTGCCTATGGCTTACGTGTTCCCGTCGTCAACAAAACCTTTATTCCCGTCGGTAAGCCACAGCGTGGCGATGTCATGGTGTTCTTCCCGCCGCATCAGCCTAAAATCTACTTCATTAAACGTGTGATAGGTTTACCGGGCGATACAGTTCGCTACGCCAATAATGTGCTTTACTTAAACGGTGTTGAAATTAAGCGCGACTTCGTTAAAAAAGTGTTTCCAGAATGGGGTTCGTTTTGTATGAATCACCGTTTGCAGTTGACTGTTGCCAATGAAAATATTGGCGGTCGTACACACACTATGCAGACATGTGATCAACCTAGTCAATTAAGTTCTGGCGACCAAACGTGGGTAGTGGCAGACGGCCATTACTTTATGATGGGTGATAATCGTGACAACAGTGGCGATAGCCGTGCATGGGGTACCGTGTCTGAAGATGCTATCGTCGGTAAAGCTTTTGCAGTCTGGATGCACTGGGAAGAGTTTTTAAGCATTCCCAGTTTCAGTAATGTAGGTGTTGTTAAATAATTATTCTATTCATTAACAGGTGCCACTATGAAATCTTTGCCAGCTAAACGTCTATTGAAAAAAAATTTGCAGCAACAGCAAGGGCTCACACTAATTAGTTGGGTGTTTGTGTTAGTTATCGTCGCTTTTTGTGGCATGTTCGGCTTTGCGGTGGTGCCCATGTACGCTGAAAATATATATGTTGTAAACGCGTTAAAATCGTTAGCGGAGCCTGGTTCTAATCTTGGCGAAATGTCAGATGCCGAAATTAAGAAGCGGCTTCAAAATTTTTATACGGTCAACAATGTGCGCAGTGATGGCGCACAAAATATTGTGATTGATCGAAAATCCAAAGCTTTGTTAATTACCATTGATTACGAGAACAGAGCTAACTTATTTTACAACATTGATATAGTGACTCATTTTGAAAACCATTTGGATGCCGATCATCCGCATTTGTGTTGTAAGCCCTTGGTAGATAAAAGTGCTCCCTCTAAGTATTAAATATCAGCGGTTGCAGCACCGCTTAGGTTATGAATTCAAAGCGCCTGCATTATTGCAGCTGGCGCTTACCCATCGCAGTCATGGCGCTCACAATAACGAGCGCCTTGAGTTTTTAGGTGATTCAATTTTAAACTTCGTTATCGGTGAAGCTTTATTTAAACGCTTTGGCGATACGCGCGAAGGACAGTTAAGCCGGTTGCGCTCGCAATTGGTTAAAGGCGAAACGCTAGCCGAAATTGCACGCGAGTTTGAGTTAGGCGAGTGTTTGATTCTCGGTGAAGGTGAGATGAAATCTGGCGGCCATAGGCGCGATTCCATTTTGGCCGATTCAGTAGAGGCGTTAATTGGCGCTATCTATACCGAAACAGATTTTGAAACTTGCCAAACGCATGTTTTAACGTGGTATGCAGATCGTTTGGCGTCCCTCACTGTAGATACAACGGCTAAAGATTCAAAGTCCCAGCTGCAAGAGCATTTGCAAAGTCTGCGCAAACCGCTGCCAGAGTATGAAGTGGTTGAAGCTGCAGGCGAATCCCACGCGCAGATTTTTACCATTGAATGCCGCGTGGTTTTATTGAAACAACCCGTGCGTGCGCAAGCGAGTAATCGCCGCGAAGCGGAAAAGCTTGCTGCTAGCGAAGTTCTGCGTTTATTAGGCATTTAATTTTTAGATGCGATGACCTCCCTTAGAGCGCAGTCGTCATCCCCGCAGGGGATCCAGTGACATTGCTTTAAGGGACGCTGGATCCCCTGCGGGGATGACGATTCCCTGCTTAATTATTTTCATTTTGCTTTTAGGTTTTTCCTATGTCAGATTCTTCTGATCCCCAAATCACTCGCTGTGGTTATGTTGCTATCGTTGGTCGCCCTAATGTGGGTAAATCCACGTTGCTTAATCACATTCTTGGGCAAAAAATCAGTATCACGTCGCGCAAACCGCAAACTACGCGCAATAACGTGGTTGGGATTAAAACTGAGGGCGGCATACAAATTATGTTTGTGGATACGCCCGGCATGCACTTGGGTCAACAGAAAGCGATTAATCGCTATATGAACCGCGCAGCCAATACCGCTATGAAAGATGTGGATGTAGTGGTCTTTGTAGTGGATCGCTTTATTTGGACAGAAGAGGACGAAGCAGTTGCAGAGAAGTTACTGCATGCTTCTTGCCCGATTATTTTGGCGGTGAATAAAGTCGATCAAATTGAAGATAAAGAATCGCTCTTGCCGCACTTGGAAACGCTAGCGAAAAAGTTAAATGCGGCAGAGATTATTCCGCTTTCGGCGCTGCGCAATGTCAATTTGGATCGTTTGGAGCAGTTGATTATTGATCGTATGCCAGAAGGTATGCACATGTATCCTGAAGATCAGATTACCGATCGCAGTTCACGCTTTATGGCGGCAGAGATTGTGCGTGAAAAAATTACCCGTCAACTAGGCGATGAACTTCCGTATGAAATGGCGGTAGAAATTGAAGAATTTAAACAGGAGGGTAACCTGCTGAATATTTCTGCGTTAATTCTGGTTGAGCGCGACGGCCAAAAACGGATTTTGATTGGCGATAAAGGCGAGCGAATTAAATTGATTGGAACTGATGCGCGCAAAGATATGGAAAAATTATTCGATATGAAAATCATGTTGAAGCTGTGGGTTAAAGTAAAATCCGGTTGGTCTGACGATGAGCGTGCGCTACGTAGCTTGGGTTACAACGATCTATAGTTTTTTGGTTTTGAATTCATTACGACTGCTGAGTTTCTTTGAGTACAGAATTCTATGAGCGCAGAACTTCAACCCGCCTACATACTTCATACGCGCCCTTATCGCGATACCAGTATGCTGGTTGATTTTTTGACGCCACAGTTTGGTCGTATTACTGCCGTTGCACGAGGGGTTCGCTCGCGTAAAACACCCAAGCGTAATTTATTAAATCCCTTCACTCGGTTATTAATTTCCTTTCAAGGTAAAACAGATTTAAAACTACTCACTCAATTTGAAGCCGAAGGTGCGCACTTCGCGCTTACGGCGAAGCATTTGTTTAGCGGTTTTTATCTCAATGAGTTACTGGTGCGTTTGCTGCCCGAACTAGATGCGTACCCAGACGTTTATGATTTATACGAATATGCTTTGCACGCCTTAAGTGCTGGGCAAGATTTAGAGCCTATTCTGCGCAATTTTGAATTGCGCTTATTGAACGAGTTGGGGTATGGCATTGATTTTGTGCTAGATATTAATTCGACAGAAATGATTTCTAGCCGTTTCGATTACTGTCTTGATCCTCTTCGGGGCTTTTATCGGGCAGATAGTGAGAGCCCAGCTCATAGTTGTTTGAGCGGTGAGCATATTAATGCTATTGCCGTGGGAGATTTTTATCTACCGGAAGTAAAACAAACCGCAAAACGCATCACTCGTATTCTGCTAAAGCCGTTGCTTGGTAATAAGCCTCTGATGAGCCGAGAACTGTTTAGCTAATATCAAATACTTCGTTTAAATTACGATTTTTTCCCCACGCTAAAACATCATCTATAGCGCGGTTAAGTGAATCAATTGCTTCTTTTGCCTCATCAAATTTGCGCGCTTGCATAAGTTTATCGAGTAGGCCGCTAATACTTTTTAAGCGTGGTACGCCGCAGTAACAACTGCTGCCGTAAAGGCGATGAATTAATTCATTTAGCACGTCATTGTTGTCATCACTCACGGCTTGGTTAATTTGTGCTTTCTCAGTAGTGAGGCCATCCAACATCATTTTTAGCATGTCGCGTGCTAATAAGGGTTTGTTGTTGGCTAATTTCAAACACAGATTTATATCGACAGATGTATTTGCTTCAACATGATGAACTGGGTTTTGGAGTTTTTCTTGCTTTACATTATTTTCGTGCGAGATGACCAGTTCTTTTTTGCCGCTGACCGATGTCCAGCGGTTAATGATGTGAGCGAGCTGGCTTTCGCTCACAGGCTTGCTGGCACAGTCATCCATTCCTGCAATAAGTAGCTCGGCTTTTTGCTCTGTAAGTGAGTGGGCAGTGAGTGCAATAATGGGCGTGCGCACGGAATCTTTTTCCAATTCGCGGATATGTTTAGTTGTTTGAAAACCATCCATGCCAGGCATTTGAATATCCATGAAAATCACATCAAACTTTTGTGTTTTGCAGGCATCTATGGCTTGAAGGCCATTACTGGCTTGCACAACCTGGGTATTTAGGCCGCGTAATAATTCGGATGCAAGTTGTAAATTGGCAGGGTTATCATCCACTAAGAGTACCGAGGCGCTGGGTAAGTTTTGAGCATGATGATTGTTTTGTTCTTGGTGAGCATCGAACAAACGAATGTTAAGTTTTTCGCACAGTAATTTCAGTAGCGCATCATAGCTGATGGGTTTGTTGATAAAACTGGTGTTGAGATTATTACTATTGTTGCGAAACATGCGTTGGTGAGCGTGCGTGCACGCTGCAATAACTTTACAGCCAAATTCATCCGCTAATTGTTCGGTGATGTTATTTAATAATGCCGGTGGAATTTTTCGCTCGTCGGCTGCTATATCCAAAATTAGAATATCGAAAGCATCAGCTTTGTGTGCTTTGCGAATGCTGGGAAATATATCGTGAATTTCAGTAATGGCTTCCTGCCGCATGCGCCATTCGGACAGCAGTGATTGCAATTGTTCAGATGATGTTGGGTTATTACTGCAAATAAGCGCGCGGTGTTTCTCCAAGTTGGGTAAGGCGCTTTGCATCAATTGTTTTTTATCAATACCAAGACGCGCAGTGAACCAAAATGTTGAGCCTTTGTTTGCTTCACTTTCAACGCCAATTTCACCTTGCATGCGCTCAACCAAGCCTTTGCAAATTGCCAAGCCTAAACCAGTGCCGCCTTGTTCTCTTGAGTTAGAGGCATCGGTTTGCGAGAAGGGTTTAAATAAATCGTTCTGCTGCTCGCGGGTCAAGCCTATTCCCTGGTCACTAATACTGACTTTTAGCATGAGATGAGTTTCTTGCTGCGTAATGGCTGCAACTTGCACAAGAATATTACCTTGATCGCTAAATTTAATGGCATTGCCGATGAGGTTTGACAACACTTGTTTAAAGCGTAACGAATCACCGAGCAATTGCGCTGGAATTGTAGGGTCAACTTTTGCGATTAATTGCAGGTTTTTTTCATGGGCGTCTGGTGCCAAAATATGTAAGGTTTCATCAATCGTTTGGCGCAGTGGTAAAGGTGCGTAATCTAGCGTTAGTTTACCTGCTTCAATTTTAGAAAAATCGAGAATCCCATTAATAACGGTCAACAGGTTTTTTGCCGAGTCGCGAATAGTATGTAGGTATTCTGTTTGCTGTTCGTCAATGTCAGTTTTTAACGCCAGCCCAACAAACCCTAGAATGCCATTTAGGGGTGTGCGAATTTCATGGCTGGTATTGGCCAGGAATTCGGATTTTATACGACTGGCCTCAATCGCTTCTTTGCGGGCAATATCTAATTCAATATTTTTAATTTCAATCGTTTCAAGTGTTTCAATTAAATCTTGCGTGGATTGCTCAATATGGTTTTGTAAATCTTGCTGCGCAGTTTCTAAAGATTCCGCCATATCATTAATCGCGTTAGCAAGATAAACAAACTCACGACTCTTTTGGGGGTTTACACGAGTTTGTAATTTCCCCTGGGCGATGTGATTAATCACTTCTTTAATGTGGTTGAGTGGTTCGGTGATGTTGTGGAATAAACGCGTAGCCAAAAATGCGGCTATCAACAGGCACCCTAAGGTAATAGCGATGGTTATTAAAATGGTCTGGTAATAAATCACTGAGTAAGGTGCCGAGAGCATTTCCACTTCTACCCAACCGATGGGATTAACCCCGGGTTTGTTAACAATCGGGTGAGAAAATAAAATACTGCTGCGAGTTTCACGGCGAACTGGTTCAAGGCTATTGGCTGTTAAGCCTTGATCGGTAGTGGGTAAAAACTCAGGGCCGCTGTGAAACGTTTCGCCGGTGTTGTCTATGCGCACGTGCAGTGCGCGAACGTATGGATCTTCCAGTGAGCCGTCGAGTAACGCTTGTAAAAGCACTTTGTCATTTTGAATGATGGGTGTGTAAATCAATTGCGCGGTTTTACGGGCCATGGCGCTGCCACGCATATCCACAAACTTGGAGAGTTCATATAAACAAAAAGACACCAGAGATACAGAGAGCAGCAATGCAATCGCAATGGCAGGGGCAAGAATCACTTGCCATACATTGTGTTTAAAGCTTTTGGATGCGCTCGGCATATCAATAAATCCTTAGAGAAATAGGGCGTAAATAGAGCGGATATAGAATGTAAGAATCGAGCGATAAATGGTGCTGTCAACGTCATTGGGCGTTAGAATAGCCGCCCTTTGCAAGCCTGCGCAATCGCCATTTCTCTGTTAGAGGTCATTATGGATTTCCCTACCATCGAAGCCTTTGTTGGCAATACACCACTGGTGCGTTTACAGCGTTTACCGGGTGTGACCAGCAATACTATTTTGGTGAAGTTGGAAGGTAATAATCCGGCGGGTTCGGTGAAAGATCGACCTGCTATGTCCATGATTCAACAGGCCGAAAGCCGCGGTGATATTCAGCCCGGCGATACCTTAATTGAAGCCACGAGCGGTAATACCGGCATAGCATTGGCTATGGCAGCGGCAATTAAAGGTTATCGAATGATTCTTATCATGCCTGACAATAGCACCGCCGAGCGAAAGGCTGCTATGACGGCCTATGGCGCAGAGCTAATTCTGGTCACTAAAGAGCAGGGGATGGAAGGCGCGCGCGACCTCGCCAATAAAATGCAGGCTGATGGTAAAGGCAAAGTATTAGATCAGTTTGGCAACGACGATAACCCACTTGCACATTACCAAACCACTGGGCCAGAGCTTTGGGCAGAAACCGGCGGCCTGATTACGCATTTTGTGAGTTCCATGGGTACTACCGGTACGATTATGGGTACCTCACGTTATTTAAAAGAAAAAAATCCTGATATTAAAATAATAGGCCTTCAGCCCGATGAAGGCGCCAGCATTCCCGGTATTCGCCGCTGGCCAGAAGCTTACTTACCTACCATTTACGACAAAAACCGTGTGGATGAGATTGTCGGAATGTCGCAAGAGGAAGCAGAACACACTATGCGTGAGCTCGCTCGCAAAGAGGGAATCTTTTGTGGAGTGTCATCCGGTGGTGCAGTTGCAGCAGCATTACGTTTAAGCCAAACAGTAGAACATGCGGTGATTGTGGCCATTATTTGTGATCGCGGTGATAGATATTTATCGTCGGGATTATTTAACTGAAGCTGTATCGGATTGATCAAAAATAACTAGTCAGGAGTACTCTATGTCGGTCAAACGTTTCTTTTTCATAGTCGCAGTGTTGGTATTACAAGCGTGTGGTGGGGGCGGTGGTTCAAGTACTCCGGTTGTTACTCCAGAGTCGTCGGCTGCAGTGGTAAGCTCTTCACGCAGCTCGGTTGCGGTTAGTAGTTCAAGCTCTTCTGTTGCGTTAACTTCTTCCAGCATTTCTAGTGCTGTGAGTAGCAGCTCAAGCTCTTCAATCTCTTCAAATGCGCCAAGCAGCTCTAGCCAAAGTTCGGCAGCGAGCAGTCTGACCCCTGATCTTCCCGTTGGTACAGCGGATGCCTTACCTGTGTTAGATCTTAAAACAAATGGCAGTGCGCCAATTGTGTCCAAAGAAAATTATATCAACGGTAGTTTTAGCTTGACTGAAGCGGGCAGTGCAGCTGTTGAAGGTGACTTGGAAGTTCGTGGTCGCGGCAATTCAACGTGGGGTTGGGTCAAGAAGCCTTACCGTTTAAAGCTCGCTAGTTCCTCATCGCTTTTAGGAATGCCAGCCAACAAGCATTGGGTGTTGCTTGCCAATTACGCCGATAAAACGCTGATGCGCAACAGCATAGCCTTTATGTTCAGTAGAAGCGTGGGCTTGGAATATACAGTGCGCAATCAATATGTGGAGCTTCATCTCAACGGTGTTTACCAAGGCGTGTACCAATTAGCTGAGCACATCCGTGTTGATAAAAACCGCGTTAACATTCCTGAGTTAAAGGTGGGAGATACGGCGGCAGATAAAATATCCGGTGGTTATTTACTGGAGGTGGATTTCCGCCACAGTAAAACGTGGTGTATTACCAACTCCTATGAAAGCTTCTGTGAGGGAGGCGAAAACACTTTATTGCGAACGGATTATTGCATTGAGTCGAATCATGGAATGCAGCCCTTCTGCGTGGATACGCCAGAATCACTGATGGATGATGCATGGACACCCCAGCGCGAATACATCACCACATATATTCAAAATACTGAGGCAGCGCTGTTTGGTGCTAATTTTGCAGATGCCAGTCTGGGCTACAACGCTTATTTAGATGTGGACTCAGTCATTAATTACTTTTTGGTGAATGAGCTCTTGCGGAATGTGGATGGTGCTGTATCCAGCTTTTACATGTACAAAAAACGCGATGGCAAACTTTTCTTTGGGCCAGTTTGGGATTTCGATTTAGCAATGGGCAATGCGGGTTACGATAATGCCAATAATCCACAAGGGTGGCATATTCGCCAAAAGCCTTGGTTTAATCGTCTTTTCCAAGACCCAGCTTTTACCGCTAAGGTCAAAACACGTTGGTTGCAGCTGAAAGCCGAAGGTAAATTGCAACATATTATCGATTATGCTGAAGCGCGTGCCCTATGGTTACAAACGCAACAACAAAAAAATTATGCGATCTGGTCCGTGACCGATTTTGATTCGTGGATCCAACACCTGGTGCAGGGATCTTACGATGCTGAAGTAAATGCAATGGTTCAATGGCAGAAAGATCGCATCATTTGGATGGACGCACAAATTAATATCTAGCTTAAAAGTTCTGCAACACCTAACCCCTCGTTAACGCGCTTTAATCATGTGTTAGCGAGGGGATCCGTTTTTAAAAGTTTCGTTTTTATAGAGTTCCAAGATGTCCAATCGCAATGGCCCTAAAAAGCCCACCAAATTAGGCCAAAAACCGCGCTCATCCAAAACCGCCGAAAAGCGTTCTGTTTCTGACGTACCCTTTGCCTTTGAATTAGAAAGCAGCCCTCGCTTAAACCGACCACGCATCGAGAAACAAGCGCAGCCGATGGACGATATGCGCTTGGGGGAATTCACGATTGATCGTATGGGTCACGATGGCCGTGGCATTACCCAGTGGAACGGTAAAACCTTATTTGTGGATGGCGCGCTCACGGGCGAACGCATCAGTGCGCGCTTGGTGCGCGATCATGCCCGCTATGCGGAAGCACGGTTTGATAAATTGTTAGAGGCATCGCCGGAGCGTATCGCGCCAATTTGCCTTCACTATGCAGAATGCGGCGGTTGCCAGTTGCAGCATTGGGGTACTGAAAACCAAGTCGCGTTTAAGCAAGCGGCAGTCTTGCAACAGTTGGAATTGTGGGGCGGTGTTAAGCCTAAACATGTGTTGCCTCCTATCACTTCAGCTGACCGAGGCTATCGCCGTTGTGCGCGCTTGGGTATTGATTATACGGGTGGCGAAGTCACACTCGGTTTTCGCAAACGCACGAGCAAAACATTAGTACAGATCAACTTGTGCAGTGTGCTTGCACCGGAATTAAATCGCCTTTTGGCACCACTCAAAACATGGTTGACTGAGTTGCGTGCTGCTGAAGCCGTCACTCACATTGAATTAATCCATACTGAGCAAAAAACCGCCGTTGTGTTGCGCCATGTGCAGCCGTTAAGCGAAATAGATTTACAGAATCTCAATGCGTTGTCAGTGAGCTTGAATTTTAGCGCTTGGTTACAGGGCGGCGAGGCGCATCAACTTCAGGATTTGAACGGGCAGAATGTCGACCCTCGCATGTCATATCGCCTGCAAGATTACGCACTGGAATTAGATTTTCACCCGCAAGACTTTATTCAGGTAAACCCTGAAGTGAACACCAAAATGGTGGCGCAAGCTTTGCAGTTATTAGCGCTCAAGGGTACTGAGCGCGTGCTGGATTTGTTTTGCGGCATTGGCAACTTTACCTTGCCCTTAGCGCGCCAATGCGCGGAAGTTATCGGTATTGAAGCCGTAGACTCTATGGTGCAGCGCGGGCGTGAGAACGCGACAAAAACAAGCATTAGCAATGCACAGTTTACGGCGGCTAACTTGCTGACCATGACTGAGCATCGCCTCAACCAGACCTGCGGTAAAATCGATGCGGTTTTGTTAGACCCGCCACGCGATGGTGCTAAAGAGATCATCGACAAGCTGCCGCAACTTTCACCCAAGCGAATTGTCTACGTCAGTTGCAATCCTGCAACCCTTGCCCGCGATGCAAAAGTCTTGGTCGCCGCTGGCTATCAGCTAGACTCAGTGGGGGTGTTGGATATGTTCCCACATACCGCGCATGTTGAATCTATGGCGCTGTTTACTCGCCGCTAATAAGGCCATTAACGATAAGAATGCGGAGCCAATAGATGGTTAAAGTTCGTCAAGATCACCCCATAGCGGCAGATGGTCAGGTAGATATTGAGGCGTGGATTGACCGCCTCAATAGTCACCACGCGCAGACGGAAACCTCCCGTGCAGAGTTAGTGCGTGCCGCTCAGGTAAGCCTGTCGCTGGTGGATATTCACAGAGAAGATGACCACAACTGGGGTGAAGATTTCACCTGTTTCCGGATTGGTTTAGAGATGGCTGAAATTCTGGCTGACTTACAACTCGATCAAGATGCGCTTGTCTCCGCAATTCTCTATCGCGCCGTGCGTGAAAATAAAATTACCCTTGCCGATGTACAAACCCAATTCGGCGATACCGTCAGCAAGCTAGTAAAAGGTGTGCTGCGCATGGCGGCCATCAGCTATCAGCGCAATGAAAACGAAGAGCGTGTGCTTGGCAATCAAATTGAAGTACAAGCCGAAAAAATCCGCAAAATGCTGGTTGCGATGGTGGACGATGTGCGCGTTGCGCTTATTAAACTCGCCGAGCGTACTTGCGCAATCCGAGCCGTTAAAACGGCCAGCCCTCAACGTCGCCGCCAGGTTGCGCGCGAAGTTTCCGATATTTACGCACCGCTGGCGCATCGTCTTGGTATTGGTCACATTAAATGGGAATTGGAAGATCTTTCTTTCCGGTATTTAGAGCCAGACGAATACAAACAAATCGCCACCTTGTTAGATGAGCGCCGCTTGGCGCGTCAGGAATATATCGACAATATGCTCGCATTGCTGCGCGGTGAATTGCAGAGCGTTAAGATCGACGGCGAAGTGTCTGGCCGCGCGAAACATATCTACAGTATCTGGCGCAAAATGAAGCGCAAAGATATTCCGTTCTCGCAGGTTTACGATATTCGCGCGGTGCGTATTCTGGTGCCCTCGGTACGTGACTGTTACGCGGTACTCGGCATCGTACACAGCTTATGGCGAAATATTCCGCACGAATTTGATGACTATATCGCATCGCCTAAAGAGAACGGTTACCGCTCGCTGCACACGGCAGTGTTGGGGCCAGATAATAAAGTTCTTGAGGTGCAAATTCGCACTTTTGAAATGCACGAAGAATCTGAACTCGGCGTATGCGCGCACTGGCGCTATAAAGGTACAGACGGTGCGCAAGGTGCTTCTGAAATAGATAGCTATGAGCAAAAAATCGCGTGGCTGCGTCAAGTGCTTGAATGGCACGAAGAGTTGGGTGGTGACACCGCACAGCTGCAAGACGATTTGCGCGCGGTGGATCAAGATCGTTTATATGTATTCACGCCCGATGGCCACGTGGTGGATTTACCGCGCACAGCAACACCATTGGATTTTGCCTATCGTATTCATACCGATGTTGGCCACCATTGTCGCGGTGCAAAAGTTAACAGCCGCATAGTGCCGCTTAACTACCAATTAAATAATGCCGATCAAGTAGAAATTCTCACCGGTAAACGTGAAGCGCCAAGTCGCGATTGGTTAAACCCCGCTCTCGGTTATGTGAACACGGCGCGTGCGCGTGCGAAAATTCAACACTGGTTTAAAATGCAGGCACGCGATCAAAATATCGCTGAAGGCCAGGCATTACTTGATCGCGAATTTAAACGTTTGGCTTTGCTCGATTTAGATTTTGATAGCCTTGCTAAAAAATTAAAATTCAATTCTTTGGATGATTTGTATTGCGCCGTTGGCGCAAGCGATATTGGCGTAGGCCAAGTCTTAAACGCGGCGCAAAAACAATTGGATGAAGCTGATCCACAACAGCCGCTAATCCCATTCAAAGCAAAATCGCCAGCCAAGAAAAAAGATTCAGATTTTTATATTGAAGGCGTAGGTAATTTGCTCACGCAAATTGCCAACTGCTGTAATCCAGTTCCTGGCGATGCGATTACTGGTTACATTACTTTAGGAAAAGGCGTTTCCATTCATCGCCAGGATTGCAGCAATATTTTGCAGTTGCAGGCTGATGAACCGCAGCGCATTATTAAAGTGGAGTGGGGCAATACGCCGCAGAGTTCTTACTCCGTGGATATTATTATTGAAGCCTACGACCGCTATGGTTTGCTGCGCGATATCACCACGCTGCTGGACAATGAGCGCATTAATATCAGTGCGTTGCAAACCTTATCGGACAAACGTAAAAATACGGTGGATATGCAAGTGACTGTAGAAATACGCAGCTTCGATGAATTGAGCCGAATCCTTACCAAGCTAAACCAATTGCCGAATATCGCCTCGGCACGGCGTAAACATTAATTATTTATTTAGAGAAAGATTTGCATGTCATCGTTTAGTGTAATGAGTAAGAAGAACCGTTTTAAATTTGGCGTGACCGTTGTCATTATTATCCATGTCTGTTTCTTTATTGGGTTTTGGCACGTTAAAGCAAGACGACTCACCGCCGAGTTCGTTAATGTAGATATTTATGCCCCAACTGCTGCAACAGGTTTAGCGATGTATGAAGCGTTAGCTAACGAAGAGTGTGTGAACGTGGTTAATGAGCAAGCACCAACACTGGGCATGCCCCTCGTCGACACCAGCGCACCACTAAAAGAAGATGTGCTTGCAGCGCAGCAAGCCGCTGCAGCGGCAAAAGAATCTGCGGGTGCTGGTACAGATGCCGCAATTCCTAATAACGAAAGTCCAAATGCCGAAGCTATTGCTGGAGCTCCAGCTGCCGACGTTGATGCTGCGCCTACTGAAGTAAAACTTGCTCCATCTTTGTATTACGCTTCAGCTCCACGCTGTAAAGGCGTTGTTGCCACACCTGCAGGCGCCGATAAATTGGGTGTAGATGGCTTTGTCGGTTTGGAGTTAAATATAAATAAAGCCGGTGTAGTTCAACGCGGCGAAATTCACCGCAGCAGCGGCTTTGAAGATTTGGATACAGCAGCGCTAAAACAAGTTACAGAGAACTTAACGTTTAAACCTTGTCAGAAAGGCAGCGAGATTGTGGGCTGTAAGCAATATATTAAATTTAGATGGAAGACGAATTAAATAATTTTCCAAGCATTTCTATTTCTATGATTCTCCTGAAGTTGAATATTATCGCTCTAGATCTTCAGGTTTGAAGTTGCGGCGCATATGAATTACGCCGTGAATGTAAATTGCATCGCCCATGACTTCATACATTATGCGGTAGGAGTAGATGTTAATTTCACGAACATTGTTTTCACCAATTTCGGCGATACTTTTGCCGAGTTGCGGAAACTCACATAGAGTCTTCGCTTTGTCGCGAATATCTTGCGTTACACGGGTTGCGTAACGTTTGGAGTCGCGAGCGATAAAATCGTGTATCCCTTTCAGATCATCGCGAGCAGGTGTCGACCAAAAAATTACCACTGCTCCATCTCTTGTTCTAAATCCTCTTGGCTAATGACTTGCCCCAAGTGCACAGCCTCACGACTTTTATGTAATTTATCGATCACATACAGACGATACATCATTTCATCAATATCAGTGTCTTCTGGTAGGCGCTGAAGCGATTCAAGCGCCTCTTGTTTAAGTGTTTGCGTTGACATCATCAGTTCCTCTGCGGGTTGTTATCAGCCGATCAATACACAGTCTATTTAAGTGATGCTTACTTGTAGCATAGCTGAAGTTGCTGGAATGAGTTACATCCTCTCCATCACTTCAATGCCCAGTAATTCCAAACCTTGCTCAATCGTGCGCGCTACTAAGTGGCATAAGCGTAAACGGCTGTCGCGAATGTTTGGTTCTATGCCTTCTTTTAAAATTGGGCAGGCTTCGTAGAAAGTCATGTACAAGCTGGCGATTTCGTAGAGATAAGTACACAGCAAATGCGGCAAAGCTTCGCGAGCGACTTGATCCAAGACTTCGCTGAATTGCAGCAGCTTAATAGCTAAGGTTTTTTCTTGCTCGGTACCAATAATAATTTCGCTTTGCAAAGATTCTGGTGTTATGCCCGCTTTGCGGAAAATACTTTGTACACGGGTAAATGCGTATTGCATATAAGGCGCAGTGTTGCCTTCAAAACTCAACATACTTTCCCAACTGAAAATATAATCGTTAGTGCGTGTTTTGCTTAAGTCAGAATATTTAACGGAGCCTATACCCACTTTACGGGCGATTTCGGTGATTTCAGTTACGCTCAAATCGGTGCTGCGCTCGCGCACCAAATTGCCTGCGCGCTCTACGGCTTCAGTTAATAACTCTGCGAGTTTAACGGTGCCGCCGGTGCGGGTTTTGAAGGGTTTGCCGTCGTTACCCATCATGGTGCCGAAGGCCAAATGCTCAAGGCTCAATGCATCGCTTGCAAATTTTGCTTTGCGGGCGATGGTGAACACTTGCTGCATATGCAGCGATTGGCGCGCGTCAATAAAATACATAATGCGATTGGCATTTAAGGTTTTTACGCGATAGCGTAATGCCGCCAAGTCGGTAGTGGCATACAAAAATCCGCCACCTTGTTTTTGAATAATCACCGGCGATGGGTTCCCATCTTTATCGGCTAGCTCTTGCAGAAATACAACTTGTGCGCCTTCGCTTTCGCTCGCTAAACCTTGATCTTGTAATTCTTTAACGAGTGGCGCTAAGTCGTCGTTATAAAAACTTTCGCCGCGCACGTTTTCGTCAGTTAGGGTAACGTTGAGCTGTTGATAAATTTCGGTGCTGTGTTTGAGCGAAATAGTTTTGAATTGCTGCCACAGTTTCAGCATGGTGGCATCACCAGATTGCAAGCGCACAACGTAAGAACGCGCTTTATCGGCAAAAGCTGCATCATCGTCAAAATGTTTTTTGGCTTGTTGATAAAACACTTCTAAATCTTTCAGAATCATTTCGCCGTTTGCGTTGGCTTGGTTTTCTTCAAGTTCAGCGATGAGCATGCCAAATTGTGTGCCCCAATCGCCCACATGGTTTTGGCGAATAACATTGTGGCCTTGGAATTCCAGCAAGCGCGCAAGCGCATCGCCAATAATAGTTGAACGCAAATGGCCTACATGCATTTCTTTGGCGAGGTTGGGGCCTGAGTAATCTATAACAACACTTTGTGACGGGCTAACGGTGGCGATATTTAAACGCGCGTCAGTCTGTGCGCTTGCGATTTGCTGGCCAAGCCACGTGGGGTTCAAATCTATATTGATAAAACCAGGGCCTGCAACTTCAAGCTTATCGGCAATGCCTTCCAATGCTGGCTGTAGCGCAGCCACAATTTTTGCTGCCAGTTCACGTGGGTTGGTACCCATCGCTTTTGCCGCACCCATGGCACAGTTGGCTTGGTAATCGCCAAAACCGGCTTTTTTACCGGGCGCAATTAGCGCAGGGAGATCGGCGGGAATGCCGCAGGCGTGCATGGCAGTAAGGACTTTTTCGTTAAGCAGTTCGCGAATATTCATGGCAATAATCTAAAGCTTCTGGCTAATAAGTGAGGGTGCGAATTGTACCCTATACTTGCTGCTAGCCCCATCTAAACAGCTATCTAAAAGTCACCTAAGGACGTTGCTATGAGCATAAATGTGCCTATCTCCAGCCCTGATCCGCAAATTCTGGTCGCTCAAGATGAACGGATTCTACGCGTGCAATTCAATCGTCCCGAACGCAAAAATGCGCTGTCGCTCGCCATGTATGCCGCGCTGGCGGATATTATCCATGCTGCCAACAATGACCGTAGTGTGCGTGTATTGGTGTTGAGTGGCGTGAACGAATGTTTTACCAGTGGTAATGATTTGCTGGATTTTATGAATGACCCCGATATTCGCGACACTCACCCCGTAGTGCGTTTTATGGTTGCGCTACAAAATTGTGTGAAACCGGTAGTGGCGGTAGTGCAAGGGCATGCGGTTGGTATTGGAACGACACTCCTGCTCCATTGCGATTTGGTTTATGCCGCGCAAGATGCTCGGTTGCAATTACCTTTTGTGAATTTGGGCTTGTGCCCGGAATATGCCAGTAGCTATTTAGTACCGCGTTTAGTGGGGCAACAAAAAGCGGCAGAGTTATTATTGCTGGGTGAATCGTTTACGGGTGAAGATGCTGAAAAAATGGGTTTTGTAAATGCAGCGGTTCCTTACAATCAATTAATTGCTTTTGCAGAAGCTAAAATTCAACGCTTGGCGAATCAACCGCCCGCTGCTGTGCGACGCGCAAAATTGTTATTAAAGAAAACCCAACATCAAGGTGTGGAAACGGCGCTGGCTGCAGAGTTTATTGGCTTTGCGGAAGGTTTACATTCAGATGAGTGCAAAGAATCGGTAACGGCGTTTTTTGAGAAGCGGGCGCCGGACTTTTCGAAATTTGAATAGAGAGTCTAGGTTTGAATGCACCCCCTCCCAACCTCCCCCTTGAAAAGGGGGAGGGGCTTTACTCCCTATTTACGAGGTGCTGCTTTCGCTCGGAGAGGTTGGGACGACTGCATGGATGCAGAAGGTAGAGTAACGCAGGAGCAGTTACCGAGTGGGTTAAAATAATCATTTAAAATATTTTAGGTAATAGCCATGAATTCTCCCTTTAATTTCCAAAACAAAAATGTGCTTGTAGTTGGCGGCACCAGCGGAATAAATCGCGGCATTGCCGAGTCTTTTGCGAAGGCCGGTGCGCGCGTTGCGGTGGTGAGTCGTTCGCAAGAAAAGGTGGATGACACTATCGCATCGCTTAAAAATCGCGATGCTGCAGATGCTAAAGGTTTCGCCGCCGATGTACGTGAGCCTGATGCCATTAAAAATGGAATCGCCGATTTACATAAAGCTTGGGGCAATTTTGATGTGGTGGTTTCTGGCGCGGCGGGCAATTTCCCTGCGCTTGCAACAGGAATGTCGGCAAACGGTTTTCGTTCAGTCATTGAAATAGATTTGCTCGGCACCTTTCATGTTATGCAGGCGGTTTATCCATTTCTTACCAAGCCTGGTGCGTCCATTATTAATATTTCTGCTCCGCAAGCGTTTATCCCCATGGCAGGGCAATCCCATGTGTGTGCGGCAAAAGCGGGTGTGGATATGATCACGAAAACGCTGTGTTTGGAATGGGGAGCGGAGGGTGTGCGAATCAATTCGATTGTTCCAGGCCCTATCGATAACACTGAAGGCATGAAGCGTTTAGCACCTACAGAAGGTATGCGCAAAGCGGTAATGAAGTCTGTACCGTTGCAACGCATGGGTTCTACAAATGATATTGCGAATGCCTGTTTGTTTTTAGCGTCTGATTATGCCAGCTACATTACCGGCACAATTATTCCGGTTGATGGCGGTTGGGCGCAGGGTGGTGCAGCGTTGATGGGTGCAAGCTTGGCGGAAATATTGAAAGGGAAATAGAGAAGTCTGCGTGGTGTCCTTGTGGATTGGGGCGACAGACTGCCGACCCCAACCTACGCGTATTCAAGCAGGCCCGCTTTATATGGCGGTGGCGGCTGATCCTTGCGCCTAAGCCCTAGGTCATATCGTCCTTAAATACATTTTAAGAATCCTTTCTCAACCAATCAGATCAGTGATTGTGTATTCATTATCGCAATATGCGAGCCAATAAAAATTAATCCTGCAAAATCAAGCGCTTCAATAATTGTATGATTTTTATACTAGATGGAATTGTTAAGTATCTCGACATGTGATTTGTCATCATTTGAATATCCATCGAATTTTCAAATTGACAGACTATTTGGTCGGTTGTTATTGTTTACAGACCAACTAGTCGGTTTGTTGTCGATTTTGTCTTATCTCTGGCTTGAATCTAATGTCAGGCATGCAGGGACATTTCACGTTTGTCACCCTTATATGTGGCTGTTTTATCAGGAGTAAGGATTCAATGCGCAAGCTCATTCACGTTTCATTTTTGACGGTCAGCCTTGTAGTGGTAAGTTTACTGCTGGCGGGTTGCAGTAAGCCTGTTGAAAAGGCTGAAGATGTTCGCCCCGTGCGCGCTATTCAGCTAAACGCAGCGCAGCAGCAGGTGATTGCAGACTATTCCGGTAATGTGCAGGCGCGGGTTGAATCTCATTTAGGTTTTCGTGTAAGCGGAAAAATCCAAACGCGAAATGTAGATGTAGGCACACTGGTAAAACCCGGCCAAGTGTTAATGCAACTTGACCCGCAAGATTTACGTTTAGCGCAGACTCAAGCAGAGGCGAGTTTCAAAGCTGCAAAAAGTAATTTTGATTTGGCGGAATTTGAATTAAAACGTTTTCAAGAATTGCGCAAAACTGGCGCCGTTAGTCAAAGCGCGATGGATGGAAAAAACGCCGCGTTTGAATCTGCCCAAGCCAATTTCGAACAGGCGCAAGCTGCTTACAAAAGCCAATCTAACCAAGCGGCCTATGCAACGTTAAGTTCAGATGTTGAAGGCGTAGTCACCGCAATCAGCGCAGAGGTTGGGCAAGTAGTCTCAGCGGGAACACCCGTTGTACAAGTCGCTAAAGCGGGTGAGTTAGAAGTAGTTGTCGGCGTGCCAGAAAACAATGTGGAAGTCGTTAAGCGCGCAACGCAAGTAGACGTGCGTTTGTGGGCAAATTCCAATGAAGTTATTGCAGGCAAAATTCGTGAAATTTCTCCCGTTGCCGATGCCGCAACACGCACCTTTATCGCTAAAGTGTCGCTGCTAAATCTCACTCCCAGACAAGCTATTTTGGTGAAGCTGGGTATGACGGCTTCGGTGCAATTTGTGATTACCACTCCCGGTAGTTTTGTCAAAGTTCCGCTCACTGCGCTCTATCAAGAAAAGGGTGTGACCTCTGTATGGCTGGTGGAAAAAGGCGCAGTGAAATTGGTGCCGGTACAGGTGGGCGGTGTAAGTGGTAATGATGTGCTTTTAACCAGCGGCGTTACATCTGGGCAAACCGTGGTGACGGCGGGTGTACATATTTTAAACCCGGGGCAAAAGGTTTCCATTTTGCCGCCTGAGCCTACTGCGCCAGCGCCAGAACCTTATTTAACCTCGCAAACATTACTCAGTGCGCCGCAACAAAATGCTCCGCAAGCAGCGGCTACTCCTGCTGCGCAAGGAGCACAGAAATGAAAGGCTCGCACCTTAATTTATCGCGTTGGGCGCTAGAACATATACCGCTAATTCGTTATTTGATGGCCGCACTCTTAATTGGCGGCATCATGAGTTTTAGTCAGTTAGGGCAAGATGAAGACCCGCCATTTACCTTTCGTGCGATGGTGGTAACCGCTAAGTGGCCAGGTGCAAGTGCGCAACAAATGGCAGAGCAAGTTACCGACAAGTTAGAAAAAAAGCTGCAGGAAACACCTTACATAGATTCTATTCGCAGCTTCTCTAAGCCCGGCGAAACCACCATTATTTTGCAGTTGGCGGAATCCACACCGCCCAAAGAAACCAGTGCGTCCTGGTATCAAGTTCGCAAAAAAATGGGCGATATAAAATCCAGCTTGCCGCAGGGCGTGATTGGGCCATTTTTTAACGACGAGTTTGGCGATACCTACGGTTCAATTTTTTCACTCTCTGCAGATGGCTTCACCTACGCCGAATTAAAAGATTACGCCGACTTGGTGCGTCAGCAGCTTTTGCGTGTACCGCTGGTTGCAAAAGTTGAATTACTGGGCGTGCAGGATGAAAAAATTAATATCATTTTTTCGCACAAGAAGTTTGCACAGCTAGGGATAACACTTGAACAAATTATCGATCAAATTAATACCCAAAACTCTGTGCAATCTACCGGTGTATTACATACGGATACCGACAACATACAAGTGCGCGTAACCGGCGCATTTACATCGCCCAAAGAGTTAGAAAACCTCACGCTGCGTGCGCAGGGTACGAATTTTCGTTTGGGCGATTTTGCGGAAATCAAGCGCGAATATGTAGACCCGCCGCACGACAAAATGCGCTTTAACGGCAAAGAGGTTATTGGCCTCGCCATTTCCATGCAGAAGGGCGGTAATATTATCGCCTTGGGTGAAAATCTCGACATTACTGCTGCCGACATTAAGCGTAAGTTGCCTGTGGGCGTGGAGTTAGATCGTGTAACCAATCAGCCCAAAGCGGTGGCTAAGTCTGTAAACGAATTTTTGAAAGTTCTCGCTGAAGCCTTAATTATTGTGTTGGCGGTGAGTTTTATCGCGCTCGGTTTCCACAAAGATGAAAAAGGCATGCGCATAGATTTTCGCCCCGGTTTGGTGGTGGGTTTAACCATTCCACTGGTGCTGGCAATTACCTTTTTGTTTATGCGTATTTTTAATATCGACCTCCACAAAATCTCGCTCGGCGCGTTAATTATTGCGCTGGGTTTATTGGTGGATGATGCAATCATCGCAGTAGAAATGATGGTGCGAAAAATGGAGGAGGGCTATTCACGTTTTGACGCCGCCACCTTCGCTTATACCTCTACCGCTATACCCATGCTAACAGGTACGCTAATTACCGCCGCCGGATTTTTGCCGATTGGCTTGGCAGAATCTGCCGCTGGGGAATATACCTTTTCTATGTTCTCGGTAAATTGCCTTGCGCTGATTATTTCGTGGTTTGTGGCGGTAATATTTACGCCTTACATCGGTTACTTACTATTAAAAGTAAAACCGCATTCTACTAATGACCCCGATGCAGGCAATGCGCCCCATGAGCTTTTTGATTCGCCTTTTTATACCAAATTTAGGGCCTTAGTAAATTGGTGCGTCGAGTTTAGAAAAACCACCATTGCGATAACGCTTGGCGTATTTATGGCGGGTGTGTTTGGTTTTAAATTTATCGAGCAACAATTCTTCCCGGATTCTGTTCGGCCAGAGCTAATGGTGGAAATGTGGCTGCAAGAAGGTTCGTCTTTCGCTGCCACTGAAGCGCAGGTGAAAAAGTTTGAAGCTTTTATAAATGCACAAGAAGGCGTGGAAAGTATTACCAGTTATGTTGGCACTGGTAGCCCACGCTTTTATTTGCCGTTGGATCAAATTTTCCCACAGTCTAACGTGGCGCAAATTGTTGTCTTGCCGAAAGATGATGATGCTCGCACTGAATTACGCAAAAAAATCATCCACGAATTCAAAGTTAACTTTCCTGAGGCTCGCGGTCGCGTGAAATTTTTACCCACGGGTCCGCCAGTGCCATACCCTGTGCAATTTCGTGTGAGCGGAACAGACGTAAACAAAGTGCGTGAAATTGCCGATCAAGTAAAAGATGTTATGCGTGCTAACCCCAATGCTTTGGGCGTGAACGACAACTGGAATGAATCGGTAAAAGTATTGCGACTGAATTTAGATCAAGACAAGTTGCGTGCGCTGGGTATGACAACTGAAACAGTTATGCACGCTGCTAATACTATTTTGAGCGGAACAACGGTTGGCCAGTATCGCGAGAAAAATCGCTTGGTGGATATAGTTGTTCGACAACCTTTGGATGAACGCGCCACTATTGAAAAATTAAACGATACCTACCTGCCTACAGGCAACGGAAAGTCAATTCCTCTCTCACAAATTGTGCGCGCGCAATTTGTCTGGGAGCCGGGCATTATTTGGCGCGAAAATCGCGAGTGGGCTATTACTGTTCAGAGCGATGTGGTTGATGGTATTCAAGGCGCAACGGTGTCGAGTCAAATTGAACCCAAGCTTGCAGACATAAAAGCTGCGCTGCCAATTGGCTATGCCATTAAACTAGCAGGTGCTGCGGCAGACAGCAGTAAAGCAGAAGCCTCTATAGCGGCGAATGTACCTTTGGTAATTTTTATTATTTTCACCTTGTTAATGCTGCAACTGCAAAGTTTCTCGCGGTCGTTATTGGTGTTTTTAACCGGGCCTTTGGGGGTTGCTGGTGTCGCTATGGCGCTGTTAATTTTGAATCGCCCAATGGGCTTTGTGGCGCAGCTGGGTGTAATTGCATTGTTCGGTATGATCATTCGCAATTCGGTTATTTTAATCGATCAAATTGAAACGGATATCGCCAAGGGTTCAGCACCTTGGGATGCCATTGTTGAAGCCGCCGTGCGCCGTTTCCGCCCCATTATTTTAACGGCTGCCGCTGCAGTGCTCGCCATGATTCCACTTTCGCGCTCCGTGTTCTGGGGGCCAATGGCGGTAGCGATTATGGGTGGTTTAATTGTGGCGACAGGTTTGACACTGTTATTTTTGCCCGCGCTTTATGCGACCTGGTTTAGAGTTAAAAAGGTTTAAGTTTAAAAATTATTTATTTGGGAGTCGTCATCCTCGCCCAGCGGGGGTCCAGCTCTTAAGTTTTACTTAATAGTTCTAATCAATATTAAGTTATGAAAAGCAAAAGCTGGATCCCCGCTACGCGAGGATGACGGCAAGTGAGAGGTGCTGATAAATTATGAACACTGCAATTCCTACTGAAATCGCCATCGAATCAACGCGCGAAAGAATTTTACAAGCGGCGCATGAAGAAATGTATGAGCACGGCTTCCAAGGCTTGCGCATAGATGCCGTTTTGAAAAAAACGCAATTAGCCAAAGGCGCGCTTTATCATTATTTCCCCAACAAACTTACGCTTGGTTATGCAGTGCTCGATGAAGTGATCATGGGTTACTTCCAAACAAATTGGAGTGAATTTTTGGGCGCGACTAACGACCCTCTGCAAGCCTTAAAAGATTTTTTCAATCATAAATTTGCGGATGTACAAAGTGGCGAGTGTATAAACGGTTGCCCACTTACGAACCTTGTGCAAGAAATGTCTACATTGGATGATGGTTTTCAACAGCGTTTAAAAGCAGTTATGTTTGATATAGTCGCAACGGTTGCTGCTGCTTTGCATCAAGGTCAGCTTGACGGAATCGTTCGCAAAAACATAAATCCACAATCAATAGCTGCATTTTTGCTGTGCAGTTATCAAGGTGTGATGGGCGCTACCAAATGTATACAGTCGGTAGAGTTGGCGAGGGATTTATTTGATTCGTTGTGTGCGTATGTGGAGACATTGAGAGTAGTACGCTGATGTTGATATGTTCTATGTGCATCTTAAAATCCAATTCAATAAAGCTTATACATTCCCGGGCTGGAGTTTGGGAACGAGAACAGAATTAATTTATTTGGGAGTCGTCATTCCCGAAGGGGATCCAGCGGCCTTTTAATGCAATGTCACTGGATACCCTGCGGGTATGACGACGGAGTATTTTTCGCTCTGGTAGGTTGGCGGTGAGGAACGAACCCCAACATGACTATGTACCAGTCAAAACCATAAGCTAAAAATGTAAACCGTTTTTGAATTGTAGATCTTGATATAAAAAATGCCATCGGTGAGTCCAATATGTTGGGGTGGCTCCTTATCTTAGCCTACGTATCATCTTGTAATTTGCAGTAAAGGTAGTAAATATCAAATAATTTTCTATCTTTCTCATAATTGCGAAACGTTTTATTCTTTTCTAGCTCGATTATAGCTTTTGATAATATCCCCCAGTCAGCCGTTACTTCGTAAATATTTTTTTGTTTTAGCTCGTCTCGAAGTTTGTATGCTAGTTTTTCTGGGTAAGGATCAACTATGAAAATAGGCACTTTGTAGTACAAGAAAATTTTTTTAAGAAATTCGAAAGACTCCCAGTCGTCCATTTTATTGCCATCATACCCAAAAGAGTATCCGATTATTATTACATATCTTGAATATCGAAATGATTCGAAAGCTTTTTTATATTCCGGTCCTTTAGTTATGCCTGTCGGTTCTGGCCCAGGCATTACTATGCTTGAAGGTGGCGCGGCGCTCTTGTGTGATTCGAGAGAAAAATCAATTATGTCATTATATAGTTTAGATTGATGTAGCTCTGCATTTAACCGCCCATGAGGGTGTAATACATAGTGGTTTTTACAGAAATGATGCGCTAATCCATCTACATTAAAATTAAAGATGATAGATTTTTCTGGTGCAAGATTGAATACAGAATATTGAGGTTGGTGTTGACTTAGCAGATGTAGGCTTGGTGTCATTAACTGGCGAGAGATTAGAATTGCCGCCTCAGAGGGTAGCCGTTGTATTAGCTCTTGTATGAAGCTGTCTTGACTGTAATCTTCGGCTGACCCTATGATTCGCTTAGCTTGGTCATTAAGCTCTACAGGGTTTAACGAGAACATTCCGAAATCGAGGTGCCTTTGTACAATCCTTGCCCCTTGTTCTGATGTAAAAGGGATTATTTTTGCTGATGCACCAGCTCCCAAAATGTAGAAGTTCCTTTCTTTGAATGCTTTGATGAAAAGTGAAAAAGCGTTCATTCAAAACCCTTTGCTAAGAGTTATCTTTTTAGCTGGTTGTGTTATCCATTTAAAAATAAACCCGCCATCGGCGGGTTTATTTCTCTCTCATCCATCACTGATTAAACAAAAACTCCATCAGTGCTTTTTGGGCGTGTAAGCGGTTTTCTGCTTCTTCCCAAACTATTGCATTTGGGTCATCCATGATTTCTGCGCTGACTTCTTTGCCTCGGTAGGCGGGTAAGCAGTGCATGAAGAGCACGTCTGATTTTGCGTGGCTTAACAGTTCGCGGTTAACTTGGTAGCCGCTGAAGATTTTCTCGCGTTGTTTTTTCTCGTCTTCTTGGCCCATTGAAGCCCAAGTATCTGTTACCACCAAATCTGTA